>VFQU01000843.1_pt1 | contig 21689 bp, 24 predicted proteins | sample 3512311 | NCBI WGS metagenome assembly VFQU01 (sample SAMN10412377, study PRJNA504923) | tailings metagenome | isolation source: Relicate 3 Philex TSF3 active mining site | place: Philippines: Tuba, Benguet | collected 2017-08-29
ATCGTCGAGGTCGTCGCCGCCGACACCTTCGAGCGCCCGATCTACGCCGGCAACGCCCTGGAGACTGTCCAGTCGGGCGACGCCAAGAAGGTCATCACGGTCCGCCCGACGGCGTTCAAGGCCGCCGGCGAAGGCGGTTCGGCCAGCGTCGAGACCGCCGCTGCCGGCGGCAACGAAGCGGGTACGAAGTTCGTCAGCGAGGAGATGGTCAAGTCGGACCGTCCCGAACTGACGGCCGCCAAGATCGTGGTCTCGGGCGGCCGCGCCATGGGCTCGGCTGACGAGTTCAAGGCGGTCATCGAGCCGCTGGCCGACAAGCTGGGCGCCGCCGTCGGAGCCTCGCGCGCCGCCGTCGACGCCGGCTATGCGCCGAACGACTATCAGGTCGGCCAGACCGGCAAGGTCGTGGCGCCCTCGCTGTACATCGCCATCGGCATTTCGGGCGCCATCCAGCACCTGGCCGGGATGAAGGACAGCAAGGTCATCGTCGCCATCAACAAGGACGCCGACGCGCCGATCTTCCAGGTCGCCGACTACGGCATCGTGGGCGACTACAAGACCGTCGTTCCCGAGCTGATGGCGGCCCTGGGCTGATCACGGGCCAGCGCTGAATTGAGGGCCGGGTGGGCGACCACCCGGCCCTTTTTCATGGCCCTCGGCATGCGTGGACGGCTAGGCTCGCGTCACGGCCGCCAGAGCCGGCGAGGAGCGCCCCATGATCACCGTCCACCATCTCAATGAAAGCCGCTCCCAGCGGGTCCTCTGGCTGCTGGAAGAACTTGGTCTGGACTACGAGATCGTGCGTCACGCGCGAGACGCCCAGACCCGGCTTGCGCCGCCGGAACTGACGGCGATCCACCCTCTCGGCAAGAGCCCGGTGATCACGGACGAAGGCCGCGTCATTGCAGAGTCCGGGGCGATCATCGACTACGTCATTCGCCGCCACGGTGCGGGCCGCATGGCGCCGGACCCGGCAAGTCCCGAGTACGATGACTACCAGCACTGGCTCCACTATGCCGAAGGCAGCGCCATGCTGCCGCTGATGCTCAACATGTACGTCGGCCGCCTGGGAGAGGCTGGCGCGCCCCTGCGACCGCGTATCGACAGCGAGATCGCCAATCACCTGGGCTATGTCGACGGCGCGCTGGCGGGGCGGGACTACCTGCTCGGGGAATGCCTCACCGGCGCCGACGTGCAGATGAGCTTCGTGCCGGAAGTGGCCAAGGCGATGGGGCGGCTCGAGGCCTATCCCAACATGGCGGCCTGGATCGCTCGGCTGCATGCGCGACCGGCCTGGCAGGCGGCGCTCGACAAGGGCGGCGAGTATCTGCTGGGGCGCTAGCGGCGATCAGGAGAAGGGATCGTCCAGCATCCCGTCGAGGAAGTCGAAGACGGCGGCCTTGAGCAGACCGTGCGGGATGGCGTTGAAGTGGTCACAGCCCGCCAGGGTTATGGCCCGGGCGCCGGGAATGGCGTCGGCCAATACCTCGACATCGCCGGCCAAGGCGTCGCGGGCGCCAGCGACAACCAGGGTCGGCGACCGCACCGCGGCCAGGTCGGAAGCGGCGAACTGCTCCGACGCGGCGCGTGTGAAGGCGGCCAGCGCCAGTCTGTCCTCGCCCTGTTCGTCCGCGAACTGACGGAAGCTCTGCAGCAGGGGCTCGGCGATACTCGCCGGGTCGTCCGCCTCCATCGCCGCGCCCATCCTGTCGTCGCGGGGGGCGGATTCGAGCAGGCGCCCTCCGACACCGCCCAGGATCAGATGGTCGACGCTCTGTGGAGCCGCCAGGGCCAGCGACAGGGCCAGGCGCGCGCCCATCGAATAGCCAAAGACATCGGCGCGTCCCACCCCGACGTGGGCCAGCAGACCGATCAGGTCGCTGACCAGCCGCTCGCGGCCGTAGCGGGCCGGATCGTGCGGCCGGTCGCTCTCGCCATGGCCGCGCAGGTCCAGCGCGATTATTCGCCGGCCACTCGTCTCCAGCGCCGCGTACCAGCCCGTCCGCCGCCAGGCCTCTTGCCTGTTCGACGCGAAACCGTGGACGAGCAACATCGCCGCGCCGTCCCGAGGGCCCAAATCGTCATAGGCCAGTGTCAGGCCGTCCGCCGTGTGGAACGCGGCCATGGGCGCTTCCCCCTCAGAACCAATCAACCCCGGAGGGAACAGTGCCGCCCCCGCGCTCGCGGGTCCACCCCCGCCAGACCCGTTTTGGCCGTGACATATTCGCCATGACCTGCGCGCGGAGCCGCCTTCCCGAACGGATCTCGCCGCACTGTGTTCTCGCTGCGCTAGCAGCCGTGCGGCCCGCTCGCATAAGGGGCGCGCATGAATCAAAATAAGAAAGCAATTTCCAAGACCCTCTCATACTGGCTGCGCCATGCCCCCCAAGCGGGAGGCCTGACCCTTGACCGCTTCGGCTGGGCGCCTGTCGACGCTGTGCTGTCCGCCCTGCGCGGCGTAAGCCTTGAGACGCTGGTCGTCGTCGTCGAGGAGAACGACAAGCAACGGTTCGAGTTCAGCCCTGACATGTCGCGCCTTCGGGCGCGCCAGGGCCATTCTGTCGAGATCGACCTTGAACTCCATCCCGTCGCGCCACCTGCACGGCTCTTTCACGGCACGGTCGGGCGGGTGCTGGACCAGATCCTGCGCGAGGGCCTGCGGCCGATGGCGCGTCACCATGTTCATCTGTCTCCTGATGTGGAGACGGCGACCCGCGTCGGCGCGCGCCGGGGACGGCCTGTCGTGCTTGCGGTAGATGCTGCGGGGATGGTGGCGGATGGCCATGACTTCTTCGTCACCGCCAACGGTGTCTGGCTGACCGACCGCGTGCCGCCGCCCTATCTGGGTCGCATGGAGTCGAGTGCTCTCTGAAGGATCAGAGCCTGGGTCGTCTCGCGCACATCGTGAACCCGTACAGCGGCGACGCCGGAGCGAGCGCCATCCAGGGCGACGGCGATTGACCCCCCCAGCCGCGCATCGGCCTCGGCGCCCGCCGGGTCGAGGGCGGCGATGAAGCGCTTGCGGCTGGCGCCAAGCAGGACCGGATAGCCATGGGCGACAAGCCTCGGCAGGGCGGCGATCAGGGCCAGGTTGTGGGCAGGCGTCTTGCCAAAGCCCACGCCCGGATCGAGCCACACGCGCTGCGACGTCACCCCTGCGGCTACCGCCGCCTCGGCCCGGCCCAGGAGATAGGCCTCGACCTCTCCGACGACGTCGTCGTAGCGGGGATTGTCCTGCATCGTGCGGGGCGCGCCTTGCATGTGCATCAGGACGATCTCACAGCCCAATTCAGCCGCGGTCTCCAGGGCTTCCGGCGCGGCCAGCGCCGATACGTCGTTCCAGATGCGAGCCCCGGCCGCCACCGCCGCCCGCGCCACCGCCGGCTTCATGGTGTCGATGCTGACAATCGCCCCTTCCGCCGCCAAGGCGGCAACGACCGGGATGACGCGGGCCATCTCGTCGGCTTCGCTGACCGGCGCCGCGCCGGGCCGGGTCGACTCTCCGCCGACATCGAGAATGTCCGCCCCGTCTGCCAGCAGGCGACGACCATGGGCGATCCCCGCCTCGCTCGCGAGGAACCGCCCCCCGTCGGAGAAGCTGTCGGGCGTCACATTGACGATGCCCATGATTTTCGGTCTGGCGGCGTTTTCCCCCATTTCTGAGTGATGCGGCGCCTCGCCGGCGCGAGCAAGATGGCCAGACGATCGGGGGATGATCCAATGACGCGTCTGCATGCCGCCTGCCTCGGGACCTGGCTCGCTCTGACGGTGCTCGCCGCGCCGGCGCCACTACAGGCCCAGGCGCCTGCGTCGCCCAAGCCGCATGTCATCGCGCCTCGCCTGGCCCCGCCGCAGGCCCTGTCGCGCGACGCGGTCACGCTCCGGCAGTTCGTCAAGGGCACCCTGCGCTTCGTCATCCTGCACGAACTCGGCCACGGTCTGATCGATGTCTACGAGCTGCCGGTCCTGGGCCGGGAGGAAGATGCGGCCGACCGGTTCGCCATCTTCTGGCTGTCCCCGGATGGCGCTGGAGAGGACGGCGTTGACGCCATCGCCGCGATGGAATGGTGGCTGGCCTCGGCGCGGCTCAGCGGCGCGTCGCGCCAACAACTGCCGTGGTGGGGTGAACACGGCATCGACGAGCAGCGGGGCTATCAGATCGCCTGTCTGCTCTATGGCGCCTCGCCGGAGGACTTCGGGCCCCTGGCCGGCCGGGTCGGCATTCCCGACGCCCGGCGTCAGGGGTGTCAGGTCGAGGCCTACAAGAACAACCGCGCCTGGGCGGGGCTGCTGCGGCCGCGCGTGAGCCGGTTGAAGAACCTGGATGGCTTCATGGCGCCGATGAGCTTCGAGACGCCCACCGCGGATAATGAGCTGGCCGGGCGTATCGTTGGCGAGATGAAGGTGCTCGAGGAGGTCCAGCTCATCATCAGCCAGTTCGCCTCCACGGACGGCTCGCGAACCATCACGATCCGCGCCCGCAACTGCGGCGTCTCAAACGCCTTCTGGAACCCGGGGAAGGACGAGCTGACGCTCTGCTACGAACTGGTCAACGAGATCGCCATGGTGGGCTGGAACGCCGGCTTCCGCTGATCGGGGCAATGGCCCCATGACAAAGGGCCCTCCCGTCGCCGGGAGGGCCCTCGCCAAACCTCGGCCGGTTCAGGCCTGGTCGTTGCTTCGCGCCGTGGCCGTGCCGGGCCGGGGCGACAGCGGCACCGCTGCCGACGGGCCGGGCGGGCGCCGTTGCTCGGGCTCGTCCCGCACCGGCTTGACGCCCTGCAGGACGCCCTGGATTTCCTCGCCCGACAGCGTCTCGTATTCGAGCAGGGCCTGGGCCAGGGTTTCCAGATCAGCCGCCTTCTCGGTCAGCACGCGGCGCGCCTCGTCCAGGCCGTCCTGGACCAGGCGCTTGACCTCGGAATCGATCTTCTGGGCGGTGGCCTCGGAGATGTTCTGGGTGCGGGCCACCGAATGGCCCAGGAACACCTCTTCCTGATTGTCGCCATAGGCCACGGTGCCCAGTTCGTCGGAGTAACCCCACTGGGTCACCATGGCCCGGGCCAGGTTGGTCGCCGCCTTGATGTCGCTGCTGGCGCCGGAGGTGATGTTCTCCTTGCCGAAGATCAGCTCCTCGGCGACGCGGCCGCCCATCATGATGGCTAGGCGCGAGGTCATCTGCTTGTACTTCATCGAATAGCGGTCGCCCTCGGGAAGCTGCATGACCATGCCCAGGGCCCGGCCGCGCGGCACGATGGTGGCCTTGTGCACCGGGTCGGCGGCGGGAACGTTCAGCGCGACGATGGCGTGGCCGCCCTCGTGGTAGGCGGTCAGCCGCTTTTCTTCCTCGTTCATGGCCATCGACCGGCGCTCGGCGCCCATCATGACCTTGTCCTTGGCCTGCTCGAAGTCGTTCATGGTGACCATGCGACGGTTCTTGCGCGCCGCCATCAGGGCCGCCTCGTTGACCAGGTTGGCCAGGTCCGCGCCCGAGAAGCCGGGCGTGCCGCGCGCCAGGACCTTGACGTCGACGTCGGCCGACAGCGGCACATTGCGCATGTGGACGCGCAGGATCTTCTCGCGGCCCGAGACGTCGGGGTTGGGAACAACGACCTGGCGGTCGAAGCGGCCGGGACGCAGCAGGGCCGGGTCCAGCACGTCGGGACGGTTGGTGGCGGCGATCAGGATGATGCCTTCGTTGGCCTCGAAGCCGTCCATCTCGACCAGCAGCTGGTTGAGGGTCTGCTCGCGCTCGTCGTTGCCGCCGCCCAGGCCCGCGCCGCGGTGGCGGCCGACGGCGTCGATTTCGTCGATGAAGATGATGCAGGGGGCGTTCTTCTTGGCCTGCTCGAACATGTCGCGGACACGGCTGGCGCCGACGCCGACGAACATTTCCACGAAGTCCGAACCGGAGATGGTGAAGAAGGGCACGCCCGCCTCACCCGCGACGGCGCGGGCGATCAGGGTCTTGCCGGTGCCCGGCGGGCCGACCAGCAGGGCGCCTTTCGGAATCTTGCCGCCCAGACGCTGGAACTTGGCCGGATCCTTCAGGAAGTCGACGATCTCCTGCAGCTCTTCCTTGGCCTCGTCGACGCCGGCGACGTCATCGAAGGTGATGCGGTTCTTGTTTTCGGTCAGCAGCCGCGCCTTGGACTTGCCAAAGCCCATGGCGCCCCGCGCGCCGCCCTGCATCTGGCGCATGAAGAAGATCCAGACGCCGATCAGCAGCAGGATCGGCAGGGCCTGGAAGAGCAGGTTGAGCAGGACGTTACGCTCGGCCGGATTGAAGGCGATGTTGACGCCCTTGTCCTCCATGCGCTTCAGCAGATCCTCGTTCACCGGCGCGGTCGCCGTGAAGACAGTCTGGTTGCGATCCTCCAGCTTCATCTGGCCCGAACCGAGCACCTCGACCTTGGCGATCTCGCCGGAGTCGATCTTGGCCAGCACCTGGCTGTAGGTGATCTTGCCGCCGGCCTTTCCGTCCGCCGCGACGGGGCCGGAGAAGGTCTGATTGCCGCTCAGAACGCTGAAGACGCCGACCATCACCACAACGATGACGGCCCAGACGGCGAAATTGCGCAGGTTCATGCTCGTATGACTCTTTCAAACCGAAGGTCTGTTGACCCTAGAGATAGGGAGCCCGGCCGCGTTCGCCACGTCCCGCTCGTGGACGAGGTGTCCCAGGGCCGCCTCCAGGCGGTTCCGGGCCAGGGCGCGGACGCCCACGAAGGGGCTAACTGCAAGGATCGGGCAAGTCCATAGCGTGGCGTCGTCGGTGACCAGCGGCAGAGCGCCGCGAGCCGCCGCCGGCAGCGATTTCAGGGCCATCTGTTCGCCGTCGGGCAATCGGCTGGTTGATCCGGCGAGCGCGCGGACGCGAAGCGGCGCCCCGCTCCAGTCCATCGGCGGCTCCAGTTCGAACCGCCCATCCCAGACCGCTGTCCCGCCCCGGCACAGCACCAGGTCCGAGGCTTTCGATCGTCGAAGTTCGCCCGGCTCCCGGCAGACCAGAATCTGGTCGCCCTCACGCCATGCGCGGGCCCCGGCCAGGACGATGGACTCGCCCGCCGCAAGTCGCGCCATGGCCATTTCCAGCCGGTCGCGGCGAGGCGGTCTGGTCCCGCCCGCAGCGCAAAGAAGGGCCCGGGCCAGAACCCGTTCCCCGGCTGTCGCGGGGATCCGAAGCCCTCCGGCCGCCTCCAACGGCCCTGCTGCCGGCAAGGCCGCCCGCGCAGCCGGCCCGGCCGCCTCATCGCCTTGGTCAGGCGCGGGAAGCTCGCCGACATTCGCTCGGGCCCGAGCCCTGGCGAAGCGCAGATCGGCGTTGGCGGGGTCCTCGATCCACCTTTCGCCGGCCTGGACGAGCCAATCGCGAAGCGCCTGGCGACGCTCGCCGAGCAGGGGACGCAGCAGGAAAAGGTCCCGGCCCTGCGGCCAGGCCGGAGAGGGCGACCAGAGCCTTGCGTCCGGAACGGTCGACCCGGCAGCGCGCATGGCTGCGCTCTCGGCGAGGTCGTCGGCCGTATGGCCCATCAGGAGCACATGGGCGCCGGCAGCACGGGACGCCTCCGCCAACAGGGCATGGCGCGCGGCGCGGGCCGCCGCCGGCAATCCGCTGGAAAGCGGTGGCGGGGTCCAGACCAGTGTCCGGTGCTCGATGCCGCGCGCCATGGCCCGCGCGCGGCAGAAGGCGGCCCACTCTGCCGAAGCGGCCTGCAAGCCGTGATCCACGGTAAGCGCCAGCAGCTTTCGGCCCCTGACCTTTGCCCACGCGTGGCAGACCAGCATCAGGGCCAGGGAGTCGCTCCCGCCGGACAGGCCCAGAGCAATTGGCGCCGGCGCGGTCGCACTCAGCCTTGCGTCCAGGATCGAATGAACCCGCTGGACCAGCCCGATGGGGGCCGGAGTCGGCATTGCGGCGGGGATCAGGCCGCGCAGCCGGCCTGGGTCCGCGCCGCCTGGGCCCGGGCCTTCACCGAAGCCGAAGCATTGGGATAGCGGCGCGGAAGCTCGGCCAGCGCCTGGCAGGCGTCAATGTTCAGGCGTTGCGCCGTCAGGGCGCGGGCCAGTTCGACAACAGCATCGGGCGCCCAGGTGGTCTTGGGCCAGCCGCGCAGCGCGCCCAGATAGGCCGCCGCGGCATCGCCGTTCGCGCCCCGGGCCGTCAGGGTCTTGCCGAGCCAGTAGCGGGCCTCGGGAGCCTGGGCGGTGTCGCCGTAGCGGTTCACATAGGTGTCGAACGCCGTCTCCGCCCCATCGTAGTCGCCTTCGCTCATCAGCCGGCGACCGCGCGAGAAGAGATTGGCGGCGTCCTGGGCGGGGTCGACCTGCGGCTCCGAGACGCCGGCCGCCTCCTCTTCCGGACCGGGACCGCTCGTGCCCTCGATCGCCGCGACCCGCTGTTCGAGCGCGACGAGCCTTTCGTTGAGCGAGCGGTTCTCGGCCTGTGCGAGGTCGAGCGCGCGCTTGCTCTGGTCCAGCTCGAAGGTAAGGTTCTCGTTAGCGGCGTTGAGCCGCTGCAGGCTGTCCTCGAGGCTGACGACCCGCTCGGTCAGGGCCTCGATCTGGGCCGGCGTCTCCGCGTCCTGCACCACGACGGGGCGGCCGGTGTCGCGCCCCTGGTAGACGATCGAGCGCAGTTCGCGGACGACCTTCTCCATTTTCTCAAGACGACGGACCGACCGATCATCCAGCGGGTCGGGCATCGGCGTCTGGGCTTCGGCGGCCATGGTCAGGCCGATGGTCAAGATGACCGCGACGAAGGGGGCGGTGCGCAGGGCTTTGGGAAGCGAGAGGGTCATGGCGTTCAGACTTTATCGGTTCTGGCGTCAAGATTGCGGCGAGCGGGCGCGTCGGCAAAGCCCCAAATGAAAAGAGGGACCGCGGGCGCGATCCCTCTTTCCTGCCACGAGGTCGGCGGCGCCTAGCGGGCGCCGTCGGTGATGATGGTCTGGGCGTTGCGGTTGCGCTGGTAGGCGTCTTCCGAATAGCCCGGATCGACCGGACGTTCCTTGCCGTTCGACAGGGTGACGATGCGGCTGGCCGCGACCCCGCGCGAGATCAGATAGTCGCGGGCGGCGTTGGCGCGGCGGGCGCCCAGGGCGAGGTTGTACTCGCGGGTGCCGCGTTCATCGCAGTTGCCTTCGATGCGGACCCGAACGTTCGGATAGTTGCGCAGCCAGGCCGCCTGGGCGTCCAGGATCGGCATGGCGTCCGGACGGATCGAATAGCTGTCGAGGTCGAAGTAGACGAAGTCGCCGACGTTGATGACGAAGTCCTGCACGGTGCCGGGCAGGGGGCGACCATCGACCGGGCCGGGGCCAGGGGGCGGGTTGTAGGGGCCGGGCGCGGGGCCGGGGCCGGGACCAGGGCCCGGATCAGGGCCGGGCTTGGGCTTGGTGGTGCAGGCGGCCATGGACAGAGCCGCGGCCGCGACACAGGCCAGGGTCAGAACTTTATTGGTATTGGCGCGCATCGGCGGCTCCTCTGCGTTTGTTACCTCAGGTCTACCATGGCGCCCGAACGCTGGCGCCGACGATCACAAACAGGCCATCGCCCTACATTGACGCCGAATTGCGGCGCCTTGACCACAATTCTTGTCGCGGGCGAGCGGTCTTCTCCTCGCTCAATTGCCGAGCAGCGGCGACCAGGCCGGGTCGGAGCCCGATCCGGCATAGGGCGCCGGTCTTAGAATGCGCCCGGTGATGTCCACGTTCCAAAGCCGGGGCTCGCCGCCCCGACCCTCACGGAAGAACATCAGCACCCGTCCGTTCGGCGCCCAGGTCGGGCCCTCATCGAGGTAGCTGGTCGTCAGGATCCGCTCGTCCGAGCCATCGGGGCGCATGACGCCGATATGGAAGACACCGCCCGACTGCTTGGTGAACGCGATGAAGTCGCCGCGAGGGCTCCAGACCGGCGTGGTGTAGCGGCCCCCGCCACGCGAGATGCGCCTGGCGCCCGAGCCGTCTGCGTTCATGACGTAGAGTTGGGGCGAGCCGCCCCGGTCGGAATTGAAGACGATCTGGCGACCATCGGGCGAATAGCTGCCGGACGTGTCGATGCCCGGGTCGCTGGTCAGCCTGGTCTGGGCGCGACTTCGCAGGTCCATCGCGTAGAGATCCGTATTGCCGTTGCGCTCGAGGCTGAAGACCACCCGCGAGCCCTCGGGCGAAAAGCGCGGGGCGAACACCATCCCGGGGAAACGGCCCAGGGTCTCCTGTCGGCCGGTCTCGATGTTGAACACATAGATGGCCGAGCCCGTCGGGCGCAGCGCCATGTAGGTGATCTCCTGGCTCGTGGCCGAGAAGCGCGGCGTCATGACGATGTAGCTGCCGTCGGTCAGGTAGGCGTTGTTGGCGCCGTCCTGGTCCATGATCGACAGGCGCTTGACGCGCTTTCCGCGGGGCCCGCTCTCGGCGATGAAGACGATCCGCGTATCGAAATAGCCCTTCTCGCCGGTGAGGCGCTCATAGACGGCGTCCGAGATCTTGTGCGCCACGCGGCGCCAGTTTTCCGGCGTGGAGGTGAACTGGAGGCCGAGCAGCTGCTGGCCGCCGGTCGTGTCCCAAAGCCGGAACTCCACGCGAAGGCGGCCATCGCCCTCGACGGTGATGTGCCCGTTGATCAGAGCCTGCGCGTTGACCGCGCGCCAGGCCTCGAAGCGGGGCTGGACCGCGATGTCCGGCCGTTCGGGGAAGGCGGCCGCGTTGATCGGCGCGAACAGCCCGGAGCGTTCGAGATTGGCGCTGATCACCTGAGCCATGTCGGCGCCGCGCCCGCCGCCGCTGAACGCCGGAATGGCGATCGGCAGGGGTTGGACGACACCCTGGTTGATATCGATCTCGATCTGGGCTCGGGCATGGCCGGGCAGGCCGGCGACGCCCAGCAGCACGGCGAAGGCCGCGATGATGAGGGTGCGGATCGTCATGGGCGGTCGTCCTCCTTGCGCGCCGGGCTGCTCAGGCTGGCGTCGATCAGGGTTCGAATTGAGGCGCATCATAGCGAGCATGCCGCGCCTGCGTCGAAGTTCAGGTTCAGCTGGGCGCCGATATAGTCGTCCGGAAGGTCGCGGAACGGCTGGGCGCCCTTGATCGCGGCGATCGCTCGGGTCGAACCGGCGCCGACTAGGTTGTCGTCGGCGCCGCTGCGCCGGATCACCTTGGGCTCGCCGAGCAGATAGCCGGAGGGCGCGATCACCACCTGGACGGTGACCTTGACCGACCGGCCGCCCTCGACATCGCAATTGGGGTTCCAGCGACGCTGGAGTTCCTGCTGCAGCCCGGCGACGTTGCTGGCGTTGACGCCCTTGCCACGTCCGTCAGGGCGGGGCTTGGGAGAGGCCGGCGGGGTCTTCGGCCCGGTCCTGCCGCCGCCCTGGCGGGGCTGTCCGCCGCCAGAACGCTGAAGGCGGGACTCGACGTCGTCGAAGTTCAGCTCGCTCTGATCCTTCGGCTTTGGCCGCGGGCTAGGCGACGGGGTCGGCTTTGGCTTGTCCGCGGGCGTCTTGGGCTGCGCCTGCTTGGGCGCGGGCAGCGGCTCGGGCGCCGGAGGGGTGTCCACGGCCGGCGGCTCATCCGGCAGCGGATCTTCAACCAACGCTTCCTGCTCCTCGCCCTCCACGGCGGGAGCGACGCTGGTCATCGGGGCGTCGCTGACGATTGTGACGGGAACGGGCGAGCCGAACGGCAGGCTCTTGCGCGCCTCGGGCCAGCTGAGCAGCAACAGGGCGCCGACGCCCAGATGGAGCGCCACCGAAGCGATGACCGCCGGCGCGAACTTGGTGCGCTCCTGCGCCATCAGGGCTCCACGTGCTCCCTCATTCAGCCGGCTTGGCCGCTGGCGCGGGCGCGGGGCCGGACGAGGGGCCGCCGGTGTCGGTGATGAGGTTGATCTTGGTGAAGCCGCCCGTGCTCAGGGCCCCCATGACCTGTGCGACGACCTCGTACCGGGTGTTCGCGTCGCCGCGAACGTAGACGGGACGGTCGAACCCGCCTTGCGACAGGGCTGCCAGGCGGGGCTTGAGCGCGGCGAAGGGAATCTCTTCCTCGCCGATATAGAGCCGCCCGTCGGGGCGGATCGAAATGGTGATCGGCTCCGACTGGTCCTGCAGCGACCCGGCCTCGGTCTTGGGCATCTCGATCGGCACGCCGGCCGTCAGCAGCGGGGCCGAGATCATGAAGATGATCAGCAGCACCAGCATCACGTCGACGAGCGGCGTGACATTGATCTCGGACAGGGCGCCGCGTCGACCCCTGCGGCCGCGCCGCCGCCTACCGCCGCCCGCGCCGAACGCGTCGTTCGCCGACAGGGCCATGGGTCAGACCTTTTCCGCGAGGCGGCGCTGGATCGCCGTGGCCAGGTCGTCGGCGAAGTTCTCCAGCCGTCCGGCGAACTTGCCGGCGTCCGTGGAGAACTTGTTGTAGGCGATGTAGGCCGGGATGGCGGCGACGAGGCCGAGCGCCGTCGCGAACAAGGCCTCGGCGATGGCAGGCGCCACGACCGGCAGGCTGGTGTTCTGCTCGAGCGCGATGTTCTTGAAGGCGTTCATGATGCCCCAGACCGTGCCGAAGAGGCCGATGAAGGGACTGGCGGTGGCCACGATGGCCAGGGTGCCAAGACCCTCTTCGGCCTTGGTGCTCTCGCGGGCGATATTGGTGTCCAGGACGCGGTCGATGCGCTGAACCAGCATGGCCGTCTGCGCCTCGCCGAGCGCGCCCTTGGCTCGTGCGTCACGCCACTCCCGCAGCGCGGCGTTTAGCAGCCGGGGCAGGGGGTGCTTGGAGTTGCCGGCCTCGGCGGCCACCTCCTCGAGCGGCCGGCCGGACCCGACCTTGGCCTCGAACTGGTCCGCCTGCCGGTTCAGCCCGGTGAAGCGCACGAACTTGTCGAGGATCACAGCCCAGGACAGCAGGGAGGCGAGCGCCAGCCCGATCATGACGCCCTTCACGACCCAGTCCGCCTGCATGAACAGGGCGATGAAGGAGAAGTTCTCAGCGGTTGCCGCTTGCGGATCCATGCGTGGGATATCCCCCGGGTGATTATCGCCGCCCATCTTCTGGGAGGTTTTGGTGACAATAGGGCGTCGCCCCGTCATTGCAGGCGAAGTCCTACGACGTGGTTAGCGATGTGTGACCAAATTGCACTCGCGTTCGCATGCGAGGCGTATTGGACGCCTGCCGATCAGGCGACCAGCCAGGGCTGGACGGCGTCAACCAGCCCGGCGGGCGGTCGCCGGGGTCGGCCATCGAGACTGATGCAGGCCGCTTCGACGGCCGCCTCGGCGATGACCTCGTCGCCTCGGGTGATCCGCTGCCGGATGATCAGGCGCGGTCCCTTGATGGCGTCGTAGGTCGTGCGCACCACCAGGGCGTCATCGACGCGCGCCGGACGTCGGAAGTCGATCTCCATGCGGGTGACGACGAAGGCGGCCGGATCGTCCCGCTCCAGAAGGTCGGTGTGCGAAACGCCCGCCGCCCGGAGGAAGTCGCTCCGCCCCCGCTCGAAGAAGCGGCTGTAGTTGGCGTGGTAGACCACCCCGGTGAAGTCGGTGTCCTCGTAGTAGACCCGCACGGGAAGTTGGTGCTCGCGGCCCTCGAACACGCCGGCGGTGGGGAGCAGTTGATCGGTCATGAGCCGAGGTATGGCGCCCGCGCCGGTCCTCGCAAGCCTCGACTGGCCGGCCGGATCAGCCTTCGTCGCCGAAAAGGCCCTGTTGGGGCTTGGCGGCTGCAGGTTCCTTCAGCCCGAGGTGGAGGTACGCCTTGCCACAGGCCATCCGCCCGCGCGGGGTTCGCTGGATGAAGCCCTGTTGCATCAGGTACGGCTCGATGACGTCCTCGACGGCGTCGCGCGCCTCGGCGATGGCGTAGGCCAGCGTCTCGACCCCGGCCGGGCCGCCGCCATAGTTCTCGATCAGCGCCCGCAGATAGCGGCGGTCGAGGCTGTCCAGCCCCTGCTCGTCGACCTCCAGCCGGGCGAGCGCCCGGGCCGCGTGCGGCCGGTCGATGATCTCCGCGCCATCGGCGGCCGCGAAGTCGCGAACCCGTCGCAGCAGCCTGCCGGCGACGCGCGGCGTGCCTCGCGCCCGCGCTGCGATCTCCGCGGCGCCATCGTCGCTGATCGGCGTGTTCATCTTCCGCGCCGCATGGCCGATGACAGCTTTCAGTTCCTCGTGGCTGTAGAATTCCAACCGAATTGGAATACCGAAACGGTCCCTCAGCGGCGTCGCCAGGAGCCCCGCCCGCGTGGTCGCCGCCACCAGGGTGAAGGGCGCCAGGTCGATGCGGATCGAGCGGGCCGAGGGGCCCTCGCCGATGACCAGATCCAGGACATGGTCCTCCATGGCCGGGTAGAGGATCTCCTCGACGTTGGACGAGAGCCGGTGAATCTCGTCGATGAACAGGACGTCGTTCGGCTCGAGGTTGGTCAGGATCGCCGCCAGATCCCCCGCCTTTGCCAGGATCGGCCCACTGGTGGCGCGGAAGTTCACGCCCAGTTCCCGCGCGACGATCTGCGCCAGTGTCGTCTTGCCCAGTCCGGGCGGGCCGAACAGCAAGACGTGGTCCAGCGCCTCGCCGCGATTCCGCGCCGCCTCGATGAAGACCTTCAGGTTGGCCTTGGCCTGCTGCTGGCCGACGAATTCCGCCAGCGTCTGGGGACGCAGCGCCTTGTCCGGCGCCTCGGCGGGCGCGGCGTCTGGAGAGACGATACGGGTCATGCGGACCGACCCTCGCTGCGGCGACGCTTCATCGGCCGAGCTCCTGCAGGCCGGCCTTGATCAGGCCCGAGACGTCGGCCTCTTCGCCGAGGCGCAATACCGCCTGCTCGACCACGCGGCGCGCCATCGGCTCGGCGACCCCCAGGCCCATCAACGCAGCGACGGCTTCACCCGCGGCTGAGGGCGCAGCGGAGCGCGCCGGCGAGGTCGATGCCGGGGCGAATACCGCTGGCCCATCGCTGATCGGCTTGTCCTTCAGTTCGGTGACGATGCGTTGGGCCAGCTTGGGGCCAACCCCTTGGGCCCGGCCGATCAAGGCCTTGTCCTCGCGCGCCACCGCGCCGGCCAGTTCGGCGGGCGAGACAACGTCGAGCACGGCCATGGCGGCCTTCGGGCCGACACCCTGGATGGCCCGCAGCAGGACGAAGGCTCGACGCTCGTCGCGAGCCAGAAAGCCGTAGAGTTGCGGGCCGAGCTGTTCGCTCCACGGGTTCTCGGTGTGCAGCACCGTCTCCTCGCCGACGGCCGGGAGCCGTCCGAGCGTCCGGGCACCACACCGCACGACATAGCCCACCCCGCCGACGTCGATCAGGCAGTCTTCCTCGCCGACCTCGGCGACGATCCCTCTCAGTCGACCGATCATGCCACCCGCCCGAGCGCCGCTGCGCGGCCCTGACCAAGACCCCGCGCCTTGCGGGCGTGGGCATGGGCAATGGCGACGGCCAGCGCGTCGGCCGCATCCGCTGTCGGCGAGCCTGCCGTCGGCAGGAGCCGTGCGATCATGAAGGCGACCTGGTCCTTGTCCGCACCGCCCGTCCCCACCACCGACTTCTTGACCTCGCGCGCCGCGTACTCGGCCACCGCGAGGCCCGCGCGGGCCGGAGCGATCATCGCCGCCGCCCTGGCATGGCCCAGTTTCAGCGTCGACTGGGCGTTGGTGTTGACGAAGGTTTCTTCCACCGCCGCCTCGTGTGGCGCGTGGTCTTCGATGATCTGGCTGATGCCTTCGAACAGGGTCAGCAGCCGCTGGGCGAAGGGAGCCCTGTCGTCCGGCGCGATGACGCCGTGGCCGACCCAGGCGAGCCGCGCGCCATCGACCGCGATGACGCCCCAGCCGGTGCGTCGCAGCCCCGGATCGAGGCCCAGTATCCGAATCGTGTTCGCCATATGTTTCCATACAATGGCGAAACCCTGAACGAAGCGCAAAGACCGATCGCGCCCGGTCCGTATCGGCCGTGGTCGCCCAGGCGGCCTGACCTTGCTATCAGGGGGGCTCATCGCTAGGTTCCGCGACCTTTTTTCCGAGCCCCCCCGCCCATGCCCGCCACGTCCGCCCTCATCAACGTCATGGTCGAAGCCGTCCGCAAGACGGCCCGTGGCCTCTCGCGCGACTTCGGCGAGGTCGCCGAACTGCAGGTCTCCCGCAAGGGGTCCGCGAGCGACTTCGTGACAGCGGCCGACCTCAAGGCCGAGCAGACCTTGTTCGAGCTGCTGTCCAAGGCCCGCCCGGGCTACAGCTTCCTGGGCGAGGAGCGGGGCCTGATCGAGGGAACCGACAAGACCCATACCTGGATCGTTGACCCGCTGGACGGCACCACCAACTTCATCCACGCCATCCCGCACTTCGCCATCAATGTCGCGCTGCAGCGCGAGGGCCAGATCGTGGCCGCAGTCACCTACAATCCGATCACCACCGATCTGTTCTGGGCCGAGAAGGGCAAGGGCGCCTGGCTTGGCGACCAGCGACGCTTGCGCGTAGCTGCCCGCAATCGTCTCGACGACACCCTGCTGGCGACCGGCATTCCCTTCCTCGGCAAGCCCGGTCATGCCCAGTTCCTCAAGGAGCTGCACCAGATCAGCCAGCGGGTCGCCGGCGTCCGTCGTTACGGCTCGGCCGCGCTCGACCTCGCCTGGGTCGCCGCCGGTCGCTATGACGGCTTCTGGGAGCGGGGCCTGAAGAGCTGGGATGTGGCGGCGGGGCTGCTGCTGGTCACGGAAGCCGGCGGCAAGGTCAGCGACCTCGAGGGCGGCGACAATACGCTGGATGGCGGGACCATCCTGGCGGCCAACCTCGACCTGCACCCCCTGATCCTCGAGAAGCTCCAAGCCGCCTGAGTCCGAACCGCCCTAGTGGGATCAGGGAACCAGGACGACCTTGCCGACGTGGGCGCCGGCCTCAAGGTGGGCGTGAGCCTTGGCCGCCTCGACCAGCGGGAAGGTGGCGTCGACGACGGTCTTCAGCTTGCCGGCTGCGATCCATGGCCAGACGACCCGCTCGACCTCTGCAGCCAGCCTGGCCTTTTCGTCAGCCGACCGGGGGCGCAGGGTCGAGCCGGTAATGACCGCCTGCTTCTGCATGATCTTCAGCACGGGAACCTCCAGGGTCGTCCCGCCAAGGGAGGCGATGTAGACGATACGTCCTCCCTGCTTCAGGGCTTCGAGATTCCTGGCGAAGTAGCTGGCGCCGACCATGTCCAGCACGACGTCGACGCCGCCTTCAGCCTTGCAGATCGCCTCAAAATCCTCCGAGGTGGCGTCGATCGCGACATCCGCGCCCAGACGCCGCGCTTCGGCGGCCTTGTCCGCGCCGCGCCCGGTAGCGACCACCTTGGCTCCGGCGGCCTTGCCCATCTGGATGGCCGTCACGCCGATGCCCGAAGTGGCGCCGTGGATGAGCAGCGTTTCGCCGGCCTTCAACGCGCCATGCTCGAACACGTTGGCGAAGACGGTAAAGCCCGTCTCGGGCAGCCCGGCCGCCTGAACAACGTCCAACCCGGCCGGAATAGGCAAGGCGTGCCGGGCATCGACGGCCGCATACTCCGCGTATCCGCCGCCCGCCAGCAGGGCGCAGACCAGATCACCTTCTTTCCAGCGACCTGCGGCCTTGACGACCTCCCCGGCCACTTCCAGGCCCATGGTGTCGGATGCTCCGGGCGGGGGATTGTAGAAGCCCATCCGCTGCAGGAGGTCGGGACGGTTCACGCCAGCTGCCCTGACCCGGATCAGCACATCGCCTTCGCCCGCGACGGGAATGGGCGCCGTTTCGGGGCGCAGCGCCTCGGCCGGTCCCTTGCCACCCTCGACGATGATGCGGGTCATGGCGGTCGCGGTCATGTATGGTCTCCGGGAAGCTTGCGGTCAGGCGCTTGTGGGCGTCAGATATGCCACTGGACGGACTTTCGCGAGTAGGTGAGGGACCGAAGATGATCGACGAACCGGCGGGCGCGCGCCCGCAACGCGGCGACGCCCTGCGCGCCCTGGCGACCGAGGATCTCGAAATCTACGGCGTTTCGGAACTCGAAGAGCGCATCGAGGCATTGCAGGCCGAGATCGCGCGGACGCGGGCGCAGATGGACAAGAAGCAGGCTGGCCGTTCCGCCGCCGACGCCCTGTTCAACTTCAAGAACGGCTGACGGACTTGCTTCGGGGGCTGATCGATTGGCACGGGCGTTGCAGGCCTTCAGGACTGACGGCGAAGGTGTCCGTCGCGTGCAAAGGGCGGAGTATTCATGTTTGAGACCGGCGCGATGGCGACGGCCCCCTGGCGGGCGTCGGTGATTTCCGACTTCGCCAGCTCCGAGCTGTTCGAGCGGACCTTTCACGAGGGCATGGACCTCGTCGAGGAAACCGCCGCCTATCTGGATGGCGGCGGCCGCCAGGATTCGAAGCTGCTGTCTCGCGCCGGAGCCCTGGCCTATGCGTCGGAGAGCATGCGCCTCACGACCCGCCTGATGCAGGTCGCCAGCTGGCTGTTGGTCCAGCGGGCCGTTCGCGAAGGCGACATGACGCCCGAAGGCGCCTGCGATGATCGCTATCGTCTTGGCGCGGAGGCCGTCTGCATGGCCGAGCCCACCGAGGAGCCGTTGCCGGCGGGCCTGGCCGAGTTGCTCGATCGTTCGGCGCGTCTGTATGACCGCGTCCGGCACCTGGATCGCCGCATGTATGTCGAGGGGCCGGACGAAGAGGCGCCCAATCCCGTCCTCAGCCAGTTCGACCGTCTGCGCGACGCCTTCGGCGCCGGCGCCTGAGCCAATGCGCGGCTTTCTGATCGGCGCGGGAGCCGGGGTGATCGTCACCCTCGGCCTGGCGCTCTGGGCCGTGACGTCAAGCCTGACCGTCGTCCTGCTGCACAATGCCGGAGACCTGCCGCTGGACGTCGTCGCCAGGACGCAGGCGCGCGAACTGCACTCTGGCTGGATGCTTCCCGGCGCCTGGCGCGTCGGCGTGGGCCGGGCGCAAGCCGCCGATCTCGTGGTGGTCTGCACCGTGCCGACGCGTGCGCCGACTGACAACGCCGTGCGCCTCGCCGGCGGCTTTCAGGTCGTAACCGTCGACATTCAGGGGTGCAGCGACATCCGCTGGCGTGTGGGCGACCTGCCCTAGATTGCACGACAGCTGACGTGACGCAGAAAAGCCGGCCCGCGTTTCCGCAGGCCGGCTTTCGCACGCCACAAGGCGTGAAACCTACTTCTTGCCGGTGAAGGCGCCGAACTTGGCGTTGAAGCGCGACACGCGGCCGCCGCGGTCGAGCAGCGTCTGGTTGCCGCCGGTCCAGGCCGGGTGGGTGTTCGGGTCGATGTCCAGGTTCAGCGTCGCGCCTTCCTTCCCGAGGGTGGAGCGCGTCTGATAGGAGCTGCCATCGGTCATCACGACGGTGATGAAGTGATAGTCGGGATGGGTGTCTTGTTTCATCGGATGGTCCAACCGACTTAAGAGCGGCAAAAAAGTGGGACGCGGGGTCGCCCGCGAAGACGCGCGGCTATACAGAAGCCGGCGCGACAAGGCAAGGGGCCGGTATGAGCATGACGGACGCGGGACGGGACACGGTCGAGGGCCGACCCGGCGCCGGCGCGGAACTGGCGCAGTCTCTGTATGAGGCCGCCGAACGCCGCCCGAGGTCGCGCGACGTGCGCAATCTGCGACGTCTGCTGCCTTTCGTGCGCGCCCATTGGGGTTTTGCTGCAGGCGCCTTCTGCTTTCTGATCCTCTCGGTCAGCGCGACGCTCGGCATCACGGCCTCGGCGCGCCTTGTCGTCGACAGCGGCTTTCTCTCCGGCTCGGCCCAGCAGCTGAACGTCACCTTCGCGATCCTGGGAGGCGTGTCCATCGCCCTGGCCCTCACCACGGCCCTGCGATTCTACTTCATCACCCGGCTCGGCGAGCGGGTCGTGGCCGACCTGCGCAAGGCGCTCTACTGCCACATCCTGTCGCTCGACCCGGCCTTCTTCCTGAAGACCCGTACCGGTGAGGTGCTGTCGAGAATGACGACAGACATCACCCTGATCGAGACGCTCGTCGGCTCCTCCGCATCCATCGCCTTGCGCAATCTGCTCTCGCTGATCGGCGCGACGATCATGCTGGCCGTGGTCAGTCCAAAGCTGACCCTGTTTGTGATGCTGCTGGCCCCGCTCGTGATCGCGCCAATGTTCCTGTTTGGTCGTCGGGTCCGGAAGCTGTCGACCGAGGCCCAGGACCGGTTCGCCGACGCAGTGGCCTTCGCCGGGGAAAGTCTCGATGCGCTTGAGACCGTCCAGGCCTTCGGACGGGAGCGATACGCCTCCGGACGCTTCGGCGAGGCGGTCGAGGCCGCTTTCCGCAAGTCCGTCGCGCGTATCCACGCCAGGGCGCTGATGACGGCGCTGGTGATCAGCCTGGTGTTCGGCGGGGTGTCCGTCGTCCTGTGGGCCGGGGCTCATTCGGTTCTCGACGGGACCATGAGCGCCGGCACTCTGGTTCAGTTCGTCTTCCTGTCGGTGATGGCCGCGAGCTCGGTCGGCATGCTTGGAGAGGTCTGGGGCGATGTGCAGAAGGCGTCGGGCGCAATGATGCGTATCTCCGAGCTGCTTGCCTCGCGGCCCAACATCGCCGCTCCGGCCAACCCCGTCGCCCTGCCGGAACCTGCGCGCGGCGAGATCACCTTCGAGAACGTCACCTTCGCCTATCCCGGCCGGCCGGACCTGCCCGCCCTGCGCGGCTTCGAACTGGCGGTGAAGCCCGGCGAGACGGTAGCCTTGGTCGGCCCTTCGGGCGCCGGCAAGAGCACGGTCTTCCGGCTCCTCCTGCGCTTCTATGATCCGCAGGAAGGGGTGATCCGCCTCGACGGCGTGGCCCTTGGCGACGCCGACCCGGTGGCGCTTCGGTCCCGCATGTCGCTTGTCGCGCAGGACGCGGCCCTGTTCTCGGGCTCGGCGCGCGAGAACATCCGCTTTGGCCGAGAGGCCGCCACCGACGAGGAGATCGCCTTGGCGGCGGCAGCGGCCGAGGCCGATGGCTTCATCGCCGCTCTTCCCGAGGGCTACGACAACCCGGTCGGCGAACGCGCCAAGACCCTTTCCGGCGGGCAGAAGCAGCGGCTGGCCATCGCGCGCGCGCTGGTACGTGAGGCGCCCGTCCTGTTGCTGGACGAGGCGACCAGCGCCCTGGACGCCGAGAACGAGCGTCTCGTGCAGAAGGCGCTCGACGAGGCCATGGACGGCCGCACCACCCTTGTCATCGCTCACCGTCTGGCGACGGTGCTGCGCGCCGATCGCATCGTGGTGATGGAGGACGGTCGGGTCGTGGAGCAGGGCTCGCACGCTGAACTGGTCGCGCGAGGCGGCCTGTACGCCAAACTGGCAGGCCTGCAGTTCGCCGCCGACGCGGCCTGAAGTCCTTGTCGCGCAAGGCGTGCACCTGCGACGCAATGTCGCCGACACCGTTCTTGCTCCCGTAACGTTAGAGGCGTTGAGTCCGGCCGCTCACAGGCCGAGCAGGACAGGGCGATCTCGTGGCGGACTTTGATGCGTTGCTGTTGGCGAGGATCCAGTTCGCCTTCACCATCGCGTTTCACATCATCTTCCCCAGCTTCACGATCGGCCTCGCAAGCTTTCTGGCCGTGCTTGAGGGCCTGTGGCTGCTGACCCGGCGGGAGGTGTTCCGCAACCTCTATCTCTTCTGGGTCAAGATCTTCGCGATCAGCTTCGGCATGGGCGTC
>VFQU01000844.1_pt1 | contig 21685 bp, 27 predicted proteins | sample 3512311 | NCBI WGS metagenome assembly VFQU01 (sample SAMN10412377, study PRJNA504923) | tailings metagenome | isolation source: Relicate 3 Philex TSF3 active mining site | place: Philippines: Tuba, Benguet | collected 2017-08-29
GCCCCAGGTCCTCACACTGCCGCCCCAGCTTCTCCAGTCGCCGCGCCACCCTCCTGGCCTTCGGCTTCACCAACCGCTTCACCCGCCAGCGGAAATTTCCCAGATGCCGCTCCACGTACCCAGCCAGTTCCCGCTGCGCCGCCTCGCTCGCCGTCCCTCGCACCATCTGCTCGTCCCGCACCACGCCACACCGTCGCCGCAGCCCCTTCACCACCGTCTCCACCCCGCGCCGCCGCCGCTTCGGAAACAGCCGCACCACCGCCTCCACCTTCCGGCAAGCAATCCGCAGTTGATGCACAGCTTCCCGGTCTCCCTCCACAATCCAACGGCCCAGGCACGCCGCAAAGTTCTCAAACACTACGCGCATCTTGCGCTCAGTCTCTCGCAACCCGCGCTCCAGCGCATCCCGTAGTTTTCCCAGCCGCTCGTCTCTCAGCGGACGAAGAGAGCAACCCCCGCTTGCGACTCGACGCTACCAATCTTCAGCACCACCCGGTAGCTTCCCGGTTGCGCCGGCACTCGGAAGTTGATCTGCAGCAGACCAGCGGCGCCCGGCGACGGACCCGCAAACAGCAACTCGGCCGCAGCCCCATTCAGTTCCAGCCTCACCTCAGGGTTCCTGCCCTGGCCGGTCGCGTACAAAACCCCCACCGCCCCCGGGCTCGCCGGCGTGCTGGCCGTATTGAGTTCGCCCGTCTGGTTCACGGCATAGGGAAACAGCCCCGGATGCGCTGCCACCACGGGCAGCAGCAGCTCATTCCCCGCCTCCTGCCCGCGACGAACGCGCAGTCTCACCTGCTCCGTCGTGGTCGTAAATGGAATCTGGAGATTCACCTGCTCCGCGCTGGCAAAGAGCGGCTCGATGGGCGCCCCATCCAGCATCACGCTTGTATCTGGCCCCAGACTGTCCCCGTAAACGGAAATGTACTCACCCGGCGCCACGCCACCACCCACGTGACTGAAAGCGTTCACCACGCCATCCCTCGCCAGCGTCGGAATGGCCACCAGGCCGCTCGACAGCGCCCACAGCTCATTGGAAAGGCCGGCCGTTGTGCTGCCCCCGAAGAAGAAGCTGATGCCGCGTTCGGCAGCATAGGCCCCTTGATGGCGGTTGCGGCGCGCCGGGCCCGCCAGGTTGGTCGGCAGTTGGCTCCAGATGCGGCTGGCGGGGTCGTATAGCCAGGTGTCACTCAACGAACTGCCGCCCTGCAGCACAATGCGATTGCGTCGCGAGTCGAACGAGAACCCATAATGCTGCCGCCCCGCCGGACGGCTGGCCGGCGTGACTTCCGTCCATGTGTTCGTGTTCAGATCGAACGACCAAAGATCGCCCAGCGGGCAAGGTCCGTTCCCACTGGCGCACCCTCCATACAGATACATTTGCCGCCCAGTCGCGTCCAGCACCGCATGATGCAGGCAGCGGCGCAACGGCCGGTTGTTACCCGGCGTGATATTGCTCCAGCGGTTGGTCGCAAAATCAAAGGCCCACGTATCATCAAATCGTCCCGCATTCGTGAACCCGTGGGAAATGATCATGCGGTCGCTCACCGGGTCATACACTCCCGAGTGGCCATAGCGGTTACTCGGGCCCGCGGCATCCGCCGCCAGCTTCACCCAGCGATTCTCCCGAATCTCATAAGCCCAGACGTCCGAGAAGAATCCCCGCGCCTGCCCGCCAAACACCACCAACCGGTTGCGCTTCGCATCGGTCACCAACGTGTGCCCCAGCCGCGCCGGCGGCGCGGTCCCCAGGGGCTCCAGCTTGCGCCACATATTCCGCTGCAACGAGTAAGCCCATAGATCGTTCAGATCCTCCTGGGCGCTGCCGCCAAACAGATACAGCGTGGCGGTTTCCGCGTGATAAGTAATTGTCCCGTCGACGCGGGGCGCGGGCAGCGGGCCAACCGGGTTCAGCAGTTCGTAACGCCAGTCTTGGGCCGTCAGGGTAAGGGCAGCAAGGAGGAAGGCAGCTAAGCGCTTCATGCCCGGCAATTGCCGGACAAACCCGGGAAAGTTACGAACTCAATTGAATGTCAGTTCTTGCGGTCCTTTGGAATTACACTTTGGCATCTTGGTTCCTGGCGGATGAATCATCGGATGTTTTCTTCGGCCAACAACCAAAGCTTCACCCCCGCCGCTCGTGCACCTCATCCCGCGTCAATTGATCACTTGCCCGAAAACTCCCAATCTGTTCGCGCACCTCAAGCTCCAACCGCTTCAGGCGTGCAAACTCGGCTTCTTCCCTTCGTGACTGCCGAAGAAAACCCCTCACCATAGCCATCAAGGCGGAAATCACTCTCACCCCCTCAGATTAACGCCCTTCCCGCAGCCCCCGCGCAAACTCCGCCCCCCGCGCAAACTCCTCTTCCAACTGCCCCGCCCGCAACCCGGCCCGCACCTTCTCCAGTTCCCCAATCATCCCCGCCAGCGCCGCAGCCACGTTCCCCGCATTCGTCGCCAGGATGTCCGCCCACAACTCATGGCTCGACATTGCCAGCCGCGTCATATCGAGCAAGCCCGGCCCCGCCACCGCCCGCAAGTCCCGTCCGTGCAGATAACTCCCCAACGCCGTCGCCAATAACTGCGGCAAGTGCGAACTCATTGCCACAATCGCGTCATGCTCAGCCGCTGGCAAAACCACCGCCCGCGCTCCCACCCCTTCCACCAGCCGCAACAACTCCGGCACCGCTTCCGTCAACACCCACGGCCGCCCCACAAACAGTTCCGCCGTCGCCCCCGCCGGCCCCCGCACTTCCCGGCCCGCCATCGGATGCCCGCCCACAAATCTCCCCCGTGTCCACCCCGCCGCCGCCGCGCAAATCTCCGCCTTTGTGCTCCCCACGTCCGTCACCAGCGTTCCCACATCCACCATCCCATCCAGCTCACCCAGCAACGCCACAATCCTTCGCACCGGCTGCGCCAGCACCACCAGCGCCGCCCCCCGCACCGCCTCACCCAGCGGCAACGCCTCATCCACCGCCCCCACGCGCAGCGCCTCCTCCACTACGGCCGGCGAGCTCACGCCCACCACCCGCTCATACAAACCCGCCCGCTTCACGGCCAGCCCCAGGCTCGACCCCAGCAGCCCCGTCCCTACGACGACGATTCGCGACATTCCTGCAGCCGCCGCATCTCCAGCATGATCGCCGTATAGATGCGCTCTATCGATTCAGCCGGCAACGGACCCCCACTCCGCGCCACCATCCCTTCTATCACCGCCCGCTCCCGGCCCAGTTCCACCACCGGCAGCCCCGCCGCGCGCTTCGTCGCGCCAATCTCCAGCGCAATCCCGCCGCGCCGGTTCAGCAGCGCCAGTATTTCCCCGTCCAGTTCATCAATCTGGCTGCGATACCCCTTCAGCCTCTCAGTGGCTTCAGCCCCGTCCACGCCGCGCGCCCTCCTTCAAGTCTCTCGCCATCCGCTCTATCCTATCCAACACTTCCCCGGCCGGCGTCGTCTCAATGGCCCGCACAAACGCGCTGCCCACCACCACCCCATCCGCCACCGCACCCACTTGCGCCGCCTGCTCCGCCGTCGCAATGCCAAAGCCCACGCCCAGCGGCAATTCGGTAAACCCGCGCAGCCGTTTCACCAGCGGTTCCACGCTGGCCGACACCTGCGCCTGCTCGCCCGTCACGCCCGTGCGCGACACCACGTACACAAACCCGGAACAATACCGCGCCACCAGTTCCAGCCGCCGGTCCGTGCTCGTCGGCGCCACCAGAAACACCGTGTCCAGGCCCTCCTGCTTCACCGCGCTCACAAAGCTCTCCGCCTCTTCCACGCTCAGGTCCGTCAGCAGAAACCCGTCAATGCCCACTTCCTTCGCCCGCTTGGCCAGCCGTTCAAAGCCGTAGCGCATCACCGGGTTCAGATAGGTGAACAGCACAATCGGAATCTCGCTCGTCCGCCGTATCGCGGCCGCCGCCTCCAGCACCTTTTCCACCGTCATGCCCGCCGCCAGCGCCCGCTCGCTCGCCCGCATGATCACCGGGCCATCCGCGATCGGGTCGCTGAACGGCACGCCCAGTTCAATCACATCGGCGCCGCCGCGCTCCAGCGCCGCCACCAGTTCCACCGTCATCTCCGCGCTCGGGTCTCCGGCCGTGATGTAGGCAATCAACGCGGGCTCATTCGCCGCCCGCAGGCGCTCAAAACATCGGCTGAGTCGTGTCAGAGTCCAACTCCTTCAGGTTTTCCCGGTAAATATCAATGTCCTTGTCCCCGCGCCCGCTCAGATTCACCAGCAGGATCTTGTCCCGGCCCATCAGCGGCGCCATCCGTATCGCCTCGGCCACCGCATGTGAGCTTTCCATCGCCGGTATCAGCCCCTCCATGCGCGACAACTCCACGGCCGCCTCCAGCGCCGTCGCGTCATCACAATCCACATACGTCGCCCGCCCGATGTCGTGCAGATACGCATGCTCGGGCCCGATCAACGCATAGTCCAGCCCCGCGGAAATGGAATGCGTCAACGCCACCTGCCCGTCTTCATCCTGCAGCAGATAGCTGTACGCCCCGTGCAACACCCCCGGCGCCCCGCCACTGAAGCGCGCCGCGTGCTCGCCCGTCTTCTTGCCCTTGCCGCCCGCTTCCACACCCACCAGCGCCACGTCCTTGTCTTCCACAAACGCATGAAACAGGCCGATCGCGTTCGATCCCCCGCCCACACACGCAATCGCCACATCCGGCAGCCGGCCTTCCCGCTCCAGCATCTGCGCCCGCGCCTCATCCCCAATGCAGCGGTGGAAGTCCCGCACCATCAGCGGATACGGATGCGCCCCCAACGCCGACCCCAGCAGGTAATACGTCGTCTGCACATTCGTCACCCAGTCCCGCATCGCTTCACTGATCGCATCCTTCAGCGTCCGCGACCCGTTCGTCACCCCTACTACTTCCGCCCCGCACAGCCGCATCCGGAACACATTCAGCCGTTGCCGCCGCATGTCCTCCTCGCCCATATACACGCGGCAGTCCAGCCCCAGCAGCGCGCACGCCGTCGCCGTCGCCACGCCGTGTTGCCCTGCGCCCGTCTCGGCGATAATCCGCTTCTTGCCCATCCGCCGCGCCAGCAGGGCCTGCCCCAGCGCGTTGTTGATCTTGTGCGCCCCCGTATGCAGCAGGTCCTCGCGCTTGAAGTAGATCTTGCCCCCGCCCAGCTTCTCGCTCAGCCGCTTGGCGTAATAGAGCGGCGTTGGCCGCCCCGCATAGTTCTTCAGCAAATCCGCCAGCTCGGCCTGAAACGCCGCATCCTGGCGCGCGGCATAATACGCCTGCTCCAGTTCATCCAGCGGACTCATCAACACTTCCGGTACATACCGCCCGCCGTAAGGGCCGTAATGCCCACCCGCGTCAGGAACCTGAATCATCATGCTCGATACTCCTTTCGCGCTGCTTCAATGAACGCGCGCATCCGTTCCCGGTCCTTCTTGCCCGGCTCCGCCTCCAGGCGCGAACACGCGTCCACGCCCCAGGGCTTGAGCCGCCGTATGGCCTGGCCCACATTCTCTGCGTCCAGCCCTCCAGCCAGCACAATCTTGCCTTTGAGGCCCTCCACCAGGCCCCAGTCAAACGTCCGTCCCGTGCCCCCTTCCAGCGCCCCCGCTGGCGTATCCACCACCACCGCCTCGGCCTCCGCGGCGTCAATCATCGCCTGCGTCAGCCCGCTCTTGGCCGCCAGCGCCTTCCACACCCGCACTCCCGGAATACTCTCCATCTTATGCAATTGCGCGATGTCCAGCTCATGCTCGGCCATCAAATCGCGCACCCGCTCCGGGTCCTCATCCACAAACAAACCCACCCGCCAGAAGTCCCTGGGCAGGTCCTTCAGAAAGCTCCAGTCCTTCACATACCGCGGGCTCCCCGGCCAGAAGTTGAACCCCAACGCATCGGCCCCCGCGTCCCGCGCCGTCAACGCATCCATCTCGTTCGTAATCCCGCACACCTTCACAATCACCGCGCCAGCTCCTCCAGCGTCTCCGGCTGCCGCATCAAACTCTCGCCCACCAGAAACGCCTCATAGCCCGCCCCGCGCAACCGCTCCACATCCGCGCGCGTAAAAATCCCGCTCTCGCTCACCCGCAACACCCCCTCCGGCATCCCCGCCGCCAGCTCCAGCGAGGTTTCGAGCTTCACCTCAAAGGTCCGCAAGTCCCGGTTATTCACCCCGATCACCTGCGCCCCGCTCCCCACCGCCCGCTTCAGCTCTTCCCCGTCATGCACCTCCACCAGCGCATCCAGGCCCAGCCCCTCGGCATACTCGCGCAGGTCCCGCAATTCCCGGTCCCCCAGGATCGCCACAATCAGCAACACCGCATCGGCCCCCGCCGCCGCCGCTTCCAGTATCTGCCGCTCCGACAAAGTAAAATCCTTCCGGATCACCGGCAACCCCACCGCCGCCCGCGCCGCCTGCATGTCCGCGAGGCTCCCCTGAAAGAAGTCCCTGTCCGTCAACACACTCAACGCCGCCGCCCCATACTGCTCATAGCTCCGCGCAATCCGCACCGGGTCAAAGTCCGTGCTCAACACCCCGCGCGACGGCGACGCCTTCTTGATCTCCGCAATCACCGCCGGCCGCCCCGCCGCTGCCCGTGCCCGCAAACCAGCCGCAAACCCGCGTGGCCGCAATGCCTCCAGCGCCGCGATCTCCTCGCGCTTGCGCTCCACAATCTTCGCCAGTATGTCCGCCACCGCCATCGCTACATATACTCCGGCACGGCAATGCCCAAGATGCCCAGGGTCCGCTCCAGTTGCCCCGCAAAGTGCGCCGTCATCCAGCTCAACACGTGGCGCCGCCCCTCTTCCGGCTCATCAATCACGCGATAGTCGTGGTAGAACCGGCTGAAGCTCTGCGCCAGTTGAAACGCATAGCGCGCCAGCGCCGCGGGCTCGCCACTCGTCACTGCCGCCGCCAGCACGCTTTCGAGGCGCGACACCTCCAGCAGCAACTGCCACAGGTCCTCGTTCGCCTCCAGCTCCTTGGCCAGCAACTCCTCGCTCAAAACCGCCGTAAAGTCCGGCAACTCGCCCAGCTTCCGCAGAATGTTCCGCGCCCGCACCGCCGCATACTGCACATATGGCCCCGTCTCGCCTTCAAAGCTCAGCGCTTCCTGCAGGTCAAACGCAATCACGCTCGTCCGCGTAAACTTCAGCAGAAAATACCGCAGCGCCCCCACCGCCAGCCGCTCGGCCACGCGCCGCCGGCTCTCGGGGTCCTTGTCCTCGTGCCGGCTCTCCACCTCGCCCAGCGCCCGCTCAATCAGTTGGTCAATCAGATCGTCGGCCTTCACCCCCAGGCCCTTACGCCCCGACATCTCCACGTACGCCTTCCCCTGGTCTTCCTCGCTCAGCGCAATCCCCAGCTCCGCGCAGGTCCGCGGACTCAGCGCCACCATCTCATAGCTGAAATGTATGCTGCGCTCGGCCTGGTCCAGATACCCCAGCGCCCGCAACCCCGCCGCCACCACATCCTGCAAATAGCTCTGCCGCGAGTCAATCACGTTATACACGCGCACCCCGCCGCCAAAGCTCACCGCCGCCGCGCCCTCCGCGCTCGCCTGCGACACGTAACACACATGCCCACCCGCGTACTCGCGCAACGGCCGGTAGCAAAAGTCCTTGCCCAACAACCCGAACTTCCACAGCTGGTACGCAATGTCCTTGCCCACATAGGTCACCGTGCCATTGCTGCGCACAATCACCTTCGAATCTTCCTCGCCCGCATTCTCGCGGAACGCCGCCCCCGGCATCACCCAGCAGCCCGCATTCTTCCCCTGCGTCTCCAGGTAGATCGCCCCCTTCTCCTTGAGCTGTTCAAAACAGTTCGCCCAGAACTTCAGGTGCAGAATCTCACTCTCCCGCGGCAGCACGTCATACTCAATGCCCAGCCGCAGCATCGTGTTCAGATGGCATTCCACAATCGCATCGGCCACCACATGCCCCAGCTCGGCCAGCGCCCCGTGCCCGCTCTCAATCGCGTGCAGCGTCTCCGCGCGCCATTCCTTGATCTCCGGCCGCTGCGCCACCTGCGAATACAGGTCCCAGCAGTAATAGTCAAACCGCGGCTGCGCCGCCAGCGCCGCTACCTCCGCCGCCGTCTTGCCTTCCACAAAATGAAACCCCGCCACCACATCGGCCACCTGCACACCCGTGTTATCGATGTAGTTCTGCACTTCCACGCGGCTGCCCCCGGCCCGCATCATCCGCACAAACGTATCGCCCAGTATCGAGTTCCGCAGATGCCCGATGTGCGCCGCCTTGTTCGGGTTGATGTTCGTGTGCTCCACGATAATCTTCCCCGTCTCGGCACTTTCCTCGTTACCCGCCCCTTCCAGCACCCGCCGCGCGTACCACCCGCGGTCAAACCGCAGGTTCAGATACCCGCCCGCCACCTCGAGCGACTTCACACCCTCCAGCTTGCCCGCCAGCCCCTCGGCCAGTTCCTTGGCAATCACCGGCGGCGCTTTCCGCCGCACCCTCGCCAGTTGAAAGGCCACCGGCAAGGCCAGCTCGCCAAAGCTCGCCTGCTTGGGCTGCTCCAGGCTTACGGTAATCTCGGGTTCGTTCAGATGTTGGGAAACGGCTGTGAAAATGGCGCGTTCAAGGCGGTGAAACACAGAACTTCAGTGTACCAACGCTATACTGGACTTTTAAGCAAATCATGCCCAAAGTCACACTTTTGAACGACGGTTCCACCTACGAGTTCGCCCCCGGCGACATCCCCTTCGGTGGCCACGGCAAGCCCCTCAGCCTCCTCGACATCGCCGAACACTTCGGCTTCCACATTGAGCACGCCTGCGGCGGCTCCTGCGCCTGCACCACCTGCCACGTCATCATCCGCAAGGGCGAAGAGAACCTCTCCGAAATGGAAGACGACGAGCAGGACCGCCTCGACATGGCCCCCGGTCTCACCCTCCACTCCCGCCTCGGCTGCCAGTGCGTCGTCCAGGGTGACGTCGAATTCGAAATCCCCTCCTGGAATCGCAACTACGTCAGCGAAGGCGGCGGCTCCATGAATCTCGGCGACGCCATCCCCAACCCCAAAAAAGCTGGCTGAGCCCGCCATGCTCCCCCTCTTGCTCTTCTTTGCGGCCTCCTGGCAACCCCTCTTCGACGGCCGCACCCTCACCGGTTGGGTAAACGAGGGCGGGGCCAACTTCCGCGTCGAAAACGGGGCCATTGTCGTCGACCAGGGCCCCTATTCCTGGCTCCGCACCGAGCGCGTCTTCACCGATTACGAACTCCGCCTCGAATACCTCACTGCTGCTGACGGCAACAGCGGCGTCTTCCTCCGCAGTGCCGCCCAGGGCCGCCCCCACGAAACCGGCTACGAACTCCAGATCTTCGACGACCGCAAGGACTTCAAAACCGGCTCCCTCCTCGGCGTCATCGAAGCCAAACCCAATCGCATTCGCCCCAACGTCTGGAACCGCATCGAAGTCCGCCACATCGGCCCCCGCGTCATCGTCAAGATGAACGGCCGCACCGTCGTCGACACCACCGACACGCGCAGCCTCCGCGGCCACCTCGGCCTGCAGTTCAACCCCAACAAACCCATCCGCTTCCGCAACCTCCGCGTCCGCGAACTTTAGCGCCCCTCTTACTTGGTCGCCACCACCGATATCGCCACCCTCCCCTTCGGCAGCGCAAACGGCTGCACCGTCGACCGCGTCGGCTTGTTCTGCGGGAAGAAGCTCGCATACGTCGCATTCATCACCTGAAACTCCGCCATATCCGCCAGGTACACCTTCGTCGACACCACCTTGGCCAGTGACGACCCCACCGCCCGCAACCGCCCCTCCAGCGCCCCCAATACCGCCGCCGTCTGCTGCGGCAAATCATTCCCCCCCGCCGCCATCTCCACCCCGCACTGCACAAACTGCTCCAGCGCCACACATCCCGCCGGCCGGTCCAGCGCCGGCGACACCAATCCCCCCGTCTGCTTCGCCTTGTGCGCAAACGCCGTAATCTCAATCGGCGTCTCCACCGGCAACTTCGGCACATACAGCGTGCTCCGCAGCGGTATCCGTCCCGAAAACGTATCCTTCAACACCTGCTCAATCACGGCTTCCTGCGCTTTGTCCGTGTAGTAGATCTGCAGTGAAAAAATATTCGCCAGGTCCAGCCCCGACACCCGCAGAATGTTCCGTATGTTGTTCAGGCACTGTATGACTTGCCCCCGCAGATCCCCCGGCCGCCGCCCCGATCCATCCCCCACTCCCTGCCCCGACACAAACGTAAAGTCCCCATAGCTCAACCCCGGCGTGTACGGACCCACCGGCCGCGGCCCCGTCGCCGGTATCAGCGGCTTGATCTCCTGCCCCCAGCCCAATCCACTCACCAACAGGCCACAGAGCATCACAACTCGAAAACGCATCCCCCCTACTTTACAGAACTTCTCCTGGAACATGCTATCCTCACGGCGGGTAAACCCACTTGCTCGCCCCCACCCTCCGCCGCGCCGCGCTCATTGCTCTCGCCCTCCTCATGGTGCCCCTCATCGCCTCCCGCCTCACCCCGGGCTGGAACTGGCCCCCCCAGGCCTTCCTCCTCACCTACGTCCTCTTCTTCCTCACCACCCTCGCCTTTCTCCAGATCTCCCGCCACAGCCAGCTCACCACCTACAAACTCGCCGTCGGCCTTTCCCTGCTCACTGGCTTTGCCCTCGGCTGGTCCAACATGGTCCACATCTCCGAATCCGAAAACCCCCTCAACTTCCTCTACTTCACCGTCCTCCTCACTGGCATGCTCGGCGCCTGGCTCACCCGCCTCCAACCCTTGGGCCTCGCCCGCACCCTCTTTGCCATGTCCGCCCTCATGGCCTTCCTCTCGATACTCCTCGCCAGTGCCGCCCCGGCTGGCTTTGAAACCCGCGTCAACACCGGCCACATCCTGGCCGTCCTGCTCTTCGCCACCGCCGGCCTGCTCTTCCAGTCTGCTTACAGCAACTCGTCCATGCAGCGGTAATACTCCACCTTCCGCCGTTCCAGTCGCGTAATTCCATACCCCGCCAGCAACTCCCGCTCTTCCTCTTTATTCAAACCCCGCGTCACCAGCGCCAGATCCCGATACCGGTCCCCCACCCCCAGCCGCCCCACATCCAGCATCCCCGTCACCCTGCCCCCCTTCACCAGCACATTCTCGAGCGTAAAGTCCCCGTGCGTCACCACCCGATCCTCCCGCCGCGGCCTCGTCCGCTCCAATAACGCCAACACCTCCGCCGCCGTCCACCCCTGCCGCTCCGCATCAAAATCATCCTCGTCCACCCGTCCCGCCGCCACATTCCGCCGCGCCTGTTCGAGCCCCACGCCCACAAACGGACAATCCTCCACGGGCCACTCATGCAACCCACGCAGCCATGCCCCCACCGCCCGCAGCGTCTCACCCTCCCGGCAGTCCTCGGCGCACTGCCCGTCGAGCGCCGTCATCACAAACCAACCCCGCCGCCCCTCGCCCCCGTACTGCACCACTCGCGGCGCCGCTACACGCGAAGCCAGCCACTGCAGCCGCACCACTTCCGCCGTCATCTCCTCTGCCCCGCCCTGCTTTCCATACAGCACCTTCTTCCGCGGTCCGGTGCCGCGATACACCGCCGCGCCGGATTGCCCGCGCCGCACGCGTTCCCACTGATACCCCGGCCACCCGTGAACAAGCCGCGCTCCCAGTTCCATTCCCCCATTATCCTGAGAGCAATGCGCCAAGGTTTCACTCGCAAACCCCAGTCCGACACTCCGGCCACGCCGCTGAAGAACTACATCACTCCGGGCGGCCTGCAGCGTCTCAAGGACGAGCACCACTTCCTGCTCACCCGCGAACGCCCGGCCGTGAAGGAAGTGGTCGCCTGGGCCGCCAGCAATGGCGACCGCAGCGAGAATGCCGATTACCAGTACGGCAAGCGCCGCCTGCGGCAGATCGATTCCCGCTTGCGTTTCCTCATGAAGCGCATCGAAGCCGCGGTCCTTGTGGACCCGGCCGCCCCCCGTCCCGCCGCCGCGGCCTCCCGCATCTTCTTTGGCGCAACAGTCCGATACGAAGACGCCGCCGGCAAAGAACACGAAGTGGCCATCGTTGGCGCGGACGAAGTGGATCTTGAGCGTCGTCACATCAGTTGGCTCTCGCCCCTGGGCCGTGCGTTGATGAAGGCGCAAGAAGGCGACGTGGTGACCTTGCAAGCCCCCGGCGGCGCCACCCAGTTAACGGTGCTCGAAATCACCTACGCGGCCATTGACGTCGAACCCTTCCGCCAACCCCTGGGCTCGGAAACCAAACCCCGCCTCTCCAGTTCATAATCACCAAAGAGGAAGTCATCTTCACGCGGCATGGTAGACACATTGCCCGGTTGGTGGCCAGCGGCGGCGGACTAGATCGCGACGGGAGCCGGCCTTGAGTCTGATCCTGGACTCTTTCGTCACTACTACCCGGCTCTATGCCTCCGAGTAAATGGAGATCCAAACAGTAGCACTGCAAAGAATTTGCCCCAAACTAGGCAGTTTGGCCTTCTCGCCAGCTTCTCCCGCATCCATCTAAGCGAAAAGCAACCGCCCCTTCGGCTTCGGAATCGGACGGCCCAATTCTCGCGCTGTCTCCAGCCATTCGGCGATCACGATCTCCACCTTGGCAATAGCCTCTTGTCGCGTCTGTCCGTCCGCCGCACAGCCCGGCAACTCTGGCACTTCAGCAATGAAGGCCGCGTCTTCTTCACTCCAGTACAAAATCACTTCGTAATTCATTATTCCGTCCCTCCTGCCAGTCTGTACCGAACCAGGACATTGCGAACCTGCTTTACCTGATAGGGCTTGGCCATTGAGATACGCGGTTGAAGATTAAGTATCTCCACCACTCCATCTTTAGTGAAAATGTGATGGTCGCCGCGTACTCGCTCACGGAAGCCAAGTCCAGACAGTAGCGAGCGCAGATCTTCAAAACGCACACTCGCATCTGAGCTTCCAGTCAGGATCTGCTGGAGAACTCTCTTTTTCGTTCTTCTTATTATCCATCGCCTCCATGGCCAGCAATGGCCAGTGCAATCCAACGGCCAGGTTCCATTGACCATGCCTGAGTTGGATCTCCAACCCACCTTGCTCCCTGAAAAGTGGCGGGCACACTCCCCACGTCCCGTGAAGCTGTTACCCCCCTGATGCGATAATCCCCCTTAACCATGCCCCCGGCCAACCGCTTCGCCTCCATCGACGCCCTCCGCGGTTCCATCATGATCCTCATGGCCATTGATCACACCACCGCCTTCATCGCCCGCCAGCATGGCAGCGAATTCTGGAACGGCGCCATCCCGGTCTACACCAGCCCCCTCGCCTTCCTCACCCGCTTTGTCACCCACCTCTGCGCCCCCGGCTTCTTCTTCCTCATGGGCGCGGGCGTCTGGTGCTTCGCCGCCTCCCGCCTCCAGGCCGGCTGGTCCCGCTCCCAGGTCATCCGCCGCACCGCCTTCCGCGGCCTTGTCCTCTTACTCCTCGGTCAGTTACTCGAAAACCCCATCATCTTCCTCCAATCCTTACTAACTCCCGCCCCTGTCCCACTCAGTCCCGCGCCCCTGCCGCTCCCCAACGACGGCCTCCCCCCGGTCCTCTACTTCATCACCCTCTCCGGACTCGGCGCCGTCCTCACCGTCTGCGCCGCCCTCCTCTTATTGCGCCCCGCCTTCTGGCTGGCCACCTCCGCCGCCGCGGTCCTCGCTACCCACGCCCTCCTCCCGACCACCGGCAAAGTCGGCCCCGCCTGGTTCACCTTCCTCTTGGCCCCCGGCCTCTCGCAACGAGTCCTCGCCACCTATCCCGTCATCCCCTGGCTCGCCGTCGCCGCCTTCGGCATGTACTGCGGCCATCTCTGGCAACACCGCCCCGCCTTGCGCACCCGCGTCGGCTGGCTCGGCGGCGGCCTCATCCTGCTCGCCCTCACGCTCCGCCTCGCCGGTGGCTGGGGCAACATCGTGCCGCCCCGCGACCACACCTGGATCGAGTTCCTCAACAACGTCAAATACCCGCCCTCGCTCGTCTTCTGGACCCTCGCCATCGGCCTCAACCTCCTTCTCCTCGCCGCCCTCCAGCGCGTCCCCACCATCTGGCTCGCCCGCCGCTCCCCGCTGCTGGTCTTCGGCCAGACGCCTCTCTTCTTCTACCTCCTGCATTTCTACGTCCTCTTTGGGCTGGACTGGACGCTCTTCCCCACCGCCGCCCCATTACCCGTCATCTACCCCGTCTGGCTGCTCCTGCTGGCCCTCATGTATCCCCTCTGCCTCCGCTACCGCGACTTCAAGCTGCAAACTCCCCAGGAATCCCTCTGGCGCCTCTTCTAACAGCCGCCCGGGTCAACGTATGAACTGTATGCGATATTCCCCACGCGCAGCCAAAGCATCAAATTCGTTATGGTCAGCGGTCACGATCGTTGCTTTCAGACGTTCTGCAAGTTCCAGCGCGAAACAGTCAGCCAGCGACACTCTCCGCAGTTCCGCCTTTAACATCCCTGCACTCTGCCATACCCCCGGCGTCATCCCTGCATCTGCAATCACACCGACCAATGCCAAATCCGAAATGGCGTCCAAGGCATCTTCCCGGCTCGCCGCCCGCGCGAAGTCATAAAACACCTCGCATAGGTTCAGTGCATGCGCGTAACACTTGACATTGGCATCTAACAAACATTGGGCCACCACATCTGCGCCAGCTTCCCCGCGAAGAAATGCAATCATCGCGCTGGCGTCCAGCACATAGATCACTGGCGAAATTCCCGCGCCAGGTCTTCCCGCCTCCGCTCCAGAAAGGACTCACTGGAAGTTTGTATCTTGCTGTACTTCCCTTGAATCGAGGCCACCAGGTCCTTTCGTTTGGCTTCCAGCCCCTGGCCTCGGCGATCCGCAAGTGCGAGTGTTTCCATGAGTTCGCGTTTCTCCTCAGGACTCAATCCTCGCACGGCCTCTACGATTAATTGAACTGCCTCAGACATCTCGACTTTCTCGCTCTCAGCATACCAATCCACTGCGTAGCGACCAACCCAGCCTCCACTTCCCCTCCCCGCCCCAATGTGATAAACCCTGTACAACCTCATGAGCCCCCTCTCCCGCCGTTCCTTCCTCCTCACCTCCACCGCGCTGGTCCATGCCCAGTCCCCCCACGCCCCTTCACAACGCCTGCTCAATCAGTTGAAAAAGCAGTACACCTTCCAGATCTCCGTTGACGTCTCCAACATTCCCCTTGGCCTCTCGGTCGCCAAAGCCGCCCTCGCCGCCGGCGTCCACCTTGTCGAAATGGGCACCCCCCTGCTCAAGACCGAAGGCGTCACCCACGTCGTCCCCGCCTTCCGCAAGGAATTCCCCCAGGCCATCCTCCTCGCTGACATGAAGACCATGGACGGCGGCGCCTCCGAGGCCCGCGCGGTCTATTCCGGCGGCGCCAACATCATCGACTTCCTCGCCCTCTCCGGCCCTGCCACGGCCCAGTCCGTCTGCGCCGTGCGCGACGAATTCCGCCGTTCGCAGCCGGACCTCCCCCGCCTCGCCTTCGCCGACATCCTCCTTCCCCACCAGAGCCCCGCATCCGAGGCCATCAAGGCCGCCCAAACCATGCTCGCCGCGGGCGTGGATGCGGTTGGGGTCCACCTCCAGTCCGACGCCCGCCGTACCGATCCACAGTTGCTCTCTTCGGACCTCCTGTCCGCCACGGCCCGCGCCCTCTTCGAGCGCATTGGCGCCAGCACTCCGGTGCAGGTAGTCGGCGGCCTCAGCACGGCCCAGGCAGTCCTCTTGGCCAAAGGCGGCCTCCGCGCCTTCGTCATCAGCGGCAATCTGGGCCAGCCGGACACGACGGCCCGCTACAACTTGCCTCCGGCCGAAATCCAGCTTCTGATCTCGGCCTTCATTCAGCAAGTCTCCGCCGCCTGACCCATTGGCTTCAACTTATCCGTCAGTCCTCCTTCGGGGACTGTCGCAGGACCGCCCGCAGGGCGGGCCGTGGGACTGTCCCCTCCGGAACTGCGAATCCAGCGGCCATAGCCTCCGTCCACCAGTGAAATCCTTAGCGGCAATCTGGGCCAGCCGGACACGACGGCCCGCTACAACTTGCCTCCGGCCGAAATCCAGCTTCTGATCTCGGCCTTCATTCGAGAAGTCTCCGCCGCCTGACCCTGCGCCCTCGCCTTCGGCGTATCGGAAAGCCCCCCGCCCTTCGGGGACTGTCGCAGGACCGCCCGCAGGGCGGGCCGTGGGACTGTCCCCCGCCGACTACCTCATCCTCATCGTCCTCCCCGGCCCTTCACCTGCCAGCTTGCACCTGTACTTGCCAGCGTGTCAAGGCGGATGCCCAGCTTGGAGCGGACTCAAATGCCGTTGCCGCCCTTCATGTCCTTACAGGAAGTCCTGGGCGTGGCCAGAGCCCCGGGCGATCTACTCAAGCAAACAGCTTGGGTCTTCCTGAAAATCCTGCGATGCAAGGTAGCCTGAGAGGACGCACTGGAACAAAGCCGGGTTGCGCGTCACGAACGTAAAGATCGTGCCATCTGATAGGTAGGATTCAGGCTCGACCTTGGCAAACTGTTGCCAAAGTCGATCCATGCACCAGTCAAAGTTTGGATCGTACAACCGAAAACCGAGCCAGTTTACGAAGGATTCCATGTCCTGTGGGGTCACCTGACGGTCGAAGACGTACCACTCGTCGAAGCCTGCACAGCATTCATCATGTGTTTCGTTTGGCAGTCCCTGTACCGAAGTGATCTGCGGACTCCAGGCCACCTTCCAATCATCACGATACTCAGGTGGGCTAGATGATAGTTGCTGGAAGACGCGCGCTGATTCGGAAGTCCACCAACCCGCCCTTACTTCCGCGTCAGTGAGGCAAAGGGGGCCGCTGTCGATGGAGGTAACCGCGAGATACTTACCCAAGACCACTTGCGGGCAAACACTTAACAAGGAAGCGATGTCACCATCTGCCAGCGTAAGCCACTGATACTCTCCGCGAGTGCCAACGATGCCAGGCGTGCCGTGCTCAGCTTTGAACGCTGCATGCTCTTCGGCGTAGACCCTTCGTTGCCATTCTGACGCTTCACGCAAAAGGCGCACCGCTTCAGGATCAGCAACAGCGCGACTCTGGTCGAGCGTTCTAACGTAGGCGCTGTACTCTGCCCACTTGCGTTCTGCAGTAGCCCTTGCGAGCTCAAGTTCAGCCCGCGCGCGCATGACGTTTTGATTCATTTCGTTCATCCTTCGTCAGGCCCTAGTTTAGATGGAAAACAACTGTCAGCCGCGGGGTGATTTGAGAAACAGTTTGTGCCAATCCATGCAAAAAGGTGCCAGCGCCGAGAGCCATTCCTCCCGCAGGCATTTCTCATGGGGGCCAGTGTGGATGGGCCAGTGGGGACAGTAGACTCTGACCCCGCATCGAAACAGATTGGGCGAGACTTTCCCCTGCCATGAAGCCAGCTTCGGCGACGGTTCAGCCCAATACCGGCCATGTGCTCGTGCCTGGCTCGTGCACCACTGACATGCAGCCACCAATATCAAATCGGGCGCCATGCCCTCAGGCAAATCCAGGGCGAAATCCAATGGCCTGTCGCCTCCCAATTGACGAATGGCGAGTCACCCAGGAGCAATCCGGACAGAGAAAAATACGACATGCCGACTTCTCACTTATCTGGCTAGTTTCCGCGTAGACAATTCGCTTCTTGGAGCAGATCAGCGAAGAGGCGACGGTCGGGTTAGGCCGACCACTATCAGGTTTATCCAGGTCACACTAAACAAGAGTTAGGCGTCAAAATACCGTATGCGATTCTCACAACGGGCAGGCCTCACCCCCGCGACCAAACTCGTGCAACTGGAGAGCATGGACGAGGAACTTCGAGCTTCACTGTGGAGCTTGTTATCTATCTTCTACTGGAATACCTATCGTGCACCGGGGGAGTCCATATGGGGGCGAAATGACTACGTTAAGCAGTCCAACATGTATCCACTCATGGCGAGCCTGTGGCTGCACTTCTTTAAGGAGCCAACGGACACTATCGATACCTATTGGGAGCATTGCTATGACCGGCTGCGCAAGCACTTCTTCGGCTCAAAGTGGTATGAGGTGTATGACTTCATCGAGTTCATCGCCAATTACGGTCCGGAGCAGCCAAAGGCCGAGTTCATCGACACAGCGAACTCATTTCTAGAGCGGGAGAACTCAGCATACCGGTTCGTCGATGGACGGATCACCGAAATCACATCCTCCGAGGAAGTAGCAGAAGTTGAAAGCGCTCTGGCCGCGGCTGATCGCTATGCGGGCGTTAAGACGCATCTCCAATCTGCCTTGACATTGCTGTCGGATCGTAAAAATCCAGACTTCCGCAATTCAATCAAGGAGAGCGTGAGTGCGGTGGAGTCTCTGGCAAAGCAGCTATCTGGAGACAAGTCCGGAACGCTGGGCGCAATTTTAAAGGAGCTGGAGCGTAGAAAGAAGATGCACCCAGCGCTGAAGAACGCCTTCTCGGCCTTGTACGGCTATACGAGCGACGCCAACGGAATTCGACACGCTTTGCTTGAAGAGAGCAACCTCACAAAGGCTGACGCTCGCTTCATGCTGATCTGTTGCTCTGCATTCATTAACTATTCTCTAGATAGCGCTCGGGGATAATGACGCCTAACCCGTTGTTGCACCCGACGTTTTAGACCCGGCTTCGCCGGCAGGTGAACTCCAACGTTAGGCAGCACAAGCGAAGCGTCTGCTACGCTGCAACCGGGTATGTACCGGATCCCGCGACTCGGGAACGATCCACTAGGACGTATACGCGCTATTCGTTGAAGAGGTCGGACCGCGCCAAATCCCGAATCGTCGGCAACTCACAAGGTGAGCGCACAGCTCCTCAGGCCGGTGGCTTGATTCCCAGGCGATCATTGACCGCAGCTTTGATTCGTTGTTTGCAGCCGAAGTAGCGCTCAGTAGTCTGAACTGAGACCTGACCAAGCAAGAACTGAATTTGCGCTAATTCGCCTCCCGCCGAATGACATAGCGGCGCGCAGCTACGCCGCAATTCCTGAGGCGCAAGCGTGGCGATTCCGGCAGCCCCAGCATACTCGCGGCCCACACGCCACACCACCTTCTCGGTCATGCCATTTTTTCAATCGCACTCCAGGTATTTATACGCCCTTCACCCGACTGCTGCCCGCCGCGAGGTCAGGGCTGAGAAGGCCACAATCGGCCGCCTCGTATGCTAAGCGCCTCACGACACCGCGGCGCAGGTTGACCGTTTCAGCAGCCAGATTGCGCGAAGCTAACCGCGTTGGGTAGCTCATGAACTGAGACGATTGAGAACGACGGATTTGGTTTGATCCAGGTCGCGCCTTCTGAGCAAGGTCTTGGGAGTCTGCCGGAACTTGGTCCCCTTTTGTTTTCGATTTATCGCCAATGGACGAATCGCGCGTCACTCAACAGCAATCTCCCTGCCCCGGATCCCACGGAATTGCTTCGGCTAGTCGATTTTGAGCAGCAGGTCATGCACCCATGTAGGCAAAATGCGCGCTTTCCACACGACCCGGCCGCGCTGGACAAGCAGCATTCGCTCGGGTTGCGGTCCCGCATTGTCAAGCACGAGCGCCTCGTCGGCCAGGCGAATCGCCGCCGGAGCCTGCGAAAGACTGCGGAAGTACCGGCGTCTGATATCAGCGTCCGGGATGTCGTGGCCGCCCTGTGCTACGCGAAGCCGCACCCGATCAATTTGCAGATCCGGATCGCCCAGCGCCACGTAAACCACGACGATTCTATATCCGGCACGTTTCGCACCAGCCAGCAGCGAAATCGCTCCGTACCCCGCCAACGTGCTTTCCACGATAAAGCTATCGCGTTTCGCGACGAGAGACCGGCAGAGCAGAATGGCTTTTCGTGCTGCGGGAATCGCGGCTCGTGATGGCTGGCTGGGGTCAAGCGTTCGTGCGAGGGCATCCGGATCGACAACAACCATTGCCCGGTTTGCCCGTGCTGCTGAGATCGTGCTTTTCCCGGAACCGTTTGGGCCGGCTACCAGGGTCAGCATCGGCGGCGTCATGCCATGCTTGACGGTATCTCGCGCACAACCACGAGATGGGAGTCTCTCGGCAGGCTGGGATCGAAGCGGACTTCAAAGCGTCTTCCGTCTGGGTACTCCGCCACGTACTCTCCGCCGCTATCGCGATACACGACAGGGTGCCCCATCTTTAGGGCCCTGGAACGAGCCTTCGCACAGGCATCCACAACCGTGTGCATAAACTCATCCGTGAGAACACTAACCGTTGCCATTAGCTTCATTATCGCCGTACTACGCTCCTGACGCAGAAGCCGCCAACTCCCGCATCGTCGGCGATGCGTCAATTGGCAGATCGTGCGTCACTCGCCCCCTGTGCCACCCGGCAAACTCATTCACAGAAATCCGGCGACCCGATTTCCCCTGCTTTCCACCCTTCGCCGCCTCCGCCTGTACCTCGCCGCTAACCTCTCCGCCACCCAGCCAACACCATCGCCACGGCGGCCACGCCCAGCAGCCCGGTGCCAGGCTCAGGCACTTCAGCCGCATTTGGCTGCAACACAAAGCTGGTGGATCTTCCCTCAAACAACCCGTTCCCGAAGATTTGACCCTCGTCATTGATCCCCACCAGTAGCGCCGGTCCCAGGTTGAAGCCGCCCCATCCTTCCGGATTCGTAATGCGGCTGCCAATCTCCACGAAGCCTCCGTCCTGGAACAAACCAATCTGGTCCGCAACGGCTCCCACCGCCACCCCTTGCCGGTTAAACCCGAACACCGTTGGCTGGCCCGGCAACGGCGCCGGGTCGGTATAGAGCGGAACAACTTGCGTGCCGTCGAAGCGAAATGCGACTGCGGAGAAAACCGAAAAGTCCAGCAGCGTTGTCGCAAAGCCGCCTTCCGAGTTCAGCAGCAACGGCGAGGTGATTAACGTAGCCGGCGGCAGTTCAATCTCTTTCCAGCTCTTCGTTCCTGAATCGTAAAGAATCACTGCCGTGCGGTTCGGGTTGGGCAACTGCGCCAAGGCTAGTATCTGTCGCCGCTCATTCAGTGAGCTGACGGTAAATCCCTGGCTTGCTCCATTGGGCAGTGCGATGACTTCAAAAGTCTCATCGAAAACGTTATAGCGGTACGCGGAAACCACGCCATCGGCCAGATATCGCCCCACGATATCTCCCTCTGAGCTCATGGCGATTGGTCCCTGTGTCAGCACAGCATTTGGCTGATTGGGATCGCTGATGACTATCTCGGAAGGAACGCCATTCAGCCAGCGCGTAAATCGCAAGGCTGGCACATTTGCCGAAATCGGATTCGGATTGGGGTTAAAGGTGGTGGTCAGCCCAATAGCCGACCCGTCCTTGAGTGTGCTGCCCAAAGTGGCCAAATCTCCTCCGGCTAAGGGCGGCAAACTCACGGCTGTAAAGGTATTCCCGTTCAGCGTTCCCAAGGCTGGGTCGCCTGTCGATGTCCTACCGCCCAGAAACGGTGTGTTATTCACGGCCGTAAACCCAAACCCCGGCGTTGGAATCGAAAACGAGAATTCAGGCTGTGCCGCATCAATCAACGGCTGAATGGTGTAAGTGGTTGCTGCAAATATCTGCAATGAGCAGAGCAAAAATAGAACGAAATGTCGTTGGAATAACATTGCTAAAGGCTAGCGACGAGGGTGTACAAAGGTTTGTGTAAACGCAGTTCTCCGACAATGAGAGAGGAGAAG
>VFQU01000847.1_pt1 | contig 21653 bp, 20 predicted proteins | sample 3512311 | NCBI WGS metagenome assembly VFQU01 (sample SAMN10412377, study PRJNA504923) | tailings metagenome | isolation source: Relicate 3 Philex TSF3 active mining site | place: Philippines: Tuba, Benguet | collected 2017-08-29
GCTGTGCGACCACGCCGTAGAGGATCAGCGGCATCGACGGCACCAGGATCAGGCCGAGGCTGCCGGCGGACGTCATCAGGCCCAGCGAGAAGCGCTCGCCGTAGCGCGCCTGCATCAGCGCCGGAAACAGCACCGCGCCGAGCGCGACGATCGTCACGCCGGTGGCGCCGGTGAACGCCGTGAACAATGCGCAGGCGATGATCGCGACGATCGCCAGACCGCCCGGCAGCCAGCCGAGCAAGGCATTGCTGACGCGCACCAGCCGCTGCGGCGCGCCGCTCTCGGCGAGCAGATAGCCGGCCAGCGTGAACAGCGGGATCGCGACCAGGGCCGGCATGTCGGCCAGGCGATAGAACTCGATCGCGACGACCGCGCCGTCCTGGCCGGCGTAGTGGAAGCCGATCAGCGCGATCGCGGCGATCAGCGCGAACAGCGGCGCGCCGGCCAGCGCCAGCAGCAGGATCGCGAGGATGAGCAACAGCGTCATGCCGGCTCTCCGGCAGCCGGCGCATGCACCGGGGGCGGCGGCAGGCAGGCCTGCACGATCAGGCGCAGCGCGAGCAGCGCGAAGCCGACCGGCAGGATCGACTCGACCGCCCAGACCGGCACGCCGGCGAACGCTTCGGCGCCCGAGTCCCAGTCGAGCTGGACCAGGGTCACGCTGTACCAGGCCATCGCCGCGCAGACCGCGGCCGCGAAGCCGAGCGAGACCACGCGCAGCACGCGCGCGGCGCGGCCGCGCACGAAGAACGTCACGATGTCCAGGCCGATATGCCGGTTCTCGCGCGCGGCCGCCAGCGCGCCGAGCATCGCAGTCCACAGCACCAGCGCGCGCAGCATCGGATCGGCGAACGCCAGACCGGTCTCGAACACGTTGCGCAGCAGGATCTGCGCGCCGGCGACGAGGATCAGCACGAGCACGGCGACGGCGATCAGGCCGTCCTCGAAGCGGTGCAGCCAGGTCACCGCCCGGCGCGCCGCGGCGCTCACCGGCTGCCGCCGCGGATCGACGCCAGCGCCGCCTCGAGCTTCTTCTGCATGTCCGGCGTGATGCCGCCCTGGCGGATCAGCTCCTGGTAGGACTCGGTGCCGAGCGACTCCCAGCTCTTGCCGTCGGCGGCGACCGGCTGGTTGATCGTCATGCCGGCCTGCTTGAGCGCATCGAGCGCGGCGGCGTTGTCGAGGCGGTTCTGCGCGTCGAGCCGCTTGAACACGGCCGCGAACTCGGCGCTGACGACGGCGCGGTCGGCCTCGTCGATCTTGCCCCAGGACTTGTCGTCGACGACCAGGATGCCGGTCACATAGCTCAGCGGCAGGTCGATCATGTACTTGAGCTTGGTGTGCCACTGGAACGCGATCGCGCCGGCGGTGGTGTTGGCGGCCGAGTCGATCAGGCCGGTCTGCAGGCTCGTGTAGACGTCCGACAGCGCCAGCGGGATCGGCGTGATGCCGGCGGTTCGGAACGCGAGTTCGGCGATCTTGTCGCCCTGCGGGATCCAGACCTTGGCGGCCTTGAGGTCGTCGCGGCTCTTGAGGTCGCGCGTGCTCATCAGATACGCGAAGCCGCCGCCGCTGATGCCGAGCGGCTCGAAGCCGGCCGCGCGGATCGAGGCCTCGACCGCGTCGTCGAGCTGGGCGCGGACGCGGTCGACCTCGTCGAGATTGCGGAACAGGAACGGCAGGCTGTAGATCTGCACGTCCTTGGCGACCTCCGACAGCTCGCCGGCCGTGAACGCGCCGCCCTGCAACTGGCCGACCTTGACCTTGCGCAGCACGGTCTGCGAGTCGCCCATGACGCCGCCGGGGAAGTACTTGATCTCGACACGGCCGTCGGTCTTCTGCTTGACCGCGTCGGCGCCGGCGCGCATCTCGCGCATCCAGGCGGTGCCGTCGGGCGCCAGTGTCGCGATGCGCAGCGTCGCCGCGTGCACGGTGGCGCCGGCCAGCGCCAGCAACGAAACGGCTGCGAGGCGCAGCCAGGCCGGACCGGTGGAAAGCTTCATCGTCGCTCCTGGAAAGTGTGGGGAAACCGGCGCCCGCCGGCCTCCCGATCGAATCGGACCCCTGTGCCGTCTGCGAGCCGCATCCGCCACCGCGAACGCGACGCGCGCGATCCGTCCTGGACCGCGGCGCGGACCGTCGCCGGCCCGCTAGAAGTAATCGTCGCCGGACGCCAGCAGCGCGGTCGCGCGCTGCTGGGCCAGCGTGTTGATCAACGTCAGACCGGGCGCGCGCGGATCGGCCGCGATCGCCTCCTTGAGCAGGCGATCGTGCAGCTCCCGGTCGAAGACCAGCCGCGCGTACTTCTCGGCGTACAGTACGCGCACCATCTGGTTGCGCCCCTGCGACAAGGCAAGGGCCTTCTCGAAGAACGCCTTGCCCTGCTCCGGCTGGCCGCCGAGCGAGGCCGGCCGCAGCGTCGCCAGCACGCCCAGGTACAGATACGGCTCGCCGCCGGCGTGGGCCGGATCGAGCACGACGACGCGCTCGAGCAGGGCCTGCACCTTCGGAATGTCGGCGATCGCGTTCCAGTCCTCGGCATGGGCCTGGATGCGGCCGGCCCAGGCGCTGGCCAGCGCGAACAGCGCAGCCGGATCGCGCGAGGCGTTGACCGCGGCCGCGAACGGCTCGAACGGCTGGTCGAGCGCGCCGCACAGCGCCGGGTCGCCGCTGCAGACGGCGCGCCGCGCGTAGTCGAACGCATGCGCCGACAGGCGCTTGGCGCGCGCCGGATCCTCGACCAGGGCGCCGCCGTAGGCGCCGTACAGCCGCGCGCCGGCCAGCAGCAGGCCGCGGTTGGCCGGATCGCCCTCGATCAGGCCGTCGATCAGCAGCAGATAGGCCGGGATGCCCTCACGGGCGGTCGCGACGTCCTGCTGGTTCAGGATGCCGGCCGTGAGGTTGTCGGCCATGCGCTGGCTGGCGCGGTTGACGATGCCGGCGCAGCCGGACGACAGCGCGATGGCGATGCCGAGCAGGCTGACGGACAAGGATCGGCGAAAAGGCATGGCGCGTTCTCGGAGGTCGGGTGTGATGACGGCCGCTGGCGTGGAATCCGGTCAGGCGGCGAGCCGCTCGGCGGCCTCGAGCGTGTTCTCCATCAGCGTCGCCACCGTCATCGGGCCGACGCCGCCGGGCACCGGCGTGATCCACGAGGCGCGCTCGGCGGCGGTCTCGAACTCGACGTCGCCGGTCAGGCGGCCGTCCTCGAGCCGGTTGATGCCGACGTCGATGACGACCGCGCCGGGCTTGATCCACTCGCCGCGCACCAGACCGGGCCGCCCGGCCGCTACGACGACGATGTCGCCCTGGGCGACGTAATGGCCGAGATCGTCGGTGAAGCGGTGGCAGACCGTCGTCGTCGAACCGGCCAGCAGCAGCTCGAGCACCAGCGGCCGGCCGACGTGGTTGGAGACGCCGACGACGACCGCGTGACGGCCGCGCACCGGCTGGTCGGTATGCGCGAGCAGGGTCATGACGCCCTTGGACGTGCACGGACGCAGGCCGCGCTGGCGCAGCAGCAGGCGGCCGACGTTCTCGGCCTGGAAGCCGTCGACGTCCTTGTGCGGATCGATGCGGTTGATCAGTGCCGGCGCGTCGACGTGCGGCGGCAGCGGCAACTGCACCAGGATGCCGTGCACGGCCGGATCGGCGTTGAGGCGCTCGACCAGCGCGATCAGGTCGGCCTCGGGCGTGGCGGCGGGCAGATCGTAGGCGTGCGAGACGAAGCCCACACGCTGGCAGGCGCGCCGCTTGTTGCGCACGTAGACGGCCGAGGCGGCATCTTCGCCGACCAGGATCACCGCCAGGCCCGGCCGCGCCGCGCCGGCCTCGACGCGTGCGGCGACGCGCACGGCGATCCGGTCGAGCAGCTCGTCGGCGATGCGCTTGCCGTCCAGCATCCTGGCGGTCATCTGAATGCCACGTCCGTAAAAGCCGGCGATTATCCATGTCCGCGAATCCGGTCTCAAACTTTCCGGCATCCTTCGCGGACGCTCTGCTGCGTTGAGTCGACCGATCGAGGGCCACCCATGCGTATATTCATCTTCGGCCTGCTGCTGTGCGGCCTGTTCAGCGGCGGCGTGTCCGCCGCGTCCGTCGAGCCGGGCACCGCCGTGCTCGACGCCGCGACGCGGCAGCAACTGGCGCAGATCGCGCCCGGCGCGAGCCGTCCGATCGCCGCGTTTCCGCTCGGCAGCGGCGTCTCCGGCCCGATCGCGTTCCGCCGCATCGAGGTTTATGCGCCGGACGCGCGGATCTACCGGGTCGACGCCGACGGCACGCACGAAATCCCGCGCAGCCCGCGCATTCACCTGATCGGCATCAGCGCCGACGGCGCGACGCGGGTCGGCCTGTCGTTCGATCCGGCCGCGGCCGATGCGCCGGTCGGCAGCGGCAGCGGTCCGGCCGGGCCGTTCGTGCTGGATGCGCGGCGCCAGGGTGCGGACTGGGTGCTGACCGCGGTCACGCCCGAGGCCGCCCTGCCCGAGGGCGTGACGCCGCAGTTCACGCCGAACGCCGACACGGCGGTGGCGCCCGACTACGTCGCGCCGGTGCTCGACCTCGCCGGCTCGACGCCGGCCGGCGCCGGCTACGCGAGCATGGCCGTGATCGCGGTCGACACCGACACCGAGCTGATGAGCGCGCGTTTCTCGAACAACACCGCCCAGGCCACGGCCTGGATCGCCGACCTGTTCGCGCAGATGAACATCACCTACCAGCGCGACCTGAACGTGACGCTGGTGCAGGGCACGACGTTCCTGCGCACGACCACCGACCCCTATTCCAATACCGACTCGCCGGCCAGCCAGGCGCAGCTGACCGAGTTCGGCAACTACTGGCAGGCCAACTACAGCAGCGGCGCCAACGCGGTGCCGCGCCAGTTCGCGATGCTGCTGTCGGGCAAGTCGCCGAGCGGCAACAGTGCTTCGGGCATCGCCTGGCTCAATGCCTACTGCCGGACCGCCAGCAACGGCGGCAGCTACAGCGTCAACCAGGTGTTCACGAATCCCGGCATCGGCATTCCGTCCAGCGCGTTCATCGTCGGCCACGAGCTCGGCCATAATTTCGGCGCGCGCCACACGCACTGCGCGAGCGCCGCCAACGGCAGCGGCCCGACCGGTACCGGCACGATCGACCAGTGCTTCCGCGGCGAGAGCGGCTGCTATTCCGGCACGCCGGTCTGTCCCTCGTCCGGGCCCGGCGCGCCGCGCGGCAGCCTGATGAGCTACTGCCACATCGGCGCGCCGAACGGCGCCAGCTGCGGCCAGAACGTGCTGGAGTTCCATCCGACCCACGTCACCCAGCTGCGCGGCCTGGTCGCCGCGAACACGCCGAGCTGCCTGCGCTCGGAGCTGATCTTCGCCAACGGCTTCCAATGAGCCGGCGTCGACCGGCTACACTCGGTCGACGTCCGCGCGGAGGCCTTGCATGAGCGACATCACGACCGAGATCGAAGCGGCGGCCTTTCGCCGGCTGCTCGAGCACCTGGACCGGCGCAAGGATGTGCAGAACATCGACCTGATGATCCTGGCCGGCTTCTGCCGCAACTGTCTGGCCGACTGGTATCGCGAGGCGGCCGAGGCTCGCGGCGTCGACATCGACCGCGAGCGTGCGCGCGAGCGCATCTACGGCGAGCCGTTCGCGAGCTGGAAGGCGCGCCACCAGCCGGAGGCGACGCCCGAGCAGCTCGCCGCGTTCGAGGCCGCGCGCAAGCAGGCGCACTGAACCGGCGCCGCGGCGAGCGGCCGCGGCTGCGACCGATCGCCTCTTGAAACCTTTCGCCCGGACCTGCAGTCTGTCCCGGCCATGCCGTCCGCCGCCTTCCTGTTGCGCCTGTTCCTGGCGATCGTCCTGATCGCCAACGGCATCGGCGTGCCGCCGGCCGCTGCGGTCGCGGCGGCGCCGGTCGCGAACGAGGCAGCCGCGCCCTGTCATGGCGCGGCAGCGGCACGGGCCGACGCCGCCGCATCGGCGCCGGCACCGCCCGCTCAGCCGATGGACTGCTGCGACGAACGCGGCGCCTGCGCCTGCATCCACGCCTGTCCGGGCCTGCCGATCAGCTTCGCGCCGATCGTCACGGCCACGCCGCATGCGGCCGCCGTGACGCGCGTTCCGCCGAACTACCGGTTCGAACCGCCCAGCCGGCTGCACCGCCCTCCGATCGCCTGAGTCGCTCCGAGTGCCGGCGCGGCCGGCCGTCGTGCGCCCTGGCGGCGCTCGGTGTCCGCTGCGCGTGCCGGCTCCGACGACCCGGGGCGCCGTGACGCCCCGCCGATTCGCAAGCGGCCCGCATCGTGACGCCGGCCGCCCATCGAGGCCTTAAACCCATGAGACACCTTCTACCGTTTTCCGCCGGCCCGCTCGGGCCGGATCTGTCGCGCCGCCGCTTCGTGCACGGCATCACCTGGGGCGCCGCCGGCCTCGGCCTGCTGCAGGTGCCGGCCTTCGCGCGCCCCGGATCCGCGCGCCCCGCCGCGCTGACCGGCAGCACGATCGACCTGTCGATCGGCGAGCTGGCGGTCGACTACACCGGCCGCACGCGCCGCGCGGTCACCGTCAACGGCACGCTGCCGGCGCCGCTGCTGCGCTTCACCGAAGGCGACACGGTGACGATCCGCGTCCGCAACACGCTGGCCGAGGACACCTCGATCCACTGGCACGGCATCATCCTGCCGGCCAACATGGACGGCGTGCCGGGCTTCAGCTTCCACGGCATCCATCCGGGCCAGACCTTCACGTATCGCTACACGCTGCGGCAGAGCGGCACCTACTGGTACCACAGCCACTCCGGCTTCCAGGAACAGAAGGGCCTGTACGGGCCGCTGATCGTCGATCCGCGCGAACCCGATCCGATCCGCAGCGACCGCGAGCACGTGATCCTGTTGTCGGACTGGACCGACGAGGACCCGTACCGGATCTTCGCGAAGCTGCGCAAGAACGCCGAGTACTACAACCGTCACAAGCGCACGGTCGGCGATGCGATCGCCGACATCCGCCGCCACGGCTGGGGCGCGACGCTCGACGACCGCAAGCTGTGGGGCGCGATGCGGATGTCGCCGACCGATCTGGCCGACGTCGGCGCGCTGACCTATACCTATCTGGCCAACGGCGTGACGCCGGCCGGCAACTGGACCGGCCTGTTCCGGCCCGGCGAGCGCGTGCGCCTGCGCTTCATCAACGGCTCGGCGATGACGTTCTTCGACGTGCGCATTCCGGGCCTCAAGATGACCGTGGTCGCCGCGGACGGCCAGAACGTGCATCCGGTGACGGTCGAGGAGTTCCGCATCGGCGTGGCCGAGACCTACGACGTGATCGTCGAACCGTCCGGCCAGGACGCCTACACGATCTTCGCCCAGGCGATGGACCGCGGCGGCTACGCGCGCGCGACGCTGGCGGTCCGCGACGGCCTGGCCGCGCCGGTGCCGGTGCTCGATCCGCGGCCGCTGCTGACGATGGCCGACATGGGCCACGGCGGGCATGGCGGACACGATGCGCACGGCGCGCACGCGGCAGCCGCGGTGCCGTCCGGCCATGACGGCCATGCCGGTCACGGCATGCAGGCGGCCGGCGCGGCGCACGACGGACACGGTGCACCCGGCGCTGCGCATGCCGCGATGGGCCACGGCGCGCCTGGCGCGGCCGCGCTGCAATCGCATCCGGCCAGCGAGACCGGCAACCCCGGTGTCGATATGCAGACGATGACGCCGACGCCGCGCCTGGACGATCCGGGCATCGGCCTGCGCGACAACGGCCGCCGCGTGCTGACCTATGCCGACCTCGCCAGCCGCTTCGCCGATCCGGACGGACGCGAGCCGGGCCGCACGATCGAGCTGCACCTGACCGGCCACATGGAGCGCTATGTCTGGTCGTTCGACGGCATCCGCTTCGGCGATGCCGAGCCGCTGCGCCTGCGCTACGGCGAGCGCATGCGCATCGTGCTGGTCAACGACACGATGATGGAGCACCCGATCCACCTGCACGGCCTGTGGAGCGATCTGGAAGACGCCGACGGCGCGTTCCGCGTGCGCAAGCACACCGTCAACATCCCGCCGGGCACGCGCCGCAGCTATCGCGTGACCGCCGATGCGCTCGGGCGCTGGGCCTACCACTGCCACCTGCTCTATCACATGGACGCCGGCATGTTCCGCGAGGTGCGCGTCGAGGAGGCATCGGCATGAACGCACGACCTGCGCACGCGCGCCTGATCGGGCTGTCGCTCGCCGCGTGCCTGGCCGGACTGCCGGCCGCGCACGCCGAGACCGCCGAGACGGCCCATCACGACGACCCGCCGCCGGTGCCGCAGCGGCCGGCCAGTTCCGAGTCGATGGACCATGGCTCGATGGACCACGGCTCGAAGGACCATGGCTCGATGGACCATGGCTCGATGGATCACGGTTCGACGGACCACGGTTCGATGGACCACGGCTCGATGGACCACGGCTCGATGGACCACGGCTCGATGGACCACGGCTCGATGGATCACGGTTCGATGGATCACGGCTCGATGGATCACGGCTCGATGGACCATGGCTCGATGGACCATGGCTCGATGGACCATGGCCCGGCGAACCGCGCCGCCGATGCGGCCGGACCGGACCTGCCGCCGGTGACCGACGCCGATCGCGCGGCCGCATTCCCGGACCTCGGCGGCATGCGCATGCAGGACCACATGGACGACGATCCGGTGCTGGCCTCGTTCGCGTTCGACCGGCTCGAATGGCAGGACGCGCCCGGCGATGCGGCCGCGTGGGAAACCAAGGCCTGGGTCGGCCGCAGCTTCGACCGGCTCTGGCTGCGCAGCGAAGGCGAACGCAGCGGCGGCCGCCTCGAGCACGCGCAGGCCGAGCTGCTGTGGGGCCATGCGTTCCATCCGTGGTGGGATCTGATGGTCGGCATCCGCCACGACTTCGCGCCGGGCGCGTCCAAGGACTGGCTCGCGTTCGGCGTGCAGGGACTGGCGCCGTACAAGTTCGAGACCAAGGCCACCGCGTATCTGGCCGGCGACGGCCGGATCGCCGCGACGTTCGAGGCGGAGTACGAACTGCTGCTGACCAACCGGCTGATCCTGCAGCCGCTGGTCGAGGCCACGCTGAACTCACGCACCGACGCCGCACGCGGTGCCGGTGCGGGCCTGGACCGCCTCGAGGCCGGCCTGCGACTGCGCTACGAGATCCGCCGCGAGTTCGCGCCGTACGTCGGCTGGGTCTGGCAGCGCCGCTACGGCGATGGTGCCGATCTGGCGCGTGCGCACGGCGAGCCGGTCGAGGACGCACGCCTGGTCGCCGGCCTGCGCGTCTGGTTCTGAGCGTCGGCGGCGCGGCGGCCTGCCGCGCCGCTTGACCCTGGTCTCGGGTCCAGGGTCTAAGCTGCCCGCATGAACGCTCTCCCTTCCCGCTCGATGACGATCGGCGCCCTGGCGCGAGCCAGCGGCGTCGGCATCGACGCGATCCGCTTCTACGAGCGCCAGGGCCTGCTGCCGAAGCCGGCCCGGCGCACCTCGGGCTATCGCGACTACCCGCCCGCCACCGTGCAGCGCCTGCGCTTCATCCGCCACGCCAAGGCGCTCGGCTTCAGCCTGGCCGAGATCGGCGATCTGCTGACGCTGTCGGCCGATCACGAACGCGGCGTCGAAGGCATCCGCAGGCGCGCCGAAGACCGGCTGGCCGCGCTCGATCAGCGCATCGCCGAGCTCGAACGCGTCCGCGACGGGCTCAGGACGCTGATCGATGCCTGTCCCGGCCACGGCGAGCCGGACCGCTGTCCGATCCTGCGCGCGCTCGGCGACGAGCGCGGCGACGAAGCGGCCGCCGCGACGGTGCGCCGATGAACGCGCCGTCCGGCCATCACGGCGTATCGGATACCGCGCCGTCCGCCGATCGCGATCCGGTCTGCGGCATGAAAGTCGATCCTACGACCACGCCGCATCGCGCAGAACACGCCGGTCGCGCCTGGCATTTCTGCTCGGCACGCTGTCGCGAACGCTTCGTCGGCGATCCGCAGCATTATCTCGGCGGCATGCCGGCAACGGCCGCGCCAGCGGCGCCGTGCTGCCACGGCCATGCCGAACCGGACGTACCCGCGTCGGATCCGCGTGCCGGACACGATCCGGTCTGCGGCATGACGGTCGATCCGACGACCGCGCTGCATCAGGCCGAATACGCCGGTCGCGCCTGGCACTTCTGCTCGGCACGCTGTCGCGAACGCTTCGTCGCCGATCCGCAGCGTTATCTCGACACGGTGCCCGACGCCGCCCCGTCGCAGGCCGAGGCGGGCGCGCTCTGCACCTGTCCGATGCATCCGCAGATCCGCCAGCGCGGGCCCGGCCACTGTCCGCTCTGCGGCATGGCACTGGAGCCGCTGCTGCCGAGCGCCGACCCGGAAGACGACGGCACGCTGGCCGCGCTCGGCCGGCGCGTGGCGCTCTGCATCGCGCTGACAGTGCCGGTCGTCGCGATCGCGATGGGTCCGCATCTGACCGGCCGGCATCTGCCCGCACCGTGGCAGCCCATCGCCGCCTGGCTCGAGGCCGTGCTGGCGACGACCGTCGTGATCGGGGGCGGCGCCGGCTTCTTCGTGCGCGGCTGGCGCTCGCTGCGGCCGTGGTCGCCGAACATGTACACGCTGATCGCGCTCGGCACCGGCGTGGCCTGGCTCTACAGCGCGATCGCGTTCGCCGCGCCGGAACTGTTTCCGGCGACGTTCCGCGATCGACACGGCGCGGTCGCGGTCTACTTCGAGGCGGCTGCCGTCATCGTGACCCTGGTGCTGCTCGGCGATCTGCTCGAACTGCGCGCGCGGCGTCGCACCGGCGCCGCGTTGAAGGCCCTGCTCGGGCTGGCGCCGAAGCAGGCGCGCCGTGTCGGCGCGAACGGCGCCGAAACCGATGTGCCGCTCGATGCGGTCGCGGCCGGCGACGTGCTGCGGATCCGTCCCGGCGAGAAAGTCCCGGTCGACGGTCGCGTCGTCGACGGCAGCAGCCACGTCGACGAGTCGATGCTGACCGGCGAGCCGATGCCGGTCGCCAAGGCCGCCGGCGACGCCGTCACCGGCGGCACGCTCAACCGCGACGGCGCGCTGCTGATGCGCGCCGAGCGCGTCGGCGCGGACACGCTGCTCGCGCAGATCGTCGGTCTGGTCGCCCAGGCGCAGCGCTCGCGCGCGCCGCTGCAGCGCGTGGCCGATCGCGTCGCGGCCGTGTTCGTGCCGGCGGTGATCGGCATCGCGCTGGCCGCGTTCGCGGGCTGGGCCTGGTTCGGCCCGGAACCGCGCCTGGCGCATGCGCTGATCGCGGCGGTATCGGTGCTGATCATCGCCTGCCCGTGCGCGCTCGGCCTGGCGACGCCGATCTCGATCATGGTCGCCAGCGGCCGCGGCGCGCAGAACGGCATCCTGTTCCGCGACGCTGCCGCGATCGAGCAGCTGCGCCTGGTCGACACGCTGGTCGTCGACAAGACCGGCACGCTGACCGAGGGCCGGCCCTCGCTGCGCACGATCGTTCCGATCGGCGGCCATGACGAGGCGGACGCGCTGGCGCTGGCGGCCGCGCTCGAACGCGCGAGCGAACACCCGCTGGCGCGCGCGATCGTCGCCGCGGCCGACGCGCGCGGGATCGCCGTGCCGGCCGTCGCCGGCTTCGTCGCACGCAACGGTCTCGGCGTGGAGGGCAGCGTCGACGGCCGGCCGCTCGCGCTCGGCAACATCGCGCTGCTGCGCGAGCACGGCGTCGAGCCGCCGGACGCGGTCCGCACGCGTGCCGAGACGCTGCGCGCGGACGGCGCGACCGTGGTCTTCCTCGCCGTCGACGGCCGCCTCGCCGCGCTGCTCGCGATCGCCGACCGCATCAAGACATCGACGTCGACGGCGATCGAGCAGCTGCACGCGGCAGGTCTGCACATCGTCATGCTGACCGGCGACACCGCGACCAGCGCACGTGCGGTCGCGTCGGCGCTCGGCATCGACGCCGTGCACGCCGACGTCTCGCCGGCCGGCAAGGCCGAGGTGATCGCGGCACTGAAGCGCGAAGGCCGGCGCGTCGCGATGGCCGGCGACGGCATCAACGATGCGCCGGCGCTGGCTGCGGCCGACATCGGCATCGCGATGGGCGACGGCACCGACGTCGCGATCGAGAGCGCCCAGGTGACCCTGGTCAAGGGCGATCTGGCCGGCATCGTGCGTGCACGCGCGCTGTCGCAGGCGACCGTGCGCAACATCCGCCAGAACCTCGCGTTCGCGTTCGGCTACAACGCGCTCGGCGTGCCGATCGCGGCCGGCGCGCTGTATCCGCTGACCGGCCTGATGCTCTCGCCGATGATCGCGGCACTGGCGATGAGCCTGTCGTCGGTGTCGGTGGTCACCAATGCGCTGCGCCTGCGCTCGCTGCCGCTGCGCGACGCGCAGCCGGAATCCGGGGACTCGCGGCGGCCATGACGAGCGTCATCCGCGATCGCTGACGACCGGGGCTGCCGCCGGCAGCCGCTGATCGGGATCATCGGTCCTGCACCATGGGCGGTGCCGGAGGTTCTTCAATGCTGATCGATTCGAATCTGTCGTCTTCGACTCGCGCGACGCTGGCGAAATGGATGCCGGTCCTGATCGCGATCGGCGCCATCTGGCTGCTCGCGCGCGGCATCCGCGAGCTGTTCTGGACCGTCTTCGGTCTGTTCTGCGCGTTCTGGTGGGTGGTGCCGTGGCTGTCTCGCTGAGGCGGGTGCTCAGCCGGCCGACGCGCACAACTGCGCGAGATCGGCATAGCCGTCGAACACGGCGGCCGCGCCGCAGCCCGGACAGGCCGGGTCGCGCGGCAGGACCAGTTCGCGGAACGTCGCGGCCAGCGCGTCGTAGCACAACAGGCGGCCGGTCAGCGGCCGGCCGATGCCGAGCACGAGCTTGATCGCCTCGGTCGCCTGCAGCAGGCCGATCGTGCCGGGCAGCACGCCGAGCACGCCGGCCTCGCTGCAGTTGGGTGCCTCGGCCGCCGACGGCGGCTCCGGGAACAGGCAGCGGTAGCACGGCGAGGCGGCATCGCGCGGATCGAACACGCTGACCTGGCCGCTGAAGCGGTGCACCGCGCCGTAGACCAGCGGAATGCCGAGCCGGCGCGTCGCCGCGTCGAGCAAGTAGCGCGTCGCGAAGTTGTCGGCGCCGTCGATCACGACGTCGTGGCCGGCGATCGCCGCCTCGACGTTGGCGGCGAGCAGCCGCTCCTCGCGCACGCCGATCTCGATACCTGGATTCAATGCCGACAGCGCGATCCGTGCCGATTCGGTCTTGGCCATGCCGATGCGCGCGTCGGCGTGCAGCACCTGCCGCTGCAGGTTCGAGCGCTCGACGCGATCGTCGTCGATCAGGGTCAGATGGCCGATGCCGGCCGCGGCCAGATACAGCGCGGCCGGCGATCCGAGACCGCCGGCGCCGATCAGCGCGATCCGCGCCTGCAGCAGACGCGCCTGGCCGGCGACGCCGACCTCCGGCAGCACCAGATGCCGCGCATAGCGTTCGCCGGCGTCGGCGCCGAGCGCACCGGCCGCTTCGGGCAGCCCCTCGGCGCGCCAGCGCGCGAAACCCCCGGCGACCGAGCGCACGTCGCGATAGCCCATCGCGAGCAGCGTCTCGCGCGCGAGCAGCGAGCGGCGGCCGCTCGCGCACAGCGTCAGGATCGGCCGGTCGCGATCCGGCTGCAGCGCCGGCACGCGATCCGCGATCGCGCCGCGCGCCAGGCCGAGCGCATCGGCAGGTCCGCCGCCGGCGCGCTCGTCGTCTTCACGGACGTCGATCAGCAGCGCGCCGCCGAGCTGCGCGCGATAGGCCGATCGCGGCTCGATCTCGGCGTCCGGCGGGAGCGCCGCGGAAGCGTCCGACGACACGGCCGCGATCCGTCAGTCCGAGCCGAGCGAGGCCGCGCTGCGGCCGCTGCGCTGCTCGACCAGGGCCAGATTGGCCGCAATCGCCGGCTGATCGGGCGCCAGCCGGGTCGCATGGCTCAGCACGTCGAGCGCGGCGTCGATGCGACCGTCGTGGAAGCAGGCCATGCCGTAGAGATTGAGTGCATTCAGATCGTCCGGACGCTGCACCAGGACGCGCTCCAGGCACTGGATCGCGAGCTTCAGATCGCCCTGCTTGAGGTGATGCTGCGCGAGATAGATCAGCGCCTCGGGCTCGGTCTTCCACTGCTCGAACGCCGCGGCCCACTTCTCGCGCATGCGCCGGTAGTACGCCTCGCGCTGCGGCTCGTTGGCGTTGGGTCCGTAACCGCAGCCCGAATCGCCGATCGCGCCGTTCCAGATGCAGGTGGCGGCCTGCACCCACTGGAAGCGCGTGCGCGTGGCGCAGTTGATGAAGAAGTCGTGGTCCTCGTAGACCGGGAAGCTCGGATCGAACCGCGCGCCTTCGTCGATGAGGCTGCGGTGGAACAGCGTCGCGACCGGCTGGCTGCGGTTCTGGTTGAACAGCTGCATGTGATAGCCGGCGCGACCGCTGTAGCCGATCAGCGATCCGTCGACGTCGTGCACGCGCGCACTGGCGTACAGCAGCCGCACGCCGTCGCCGCGCGGCGCTTCGAGCAGCGTGCGCACGTGCTCGGGCAGCAGTTCGTCGTCGTCGTCGAGGAAGTTCAGCCATTCGCCGCGGGCCGCGTCGAGGCAGGCGTTGGCGGCCTCGGGTCGCGTCAGCCGGCGGTCGGGGTCGGGCCGGATCAGACGCACCGGCCGCCCGTCGATCTGCTCGGGCAGATCGCGGTGCGCGGCGCCGCAAGCCGCCACGACGACGATCTCGATCGCCGGCCAGGTCTGCGCGGCCGCCGAGGCCAGCGCGCGGTCCAGCGTCGGCCGGTCCATGCTGCGGATCAGGATAGATACCAGGGATGTGTCGTCGGTCATCGGGCGCGCGTTCCGGAAAGGGCGAAGATCATCACCGGCACGACGGCGCCGGCGGGCAATTCGGTCTGGTCGGCCTCCACGCGCACCAGCGCGTTGGCCTCGGCGACGCCGCGCAGCATGCCCGAGCCCTGCCGGTCGAGCAGGTCGGCCTGCAGCGTGCCGTCGTCACCGGCGCGCACGCGGGCGCGCAGGAACTCGGTGCGGTCGTGGCGCTTGCGCAGCGGTGCCGCCAGGCGCGCGCTCAGCCACGGCGCGGCGGTGGTCGCGCAGTCCTGCAACGCTTCGAGGTACGGCAGCACCAGCACCAGGAAGGTCGCCACGGTCGAGACCGGATTGCCGGGCAGCGCGCACAGCCGCGCACCGCCGATGCGGCCGGTCAGGAACGGCATGCCGGGCTTCATGCGCACCTTCCAGAAATCGATCGTGCCGATGTCGGCGAGCAGGCCCGGCAGCAGGTCGGCCTCGCCGGCCGAGACGCCGCCGCAGCTGACGATCAGGTCGGCCTCGCCGGCGGCCTGCAGCAGCGCGGCACGGATCGCATCGGCGTCGTCGGGCAGGTGCCGGTGCGACAACAGCGCGGCGCCGGCCTCGCGGACCAGGGCGCCGACGCTGAACGCATTACTGTTGTGGATCTGCGCCGGCGCGGTCGCCTCGCCCGGCATCACGACCTCGTCGCCGGTCGTCAGCAGCACGACGCGCGGCCTCCGCACGACCGCGATGCGGGCGCGTCCGAGCGACGCGCAGACGCCGAGCTGCGCGGGGCCGAGGCGCTGGCCGCGTCGCAGCGCGGTCTCGCCGCGACGGAAGTCCTCGCCGGCCGGTCGCACGTTGGCGCCGGATCGTTCGCCGGCACCGATGATCGCGACGTCGCCGTCGACGCGGACGTGCTCCTGGATCACCACGGTGTCGGCGCCGTCCGGCAGCGGTGCACCGGTCATCAGACGCAGGCATTCGCCGGGTGCGATCGCGAACGAGGCCGCGCCGCCGGCCAGATGGGTACCGACGATCCGCAGCCGGCGTTCGCCGGCCGCCGGCAGATCGCCGCCGTGCAGCGCGAAACCGTCCATTGCCGAGTTCGCGAAAGGCGGCACCGCGCGCTCGACCACGAGATCCTCGGCGAGCACGCGGCCGAGCGCCTCGTCGAGCGCGACCGTCTCGACGTCGAGCGCCTGCGCGCGACCGGCCTCGGCGAGGAACGCGCAGGCGGCCTCGACGGTCCAGCGGCTCGGGCAGTCAGGCGTGCGGGGCGAGGCGTTCACGGAAGGCGGCGAAGTCCGACGGCGTATTGAGGTTTTCGAAGTGTACGCGGCGATCGGCGAAATCAACCTCGACCGCGCCGACGGCGTCCTGCCAGGCGTATACGCCGGTCTCCTCGGCCGCCGCGACGGCGGCCGATGCCGCCAGTGCGCGCGCGTACAGCGCGAACAGCGGCTGCCGACGCTCGCCGTCGTGGGCGACGCGGATCGCGCCGGGCGCGCCGGCCGCTGCGCCGGCCAGCAGGCGCGCGGCAAGATCGGGCGGCGGCAGCGGACAGTCGACCGGCACGCTGAGCAGCCAGTCGGTGCGGCAGGCGGCCAGCGCCGCGGCGATCCCGGCGAGCGGGCCGCGATGACCCGGCAGCGCGTCGTGGATGGTCGGTCCGTGCAGCGCGTAGGCGTCGAGATGGCGATTGGCGACGATCAGCAGCGGCGGCGCGGCGGCGTCCGGCGCGCTGCGCAGGCCCGGTGCGGCGAGCACCCAGGCGACCAGCGGCCGTCCGTCGAGCGGCGTCAGGCCCTTGTCGCGGCCGTCCAGACGCCTGGCCGCGCCGCCGGCGAGCACCGCGACCGTGTACGCCGCGCCGCTCACGGCATCAGCGCTTGCCGCGCTTGGCGTTGCGGATCATCCGCTGGCGCCGGCGCTGCTGGCCTTCGGTCAGCTCGTTGCGCTTGCCGGCGTACGGATTGTCGCCGTCGCGGAGCTCGATGCGAATCGGCGTGCCGACCAGGCGATAGCGCGTGCGGAAGAAGTTCTCGAGATATCGCCGGTACGCGTCGGCGAGATGGCGCGTGCGCGATCCGTGGATCACGATCGTCGGCGGATGCGTGCCGCCCGGATGCGCGTACTTGAGCTTGGGCGCATGGCCGCGCACCAGCGGCGGCTGGTAGCCCTCGTAGGCGGCCTCGAGCGCGCGCGTCAGCTCCGAGGACGTGAACGTGCGGCCGGCCGAGGCATGGCTGCGGTTGACCGCCTTGATCAGCTCGCCGATGCCGCTGCCGTGCAGCGCCGAGATCGTCACCTGCGGCGCCCAGTCGACGAAGACCAGCTTGCGCGCCAGCGAGACGCGGCACTGCTCGCGGTCGTAGGTCGACAGGCCGTCCCATTTGTTGACGGCGATGACCAGGGCGCGCTGCGCTTCGAGCACATGGCCGATCAGGCCGGCATCCTGGTCGGTGACGCCTTCCTTCGCGTCGAGCAGCAGCACCACCACGCTGGCCGCCTCGATCGACTGCAGCGTCTTGATCACGCTGAACTTCTCGACTGCGTCCTCGATGCGCGCGCGGCGCCGCACGCCGGCAGTGTCGATCAACGTGTAGCGCTTGCCGTCGCGCTCGAGCGGCACGCGGATCGAATCGCGCGTGGTGCCGGCGACGTCGGAGACGACGACGCGGTCCTCGCCGAGCAGGCGGTTGACCAGGGTCGACTTGCCGACGTTCGGCCGGCCGACGATCGCGACGCGGACGCCCTCTTCGTCGGCCTCCTGCTCCGCCTCGCCTTCCGGCGGCAGACGCGCGGCGATCGCGTCGAGCAGCGGCTGAACGCCGCGGCTGTGCGAGGCGGCCAGCGGCAGCGGCGCGGCGATGCCGAGCGCGGCGAACTCGGCCAGCGCGACGTGCTCGTCGAGGCCGTCGACCTTGTTGACGGCCAGCAGAATGGGTTTCGCGACGCGGCGCAGGCGCTCGAGGATCGCCGGATCGCCCGGCAGCATGCCGTCACGCGCGTCGACGACGAAGACGACCACGTCGGCTTCCTCGATCGCGGCCTCGACCTGACGCGCGGTCAGCCCGGCCAGGCCTTCCTGGTCGTCGGCCAGGCCGCCGGTGTCGACCACCATGAAGCGCCGCTCGCCGAGCCGGCAGATGCCGTAATGGCGATCGCGCGTGACGCCCGGCAGATCGGCGACCAGGGCATCGCGCGTGCGCGTGAGTACGTTGAACAACGTCGACTTGCCGACGTTGGGACGCCCGACCAGGGCTACGACTGGCAACACCGCTCGCCCCTCCGTCGATCAGGCGCTGAAAACGAGATCGCCGCGACCTTCACGTCGCGGCGGCGAACCGCCCGGAGCGGACGGCAGTGGCGGAAGCGACCGCGCGGACCGGCACGCCGGCCGCGGCGGCGTCAACGCGCGATGCGCCAGGCGCCCAGGCGCCCTTTGCTGTCCTCGACGTAGACGGTGTCGCCGTCGACCACCGGCCGGCCGGCGATCGGATTCTTGCCGAGGCGCTCGCGCGCGATCAGCTTGCCGTCCTCGGCGTTGAGCCAGTGCACCCAGCCTTCGACGTCGCCGACGACGATCGCGCCGCCCTGGGCGGCCGGCGACGACAGCCAGCGGTACTTGAGCTGGTCCTGCTTCCAGAGGTTCGCGCCGCTCTGGCGGTCGAACGCCCAGACGTTGCCTTCGTCGTCGACGACGGCGACGACGTTGCCGGCGACGGCGACGCCCGCGTAGCTGGACAGATCGCGCTGCCAGGCGGTGCGTCCGCTGTCGGCATACAGCGCGCTGACGATGCCGCGATAGCCGGCCGCGAACACTTCGCCGCCGTCGACGACGACTTCACCGTCGACGTCGGCCAGGCGGTCGACCTCGGTACGGCCCTCGCCGAGTCCGAGCGTCTGCATCCAGGCCTGGCTGCCGTCGGTAATGTTGACCGCGACGATCTTGCCGTTGTCGAAACCGGACACGACCAGACCGTTCGATACGCGCGGCGCCGAATTGCCGCGCAGGCTGAGCGGCGGCACGCCCTGGTCGAACACCCAGCGCCGGCTGCCGTCGCCGAGGGCCAGACCGTAGAGCCGGCCGTCGTTGCTGCGGACGATCACGGTATCGCCGCTGACCGCCGGCGGCGTGATCACTTCAGAGGAGACATTGACGACCCAGCGCTCGGCGCCGTCGGCCGCCGCATACGCGCCGACCTGGCCGTCCAGACCGCCGACGATCACCAGGTCGCCGGCCACGGTCGGACCGCCCGACCAGCGCACGCTGGTGTCGGTGCGGCGCCAGTACGCGCCGGAGCGCTTGCCGGTATGCACGTTCCACAGCCGCTTGCCGGTGGCCGCATCGAGCGCGCTCAGATCGCCGCCGACGTCGGCGACGAACAGACGCCCATCGGCCACCGCCGGCACCATCAGCGCGCCCGACCGATCCGGCCCCTTGCCGGTGCTGCCGGTCCAGGCGCGCTGCACCGACAGCGTCGGCGTGAACGACTCGGCGAGCGGCGTCGGCGGCTCGACATTGTCCTTCTTGCCGAGGTTGCGGAACCAGGTGCAGCCTCCCAGCAGGAGGGCCAGGACCAGGACGGCGACGGTGGAAACCTTCATTACGAGCCCTGCTGCGCGGCTGCGGGGGCGGCGCCGAGATCGTCGAGCTTCATCTGCACGAAGCTGCGGTTGGGCGCCTGCGGATCGAGCTTGGCGAGCGCGTCGCGGTAGGCGGCGCGTGCTTCCTCGTCGCGGTCGAGCTTGACCAGCGCGTCGCCGCGCAGCTCGGCCGCCTGGCCGACGTACTCGGCCTTGTCGATGCCGTCGAGCAGTCCGAGCGCCGCGGCGGCGTCGCCCTCGGCCAGGCGCACCTGCGCCAGGCGCAGATCCACCAGATGCTTGAGCGCCGGCAGCTTGACGTTGGAGCGGGCCCAGTCGAGATCGGCCGCGGCGGCCTTGAGGTCGCCCTTGACGACGCCGCGCTCGGCCTGGCCGAGCGCGGCGAGCACGGCGTAGACCGTGCCCGGATAATCCTTGCGCAGCGCCGCGGCGATCGCGTCGGCGTCTTCGTTGCGCTTGCCTTCGACGGCGACGCCGAGCGCCTGGTACTGCAGCGCGGCCTCGACCGCCTTGCCGTCCTGACGATGCTTCCACTGCTGCCAGCCGAAGATCAGCAGCAGGGCGAGGGCGATGCCGGTCGCGATCGACATCGTGTTCTGGCGAAGCCACTTGCGGACGACTTCGCCCTGCTCGTGTTCGTCAAGAAGTTCAAAAGCCATTGCGTGTACCTGGAAAGAGGGAAATCGGAGCTGCGGATGCGGCCGCCGCGACCCCGGCGTGCAGGCGCGCAAGGGTAGCAGGAAAGCGCGGCCCGGCGTCCGCCGGCACCGCGCCGCGAATTATCCGGCGATTCAGGGTTCGATGCGGGCGACCGTGGCGTCCGGCCCGAACACGCGCACGTGGGCGACGTTGGCGCGCCGGTACGGCGCGAGGTCGACGACCGCGCCGTCGGCCTGCAGCTCGATGCCGTCGGCGTTGCCGAGTCGCACCGACAGCGGCCGCTCGCTGCGGTAGCTGCGTTCGGTACCGGCCTGCAGCAGGCCGTACTCGAGCCGCTTGCCGTCCGCGTCGAACACCTCGACCCAGCTGGCCTGGCTGACCTTGAGCACCAGCGTACGTCCGCCTTCGGCCGGTGCCGGGCTCGGCATCGGCGCGGTGGCGGGCCGGGTCGAGAACGGCGCCATCGACGCGACCACCGGCGACGGTGCCTCGATCCGCGGCGGCGTCAGCGGCGCCGGCGCGATCTCGACCGGCAGTGCGGCGACCGCGTCCGCCGTCGTCGAGGACGGCGCCGGCGTCTGCACCGCGGACGTATCGAGCGGCGTGGTGCGGACCAGACTCTGCTCGATACCGCCGCGGGTCGCCGCGAACCAGACCGTCGGGCCGATGATCAGGCCGGTCAGGATCAGGTAGGTGGCGGTCACCGAGTAGCGGTCGAGCAGATAGCGCGAGCGCGGCACGGTGCCGGTCGCGACGATCGGCGTCGTCTCGGTGTTGAGGTCGGCGACCTGTTCGGCGCGGTCGAGCGGCAGACCGAGCAGCCGCGTATAGCTGATCAGATAGCCGCGCAGGTACACGCCCTGCGTCATGCCCTGATAGTCGTCGGCCTCGATCCGCGCGATCAGCCGGACCGGCAGCTTCAACCGTGTCGCGACCTCGTCGCGCGTCCAGCCCCTGGCCTCGCGGGCCGCACGCAGGTGCTGCCCGAGTGAGCCCTCAGCGGCGTCGATCATGCCCCCCTGCGCAGGCGTCGCCGATACCGCGGCGGCGTCTGCAAGACTTTCCGATTCGATAGCCATTGCTGTGCCTGTGCTCTCGATTGTGTCCTGGCCAGTCTCCAGGTGCAGCGGCAGCTGGCCGTTGTCGTTGTCGTCGCTGGATCGTTCTCGCGCACGCATCCCCCCTGCGACATCCCCGCGCGAGCCTGTGGGTGTCCGGTTGTTCATGTCACGACGTCCCCGGCGCGTCCAGCATGCGAGCCTGCTGCGAGCTGGGGAAATCCTGCAGAAGGCGGCGGGTGTAATCCCGGGCGCCGTCGGCGTTGCCGAGCTGCAGCTCGATGTTGCGGCCGAGCAGCAGCGACTCCGGGCGCGCACGGGCGCTCGCTTCGTAGCGCTGCAGAAACGCGCGCGCACGGAAGTACTCGCGCCGCACGTAGAGCACCGAGGCCATCTGGAACAGCGCCTCGGTGTTGTTCTGATCCTGTTCGAGCGCGACGCGCAACTTCTGTTCGGCCTCGTCGTAGCGGCCGGCGCG
>VFQU01000848.1_pt1 | contig 21649 bp, 19 predicted proteins | sample 3512311 | NCBI WGS metagenome assembly VFQU01 (sample SAMN10412377, study PRJNA504923) | tailings metagenome | isolation source: Relicate 3 Philex TSF3 active mining site | place: Philippines: Tuba, Benguet | collected 2017-08-29
CGACCAGGGCGTTGAGCGTCAGCGGATAGACCTCCGGCGTGATCGCGGCCTTCTCGATCAGGCAGCCGAGGATGCGCGCCTCGATCACGTCGAGGCGCGCAGGACCGGCGGCGTTTTCGGTTGAGGAATCGTCCACGGCAGCCTCGCAACGGAAAAGGGGCCGGAGTGTACCCGAGCGCGACGACGCGACACGGCCGCATCGCCGCCGCGTGCGCGGCCTGCAGACCGTCTCCGTCACGCTGCGCCGGGTCCGGTGGCGCAGTGCGCCGAAGCTTCGGCATCGCCGGTGCGGCGTATGATCGTGGCCACATCCGATCACGAGGAGGCGCGCCGTGCGCCATGGCGACGGGTTCGTGCGGCCGGTGCCGAAAGACAAGCTGGCCGCGTATCGGGCGCTGGCCCGCAAGGCCGGCAGGATCTGGAAGGAACACGGCGCGCCGGAATACGTCGAATGCGTCGCCGACGACGTCAAGCCCGGCAAGCACACCTCGTTTCCGCAGGCGGTCAAGCTCGAGCCGGACGAGGTCGTCGTGCTCTCGTGGATCGTCTATGCGTCGCGTGCGCAGCGCGATCGCATCAACAGAAGGTCATGGCCGATCCGCGCCTGGGCCGGCTGAAGCCGGACACGATGCCGTTCGACGGCAAGCGCATGGTCTGGGGTGGCTTCAAGCCGATCGTCTCGCTTTGATCGCTTGGTTGGCACCGTGCGCGCCGCGCGCACCGGCACGTGTCGCGAGGCTGCGCGCGCCGGTTGCGGCACAGGTTCCGAGTATGTCGTTCGCCTCGTGCGATCGGCGCCGGCGGCGAGGCCGAGGCCCCGATGCCGAACGCCTGACCGAGTACGCCATCGCCGCGGGCCGCGCCGCGGCGTTTCTCGTCGCCGGCGCGCGGCGAACCGCCGTACGCCGGACGGGTGCGTCGCTCAGCGCGGCTCGAAGCCGTCGGCGAACAGGTTCTCGCCGCAGGCGCCGTCGGCGTCGTAGCGCTGCACGGTGACGCCGGCATCGCCGAGACCGAGCACGGTCCACCCTTCCGCGGCACCGACCGCGGATGCGTAGCCGTACAGATCCTGCACCGTGCGTTCGCGGCACAGCACGCCGTCCGCGTCGAACTCGGCGAGGATCGCGTAGGTGCGGCCGCCGCCGCCGGGGATGTGCGCGGAGCCGCCGAGCAGGCTGCGGCCGTTCGGTGCGACCGCCAGCATGTCGGCGTAGCTCGGCAGCGAGGATTGGCTGTTCCAGCGGGTGACGCCGGTCGCGCCGTCGACGCGGATCAGGCCCAGCGACTTCGGCGAGGTGCTCGCGGTGGCGATCCACAGATCGCCGCCGGGCCCGAGCACCGCCGGCCCGTTCGAGAACGTGGTCGCGCCGCTGGACTGGTCCGACAGCGTGCGCGTCCACAGGCGTGTACCGTCCGCGGCGATTCTCCAGGCCATCGCGCCGGGCATGCCGAACTGCGTCTCTGGCGAGGCGACGACCCAGGCGCCGCCGTCGGGCGCCGCGGCGACCCAGGACATGCCGAGCGGGCTGCCGTGGGTGCCCAGTTCGACGTCGGCGTAGACGACGCTGCCGTCGGCCGCGAAGCGCACCGTGCGGAAGCCGCCGGTGTGGCCGAACGTACGGCCGGTGACGATCGCGCCGCCGTCGGCCAGTGCCACGATCGAATTGGCCCAGACCTCGCCGAGGCCGGAGCTCCAGCGCCACGGCGGCAGCAGCTGTCCGCCCGAATCCAGGCGCAGCACCACGAACGCGTCGCCGTCGTGCGCGCGCAGCAGCAGATCGCCGGCCGGTGTCTGTGCGAGCTGGTTCGTCGCGAACGAACGCAGCACGATCAGCATTGCGCCGCCGGCGGAGGTTTCCCAGGCCAGGTCGCCGCTGCCCGCATCGATCGTGCGCACGAACGGCGAGGGGCCGCCGGCCAGCGCGATGCGTCCGTCGGCCAGCGGCAGCACGTCGTCCGCGGCGCCGCTGCCCGGCCGCTCATGCGCCCAGCCGATCGTGCCGTCGGTTTCGATGCGCAGCACGCCGGCGCGCTGCGATCCGGCGCGGCCGGGCTCGATGCCGACGAACAGCGCGCCGTCGTCGGCGCGGCGCAGCAGGCTGGCATGTGTCGACGCCGCGCCTTCGGCGGCCCAGGTGGTGCTCCAGGCCGGTTGCCACGCGGTCTGCGCCGCGACCGGCGCCGTCATCGCGGCCAGCAGCAGGCCGCACGATCGAATCGACATGTTCAATCCTTTGCGTTGGGTCGAACCCGTATACGCAGAACGGCCGGTTCGACCGCAATGGAGGCCCCCAGCGTGGCAGCGATCGGCGCGGTGCGAAAGGGCGGGGCGCGCGGACGCCGGCACCGGCGTCGCTCTCCAGGATCGCCTGCCGGCCGCCGCTCCGTGACGCCGCGCTCGCCGGACCTCGGCGCGTTGCCGGCACCGGACGACGTCGAGTCGATGGCGAGCGTCGTATCGGACGACGCCGGATCGGCTTCGAATCGACGATCCCGCTCGTCGTCGGTCCGCTCGCCGCGAGCGTCGCCCTCTCCGCCGGGAGTATGGCGCCGGAACGCCGGCGCTTGCGCGCCGCACTCGACGATCCGCTTATCGCGAGGCTCGATGCGTCGAGCCGGCGCAGGCTGGCGATGGCCGCCCGATCCGGCGCGGATGCTCGCCTGCCGCGCTCGCAGGGGCGTTCCGCCGGCCGCGATGAAGTAGACTTGCCCGCGGAGTCGGCCAGACAGTCGCGTCACGCATCGCGTGCCGAGGAAAGTCCGGGCTCCACAGGGCAGGGTGCCAGGTAACGCCTGGGCGGCGCGAGCCGACGGACAGTGCAACAGAGAGCAGACAGCCGAACGGCGTCGCAAGACGCGCGTGGTGATGGTGAAACGGTGCGGTAAGAGCGCACCGCCTGCGGGGCCAACGCCGCAGGGCACGGCAAACCCCACCCGGAGCAAGACCAAATAGGGGGACCATGGCGCGGCCCGCGTCGTCCCCGGGTTGGTCGCTCGAGCCTTGCGGCGACGCAAGGCCCAGAGGAATGACTGTCCACGACAGAACCCGGCTTACCGGCCGGCTCCGCTTTTTTCCGGTACGCACCCCGGCGGCCGTACGGCCGCCGGGGCTCGGATGTGCCGGTCGCGAAAGCGCACGGAGGCTTGTGACACACTTGCCGGCCTCACCGGCCCGCCGTCCTTCGCCCATGGATCGCTACGAACGCATCCTGACCCTGCACCGCATCCTCAAGTCCGCGCGCTACCCGGTTCCGATGGCGCGGCTCAAGGACGAACTGGCCTGCTCGCGCGCGACGCTGTATCGCGACGTCGCGTTCCTGCGCGACGCGCTCGGCGCGCCGATCGAGAGCGACGCCGAGCAGGCCGCGATCCGCTATGCCGCCGATGCGGGCGAGCGCTTCGAGCTGCCGGGCCTGTGGCTGACCAGCGAGGAACTGGCCGCGCTGCTCGCCCTGAACGAGCTGCTCGGGCGCTCCGATCCGGGCGTGCTGGCCGGCGCGCTGGCGCCGTTCCGCGCGCGCATCGAGCGCCTGCTGTCGGACCAGCACAGCGGCCGCACGCTGCCGATCGAACGCATCCGCGTGATCGCCAGCGGCGCGCGCCGGCTCGATCAGGGCGTATTCCGCACGCTGGCCGGCGCGCTGCTGAATCGGCGGCGCCTGGGCTTTCGCTATCGCGCACGCTCCACCGATGCGCTGACCGACCGCCAGGTCTCGCCGCAGCGTCTGGCCCACTACCGCGACAACTGGTACCTCGACGCCTGGGATCACGGCCGCGACGGCCTGCGCAGCTTCGCGCTGGACCGCATCCGCGAGCCGGTCGTGCTCGACGAGGCCGCGCTGGACCGGCCGGCCGAGGAGCTCGACGCGCATCTGGCCTCCAGCTACGGCATCTTCTCCGGACCGCCCAAGGCCTGGGCGACGCTGCGCTTCTCGCCGCACGCGGCGCGCTGGGTCGCCGACGAGCACTGGCATTCGCAGCAGCAGGGCCAGTGGCTGGGGGACGGCCGCTACGAGCTCAAACTGCCATACTCGAACTCGCGCGAGCTGCTGATGGACGTGCTCAAGTACGGGCCGGATGCCGAGGTCGTCGCGCCGGTCTCGCTGCGCGAGGAAATGAAGATCCTGCTGCAGCTCTCGCTCGGCGCGTACCAGGCCGGCGCATGAATGCGCTGGAAGCCGCCGGCACGGCGACGGCCGGCCGTTCGGTCTCGCTGGTGCTCGGCTCCGGCGGCGCGCGCGGCTATGCGCACATCGGCGTGATCGAGGAGCTGGCCGTGCAAGGCTTCACGATCGCCTCGATCGCCGGCAGCTCGATGGGCGCCCTGGTCGGCGGCATCCACGCCGCCGGCAAGCTGCCGGTCTACCGCGACTTCGTACTGCCGCTGCAGCGCGCCGGACTGTGGCGGCTGCTCGACTGGACCTTGAGCGGCGGCGGCTTCATCAAGGGCGACCGCATCATCGGCGTGCTCAGCGAGCTGATCGGCGACGTCGCGATCGAGGACCTGCCGATCGCCTATACGGCCGTCGCGGTCGACCTCGACACGCAGCGCGAGGTCTGGTTCTCGCGCGGCTCGCTGTTCGATGCGATCCGCGCCTCGATCGCGATCCCGACGATCTTCCGTCCGCATCACTACCAGGGCCGGCTGCTGGTCGACGGCGGCCTGCTCAATCCGCTGCCGGTCTCGGCGACGCTGCGCGACCTGACCGATCTGACGATCGCCGTCGACGTCGACGCGCCCGACGACATGGCGCTCGAACCGGTCGCACCCTCGCAGCCGGCGCCGGCGCGCAGTCTCGCCGCGCGCCTGGGCGGTCTGTTCGGCCTGCTCGAGCGCGAAGTGCGGGTGCCGGCCAGGCGCGAACGCGAGCTCGGCATGATCGAGCTGTTCGCGCGTTCGCTGGAGACCGTGCAGGGCACGATCAGCCGCCTCAAGCTGGCCGCGCAGCCGCCGGACCTGCTGATCTCGATCCCGCGCAGCGCGGCGACGTTCTATGCGTTCGACCGCGCCGCCGACCTGATCGAGATCGGCCGCCAGCGCACGCGCGAGGCGCTCGCCAACTGGCGGCCGCCGGAGCGGCGCTGGCCGCCGCATCTGTAGCGCGCCGCGGCTGCCGGCACGGAGCGTCCGCACCGACACGGGCGAGTCGCGTCCGTGCTGGTGCGCGACGGACCCGACGGACGCGGTTCGGGTGCAGCCCGGCGTTGCAGTCCGGCCGCGGCGCGTCCCGGTCGGACGCCGCTGATCGACGATCGGCGACGACGTGTCCGCGCCGCCGTCGCGCTCAGTGCGCCTTGCCGTTGGCCGGCTTGGCCGCCTGCATCAGCTTGTCGGTATAGGCGATGCCGATCGCCGACAGGATGAACACGCAGTGGATGATCGTCTGCCAGAGCACGCCGGTCGGTGTCAGCGTGCTGCAGACGCGGCTGTTGGAGGCGCTCAGCGCCGTTTCCTTCAGCGCGATGAGCACCTCGGGCGTGCAGAACGGCAGGCCTTCGAGCGTGCCGGCGGCGATGAACGTCTTGAGCAGGTGGATCGAGGAGATGCCGATGATTGCCATCGCCAGCTTGACCTTGAGCACCGAGGCGTTGACGTGGCTCAGCCACTCCGGCTGGTCCGGATGGCCTTCCAGGCGCAGCCGCGAGACGAAGGTCTCGTAGCCGCCGACGATCACCATGACCAGCAGGTTCGAGATCATCACGACGTCGATCAGGCCGAGCACGATCAGCATGATCTCCTGCTCGCCGAGACTGGCCGCGCCGTGGATCAGATGCCACAGCTCCTTGACGAACAGCACGACGTAGACGCCCTGCGCGACGATCAGGCCGAGATAGAGCGGCAGCTGCAGCCAGCGCGAGAAGAAGATCAGGCGCGGCAGGGGACGCATCGGGGACGGTGCGGTGGGAGGCGACATGAACGGGCTCGGCTGGCGTGGGACGGGAACGGCGCGCGATTCTAGCAAGCCCGTTCAGGGTTTCCGCCAGCGCATTCATCGATGCAAAGGTCGTCCGAGGCCGCCACGCCGCTCGAAACGGGGATGGTATGCTCCGCGCGTTCGCCGCCCGGCGGGACGCCCGACGGCCGTTCAGCGACCGGTGCCGGGCCCCGGGCGGTTCATTTTTCCACTGGAGCGTGCATGCCCTGGTCGAAACTGACCGCCAAAGCGGATTTTCCGCTGCGAGCCGTGTTGCTCGCAGTGGCGGTCGCTGCCAGCCTGACCCTGCCGTACCTGATCCTGCGCCGCAATGCCGAAGCCACGGCCGAGGCGTCGGCCTGGGTCGTGCACAGCGCCGGCATCAAGGAGGCGGTCTACGATCTGATGTCGACGATGGGCGAGCTCGAGGGCCTCGCGCTGACGCGCTACGGCGGTCTGGCCGACCCCGACAGCGCCAGCGACTATGCTTCGCGCCGCTCGCGACTGCTGCCGCTGCTCGACCGCCTCGCCGAATCGACCCGCGACAACGCCGGCCAGCAGAACCGGATCGGCAATCTCGAGACGCTGATCCAGGGGCGCGCCAAGCTGATCGACGACGCGATGCGCCACCTCGACCAGGGCGATCGCGACGCCGCGGGCGTCGCCCTGCGTCAGGCGGTGGATCTGTTCCCGTTTCGGGGCTCGGCGATGCAGGTGCTGTCGGCCGAGGAAGACCTCTATGTCGAGCGCAGCGCACAGACCGAGGCGCGTCAGCGCCAGGCGACCTGGGCCGCGCTCGGCATGCTGCTGGTACAGCTGCTGCTGCTCGGCGCGGTGATCTACGCGTCCGAACGCCAGGTACGCCAGCGCCTGGAGGCCGAGTCGCGCGCGCGCCAGGCGATCGTGCGTTCGCGCACGATCGTGCAGAGCCTGCGCGAGCCGATCCTCGTGCTCGACAACGGTCTGCGCGTGCTGATGATGAACAAGGCTTTCCGCGAGGTATACGGCGTGGAGAGCGAAGACCCGGCCGGTGCCGCGCTCGACGACATCGGCGGCGGCGCCTGGTCGGACGCGGCGCTGCATCAGCGTCTGGTCGACGTCGCGGTGCGCGACCGCGAGCTGTGGGACTACGAGCTGACCCAGCGCACCGGTGAGGACGTGGTCCGCGTGGTCTTCGTCAACGCGCGACGCATGCTGCTGTCCGAGCAGGAGCCGGCGATCCTGCTGACCGTCAACGACATCAGCGCGACCAAGCGCGCCGAAACGCAGATCCGCGACCTCAATCGCGAGCTAGAACAGCAGATCGAGCAGGTCTCGGACGTCAACCGCGAACTGGAGGCCTTCAGCTACTCGGTCTCGCACGACCTGCGTGCGCCGCTGCGCCACATCGCCGGCTTCGCCGGCAAGCTCGAGCGCCATCTCGGCGAGCGCGGCGACGATACGACGCGGCACTACCTGTCGATCATCGTCGAGTCGGCGCAGCGCATGTCCTCGCTGATCGAGGATCTGCTGCTGTACTCGCGCCTGGGCCGCAATGCCCTGCGCATGCAGCCGGTCGACATGCAGGCCCTGGTCACCGAGATGCGCGCGATGCTGTCCACCGAGGCGGCCGGCCGCGACATCGAGTGGCGCATCGAGGTGCTGCCGATCGTCGTCGGCGACGAGAACATGCTGCGCCAGGTCTGGCAGAACCTGCTCGGCAACGCGGTCAAGTACACCGCGCGCCGCGAGCACGCGCTGATCGAGGTCGGCGTGCAGACGTCCACCGAGGGCCCGGTCTTCTTCGTCAGGGACAACGGTACCGGTTTCGACATGGAGTACGCCGGCAAGCTGTTCGGCGTGTTCCAGCGCCTGCACAAGGCATCGGATTTCCCCGGCACCGGCATCGGCCTGGCCAACGTGCGCCGCATCGTCGGGCGTCACGGCGGCCGGACCTGGGCCGAGTCCGCGCCCGATCAGGGCGCCACGTTCTATTTTTCGCTGCCCGCGCCGACCGGCGTGGGCATGCCTTCCGGGAGTGTCGTCGTATGAATCGTGAGATCCGCACCATCCTGCTGGCCGAGGACAGCGCCGCCGACGCCGAGATGGCGCTCGACGCGCTGCGCGAAGCCAAGCTCGCCAATCCGGTGATCCACGTCGAAGACGGCGTGGAGGCACTGGACTATCTGTTCGCGCGCGGCGCCTACGAGGGCCGTCCGGCCGGCAACCCGGCGGTGGTCCTGCTCGACATCAAGATGCCGCGTCTGGACGGTCTGGAGGTGCTCAAGCGCATGCGCGAGGACGAGCGTTTCCGGCGTGTGCCGGTCGTGATCCTGTCCTCATCGCGCGAAGAGAGCGATCTGGCGCACAGTTGGAATCTCGGCGTCAACGCCTACGTCGTGAAGCCGGTCGACGTACCGCAGTTCTTCGCGGCCGTGCAGACGCTCGGTCAGTTCTGGGCGGTCCTCAACGAATTTCCCGAGTTGGTCTGAGAGCATCCATGGTCGCCGATCCTGGCCTCAAGCTGCGTGTCCTCGTCGTCGAGGACGATCCGCTCGACGCGGAACTGGTCCTGGACCAGTTGCGCGCCGACGGTCTGGTGTTCGCCTCGCGTCTGGTCGACGACGAGTCGGCCTTCCGCGACGCGCTGAGCGCGTTCGAGCCGGACGTGGTGCTGTCCGACCTCAGCATGCCCGGCTTCAGCGGCTATCGCGCGCTGGATATCCTGCGCGAACAGTCGCCGCGCACGCCGTTCATCTTCGTGTCCGGCACGATCGGCGAGGACGCCGCCGTCGAGGCGGTGCGGCGCGGCGCGACCGACTACATCCTCAAGGGCCGGCTCGCGCGCATGGCCACGGCGGTTCGCCGCGCCCTGCGCGAGGCGGCCGACGTCCAGGCACGCGACCGCACCGAGGCCGAGCTGCTGCGCGCGCAGCGCTTCGAGAGTCTGGCCCTGCTCGCCGGCGGCCTCAGTCACGACCTGCGCAACATCCTCCAGCCGCTGCTGCTGACCTCGTCGATGATCGCCTCCAGCGACGATCCGGAACTGCGCAAGCACGGCGAACTGGTCGGCGATTGCGCGCGGCGCGGCCTGGAAATGGTCGCCTCGATGCTCTCGTTCGCGCGCGGCGCGCGCGTGGAGATCGAGCGCGTCCGGCTGGCCGCGCTGTTCGACGCGCTGGAGATGCTGCTGCGCGGATCGGTGCCGCGCAACGTGACGCTCAGCTTCGAGCGGCCCGACGAGGATCTGGTCCTGGAGGGCAACCAGACCGAACTGCAGCAGTGCCTGCTGAACCTGTGCCTCAACGCACTGCAGGCGATGCCCGACGGCGGTTCGCTGACGATGTCGGCGGTGTCCTCGCAGCTGGACGAGACGTTCTTCGGCGAGGACGAGTCGCAGGCGCCGGGCACGTATCTCAAGCTGGAAGTCCGCGATACCGGCATCGGCATGTCCGATGACGTGCGCCGCAACCTGTTCCGGCCGTTCTTCACGACCAAGAGCGACGGCACCGGCCTGGGCCTGCTGTCGTGCAAGCGCATCCTGACCAATCACCGCGGCTACCTGCGCGTGGAGAGCGAGCTCGGCAAGGGCACCGCGTTCGTGCTCTATCTGCCGCTGGCCACGACCGAGAGCGAGACCACGGCGACCGCGGTGTCGCGCGGGCGCGGCGAGCGCGTGATGGTGGTCGCCGAGAAGGCCGGCAAGCTGACGATGCTGTTCGATTGCCTCGACCTCAACGGCTACGCGGTCACCACCGCGCAGAGCGGCACCGAGGCGCTGCAGAAGATCGACGCGATCGGCGTGCCGCAGCTGCTGGTCATGGACTCCGATCTCAACCAGATGACCGGCGTGCGTACGATGGCGGCTCTGCTCGAGCGCGGCTTCACCGGACCGCTGGTGCTGCTCGAGCGTCCCGAGCGCCCGATCGACCGCGACGGCCTGCCGCCGGTCGACCGGATCCGCTTCGTCGAGAAGCCGGTTGCGGTGCCGCTCCTGCTGCGCGCGGTGCGCGAGGAACTGGACATCGCCGAGGGCACCGACTCGGGCCCGCTGCTCGTCGACTAGCGGCGGGCCGAGCGGTCGATCGCGCGGCCCGCGCGATCGCGCCGGCGGTCGACGCGGGCGAGCGGCACGGACGCTGCGCGCCGTACGATCGAGTGCCGCAGGGCGAGCCCGTGCCGGCGTCGTCCGCGACGCGAGCGTGCTCGCCTCACCCCGTTGCCGGTGCCGCCGCTGCGCCGAACAGCACCTCTGCGCGCTGGAACAGCACCCAGGAGGTCGCGATGTACTTGTCGCCGCCGCGCGGCCGGTTGCCGCGATGGGTATGCGTATAGGCGGCCGGCGCGATCAGCATCGCGCCGGTGCGCGGCGTGATCTTGCGGGCCTGGTGGAAGAATTCGGTCTCGCCTTCGTCGAATCCGTCGTTGAGATAGACCGTCCACAGCACCGTGCGGTGCAGCGTCTCGCCGCCCGGATCGCCGATCTTCGGATACAGCTCGCAGTGCCAGTACGGATAGCCGCCCTGGCCGGCGAGGTACTTCTGGACGTTGATCGTGCCGGGCCGGAACACCTTGACCGCCAGTTGCTGCAGCAGCGTATCGGGCAGCGTGCGCAGATCGTCCGCGCTCAGCATGCGCAGACCGCCCTTGCCGTCGGGCATGCGCAGCGACAGCGGCGCCAGCGCCGTGTACGGATACTTGCGCAGGTACTGCATCAGGCAGCGCAGCATCGTGGTGTTGAGCACGTTGACCGCGTCCTGCCACTCGGCGTAGTCGTCCAGGCAGATGTCCCAGCTGTCCTTGAGCTGGGTGTCGACGCCGCCGCCGGTCGCGCCGCGCACGGCCTTGCCGCTGGCATCGAAGCGTCGCACCAGCGCCTGGCAGGTCGCCGCGTCGATCGCGTTCTCGTAGACCTCGATGAAATCGTCCGTCATGGCCGTGCCGCCGAAAAGCCGCATCGTAGCAGTCGCGCCGCCGCGACCGCAGCGAAGGCCCCGGGGCGAAGGGTCGCGACCGAAGCGCACGGGACGCGCCGATCCGTTCCGGCCGCCGCTGCGATCGCTACCGATCGGCCGGACCGGGAGCGCGGTCGACGCGGCGGCCGCGATCAGGTCTGCGTCGTGCGCTTGCAGGCCGTGCCGGCGCCGCCGCATGATCGCCACGCGCCGCGATCGCGGTGCGCCCGCCGGGCGGCGTTCGCGTCCGGCCCGGCCGCAGCGCCGCATCGCGGCGCCGGCCACCGGTTCGCATCAGGGAGGACAGCGCGATGAGCACACCATACAACCGTCTGCGGGCCTATCTCGACCAGGTCGCAGGCCGCCCCGACATCGCCCGCGCGATGACGTTCGGCGATTCGTGGTTCCAGTATCCGCTGCGCCGTTACGGCGATCTGGAGACCAAGCTGTCACGGCACTACGGCCGCCGGCTGCTGATGCTGGACGACAGCTATCCGGGACGCGACGCCAAGGAAGCCTTCGCACTGCTGCCGCGCTGGAGCGGCGTCGCGCGCGATCTGGCCGAGCGCGGCACGCCGTTCGATCTGTTCCTGGTCTCGATGGGCGGCAACGACATCATCGGTCAGGACTTCGCGCTTCATCTCAAGCGCGCGGACGATCCGCCGGACGGGCAGAGCTGGCCCTGGCATCCGGCGATTCCGCCGGTCGTGCAGCGGCACATCCGGCTCGACGCGCTGAAGAACGCGTTCGCGAAGGTGCAGGCGTTCTACGAAGGCATCGTCCTGCTGCGCGACACCCACGCACCGCAAGCGACGATCCTGACCCATACCTACGGCGACGTCACGCCGATGGACGTGCCTTACACGTTCATCGGGTTCAAGAGCGGCCCCTGGCTGTGGACGCCGATGCGCGCTTTCGGCCTGGTCGACGCCGGCGATCAGCGCGCGTTGTCGCGCTGGCTGCTCGAGTCGTTCTTCCGCATGCTGACCTTCGTCGCCAAGAGCACGCATGCGTTCGCCGTGCTCGATACGCGCGGCGAGCTGACCGACCCGGCCGGATGGGACAACGAGATCCACCCCAAGGGTCCGGGCTTTCAGCATCTGGTCGACCGCTTCTGGGTGCCGGCCGTCGACGCGGTCCTGGCGGGCGGCGCCGCGAAGAAGGTCCTCACCCGATCGGGCCGCGCGACGACCCGCAGTTTGAAGCAGTCCGTCGCGAAGCAGTCCGTCGCGAAGCAGTCCGCCGTGAGGAAGACGCCCGTGAAGAAAGCAGCCGCGAAGCCGGCGGCGTCGCGCACCGGCGTCGCGCGCAGGCGCACCCGCATCAAGCCGCGCTAGTTCGTCGCAGTCGCCGGGCCGACGCGCGCCACGCGTCCCTCGGCGGATGCGTGGATCGGACCTCGCCTGTCGCGATGCCGGCGCGACGACCTGGGATGCCGGTGCCGCGGACGGTGCGCAGCGGCGCCGTCCGCGATCCCCCGGCACGGACTCAGGATGCGTCGGCGTCGAGGTGATAGCGCGTCGCGCGCTCGACCTCGTTGCGCGATCCGAGGAACACCGGCACGCGCTGGTGCAGCTGGGTCGGCGTCACCTCGAGGATGCGCTCGCGTCCGGTCGTCGCGGCGCCGCCGGCCTGCTCGACGACGAACGCCATCGGATTGGCCTCGTACATCAGACGCAGCTTGCCGGGCTTGGACGGATCCTTCAGATCGCGCGGATAGATGAAGATGCCGCCGCGCGTCAGGATGCGGTGCACGTCGGCGACCATCGAGGCGACCCAGCGCATGTTGAAGTCGCGACCGCGCGGCCCGGTCCTGCCGGCCAGCAGCTCGTCGATGTAGCGCCGCATCGGCGGCTCCCAGTGGCGCAGGTTGGACATGTTGATCGCGAACTCGCCGGTGTCGGCCGGGATCGTCAGCCCGGACTGCGTCAGCACGAACCCGCCCTGCTCGCGGTCCAGCGTGAAAGCGTGGACGCCGTCGCCGAGGGTGAGCACCAGCACCGTGCTCGATCCGTAGACCGCATAGCCCGCCGCGACCTGGCGCGTGCCCGGCTGCAGGAACGCGCGCTCGTCCGGATCGGTGACGCCCTCCGGGCAGCGCAGCACCGAGAAGATCGTGCCGACCGAGATGTTGACGTCGATGTTCGACGAGCCGTCGAGCGGATCAAACACCAGCAGATACTCGCCCTTCGGATAGCGGTTCGGGATCGGATGCGGATCGTCCATCTCCTCGGACGCCAGCGCGGCCAGGTGGCCGCCCCATTCGTTGGCTTCGAGCAGGATCTCGTTGGACAGCACGTCGAGCTTCTTCTGCGTCTCGCCCTGCACGTTCTCGGTGCCGGCCGAGCCGAGCACGCCGCCGAGCGCACCCTTGCCGACCGCGATCGAGATCCGCTTGCAGGCCCGCGCGACGACCTCGATCAGCAGCCGCAGATCGGCGTTGATATGGCCCTTGTCGCGCTGCTCCTCGATCAGGAAGCGGCTCAACGAGATCGGCTTGACCGACACGTCGGCCGGAACGGAAGCGGGAGCGTCGCTCATGGGACACCTGGGGGTCGAGGAAGAGGCGCATTGTCGCGGCTCGCCGCGGGCGAAGCCAGTGCGATACGGAGGACCACGATGCGGCACGGCCGGTCGACGCCGCCTCGGCACGCGCCCGATGTCGAGGTGCGGTCCAGGCGCGGTGCGGTCGCGGCGGACCTCGACGGCCGCTGCGCGGCGCCGGCGGCGCGAGGCAGCGCACGAGCCGTTCCGAGCGCGGACACTTCGCTGCGAGCCCGACCCCCATCGTCGGAACACCACACGCACACAGCGATGCGAGGTCGACTCGCGCGCCGCGCGCGATCGAGCGGATACGGCGATGGCGCGGCGTGGGTAGTCGAACGCGTGCGGAAGACCGGCCACGCTAACGCGTCGGCGTCGTCGCGTCCGCGACGCGGTCGGTGTCTCGTGCCGAGGCGGACAAGGCCTTGACCGCCGCGTTCCAGCCGCTACCGTGGATGGGCAGGGGGATTCGCAGAGGACCATCGCGCCGGCCGTCCGGCCGGCTTTTTCGTTGCTCACGCAACGCAAGGACATGGAGATCATGATGATGATGTCGAGCAAGATCGGCCTGGCGCTCGCCGGGCTCTGCATGGCGGCATGGACGTCGACGGCGGCAGCGCAGCCGGCCACGGCACAGAACTACCTCGACGGCGGTGCCGCGTCGCCGCCGTCGGGCACCACGTTGCTGTCGGAGACCTGGCTCGAACAGGTCGTCGGCCTGAGCGGCACCGGTGTCGGCAGTGCGGTTGCGATCAAGGACGACACGGCGTTCTTCGCCGCGCCGAACACCGACACGTTCCGCGGCGCCGTCCAGGTGATCGCGCCGTTCGTCTGCGACACGCTGTGCATGCCGTCGGTCTACGACACGCTGCTCGCGTCGGACGGCGCGGCCTACGACCGGTTCGGTGCGTCGCTCGCGTTCGACGGCACGACCTTGCTGGTCGGCGCCACCGGCGCGGCGGTCGGCGGACGCACCGCGCAGGGCGCGGTCTACGTCTTCACCTGGAACGACGGCGTGTGGACGCAGACGCAGAAGCTGACCGCGTTCGACGGCGCGGCCGGGGACCGCTTCGGCGTCTCGGTCGCGGTGTCCGGCGGCGACGCGATGGTCGGGGCCTACACCGCCGGCGTCGACGGGGACGAAGGCCGCGGTGCGGCGTACCGGTTCACGCGCGGCGTCGACGGCGTCTGGACGTTCGCGCAGAAGCTGGCCGCCAGCGACGGCGGCCGTCACGAACAGTACGGCGTTTCGGTCGGCATCAGCGGCGACACCGCGCTGGTCGGCAGCCGCTGGGCGTATCAGTTCGGCTACTACAGCGTCGGCGCCGTCTACGTCTACTCGCGCGAATGCCATGCCGGGCGTTGCAATCCGCGCTGGCGCGAGACGCAGAAGCTGGTCGGCACGCCGACGTCGACCGACATGGACTTCGGTACCGCGCTGGCGTTCGACGGCACCACGATCGTCATCGGCGCGCCCTGGGCGCTGACCGGTCCCGAGCACGATCCGATCCAGCGCGCGTCCGGCGCGGTCTACGTCTTCACGCGTGAGAGCGGGCTGTGGACGCAGCGGAAGCAGCTGGTCGCGAGCGACTCGGAGCGCAACTGGCGATTCGGCATCTCGGTCGGCATCGACGGCGCGAGTCTGATCGTCGGCGCGGTCGGTGCCGGCTGGCCGACCACGATCACCGGCGCGGCCTACGTGTTCGATCGCGACGGCGGCGGCGTCTGGAACGAGGTCAAGAAGCTCGCGGCCAGCGGCGGTACCCACAACGACTACTTCGGCAGCGGCGTCGGCCTGTCGGGTCTGTTCGCGATCATCGGCGCGCCGCAGGGGCCGAACAACACGGGCGTCGGAACCGGCTACTTCTTCTATCGCGGCTGCGGCCCCAGCTGCATGTGACCGAGCGGGTGCGGATCCGACCGAAGCGGGCGCACGCGCCCGCTTCGGCGAAGCGACACTTCGCTGCGGACTTCGATCGGCGCCGACCTTCATGACGTCGCCTCACTCGTGATGCCTGTCGCTCGCAGGTGCGCCCGCTTCATCAGACGATTGCGCTCGGAAAACTGCCCGCACCTCACCATTTAAAGACGCGAGTTCGCCACATTCGCAGCGCTCTCCGTTTGCTAGATTCCTTCCGCCGACGCGACGAGCGCGTCGGCGTCATCCACACAACCCGGGAGAGAATCATGAAACGAGGGATGCAGCAGCTGATAGGGATGGGTTTGGCGTTCGCAGCCTGCAACGCGACCGCCGGAACGTTCGTCGAGCGCCAGCACCAGCGCGTCGTCGAGGGAAGCTACATCGTCGCCTATGAGGATCAGGACCCCGAGATCGCCGACATGATTTCGCAGCGGCTCGTGGACGCCTCGCGCGCGAGCGGGTTTCGTGTCGAGCAGACCTGGAAGGACGCCGTGTACGGCGCGGTCATCAGCGGCCTCGACGACGAGAAGGCCAGGCAGATCGCCAAGATGCCGGGTATCGATTTCGTCAAGAACGATACCTATCTGACGCTCGACACCATTCAGACCAGCGCACCTTGGGGGCTGGACCGAATCGATCAGCGAGCGCTACCGTTGAGTACTACGTATGAGTACTCGTATGTGGGAAATGGGGTAAGCGTTTATGTCATGGATACGCCGATTGAAAGTGCTAATCCGGAGTTCAACAATCTCTTTGCGGGCGGCGGCGGGCCTACGTCGAGAGTGACCAACGTGTATAGCGGGTACAGCGGTCCGGCGTGTACAGGTTGGGTGAATAACATACATGGAACCGGAATGGCCGGCCTTATCGGCGCGAAGACATACGGAGTAGCAAAGAATGTGCTTATCAAGGGCGTGAGAGTGACCGATTGTTCTGGTACTCCCGTGGAAAGTGCGATGATTTCGGGACTTAATTGGGTTGCGACTAATGGAACTCAGCCCGCGGTTGTAAATATAAGTATTGGTTTTAACCCCTATGATCCGGCTACATCTTTGCTCGATGACGCAATCATGAGCGTTTATAATGCGGGATATTTTATTGCCAAGTCGGCTGGGAACAGTAGTTCCATCGATGCGTGTGTCCAGCAGCCGACTGTGGGTGTGCGGACGGCATTTTATACGGCTGCAGCATCCAACAATCTCGATGGCTTCGCATACTTTTCCTCGAGCGGATCTTGTGTTGACATCATCGCTCCGGGGGCGGGGGTCGACTCGGTGACGGGGACGTCGGTGACGCCGTCCACTCAGAATGGAACCTCCGCCGCTACGGCCGTCGTGTCTGGCGCTGCGGCATTGATCTACAACCAGTTCCCGACCTACACGCCCGCACAGGTAGCTGCTCTCCTGACGTCGCGTGCGACCTCGGGCGTCATATCGTCGGTTCCGACGGGTACGGTCAATCTTCTTCTATATACCGCGCCCTGAGTTCGATCCGTTCTGTCAGCCGGAAGGTCTGACGTAAAAAGACGATCGCGCGACGTACGGTCGCGCGATCGTCATGACCGCATTGTGTGGGTGGACCGACTTCAGGTGGATCGGCCCTGCTCAGCGACCGCGCGCGCGACGGATCAGCGCCTCGAGGTCGGGCGGCACCGGCATGCGCCGGAACGGGCTGACGTCGGCGCCGCCGGTATTGCCGTGCGGCACCCAGCCGAGCGCGGTCTTGGTGGCCGCACCGACGATGCGCAGCAGCTGGCCGGCGATCTCGCGCAGATTTCGCTGCGCGATGCCCCAGCGCAGCATGCGCACGTGCACGCGGACGTGCTCGATCGTCGAGGCTTGTCCTAGAACATGGGCGCGCTGCAGATGCGCGAATGCGCGATCGGCCTGGTCGCGCGCGAGCGCGGCGTCGGCGGCGCGCAGTTCGGCGTCGACATGGGGTCGGATGGCACGCGTGAAGGACGGCATGGTGGCGCTCGGATCGGATCGGCGCCGGCCGCCGCGCACGGCGGCCGGCGATGGCGCTTACTCGCTGGCGGCCTGGCAGGCCAGCAGGTCGTCGTCGCGGATGACCCATTGGTCGGTATCGCCGCACAGCGCGACGTTCTCGATGATGCACTCGTCGCCGTCCTCGTCGACGACGCGCACGTCCCAGGTGCCGCAGGCCACGCCGGTCAGCGTCAGCCGGTCGCCCTGGTCGAGCGTGTGCTTGCCCAGATGATCCTCGCCCCAGTCCGCATCGCGGGTCGGCGCGAAATACAGCTCGTTGATCGACCAGCTGGACTGGTTGACGAAGATGACCTTCGAGTCGCCCTTGGCGGCCACTGCCGTGCCGGCGGACGAGGCGAGAACGAGCGCGAGCAGCGCCGCGCTGCGGATCGGACCTGACATCGAGATTTCCCCTGTTGGCAGACGGGCACCGACGGGCGGATGCGCGGCGGCGGGCCGTCCAGCCGCGAGTATACGGCGCGCGTCGTCGCGCGATCGGAACGGCGCGACCACCCTATGCCAACGCTCCGGTACGGTCGCGCAGGCTGCGAGCGGCGCCCCGAATCGTGCCGGTCCCGTGCCGGCGGTGGAAGGCGTTCGCGCCTTGCTCGACACCGGTCGCTGCGCCGCACCGGCAACGGCCGGTGCGGTCACCTGCTGTTCGAGAACGGAGGCGTGCGCGTGTCAGCCAGCGCGATCGGTCACGGCGTCGCCGTCGGATCGCTCAGCGCCAGTCCGTAGCGCGTCATCACCGCGTCGATGTCGGCACGGCCGATCGTCTCGCCGTTGCCGGCGCGCTCGGCCAGCGCGAAGAACTCGCCGATGCGCGCCTCGCCGTTCGGCTCGGGGCTCAGCACGAAGCTCGGATGCAGTGCGAACCCGCGCGCCCATTCGGCGCGCACGTCGGCCCAGTAGGCCTGGGTCTTGCGCCAGTACTCCCGGCCGGGACCGAAGTCGTGATCGGCGATGCGCGTGTAGCTGTTGACGCCGTGCTCGCGCGCGAGCGCCTGCTCGCTGCCGTCGGCGTGCAGCACGACCTTCGTATTGTCCTGTTCGTGCACCCAGCCGGCCGGCGTCAGCGTGTGGCGGTTGACGACGTCCAGCGCCTGGTAGTCGCTGCGCTTGGTGAACTCGCGGCGCGGCAGCGGCCGGCGCGTCAGGTCCGACTCCCAGGCGTCGACGCCGGCCTCGTGGCGCCAGCGGCCGATGCCGGCGTAGCGCGGCGCATCGTCGACCTCGTAGACGACCTGCGACCACGCGCCCTCGGCGGTCGCCGGATCGACCGGTTCGGTCTCGAAGCGGCCGTTGCCGCGATAGCGCAGCAGGCTCGCCGGCTGGTAATGCCAGTCCTGGCGCCAGTGTTTGATGACGTGCACGTCCTCGCCCATCTTCATGACCAGGATGTGCTGCAGCACGATCGTGTCGCCGTCGTCGCGGACCACCTCGACCAGCTCGGTGCCGCCCGAGCGCTGTGGCGCCTTGGGCTGATAGCCCGGCGCCAGCGCGGCGGTCTCGTCGAACACGAAGCGCACGCGGAACTCGCCGGCCATCGCCAGGATGCTGCGGCGGTCACACTCATAGCCGTTGCGCTCGGCCGGCGGCAGATTCGCGCACGGCGGCGAGTACTGGGCCGGCGCGGCCGGTAGCGTCGCGGCGGCGGATGCGGGCTTCTTCGGGGGCGTGCCGGCGCAGGCGGTCAGCAGCACGACCGATGCGGCGATGGCGGGCAGACGCATGGGAGGATCCTCAGGATGGAAGGGGAGACGCATGCGGCGCCGTGCCGGACCGCATGCGGATTATCGTGCGCGTCGCGGAAGGCCGCAGGATCGGACGCGCGTGCATCGCTCAGGTCGCCACGGCACCGAGGCCGTCGGCGCGCTCGTCGGCGGCGATCGCCTCGGCGAGGCCGCGGCCGAGTACCGACAGCGAGGCCGGACGCTGTGCGCCGAGCGCCTGCACCCACGGCAGGCGCTGCACCGAGAACGTCAGCAGCTGCGCGCGCCACGGCGCGCCGAGCCGGGTCAGGGCGCCGCGCAGATAGCTCATCGGCGCCTGCCAGCGGCTGCAGGCGGCGGCCGGTTCCTCGCGTTGCAGGTGCTCGCCGAAATCGGCCAGCATCCGGTCCCAGGCGAGATAGTCGGTATCGGGCAGCAGGAACAACTTGGCCTGCACGCGGCCGTGCGCGTCACGCAGCGCCAGCCATTCACGCGGACCCTGCGGCGTCACCGTCGAGCCGGCGACCAGATCGACGGCGCGGCCGAGCGCGAGCAGCGCCGGATGGTCGATCAGCATGACGCCGCGCGCGGTCACACAGGCGTGCTCGTGCGGTGGATGGCGCGCATCGCGGTGCACCCACAGCACCGGTCCCAGGCGCGGCAGCCAGTCTGCCAGGCGCAGCAGGTCGTCGTCGCGGACGCGCGGCGGCGCGTCGTTGGCGGCCGGGGCCGGCTCGAATCCGGTCGTGGCCGGCTCCCAGGACAGGGCCGGTTCGTGTAGCGGATAGCCGTCACTCATGCACGTCTCCTCGCCTGCGTCCGAAGGCGGCCGTGACCTGTGTCGCGCGGGCAGCGGCCTGCCGTCCGGCAGTGGCTGCTGCGACTGGCACTGCGCGCGAACGAACGCTGGCTGGCATGGCAACCGTGGATGGCGGGACGGTTTCCGGCTGGCTGGGCGACGTTGGAGCGCATGCGGACGCGCCAGGCGCCTCCGCCGATCCGGTCCGGCGGCCGTTGCGGGCCGATCGCGGTTACTTGGTGAGGATCAGCTTGTCGTTGCGCGTCAGGCGCAGGCGATATTCCTGGCCGGCGTGCTCGATGACCAGTTCGCGGCCGCCCGAAAGCAGGCGCTGGCTGTCGATGCGCGGCGCACGTACTTCGGTGCGGGCCGGACGCGGTGCGTCGGCGGTGGCGATGCGGACCGGTGCGGCATCGTGCGCCGATCCCGTGGAGAGGCTGGACGTCGTGAGCATGGAACCGTTCCTGTTGCGATAAGTGGTGTGAATGATAACGATTCTCATTTGAGTGTCAACAGGTGTCTGCGTCGCGTCTACGCGGCGTTCTGCCGTCGAGCGCATGGCACCCGGAACACGGCAGCCGCATCAGGCGCCTTGCATACACCGCCGCATCGAACGGTCACGCACGCGACGCCGATCCGGCGACCGTCCGTGCTGTCGCGATGATCCGCAGGATCCGTTGCGACGCTCACCCAGCCATCGCGGGTACGCCGGCAGCGGACTACGCCGGTGGTCGACCGCGAGCGCGGCGTCTTCGTCGTGAATCCTCTGCATGCGTGGGAGGCGGTGACGACGGACACGCGATTCGACGCGCGGATCGGCGATGTGGTCAGGAGGACTCGAACGCGCCGACGCGTGTCGCGCCCGCGCGGCGAGGCCGAGATGGACCTACCGCGCGTGGTCGGTGACGAAGAGCGAGGGTCTGCTCGTCACGTTGCGCAAGCGGCGCTCGGATGCGCGATTGCATCTGCATCGCGACCACGCGATGGCGCCCGGCGAGCCAGCGGGCTTGTCGTCCCGCATCGTTCGCGCGCGTCGCACGTCAACTCGCGCGGACAGCGGCGCGTACCGTGACACGCGCCCGCCCGTCTCGGATTGCTCGCCGACTCAGCGTCGACGCGTCAGCGTTGCAGCGCCTCGCGATAGACCGCGACGGTGTCCTCGACGCAGCGCGACCACGGAAACGCCTGCGCGCGGATCAGGCCGGCCTCGATCGCGCCGGTGCGCCAGTCCGTGTCCTCGAACACGCGGATCAGGCCGTCGCGGATCGCGGTCTCGTCGAGCGGGTCGACCGTCAGCGCGGCGTCACCGGCGACCTCGGGCATCGACGAGACGTTCGAGGTCAGCACCGGCACGCCGCTGGCGAGTGCTTCGAGCACCGGCAGGCCGAAACCCTCGTACCGCGAAGGAAACGCGAACGCGCCGGCGCCGGCGTAGATCAGCGGCAGATCGGCCTCGTCGACATAGCCGAGCCGGCGTGCCGCGCCGGCCGCCTCGAGCGGGCCGAGCGCGCGCTCGAGATCGCGGTTGAGCCAGCCGCGCGCGCCGACGATGACCAGCGGCTGCGCCGCGCGCAGCGGCGCCGGCAGCTGCGCGTACGCGCGCACCAGGCGGACCAGATTCTTGCGCGGCTCCAGCGTCGCGACGACCAGCAGATAGCGACCGGCCGCGAGCTGATGCCGCGCCAGGGCCTCGGCCAGCTCCTCGGGCCGGCGCGGGCGATAGATCGGGTCGACGCCGAGCGGCACCACGCGCAGCTTCTCGCGCGGCACGTCCAGGCGCTGCACGGCCTCGTCGGCGATGAACTGCGAGTCGGTCAGGATGAAGCGCGCGCG
>VFQU01000850.1_pt1 | contig 21614 bp, 26 predicted proteins | sample 3512311 | NCBI WGS metagenome assembly VFQU01 (sample SAMN10412377, study PRJNA504923) | tailings metagenome | isolation source: Relicate 3 Philex TSF3 active mining site | place: Philippines: Tuba, Benguet | collected 2017-08-29
CTACCCTCGATTTATCGCGCGCGGGGCGGTCGATTTATCGCGCGCGGCTACAGCCTGTGCGTGGGGTGGGTTGGCTCGGGTGGCTGGCGCGGCGTGCCGTGCCAGTGGGGACAGTCTCGGCATCGGGCGGCGCGCGCCCCATCGGCCGTCGACCGACGCCGGCGCAGGCGAACGCCGCGCCGCCGCGTAGGAAAAATCCGAGCCGCTTCACCGTCGCGGCGTTTTCGCGGGCTAGAATCCGGGCCTACGCCGAATTCGGATTCCGCATGGACAGCCAGAGCCTCGACCGCTACGTGGCCGGACTGTGGGACGACGACATCGTTCCGCAGCTGGTCGACTACATCCGCATTCCCAACAAGTCGCCGATGTTCGACGCCAAGTGGGTCGAGCACGGTTACATGGAGGACGCGGTGTCGCTGATGACCCGCTGGGCGCAGCGCCAGCCGATCGACGGCATGAAGGTCGAGGTGGTGCGCCTGCCCGGCCGCACGCCGCTGATCCTCATCGAGATCGACGGCGAGGGCGACGACTGCGTGCTGCTCTACGGCCACCTCGACAAGCAGCCGGAGATGACCGGCTGGGCCGACGACCTCGGTCCCTGGAAGCCGGTGATCAAGGGCGACAAGCTGTTCGGCCGCGGCGGCGCCGACGACGGCTACGCGATCTTCGGCTCGCTGGCCGCGATCCTCGCGCTGAAGGAGCAGAAGATTCCGCACAGCCGCTGCGTGGTGATGATCGAGGCCTGCGAGGAATCCGGCAGCTACGACCTGCCGCATTACGTCGACCACCTGGCCGGGCGTATCGGCAAGCCGTCGCTGGTGGTGTGCCTGGATTCCGGCTGCGGCAACTACGACCAGCTGTGGTGCACGACCAGCCTGCGCGGGCTGGCCGGCGGCAACCTGCGGGTGAACGTGCTCGAGGAAGGCGTCCACTCGGGCGATGCGTCAGGCATCGTGCCGTCGAGTTTCCGCATCCTGCGCCAGCTGCTGTCGCGGCTCGAGGACGAGGCCAGCGGCCGCATCGTCGTCGACGCCCTGCACGTCGAGGTGCCCGAGGACCGCCTGCGCCAGGCGCGCCGCGCCGCCGAAGTGCTGGGTACCGCGGTATTCGACAAGTTCCCGCTCCTCGCCGGGATGCTGCCGATGCATGCCGACCTCACCGAGCTGGTGCTCAACCGCACCTGGCGGCCGGCGCTGTCGATCACCGGCGCCGACGGCATTCCGCCGCTGGCCGACGCCGGCAACGTGCTGCGTCCGCAGACCGCGGTGAAGCTCAGCCTGCGCCTGCCGCCGACGCTGGACGGCGAGCGCGCCGGCGCGGTGCTCAAGGACCTGCTGCTGCGCGATCCGCCCTACGGCGCGCGCGTCGAATTCTCGCTGGAGAAGTCGTCGACCGGCTGGAATGCGCCGCCGATGTCCGGCTGGCTCGAGCGCGCCATCGACGAGTCGAGCCAGGCCTTCTTCGGCGCGCCAGCGATGTACATGGGCGAGGGCGGCACCATTCCCTTCATGGGCATGCTCGGCGAGAAGTTCCCCGGCGCGCAGTTCATGATCACCGGCGTGCTCGGGCCGCACAGCAACGCGCACGGTCCGAACGAGTTCCTGCACATCCCCACCGGCAAGCGGGTCACCGCCGCGGTCGCCCACGTGGTGGCGGCGCATTACCGCGCCAGCGAGAAGGGCGAGACGCGCGGCGTGGGCGTCGCCGCCGGCGGCGACCGCTTCGGCCACGGACACGGCTGCTGCTGAGGAAGCCCCGATGACGATCCTCTGGACGCTGCTGATCGGGTTCCTCATCGGCCTGGTGGCGCGGATGCTCAAGCCTGGCCGCGACGTGAGCGGCTTCGTGCTCACCACGGTGCTCGGCATCGCCGGTGCCTTCGTCGGCACCTACATCGGCCAGACCATGGGCCTCTACGCGCCGGGCCAGCCGGCCGGTTTCGTGATGTCGGTGGTGGGCGCGATCATCCTGCTGGTGATCTGGGGCATCGCCACCCGTCGCCGCTGAACCCTGGAGAGCTAGCCCATGAAGAGCCTGCCGCGCTTCGGCGCCCTGCTGCCGGCGCTGCTGCTGGCAGTCGCCGGCTGCCGGACCACCGCCGCCGACCCCGAGCCGGCGCCGCTGACGGCGCTTCCAGAAGGCAGCGCCTGGGCGCTGTCGGGGTCGGATGTCGCCGGCCTCGACGTCGAGGCGGCCGGTCGCGTCACCCTCCAGGTCGAGGACGGACGGCTGGCCGGCAACAGCGGCTGCAACGGCTTCAGTGCCGCCTACACGCTGGTCGACGGCCGTCTCTCGCTGGGACCCGTGATGGCGACCAAGCGCGCCTGCCTCGGTCCGGAAGCCGACGTGGAGCGCGCGCTGTTCGCTGCGCTCGCGCAGTTGAACGAGGCGCGATTGGTGGAAGGATCGCTCGTGCTGCGCGGCGCCGACGGCAGCGAGCTGCGTTTCGCGCCCGCGCCGGCCGAATCGCAGTGAGGTCGCGCCGACGATGACCCGCCGCATCACCGTCCGCCGTTCGCCGATCCACGGCAGCGGCGTGTTCGCTGCCGTCGACCTGCCGGCCGGCGTCGAGCTGATCGAGTACAAGGGCCGGCGCATCACCCACGCCGCCGCCGATCGCCGCTACGCCGGCAGCGCGGACAGCGGCCACACCTTCCTGTTCACCCTCAACGAGCGCTGGATCGTCGACGCCAACGTCGACGGCAACGCCGCGCGCTGGATCAACACGAGCTGCGATCCGAACTGCCGGGCGGTGATCGTCGAGCACCCCTCGGGCGACCTGAAGCGCGAGCGTGTGGTCATCGAGAGCCTGCGCCCGATCGAGGCCGGCGAGGAGCTGACCTACGACTACGGCATCCGCCTCGACCAGCCGCACACGGCGAGGATGAAGCGGCTGTGGGCCTGTCGCTGCGGTTCGCCCAAGTGCACCGGCACGATGCTCCGACCCAAGCGGGGCCGCTCGACCGGCTGAGCCGTGGTGCGGATCAACGCCGCGCGCGCATCCACTCGGCCACCCGCCGCGCCACCGGCGAGGGCTGTCGCATCCAGGCGAAGTGGCCCGGTGGGCTGCCGTCGGGCAGCTGCTCCAGGCGTTCGAAACGATGCTCGCCGCGAATCCTGGCGGCGAGGCCGCGCACGCCGGACTCCGGGGCGAAGGTGTCGCCGCCCATGCTCAAGGCGAGCAGCGGCTTCTCCACGGCGCGCATCGCGTCGTCGGCGTGCCAGCGTTCGTCGCCCAGATCGCGCAGCGCGCCGTAGCGCGCGAAGCGCGACCACTCGCGCATCAGGCGTGCGCCCTGGCGGCCGCCGAAGCGCAGCCAGTCGCCGCGGAACACGCCGAGCGCGGCGACCATGCCTGCGGTCATCCAGCCGAACACGTAGACCGCGCTGGCGAACGGTTGGGGATAGCCGCGATGGAACGGCGATGCGCTGGAGGCGAGCACGATGCCGTCGACGCTGCGCTCGGGATGGCGGGCGCAGTGCATCAGCGCGACGTGGCCACCGAGCGAGTGGCCGAGCGCGTGCAGCGGGGCCCGCGGCAGCTCGCGGCGGGCCAGCGCGAGCATCGCCTCGGCCTCGCCGTCGACCAGATCGAGATAGCCCCAGTCGACCCCGCGACGGGCGCGTACGGCGCTGCTGTCGAGCCCGCGCCAGTCGGCGACCAGGCAGTGCACACCCTCGGCCTGCAGCGCTTCGCCGAGTCGTCGGTAGGGACGCGCCGGCGTGCCCAGCGCCGGAAATACGACCGCGCAGGGAGCCGAGGCGTCGCAGGCGCGGAACAGCCAGGCGTCCGCAGCCGCACCGCCCGGCGCGATGCGGTGGCGCTCCGGCGCGCCGGGATCGCCGGCGCGCGAGCCGGCGGGCGTCATCCCTTGCCGGTGATGCGGTCGAGGTCGGGCTGCGCCTGGCGCTTCACCTGCGGGTCGACCACGGCGAGCTTCAGGGCGGCGATCGCCTCGTCGCGGCGGCCGAGCTTGTCGAGAATCTGGCCGCGGCGCCAGTGGGCCGCCGGCATGCTCAGGTCGTCGGGAATCACTCCGGCGGCGATGAACGCGTCGAGGTAGGCCAACCCCGTGTCGAGCTGCTCCCCGGTGATCGCCGCGGCGCGGCCCAGCTGGTAGCGCGCCAGGGCATGCTCCGGCTGCCGGACGAGCAGGTCCTGCCAGAGCGTGCGCAGCTCGTCCCAGCGCTCCTGCCGCTGCAGCAGGCCGGCGTAGGCCATGTGCGCGCGCGCATGCTCGGGGCCGAGCTTGACCGCGTCGCGCAGGGCTGCCTCGGCCGCCTCGGGGCGCTTGTCGGCGCCGGCCAGCGCGCTCTCGGCGACCTTGCCCCAGACCGGGTCGAGGCGGGCGATCTGGGCGGCCTGGGCGTCGGCCTTGTCGCGGCCGCCGCCGAGGAAGCCCGGCGCGGCGAGGTAGTACTGCATCAGGTCGAAACGCGCGTCGATCAGCGCGGGGTCGAGCTCGACGGCCTTCTCGTAGGCGTCGCGGGCGCGGCCGGCCCACTTCGGCTTGGTCAGCATGCTCGCCCGCAGCGCCTGCTGGGCGTAGGCGCGCGCCGACCAGAACCAGGCGCGGGCGTCGCCGGCGAGGACCTCCACGGCGCGGTCGCCGGCGTCGACGGCGGCCTCGATGTTGCCGTCGCGGAGCAGCCCTCGGACCTCTTCCACCGCCGAGGGCAGCGGTTCCGCGGCGTGGGGCGTGCCGGCGGAGAACAGCGACAGGGACCACAGGACCAGCAGGGCGGCAGTGCGCATCGAAAGCCTTGGCGGTGGCGGGGACGTCATCAGAACGGAGCCCGACTGGACGCCTCGTGAACGGCACGCGGGTGGCGTCGGGGGCACAGAATATGGGGATGGCAGACGCCATTCCCAGCCCGCGCAAGATCGTCCACGTCGACATGGACGCGTTCTACGCGTCGGTCGAGCAGCGCGACGATCCCGCGCTGCGCGGTCGGCCCGTGGTGGTGGCCTGGCGCGGCGCGCGCTCGGTGGTCTGCGCGGCGTCCTACGAGGCGCGCCGCTTCGGCGTGCGCTCGGCGATGCCGGCGCTGCGCGCCGAGCGGCTCTGCCCGGAGGCGGTGTTCGTGCCGCCCGACTTCGCCCGCTACCGCGCCGCCTCGCAGCAGGTGCGCGCGATCTTCGTCCGCCACGCTGCGCGCATCGAGCCGCTGTCGCTGGACGAGGCCTACCTCGACGTCACCGAGAACCTCTCCGGGCTGCCCAGCGCCACCGCGGTGGCGACGGCGATCCGCGCGCAGATCCGCGAGGAGACTGGATTGACCGCATCGGCCGGCGTGGCGCCCAACAAGTTCCTCGCCAAGATCGCCTCCGACTGGCGCAAGCCCGACGGCCTGTTCGTGATCCGCCCGCGCGACGTCGCCGCCTTCCTGCCGCCCCTGCCGGTCGGCGTCATTCCGGGCGTGGGCAAGGTGATGGCGACGCGACTGGCCGAGCTGGGCGTCGCCACCGTCGGCGATCTGGAGCGGCTCGGGCCGGCCGAGCTCGAGCGGCGCTTCGGTCGCTGGGGCCTGCGCCTGCACCAGCTCTCGCGCGGCGTCGACGAGCGGCCGGTCGACGGCGACCAGCCGACCCGGTCGATCTCTGCCGAGGACACCTTCGCCGAGGATCTGCCGCTGGCCGAGCTGGGCCCGCACATCGCGCGGCTGGCGGCGCGCGTGTGGACCGCCGCCGAGCGCGAGCGCGAGCGCGTCGGCCGCACCGTGGTGCTGAAGCTCAAGACCCGCGAGTTCCGCCTCCTCACCCGCAGCGTGACGCCGGCGCTGCCGCCCGCCGATGGCGCTTCGTTCGCGGCATTGGCCGACGGCCTGCGCGAGCGCGTCGCGCTGCCGGCGCGGACCCGCTATCGGCTGGTCGGCGTCGGCCTCGGCGGCTTCGTCGAGCGCGGCGATCCGCGCGCGCAGGCCGGGCTGTTCGCCGACGCCGGCTGAGATGTCCTCAGAACACGGTCAGCAGTGCCGTCGCCAGCAGCGCGTAGACGCCGATGACCGCCCAGAAGTAGCGCGGCTCCTCGCTGCGGCGAATGGTCCGCCCCCAGGCGCGGTGCTTGGCGAAGACCTCGCCGCGCTGCGCCGCATACAGCGTGTAGATCGCCACCGCGATCCCGAGCAGCTCGAACATGCAGGCGCCTCCGGGCCGGCGGTCGCGCCGGCCTCGCGTCGGAACGGACGCCGGGGCAGCGCCGACGTGACCGGGGCGGCGCTCAGTCCTCCTCGACCCGCGGCCTGTACGCGTCGACCAGCTGCTTCTGCACGTTCGGCGGCACCGGCTCGTAGTGGCTGAACTCGATGGTGTAGCGGCCGCGGCCGGCGGTGATCGCCTTGAGCTCGCTGGCGTAGTCGCCGACCTCGGCCAGCGGCACCTGTGCCTTCACCACCAGTTCGCCGCCGCGCAGCGAGTCGGTGCCGTTGATCCGCGCGCGCTTGCTGGCCAGGCCGCCGGTGACGTCGCCCATGTGGTCCTCGGGCACCGACACGTCGAGGTTGACGATCGGCTCGAGCACGATCGGCCGCGCCTTGGCGATGGCGTCGAGGAAGGCCTTCTTGCCGGCGGCGACGAAGGCGACCTCCTTGGAGTCGACCGGGTGGTACTTGCCGTCGTAGACGATCACCCGCACGTCCTGCAGCAGGTAGCCGGCGATGGCGCCCTGCTCGAGCACCATGCGCACGCCCTTCTCGATCGCCGGCAGGAACTGGTTGGGGATGGTGCCGCCCTTGACCTCGTCGACGAACTCGAAGCCGCCGCCGCGGACCAGCGGCTCGATGCGCAGGAACACCTCGCCGAACTGGCCGGCGCCGCCGGTCTGCTTCTTGTGCCGGTGGTGGCCGTCGGCGCGGGCGCTGATCGTCTCGCGGTAGGCGATCCGCGGCGGGCGCGACTTCACCTCGACCTGGTAGCGCTCCTTCATGCGCTCGAGCATCAGCTTGATGTGCAGCTCGCCGAGGCCGCGGATGACGGTCTCGTTGAGCTCCTTGTTGTGCTCGATGCGGAAGCAGGGATCCTCTTCGTGCAGCTTGTGCAGCGCGGTGGCGAGCTTCTGCTCCTGGCCCTTGTGCAGCGGCTCGATCGCCAGCCCGAACATCGGCTGCGGAAAGGCCAGCGGCTCGAGGTGGATGTGGTCCTCGTCGTGGCTGTCGTGGAGGATGGCGTCGAAGTGGATCTCCTCGACCTTGGCCACTGCCGCGATGTCGCCGGGGATGGCATCGTCGATCTCGACGTGGTCCTTGCCGCGCAGCTTGAACAGGTGGCCGACCTTGAACGGCTTCTTGCCGTCGTCGATGAACAGCTGGGTGTCGCGGCGCACCGTGCCCTGGTAGACGCGGAAGATGCCGAGCTTGCCGACGAACGGGTCGTTGACGATCTTGAAGACGTCGGCGATGACGTGGGCGTCGGCCTCCGGCCGGGCCTCGATCGGCTCGGCCTCGGTGCCGCTGCCTTTGACGAAGGGCGGCGGGTTGGCCTCGAACGGATTGGGCATCAGCGTCTCGATCAGGTCGAGCAGCTCGCGCACGCCGGCGCCGCTGCGCGCCGAGACGAAGCAGATCGGCACCAGGTGGCCCTCGCGCAGGCACTGCTCGAAGGCGTCGTGCAGCTCCTCACCGGACAGGCCTTCCTCGCCCTCCTCGAGGTAGTGGCCCATCACCTCCTCGTTGATCTCGACGACCTGGTCGATGATCTGCTGGTGCGCCGCGGCGACGCTGGAGAACTCGCTGTCGCCGTCGGGCCTGCGGAAGCAGTCGACCACGGCGCCGCGACCCTTCGCCGGCAGGTTGACCGGCAGGCACTCGCGGCCGAAGGCCTCGCGCAGCTGCTCGACCAGCAGGCCGAGGTCGGCGTCCTCGTGGTCGATCTTGTTGACGATCAGCATGCGGCACAGCCGGCGCGCCTTGGCGTACTCCATCATCCGCGTGGTGCTGTGCTCGATGCCGTTGGCGGCGTTCACCACCACCGCGCAGGTTTCGACGGCGGCCAGCGCCGACAGCGTCGGGCCGCGGAAGTCCGGATAGCCCGGGGTGTCGATCAGGTTGACGTGGACGCCGCCGTGGTCGATCGAGGCGATCGCCGAATTGATCGAATGGCCGCGCGCCTTCTCCTGCGGATCGAAGTCCGACAGCGTGGTGCCGCGCTCGACCGAGCCCGCGGTCTGCAGCGTGCCGCCGGCCTGCAGCAGCGCCTCGAACAGGGTGGTCTTGCCGGCGCCGGCGTGGCCGGTGAGCGCGATGTTGCGGATGGCGGCGGTGCTGTAATTCGGCATGCGCGTTTCCTCCCGGGTTCGCCGCTAGGGTTTCAGGCGACATCGGCAGGGTCAAGGCCGTGTTGCGATGCGGTGCAGCATGGCGCGTCGGCGTACACTCGACGGCTGCCGGCACGCCGCCGGCGTCACGCCCGCGGGAGGGCAGCACCATGGGATTCAAGCGCTACGCGACCGCCTGGTGGGAAGGCGACCTGAAGTCCGGACGTGGCGCGATGAGCACGCCGCAGAGCGGGCTGTTCGTCGACCAGAAATACTCGTTCAACACCCGTTTCGGCGAAGAGAAGGGCACCAACCCCGAGGAGCTGCTGGCCGCCGCGCATGCGGGCTGCTTCAGCATGGCGCTCGGGTTCATCCTCAACAACTCCGGCTACACCGCCACGCGCATCGAGACCCGCGCCGAAGTGCAGATGGAGCTTGCGCCGGGCCCCAGCGCGACCGGCGTGCACCTGGTCGTGCGCGCGGTGGTGCCGGGCTGCAGCGCCGAGACCTTCGCCGCCATCGCCGACAACGCCAAGGCCAACTGCGTGATCTCGCGCGCGCTCGGCATCCCGGTCAGCATGAGCGCCACGCTCGACGGCGGCTGAGCCGGGCGATGCGGGCGCTGCTGCTGCACGGCGCGGGCGGCGGCGGCTGGGAGTGGAACCTGTGGCGCGGCGTGCTCGCCGCCCGCGGCATCCGGGCGTCGGCACCCGACCTGCAGCCCGTCGCTGCCGGCATCGCCGCCACGCGGCTGGGTGACTATCGTGCCCAGGCGTGCGCTGCGTTCACCGCGCTGCCGTCGCCGCGCATCGCGATCGGCGCCAGCCTCGGCGGACTGCTGGCGCTCGACCTCGCCGGGCAGGCGGGCTGCACCGCCGCGATCCTGATCAACCCGCTGCCGCCTTCGCCCGAGGCTGCGCAGCTGCGGCGTCGCGAAAGCGACCCAGGCATCGTGCCGTGGCGGCGCGATGCGCGGCTGGAAGGCACGCGGCGGCATCTGCGCGATGCCGACGCCGCTGCGGCGATCTGCGCCTTCCGTCGCTGGCGCGACGAGTCCGCGGCGGTGCTGGCGGAGGCGGCCGAAGGCATCACGCTGGCGTCGCCGGCCTGTCCGCTGCTGGTGATGGCTGCGGACGGTGACGGCGACGTTCCGGTGGCCGCCAGCGCCGCGCTCGCAGAGCGGCTGGGCGCCAGCCTGATCCGCCTGCCGGGCGATCACCTGTCGCCGCTGCTCGGCCGCGCGGCTGTCCGGGCGGCAACGGCGGCTGTCGAGTGGCTGAACGCATCCATCGGGTTCAGAACGGATTAAGAGCGTCGACCCTAGCGTCTGTCGGCGACGGGCCAAGGTGGCCCGGGAGGAAGGTCCCATGCTCCGCAGCCTCACCGCTTCCGTGCTTTCCCTCGGCCTGCTGGCGTCCGGCGCGGCGACCGCGCAGGGCTGGGGCTACGACGACCGCCATGACGAGCGCTACGACTGGGCCGAGGTGGTGCGGGTCGATCCGATCATCAGCGCCTACGAGCGCCCGGTGCGCGACGACCAGTGCTACGAGCAGCCGGTGGTGTATCGCGAGCCGGTGCGCTACCACGGCTCGCGCGACCGCTCGCCGGCCATCCTCGGCGCCATCGTCGGCGGCGTGATCGGCAGCCAGTTCGGCAGCGGCCACGGCCGCGAGGCAGCGACCGCGGCGGGCGCGCTGCTCGGCTACCAGTCGGTGCGCGACGACCAGCGCCGCTACGGCGGCTACTACAGCGGCGGCCGCGAATACACCCGCTACGAGCAGCGCTGCAGCACCCGCACCCGCTACGTCCGCGAGGACACGGTGACCGGCTACGACGTCACCTACCGCTATCGCGGCAAGACCTATCGCACCACCACCGACTACCACCCGGGCGACCGCATCCGGGTCGAGGTCGACGTCCGTCCGGCGCACTGACGCATCGTTCCACGCAAGGCACGCGGGCGCCGGAGCAATCGGGCGCCCGCTGCGTTTCGGGCGCCGTCATTCGATCTCGCGATGGAAGGTGACCACCTGCTCGCGCCCGCCGCGGCGCAGGTGGTCGGCGAGGCGTTCGGCGAGGTAGACCGAGCGGTGCCGGCCGCCGGTGCAGCCGAAGGCGACGGTGACGTAGCTGCGCGTGTCGCTCTCGAAGCGCGGCAGCCAGGTGTCGAGGAAGGTGGCCACCTGGGTGAAGTACTCGCCCACGACCGCCTGCGCGTCGAGATGCTCGCGCACCGCCGCATCGCGCCCCGACAGCGGCCGCAGTCGCGGATCCCAGTGCGGGTTCGGCAGGCAGCGTGCGTCGAACACGAAGTCGGCGTCGCCCGGCATGCCGCGGCGGTAGGCGAAGCTCTCGATCAGGAGCGACAGGCCCGGCGTCTGGCCGGTGCCCAGTTCGGTGACGACCAGCCGGCGCAGCTGGTGGACGTTGAGATCGCTTGGGTCGAACACGCGGTCGGCGAGCGCGACCAGCGGACGCAGCAGGCGACGCTCTTCGGCGATGGCGTCGGCCAGCGTGTAGCCCTCGTGGCTGAGCGGGTGGCGGCGGCGGGTTTCCGAGTAGCGCTTGATCAGGGCCTCGTCGCGGGTGTCGAGGAACACCAGCTCGTGCTCGACGCCCATCCCGCCGACCTCGGCCAGCGCCTCGGGCAGATGGCCCAGATCCTCGCGCCGATTGCGCACGTCGATGCCCACCGCCAGTCGCGACGGCGGGTCGGCGCCCTCCATCACGCTCTTCACGAACGCCGGCAGCAGGTCGGACGGCAGGTTGTCGACGCAGTAGCAGTCGAGGTCCTCCAGCGTCCGCAGGGCCACCGACTTGCCCGAGCCGGACAGGCCGGAGACGACGGTGAGGCGGGGCGGGGCGCTGCTCATGCGGGCCTCAGTAGGGCGACTGGTGGCGCATCTGGTGCGCCTGGCGGTCGATGAAGGTCTGCGCGGCGTCGAGGCCCTTGGTCTTGAGCACGTGCGAGCGCACGGCGGCCTCGAGCAGCACGGCGAGATTGCGGCCGGGGGCGACCGGAAGGGTGATCTGCGGCACCTCGATGTCGAGCACGCTGCGCTTGCCGACGTCGCCGTACAGGCGGTCGACCGGCTTGGGGTCGAGCTGCGGGTCCTGGCGTTCGAGATGGACGATCAGGCGCAGGTACTTGTTCCGCTTCACCGCGGTGTCACCGAACATCTCGCGCACGTTGAGGATGCCCAGGCCGCGCACCTCGAGCAGGTCCTGCAGGATGTCCGGGCAGGTGCCGTCGAGGATGTCCGGGGCGACGTTGGTGAACTCCGGCGCGTCGTCGGCGACCAGCCGGTGGCCGCGGGTGATCAGCTCGAGCGCCAGTTCGCTCTTGCCCGAACCGCTCTCGCCGGTGATCAGCACGCCGATCGAGTGCACCTCCATGAACACGCCGTGCAGCGTGATCCGCCGCGCCAGCGCGCGGGCGAGGTGGTACTGCAGGTAGGTCAGCAGCTCGTGGCCGCGGCGCGGCGACACCCACAGCGCGGTGTCGGACTCGTTGGCGACGTCGCGCAGGTCGGGCGGGCAGGGCTGGTCGCGGGTCAGCAGCAGGGCGAGCGGGCGCGCCTCGACGATCCGCGCCAGGGTCTCCCAGCGCAGCCGCGAGTCGAGGCCGTCGAGATACTCCAGCTCGTCCTTGCCGATGATCTGCACGCGGTTGGCGTAGATCGTGTTGAGGTAGCCGACCAGCGAGGGCCGGCGATGCAGGTGCTCGCCGGATTCCAGAACGCGCGCCTCGCCGCGCTGGCCGGCCAGCCAGCGCAGTCCGAGGCGTTCCCTGAGCTGGTCGAAGAGTTCGCGGGCGGAGATGCGGGCCTGCATGGCGGCGTCCGTCGCGCAGGCCGGCGTCAGGCGGCGGCGTCGGTCCGATGCCAGTCGGCGAGCGCGGCGAACAGCGCCGCCGAGTCGGGCGCTGCGCGCAGGCGCTGGGTGAAGCCCTGGTCGCTGAACATCTCGGCGAGCTGGGAGAGCAGCAGCAGGTGCTGGTTGGTGAAGTGCTCGGGCACGCCGAGGGCGAACAGCAGGTCGACCGGGCGGCCGTCCGGCGCGCCGAATTCCAGCGGTTCGTCGAGGCGGATGAAGCAGCCCGAGGCGGTCGACAGCGCATCGCTGCGGCCGTGCGGGATGGCCACGCCGTGGCCGAGCGCGGTCGAACCGAGCTTCTCGCGCGCGCACAGGCTGTCGAAGATGCGCCGCTCGGCCTCGCTCCCTTCGCCCTCGGCGAGCAGGCCGGCGAGCAGCTCGAGCAGGCGCTTCTTGCTGGTGACGCTGGCGCCGGCGAGAACGCGCGAGGGCGCCAGCAGGTCGATCAGATGCATGGTCGGGGTATCCGCTTCAGCGCACACGGGCCGGCGAGGGCCGCGCAGTGTGCCCGCCGGCCGCGACCCGGAATGCCGAGAGCGTCACAGTCCGTCAGCCGAAGCTGCCGGTACGGGCGGCCGACTCGCCGCGGTGATGGTCGGTGAGCTTTTCCTTCACCTTCAGCACCTGGCGGTCGAGCTTGTCGGCGAGCAGGTCGATCGCGGCATACATGTCCTCGGCGACCGACTCGGCGTGCAGGCTGCGGCCGGACAGCGCCACGGTGGCCTCGGCCTTCTGGTCCAGCTTGTCGACGCTGAGGATGACGTGGACGTCGAGCACGTTGTCGAAATGGCGCGCCAGACGCTCGAGCTTGCTGCGCACGTAGTCGCGCAGGGCCGGGGTGACGTCGATCTGGTGACCACTGATGTCGATCTTCATGCTGACCTCCTGCTTGCGGTGGGCCGGGCGGACGCGGTCGGGCGCCGCGCGTTGCGGTCGGCCGGCTGTCGAGTCGCGGGGACGGGAGGACGCGGCGCGGGCGCCGGGCGGGTTCCTGTCACCGTGGATCGGGTCAGCCCAGCCGCTGGCGCTCGTTGGATGAGGGGATATTCATCGCTTCCCGGTATTTTGCCACGGTTCGCCGGGCGACGGTCACGCCCTGCCCCTTCAGCGCTTCGGCGAGCGCGGCATCCGACAGCGGACGGCGCGGATTCTCGGCGTCGATCAGCCGCTTGAGCATCGCCTGGATGGCAGTGCTCGAGGCCGCGCCGCCGTCGACGGTGGCCAGGCTCGACGAGAAGAAGTGCTTGAATTCGAAGGTGCCGCGAGGGGTATGCAGGTACTTGCGCGTGGTCACCCGCGAGACCGTCGATTCGTGAAGGCCGACGTCGTCGGCGATCTCGCGCAGCACCAGCGGACGCATCGCTTCCGGTCCCATGTCGAGGAAGGCCGACTGGTGGCGGACGATCGCGCGGGCGACCTTGAGCAGGGTGTCGGCGCGCGTCTCCAGGCTGCGGATCAGCCAGCGCGCTTCCTGCAGCTGGCCGCGCAGGTAGCTGGCGTCGGCGCGGCCGGCCGAGCCGATCAGCGACTCGTAGTGGCGATTGATGCCCAGCCGCGGCGTCGAGCTCGACGCCAGCCGCACGTCCCAGCGGCCGCCCTGGCGGAAGGCATAGGCGTCGGGCGCGACGTACTCGACGCTGGGCGAGGCGAGCTGCGCGCCGGGTTTGGGGTCGAGGCTGCGCAACAGCTCGACGGCTTCCTGCATGGCCTCCGGCGCCACCCCCAGCTGCCGGGCCAGCGCGTCGGCGCCGTGCCGGGCCAGCGACTCCAGCTCGCTCGCCGCGACCCGCTGCGCCAGCGCTCGGCCGGGCGTGTCGGCGCTGAGCGCGGCGAGCTGCACGCCGAGGCACTCTGCCAGGCTGCGCGAAGCCACGCCGAGCGGGTCGAAGTGCTGCAGGCGGTGGCGCATCGACTCGATCTCTTCCACCGAGGCCTCGATGTCCGGCCGCAGCGCCGCGGCGATCGACTCGACCGGCTCCCTGAGGTAGCCGTCCTCGTCGATCGCGTCGATCAGCGCGACGCCGATCCGGCGGTCGCGCTCGGACAGGCGGGTCAGGTTGAGCTGCCAGAGCAGGTGGTCGATCAGGTCCTCGCCGTCGGCGTCGACCGGCTCGCGGTCGTGCTCGGGCGCGCTGCCGGCGCTCGCCGGCGTCTCCCAGTCCTGCTCGAGGGTGGTCTCGTAGCTGGCTTCCTCGGGGACGTCCGCGGCAGCCTCGGCGGCCTCGCCGCCGACGTCGGACGGCGGGCCGTCCGCGCTCGCGGCCTCCACTTCGGCCGGCGATTCGAAGCGGTCGTCGGGCAGCTCGAGCAGCGGATTGCTCTCCAGCGCCTGGGTGATCTCGGCCTCCAGCTCGATGCTGGACAGCTGCAGCAGGCGGATCGCCTGGCGCAACTGCGGCGTCAGGGTCAGGCTCTGGCCGAGGCGGAGCTGCAGGCTGGGCTTCACGGTGCAGTCGCCGGGCTACATGCGGAAGCTGTCGCCGAGGTAGACGCGGCGCACATCGGGGTTGCCGAGGATCTCGTCGGGGGCGCCCTGCGCCAGCACGCGGCCGTCGCTCAGGATGTAGGCGCGATCGCAGATGCCCAGCGTCTCGCGCACGTTGTGGTCGGTGATCAGCACGCCGATGCCGCGCTGCTTCAGGTGGCGGACGATGCGCTGGATCTCGCCGACCGAAATCGGGTCGACGCCGGCGAAGGGCTCGTCCAGCAGCATCAGCCGCGGCCGGGCGGCCAGCGCGCGGGCGATCTCGACGCGGCGGCGCTCGCCGCCGGACAGCGACGCGCCCGGCTGCTGCGCGACATGGCCGATCTGCAGCTCGTCGAGCAGCCCCGACAGCTCGCGGGCGCGGCCGTCGGCGTCGAGCTCGCTGCGCAGCTCGAGGATCGCCATGATGTTGTCGGCCACGCTCAGCCGGCGGAACACCGAGGGTTCCTGCGGCAGGTAGCCGACGCCGCGGCGGGCCCGCTCGTGCATCGGCCGGGCGGTGATGTCCTCGCCGTCGAGCAGGATCTCGCCGGCATCGCTGGGGACCAGGCCGACGATCATGTAGAAGCAGGTGGTCTTGCCCGCGCCGTTGGGGCCGAGCAGGCCGACCACTTCGCCGGCCTCGAGGGCGAGTCCGAAATCCTTGACGACTTCGCGCTGCCGGTAGCGCTTGCGCAGGCCGCGGGCGACCAGCATCAGGCGCCGCCGGCCGGCTTCCGCGGTTCGATCCGCATCTGCACGCGACCGCCGTCGCCGCCGCCTTCGAGGCGGCCGGTCTTCATGTCGTAGCGGATGCGTTCGCCGCGCAGGTCGCCTTCGGGCTGGGTGACGACCACGTCGCCGGTCAGCAGCAGCACCTCGGCGACGAGGTCGTAGTCGACCTTGCGCGCCCGCGCCTGCATCTGGCCGCCGCTGTCGAGCGCCTGTTCGATCTGCACCGGCGTACCCTCGAGCTCGGCGCGGCGGATCTCGCCGGCGACGCGCTCGACGGTGGCGTTGTCGGCGCCGATCTTCAGCGTGCCCTGGACGATGCTGACGTTGCCGCGCAGGACGGCCTTGCCGGTTTCGCCCAGCGAGGCGTCGGAGTAATCGGCGCCGATCTGCATGGGCTGCTGGCGATCGCTCTGCAATGCCGACGCCGCGTCGGGCAGCAGCGCGACGGCGAGGAACAGCGGGCTAACGCGCGCGAGGCTCATGCTGGATGCGGACCTGGGTGAGTTGGACACGGCGCGCGTCGATGTCGGCGCGCAGGCTGCTGCCGCGGAGTATAGAGCCGGGTTCGGTGACGGTCACCGGCAGGTCGGTCTCGACCACCCGGGTGCGCGGGAACAGCACCAGCAGGTCGCTGACCATGCGGATCGGCTCGCCGGTGGCCGGCGCCGGGCCGAGCACCTCGGCGTCGCCCAGCAGCCGCACCTCGCTGCCGTCGCGGCTGACCCAGGCGCGCTCGGCGCGGCTGTTCCAGACCTCGCCCTTCGCATCGGGCGAGCTGAAGCGCGGCTGTTCGACGTCCAGCGTGCCCAGGCCAGGATGGCGGGTCAGGCGCGGCCCGGAGGCGGCGAAGGACTCGCGGCCGTCGACGTCCAGCGCGATCAGGCTGAAGTCGTGCAGCAGGTAGTCCGAGCGCGGCGGACCGACCAGCGGCGGCGGCGCGGCATCCGACTGCAGACGCCATACCCACCAGCCGCTGAGCGCGGCCAGCAGGAACAGCACCACGCCGGCGAGGCCGCGGCCGCTCATCCGCCGACGAAGCGCGCCAGCGCGGCTGCCGCCTTGTCCTGCGCGGCGAGCAGGCCGTCGCAGGCCTCGCGCGCCGCGCCTTCGCCGCCGCGCGCGGCCAGCCGCCAGTGGACGCGTTCGAGCACCCAGGCGTGGGCGTTGGCCGGCGCGATGGCCAGCCCGGCGATCGCCATCGCCGGCAGGTCGGGCAGGTCGTCGCCCATGAACGCCGACTGCGCAGGCGTGATGCCCAGTTCCTCGCACAGGGCGCGCAGGCTGGCGGCCTTGTCGTGGCTGCCCTGGACGCAGTGGACGATGCCCAGCTCGGCGGCGCGCGCCGCCACGATCGGACTGCGTCGAGCGGTGACCAGGGCGACCGCGATGCCGGCCTGCATCGCCAGCTTCAGGCCCAGCCCGTCCTGCACGTGGAAGGCCTTCAGCTCGCGGCCGTCGCTGTCGTAGATCAGCCGGCCGTCGGTCAGCGTGCCGTCGACGTCGAAGGCGATCAGCCGGATCCGCGCGGCGCGCGCCTGCAGGCTGTCCACCTGCACGCTCAAACCACCCGCGCCCGCAGCAGGTCGTGGATGTTGAGCGCGCCGACCACGCGCTGCTCGGCGTCGACGACGATCAGGCCGCTGATCTTGTGCTCTTCCATCAGCCGCGCCGCCTCGACCGCCAGCCGCTCGGGGCGGATGGTCTTGGGCGAGGGCGTCATCGCCCGCAGCACCGGCGTGCTGCGCAGGTCGAAGCGGGCGTCGTCGAGCGCGCGGCGCAGGTCGCCGTCGGTGAACACGCCGAGCAGGCGGTCCTGGTCGTCGACCACCGCGGTCATGCCCAGCCGCTTGCGGCTCATCTCGACCACGGCGTCGCTGAGCGTGGCCTCGGCCAGCACCCGCGGCACGGCGTCGCCGGCGTGCATGACGTCGGCGATGTGCAGCAGCAGGCGGCGGCCGAGGCTGCCGGCCGGGTGGGAGCGAGCGAAATCCTCGGCGGTGAAGCCGCGTGCCTCGAGCAACGCCACCGCCAGCGCGTCGCCCATCACCAGCGCCACGGTGGTGCTGGAGGTCGGCGCCAGGCCGAGCGGGCAGGCCTCCTCGCTGACGCTGACGTCGAGATGCACGTCGGACAGCCGGGCCAAAGTCGACTGCGGACGGCCGGTCATGGCGATCACCGGATTGCCCTGGCGGCGGATGGCCGGGACGATGGTCAGCACCTCGTCGGTCTCGCCGGAGTTGGACAGCGCCAGCACCACGTCGCCGTCGGTGATCATGCCCAGATCGCCATGGCTGGCCTCGCCCGGATGGACGTAGATCGCCGGCGTGCCGGTGGACGCCATGGTGGCGGCCACCTTGCGGGCGATGTGGCCGGACTTGCCCATGCCGATCGCCACCACGCGGCCGCGGCAGGCCAGGATCAGCCGCGCGGCGGCGGCGAAGCTGGCGTCGATGCGCGGGCGCAGCGCGGCCAGGGCGCGCGCCTCGATGTCGAGCACGGCCTGCCCGCTGCGCACCAGCGCGGCGTCGGAGTCGGCACTCGCCGCGGAGCGCAGCGGTTGCGGCAGGGCGTTCATCGGGCGGCGGGTCCTCGGGCGGCTCGGGCGCCGGCGGCGGGTGCCTGCCCGCGCCGGTTGGATTACACTTCGCGGCCAATTCTACCCCAGCGCCCGCGACTGCCCCGCCCTCCGGCGGCGCGGCCACGCAGCCCCGACGGCGCCCTTTCCCCCGAGTTCAGCCAGCCATGGACGCGCAGACCCTGCGTCAACTGATCCAATCCGGCATGCCGGCCGCCCAGATCGAGGTCAGCGGCGACGACGGCGTGCACTTCGAGGCCACCGTGGTCTGCGAATCCTTCGCCGGCAAGCTGCCGCTGGCCCGCCACCGCATGGTCTATGCCACGCTGGGCGAACGCATGGGCGGCGAGATCCACGCCCTGTCACTGAAGACCCTGACGCCGGCCGAAGCCGCGGGGAAGCGCTGATGGCCAGGATCCTCATCTCCGGCGGCGAGCCGATCAACGGCGAGCTGATCGTCTCGGGCGCCAAGAACGCGGTGCTGCCGATCCTCGCCGCCGGCCTGCTGGCCGACGGGCCGATGGATATCGGCAACGTGCCGCACCTGCACGACGTCACCACCACGATGGAGCTGCTCGGCCAGATGGGCGTCGACCTCGCCGTCGACGACCGCATGCGCATCCACCTCGACCCGCGGCCGGCGCATCGCTACTACGCGCCCTACGACCTGGTGAAGACGATGCGCGCGTCGATCCTGGTGCTCGGCCCGCTGCTGGCGCGCTTCGGGCGCGCCGAGGTCTCCCTGCCGGGCGGCTGCGCGATCGGCTCGCGGCCGGTCGACCAGCACATCCGCGGCCTCGCCGCGCTGGGCGCCGACATCGTCGTGGAGAACGGCTACATCCTGGCCAAGGCCAGGCGCCTGCGCGGCGCCCGCATCGTGATGGACCTGGTCACCGTGACCGGCACCGAGAACATCATGATGGCCGCGGCGCTGGCCAAGGGCACGACGATCATCGAGAACGCCGCGCAGGAGCCCGAGGTCGTCGACCTCGCCAATTGCCTCAACGCGATGGGCGCCAAGGTCGGCGGCGCCGGCAGCAACACGCTGGTGATCGAGGGCGTCGAGCGCCTGTCGGGCTGCCGCTACGACGTGCTGCCCGACCGCATCGAGACCGGCACCTTTCTGGTCGCCGCCGCCATGACCGGCGGCCGCATCCTGGCCAAGCGGGCGCGGCCGGACACGCTCGACGCCGTGCTCTCCAAGCTCGAGGAGGCCGGCGCGCAGGTCAACACCACGCCCGACACCATCGAGGTCGACATGCGCGGCCGCCGGCCCAAGGCGGTCAACCTCACGACCGCGCCGTACCCGGCCTTCCCGACCGACATGCAGGCGCAGTTCGTGGCGATGAACGCGGTCGCCGAGGGCGTGGGCATCGTCACCGAGACGGTGTTCGAGAATCGCTTCATGCACGTCCAGGAGCTGCAGCGGCTCGGGGCGGACATCCGCGTCGAGGGCAAGTCGGCGATCATCCGCGGCGTCGACCATCTGAGCGCCGCGCCGGTGATGGCCACCGACCTGCGCGCCTCGGCCAGCCTGGTGCTGGCCGGCCTGGTGGCCCGCGGCGACACCGAGGTCGACCGCATCTACCACATCGATCGCGGCTACGAGAACATCGAGGAGAAGCTCGGCTCGCTGGGCGCCCGCATCCGCCGCCTGCCGAACTGACGCTGCACTCGGCGTGCACTGGCACGTCCGGGACGGACGTGTTCAGTGCTTCGATACGCTCACCAGGCGCAGCTCGAACCGGTCGCGTCCCTTCTCGCGCTGCAGCACGCGCACCGGTGTCGGCGGCAGCCCGGGCGCGTACCAGGCGGTGGTGACGCGCTGCTTTTCCGGGCGATCGCCGCGCACGACGATCGCCTGGTAGCGACCGGCCGGCACCTCGACGGTTTCCTTCGCGCCGACCACGTAGTCGAGCTCGTCGGCGTCGCCGCGCTCGAGCAGGCGATAGCGCAGCGTCTGGCCCGCCGTGGCGCGCGAGGAATCCAGCGCCAGCAGCAGGTTGAGCAGGGCGCCGTTGGCGGCGTCCGGGCTCAGCGGCAGCGGGCCGCGCTGGTCATCCTTGACGTCGCCCTCCCAGCGGGCCACGCCGGCGTCCCAGTCGAACACGGTGCGGATGTCGCGCGAACGCAGCACGACCTCGCTGTGCACGTCGGCGCTGTCCAGCCGCGGGCGGCCGTCGACGACGCGGAAGCGGCTGTGCTGGCGCAGGCCGTAGCCGGACAGCCGGGCCAGGCCGCGGGTGCCCTCGGCCTCGATGCTGTGGCGCCAGCGGCCGCGCGCCTCGTGCACCAGCGCCATCGTGCTGCGGCCCTGCGGCTTGCCGTCGAGGTAGACCTCGTAGGTGGCGTGGAACGGCGCCAGCTCGACTGCGGCGACCGGCGCGGCGCCGAGCACCATCGCCGCCAGCAGTGCGCGGATCATGCCGGCAGCCTCAGCACGTCGTCGGTGCCGAGCTGCAGCGGTGCCGGCAACTCCCAGCCATCCCAGGTGACCACGCCGTCGAGCAGCGCCAGCCGACGCTGGGCGAACTGCGCCACCGTCGCGCACAGCAGCGGATGCTCGCGCGCCAGCACCCGCGCAGCCAGCGTGTCGGCGTCGTCGCCGGCCAGCACCGGCACGCGCGCCTGGGCGATCACCGGGCCGCCGTCGAGCTCGGGCGTGACGAAATGCACGCTGGCGCCGTGCTCGGCGTCGCCGGCCTCGAGCGCGCGCTGATGGGTGTGCAGGCCGCGGTGGCGCGGCAGCAGCGAAGGGTGGATGTTGATCATCCGCGGCGATCGTCCGTGCAGCGCCTGGGCTGCGATGACGCGCATGTATCCGGCACAGACGATGAGGTCGGGCTGAACGGCATCGACCGCGTCGCGCATGGCCAGGTCGAACGCGACCCGGTCGGCGAACGCGCGCGGCGACAGCGACTGCGCCTGGATGCCGAGCCCGCGGGCGTGTTCGAGCACCGGCGCCTGGCGGCGGTCGGAGAACACGCCGACCAGCCGGCCATCGATCGCGCCGCGTTCGATCGCGGCGTGCAGGGCGAGGAAGTTGCTGCCGCGGCCGGAGGCGAGGACGGCGATGCGGAAGTCCATCAGATGCGGACGCGCTCGCCGTCGGTGCGGGCCACGACCGCGCCGATCGGGCGCGCCGGCAGGCCCAGCGCGGCGCAGCTGCGCGACACCGCGTCGACCTCGTCCGGATGCACGATCAGGGTGAAGCCGACGCCGCAGTTGAAGGTGCGCCACATCTCGCGCTGCGGCACGGCACCCTCGCGCTGCAGCCAGTCGAACACCGGCGGCAGCACGATGGCGCCGGCGTCGAGATCCAGGCCGAGGCCTTCCGGGACGACGCGGATGATGTTCTCGGTGAGGCCGCCGCCGGTGATGTGGGCGAGGCCCGGCACGGCGTGCATGCGCAGCAGCTCGAGGATCGGCTTCACGTACAGCGTGGTCGGCGCCATCAGCGCGTCGGCCAGCGTGATGCCGCCCAGGTCGAGGTCGAGCGGCCGGCCGGCGCGGTCGAGGATCCTGCGGATCAGCGAGTAGCCGTTGGAATGCGGGCCGCTGGAGGGCAGGCCGAGCACGACGTCGCCGGCACGGATCGCGCTGCCGTCGATGATCTTCGACTTCTCCACCGCGGCGACGCAGAAGCCGGCCAGGTCGTACTCGCCCGGCGGGTACATGTCGGGCATCTCGGCGGTCTCGCCGACGATAAGCG
>VFQU01000851.1_pt1 | contig 21605 bp, 16 predicted proteins | sample 3512311 | NCBI WGS metagenome assembly VFQU01 (sample SAMN10412377, study PRJNA504923) | tailings metagenome | isolation source: Relicate 3 Philex TSF3 active mining site | place: Philippines: Tuba, Benguet | collected 2017-08-29
GATCACGGTCCAGCCGGCCAAGGGCGGCGACATGACAGAGGAGTCCGTACTCGTGGGTATCCGCGTGCGCATGCTAGATAGTCTGCCCCGCCGCACCGGCGCCTGTCCGAACGATGCTGTCCATGAGCCAAGCCGCACCGCTGATCGCCGCACCTGAAGCCAGCCTCGGACAGGACCTTGAACGCGTGCTGCTGTCGATGCCGCCGCTGCGCGCGATGGGCTGCCGCGTGGCCAGCGTCGAGCCCGGGCGCCTGGTGCTGGCCGCACCGCTGGACGCCAACGTCAATGACAAGGGCAGCGCCTTTGGCGGCAGCCTCGCCGGCCTGATGACCGTGGCCTGCTGGGGATTGTTCAGCGCGCGACTCAAGCAGGCCGGGCTGATCGCCGAGGTCTACGTGCAGGACAGCCACGTCCAGTACTTCATCCCGGTGCTGGAAGACATCGAAGCCGAAGCGCGACTGGCCGAAGGCGAGGACATCGAGGCCGCGATCCGCAGCATGCGCAGCCGCCGCAAGGCCCGCCTCAAGCTGGTCGCGAGCGTGCGCCTGAAGGACGGGCGCGAAGCCGCGCGGCTGGAGGGGCGGTTCGTGGCGCTGGGGGCGGTGGGGTAGGCCTGCCGCATTCTCCGATGCATCGCTGCAGGCTGCCCTGGCGCACATAGGGTGGGCCATGGCCCACCAGAAGACCGAAGCTTGCCCCGGTTGCCGCGCAGGGCAACTGCGGCGCCGGCGCTGATGCCTGAAGGAACGCGCGGATACCGGGGCGAGATGGATTGCCACGGTGGGCCAGGGCCCACCCTATGCCCTATGCCCTATGCCCCCGCTCTCAACGCTGACAGCGCGGACACCACACCGTCGCCCGCTGGCCCAAAGCCATGTGCTTCAGCGGGCTGCCGCAGAGCTTGCAGGCTTCGCCCTCGCGGCCGTAGACCAGCAGCTCCTGCTCGAAGTAGCCGGGCGCGCCGTCGGGGGCAAGGAAGTCACGCAGCGTCGTACCGCCGCGGACGATGGCGTAGGCGAGGATCTCGCGGACGGCTTCGGCCAGGGCCTGGTAGCGCGCCAGACTGACCTTGCCCGCCGCGCGGCGCGGGTCGATGCCGGCGCGGAACAGGCTCTCGGCGGCGTAGATGTTGCCGACGCCGACCACGACGGCCTGATCCATCAGGAAGGTCTTGACCGATGCTGCGCGGCCGCGGCTCAGGCGGAACAGGTGTTCACCTGAGAACTCGGCTGACAAGGGCTCGGGCCCGAGCTCGGCCAGCAGCGGATGGGTCTGCCCGCGCGTCTGCCACAGCAGGGCGCCGAAACGGCGCGGGTCGTTGAAGCGCAGCAGCTGGCCGTCGTCGAGTTCGAGGTCGACGTGGTCGTGTGCACGCACCGGCACGCCAGCGGGCAGCACGCGCAGGCTGCCGGACATGCCGAGGTGCAGGATCGCATCGCCGGTTTCGGCCCTCAGGATCAGGTACTTGGCACGGCGTTCGACCGCCTCGATGCGCTGACCGGGCAGCTCGGACGTGATCTCGGGCGGGATCGGCCAGCGCAGGTCGGGCCGGCGCAGCACGGCACGCGCAATGCGCCGCTGGACGAGATGCGGCTCAATGCCGCGGCGGGTGGTTTCGACCTCGGGCAGCTCAGGCATGGTTCGGAACTGTGCCGGCGTTCGTGAAAGCGGGGTGGAGGCGGGCTGCTAACATCTGTTCACTCAAACACGCAGGCGACGCAGGGTTTCATGGACAACGCATTCTTCAGCTGGGCCACGGACGGCCTGTTCGGCAACGCATGGTGGCTGGTGCTCGGCGCCTTCCTCGTGATGGCGCATTTCACCCTGATGTCGGTGACGATCTACCTGCACCGCTGCCAGGCCCATCGCGCGGTGGACCTGCATCCGCTGGTCAGCCATCCGATGCGCTTCTGGCTGTGGTTCACCACCGCCATGGTCACCGAGGACTGGGTCGCCATCCATCGCAAGCACCATGCCCGCTGCGAGACTGCCGAAGACCCGCACAGCCCGCAGGTGCTGGGCATCAACAAAGTGCTGTTCCACGGCGTGACGCTGTACCAGAGCGCGCGCAAGGATCGCACGATCCACGCGCAGTTCGGCCACGGCACGCCGACCGACTGGGTCGAGCGCCACGTGTATTCGCGCTTTCCCGGCCTGGGCCCGAGCCTGCTGCTGTTCCTCGACATCGGCGTGTTCGGCGTCATCGGCATCACCGTGTGGGCGCTGCAGATGCTGGTGATCCCGGTGCTGGCCGCGGGCGTGATCAACGGCCTCGGCCACTGGTGGGGCTACCGCAACTTCGAGACCGACGACCGCGCCACCAACATCAGCCCCTGGGGCCTGATCATCGCGGGCGAGGAGCTGCACAACAACCACCACGCCTTCCCGAGCTCGGCCCGCTTCGCCCTGCGCCGCTTCGAGTTCGACATCGGCTGGGTGGCGCTGCGCATGATGTCGGCGCTGGGACTGGCCAAGATCCTGCGGGTCGCGCCCAAGCTCGACATCCGCCCGAACATCCAGATGCCCGACACCGACACCGTGCGCGCCGTGCTGGCGCACCGCTTCCAGGTGATGACCGACTACTTCCGCATCGTCGTCGCGCCGCATCTCAAGGCCGACATGGCGGATGCGCAGGCCAATCTGAAGGCCCTGCCCGGCCGCCTGCGCCGCGCCCTGCGCGACCACGGCCGCTGGCTCAAGCCCGAGCAGCAGGAACGGCTCGACCGCTGGATCGCCGAGCACCCCCAGCTGGCGGCCGTGTACGACTACCGCCGACGCCTGCGCGCGGTGTTCGAGCGCACCAGCCAGGGCTCGGAAGCGACGCTGGAGGCCCTGCGCCAGTGGTGCCATGAGGCCGAGCAGTCCGGCAACGCGGCGCTGCAGCAGTTCGCCCAGCGCCTGAAGGGCTACAGCCTGCAGCCCGTGCGCGCCTGAAGGCCGCGGACGTGCCTCGGGGTGCCAGGCGCGCGTCGCCCTATCATGCGGCGATGCGCGCCCTGACCCTGCTTCTGCTCTGTTCGCCCGCCCCCGCGTCGGCGTTTCCGAACGCGCCCGCCGAGCAGCTGGCGCGCGTTGACTCCGACGGCGACGGCAAGGTGAGCCGCGCCGAGTACCGCGCCTGGATGGGCCGCGGCTTCCGCGCGATGGATGTGAACGGCGACGGCGTGCTGCAGCCGCAGGAGCTGCCGCCGGGCACGAGCTTCCGCCGCGGCCAGGCGCTGACGCTGGCCGAGCACGAGGCGCGGGTCAATGCCCGCTTCGATCTGCAGGATGTCGATGGCGATGGCTTTCTCGATGTGCAGGAGCTGACCGCGCCGCCGCGTCCGGCGCGCTGAGCGCGGCGTCAGCGGAAAGCGTCTCCAAGGAAACAGCGCGCTTGCCCGGCGCCCCGTCACCGTCGCCCCCGCGAAGGCGGGGGCCCCCGAGTGTCTCGCCTCTGTCGCACAGTTCGTAGCTGCTTGTGTGCCGGCTTCGCGAGAGCAGGCTCTTCGCGGAGATGACGAGTCGCGAGCGTTCAAGCACACCGGATCAGCGATGCGGGGCGGGGCTGCGCTTGGACAACACCGATCCGGTCCAGCGTGGCCGAGGGCGGTGGCTGCATCCGCCGCGACGCGCCGTGACGCTCGATTCCCAGGCTGCTTCATGGCACACCCGCATTCCGTCAGTCGCTCGCGCAGAGCAAGCTCGCCGCGCGAGTCGATGCGGCGTTGCCCCCGCTCAGGACGCGCGCGGCCGCTCCAGCCACCAAAGCAGGGCGAGCACTCCGAGCAGGGCCAGCAGCCAGGGCCGGAAGTCGCCGCTGGCGTACAGGGGACCGGTGCCCTCATCGCCAGCCGCAGGCGTGGACACGACTGCGAGCGTGCGGGCGAGCAGATCCGCCGCGTGCAGAGCGGCCTCACCCCCGGGATCACGCACAACGAGTTCCAGCGCAGTCGCCTTCTCATCCACCAGGCGGTAGCGACCCGACACGGTCGGCAAGGCGACCGTGCAGCCCTGCGCATCCGGCTCCGCCAGCGCCACCCTTGATCCATCAGGGGCCATCAGCGACAGCGCTTCCGGCACGCCGCAGAGCTGGATGCGCTCGCCGACCCAAGCCTGGGTCTGCCCGCGCGGCAGGCGCAGCGTCGGTGATGGCGGACTCGCGTTCGGCGCACGCGCGAGCTCGCTCGCCAGCCCGCTCCACAGCGAGCCGTAAGCCTCGGAATGGCCCGCCGCCTGCAGGCGATAGCTGTCGGTCAGCCACAGCAGGCCCATGCGCCCCAGCCCGCGGGCGCGCCACAGCGCCAGCGGCGCGCCCTCACTGGAAAGCACCGCCGGCACGACCTGCCTCGACATCACCCGGATCGGCAGCTGGCGCAGCCGCGTCGGCGCCCCGGCGACGCGCGCCTGAGCGCTGGTTTCACCGGGCACGCGCTCGATCGCAAAGCCCGCCTCGCGCAGTTCCGCGAGCAGGCCCGGATTCGGCAGTGCGGTGAGGCGAAGCAGCAGGCCAAGACCGTTTTCCACTTCGGCCAGAACCGCAGCGCGGCCGCCCGCGCCCAGCGCCGACCAGGCGCGCTCCTCGATGATCAGCAGATCGAGTGCGCTCAGTTCTTCAGTGCTCGGCGCCAGCAAGCGCCCGCCCTGCACCAGGCCCGGCGCGAACTGGATGCGGCTGTCGAACTCGAGGCCGGCGTCCACCGCCCAGCGTCGCAGCGCACGCGTTTCGGGGCCGGGGGCTGCGGCCAGAAGCAGAACTTTCGAGGCGCGCGGCGGCGTGACTTCGACGCTGAAATCGTAGGCGTCCAGCGGCTGTTCGTCGGCGTCGAGCGCGCGCAGGCGCAGCGCGAGCGAGCCGACGGCGCGCGCGGGAGCGTGCAGATGGACGATGCCGCCTTGAATCGCTGGCGCCGCATCCGGCTCGCCCTGCGATCTCGCCTGTTCCTGTCCCTGCGCGCCGGCAGCGGAAGCACGCGCGGACGCGGGTGCAAGGTCGCGAGCACCGGACTTCGGCACGACCACATCCTCGGCCGCCGATGTCTCTGCACCGTCCGAGATGGGCGATGCAGGTGTCGCGCCGGCCGGCCCTTGAAGGAGGGATGCAGACGCCGAGGCGATCGCGGAGCCCGGCTCTGGTTCCGCCTCGAACACCTGCTCGGCCAGCACTTCGCCCGCGGCGTCGAGCAGCTGCACGCGCGCCGGCATCGCGCCGCTCCAGCGCGCTGCGACTTCGATGCGCGCGCCCAGCGTCGCCTGCGAAGCCGGTTGAATCTCGACGAAGCCCCGCGGCAGCGGTGCCGGGATGAACGCAAGCCCGCGACCGCGCACAGCCTCCAGATCGCGCAGCGAGAGGCCGCGCCCGAAAAGGCGCAGGGCCGAAAACTCGGGGCGCATCCGCCGTGCGGTCGCCAGATCTGGCACGCGCTGCACGCCCGCTGGAAGCGGCGCTTCGGCGTCCGGCAGGGCGACAATCGCAGCGGGTGGGCCGAGCTCGGCGCTCGCGTTTAACGGTCGACGCTGAGCGCTGCCGTGGCGTGCGTCCTCCGCACGCGCCGAGCCCGCATAGGATGGGCCCTGGCCCACCGTGGCCTCGGCACCGCTGCGCGCATCCGCTGCGCTGTTCGCTCCGAAGTCTCCGCTTCCTGCCGGTGAACGCGTCGCTGCCGCGGCTTGATCCTGATCGCGTTGATCGCGGGCGGCTGCCTCGCTGAGGTTCGCACCGAGGCGAGCGTGGGGCTCCGCTGGGCCAGGGCCCACCCTATGGGCCTGCTGCCAACCCGCGCCGAGCACGGTCAGCGTGCCGGCCTGCGGCAGGAGCTGCGGGGGCGGGTTCAGCACCAGGTACACCAGCAGCAGCGCACCGCTCTGCAGCAGCAGGCGCCAGGGCCAGCGCTGCGGACGCTTCCACAGCAGGCGCGCGGCGGCGAGCAGGCCGATGGCGACCAGGGCGATCGCAATGACATTCGGCGGCAGGCTCATCGGGCGTCCTCAAGCGCGCGCAGCCAGGCCTCGCCGGCGGCATCCATGCCCGCACGCGAGCGCGCGCCCTGCGGCGGTGGCGCCAGCCGTTGCCACAGACTCGAGGACAACGCCGCACGGCACTCCGCGCAGTCCGGATCGCGTCGCACCCGATCGAAGCGCTCGCGCAGGTCCAGCGTCGATTCGATCGGCTGCTCGGTAAGCCAAGACTCGAAAGCTGCGAGCGCGTCGGGAGCCGGCGGCGCGTCGGCAAGAGCCTCACCCCCAACCAATCCCGAATCCCCAATCCCCAATCCCCGGCCCGCGAGGGCCGAGAACAGCCCCACCAGCGCCGCATCGCCGCGCTCGGCCGCGCGCAGCGGATCGCCGGGTCGTACCGCCGTCGAACGATCGCCGCTCAACCGCCGCGAGAATAGGATCGGCGGCAGCTCCAGGCCCACGCGCGCCAGGTAGATGCGGCTGGCCTGCTGGATCTGCTTGATCAGGTCCAGCGCGCGGTACTGATACGGCAGGGCCGCCACCGGATCGCCCATGCGCAGATGCAGCTCGCTCTGCCACATCTCGCGCAGGGCCGAGCGCAGGCGCTCCCGCGTCACCGGGTCGAACAGGGTGGTGCCTTCCTCCTGGTCGTGCGCATGCCCATAGGCGCGCAGCAGGGCGTTGGCGTCGCCGAAGTTGGCCGGGTCGGCATGGCCGTGGCCGTCGTCAAGGCTGTGGCCCTCGGGCAGCAGCGGGCCTTCGGTTTCGACCTCCTCGCCGAGGAACTCGCCGTAGCGCAGACGCAGCAGGCGTTGGTCGACGCCGATGCTGTCGCTGCGCGCGAGCAGGCGCTCGCGCTCCAGTGCGGCGCGCTCGGCGATCAGCGCCTCGGTGTCGATGATGATCTGGCGCTGGCTGCGGAAGTAGGCCGGCAGAGTGCGCTGCACGAAGCCCTCCACGCCCTCGCCCTCGGTGTCGCGCAGCTTGGGCCAGCGCAGGATGTAGCTGGGGCTGCGCGCGCGCTGGCCAAGGCTGTCCAGCACCTCGACGCGCAGGATCAGGTCATTGCCGGTCTCGAAGCCGAGTGCGGCGAGATCGAGCTTGCGCAGGTAGCGCCGGCTGCGGGCATCGCCCTCGCCGCGCAGGGCCAGACGCTGCTCGCTGACCTCGACCAGCTCACCGTCGCCCTTCGCCAGCGTCAGCAGCAGCTCGGCGGCGCCGAGGCCGAAGTCGTCGCTGGCTTCGATGTCGAGTTCCATGGCTGCGGCCGACTCGACAATGTTCAGGGTCTGACCGGGACGGCGCACGCGGATCTGCGGCGGCTGGTCGGGCTTCAGCTCAAGACGCGCAGCCGCTTCGTCGAGCCCCAACACCGCGCCGTCGATCTCGATGCGGTAGCGGCTGCTGGCCTTGGGTGTCTCGCTGCCGCGCCAGCGCTGATCGTCGAGCGCAAGTTCGATGCGGCGGCCATCGATGAAGACCAGCGCCGCGGAGTCCGGCGCGGGTTCGATCTGCAGGGCCCAGTCGACGCGGCTGCCGGCCACGGCTTCGATGTCCAGCGCGGCCTGCGTGGCCGCGGGCAGGCCGGTGTAGCGCGGCGGGGTGATGCGAACCTCGGTGGATTGAAGGCTGGGCGGGCCGGCGGGTTCAGCCTCCGCCGCGATCTCCGCCTGGCGCGCACTCAGCGGGCCGGACTGCGGGGCTAGACCTGGGGGCAGCAATGCGATCGCGGCCGCCAGCAGCACCGGCAGCAGCATCCACGGCGAGTACGCACGCAGATCCAGCGCGGCCAGCGTGACCCGCGGCAGGCGCTGCTCCAGCCGCTGGCGCTGCAGTGCAGCCAAGGCACCCGTTCCAGGCGTGAACAGCAGCCCGGCGCTGTCCTCGAAGCTCGGCAGGCGCTGGTTGAGCCGCTGCGCCAGCCAGCCCGGATCGCGCTGGCGAACACGCAGGCCAACAATACCCAGCAGCGCGAGCGGTGCCACGACATCCGTCCACAGCCCCGGCCAGGGCGCAGACGCGAAGCGCAGCATTGCCCAGGCCGGCAGCACCCACAGCGCGGCCTCGATCAGGCCCAGTCGACGCACGCGCCGGAGTACTGCCTGCGCGGCAGCACTGGGTGAGAACGCCTTGTTCATCGACGTGGACATCGGCGCGCTCATGCCGGCCTCCGCGTCGCCGCCAGCCAGCGCTCGGCCAGCATCAGAACCAGCAGCGCGAGCACCAGCGCATCGCGCAGCGGCGTGCCCGCAGGCTGCGGCGGCAGACCCTCGGCGCTGGGCGCGATCAGGTTCGCGTCGATGCGCGCGGCCGGCGCAGGCTCAGGGGCCAGCCAGCCCTGCAGCAGGCGCGGGAAGTCGGGCTCCAGCAGCTCGGGCAGGCAGCGCGCGTCCAGCGGGCAGTCGAACAGGCGCAGTTCGGCGCCGTCGCGGTCAAGCGCGCTGAGACGCGCCTGTTCGCCGCGCCAGAGCGTGCGGGCGCGGGTGTCGAGGGCGGCCAGCACGGCGGCTTCGTCCGCTGCGGACGAGGCCTGCGACGACCGAGTCGCGACCGTCGAAGCGTCTTCATCGCCCTGTGCAGCGGCCAACGCACGCGGCCGATCCGCGCTTGCAGCTTCCTCGTCCGCTGCAGCGGCGCCGTCTGTGATCGGATCACCCTGCGCTTCGCGAGAGGACTTCCCTGCTGCATCCGCCTCGTGCGCAGGGAAACGCGTGGGCGCGGTGCCATGCCCGTCAGAGTCAAAGTTGGAGCGGGAGTCGACCGCTGCGCCGTCGCCGCGCCCGCTGATCAACACCCGACCACCATCACGCATCCACATCTGCCATGCCGGCGACAGCGACGACAGCATGTCCGCATAGGGTGGGCCCTGGCCCACCGTGGCCTCGGATTCGCCACGCGCATCACTGCCCTGCGCCACCGCATCGCCGGAGGGTTTGCTCGAGTCCAATCGCGCGCGCATCTCGTCACCGTCGCCGCGCGCCGCGTCCTCCTGATTGGCCGCGGGCGCCGGCTGCTCCTGGGGCGTTTGGCCTGCGAGAGGCTCGATCACAGGCGCGGACGCCAGCACCCACAGCGCATCGACACCCTCTTCCGGCGGCGCCTCGCCCGCCTCGACGAGGCGCAGGGGCGAGCCTTCGCCCAAAGCCTCGAAGTAGGCGCGCAGCGCGGTGAGCGCGCGGTGCTGCTCGGGCTCGACGCCGTCCATCACCTGCACCGCAACGCGCTGCGCGCGTGGCGCTGCGGGCAGCGCAGGCAGATCGACCGGCAGCACCGTCCACTCGACTGCGCGCCCAAGCTGCAGGGGCACACCGTCCCAGCCATCCAGTTCGCGCGGCACGCGCACTTCAAGTTCCTGTTCGAGCGGACGCTCGAAGGCCAGCTGGCGCAGCAGGCTGAAGGGCTGGTTCGCCTCAACTGAGGGCAGGGCATCAACCCGCGGGAAGCCCGGCGCCAGCCAGCGCAGCTCGGCGTCCTCATTCAGCGCGTCGACCTGCGCCGGATCCAGCTCCGGCCACAGCAGCACCCAGGGCGGACCGGCGCGGCCGTGCAGCAGCGGTTGCGCCAGCACGAAAGCCAGCACCGCCAGCAGCAGCAGGCGCAGCAGCAGGAGCAGGCGATCGCGCAGACGCACCCGCTGCTTCGGCCGCGCCTGCGGATCGATGTAGGCGAGCGCGGCGAACAGCCGCGGCGGCGGGGTCTCTCCGCGCCGTTGCAGATGGATCAGCAGCGGCAGGGCCAGCGCCAGCAGCGCGAACAGGGCCGTGGGCAGCAGCAGGCTCATGCGCTGCGACCTTCGATGCGCCCGCCGCGGCCGAACAGGGCGCGCAGGGCAGTGTCTTCCGGCTGGTCCAGCCAGTGCTCGTCGACGCAGGCCACGCCGCGCTGCTGCAGGCCCGCGATGAACTCGGCGCGGGCGGCGCCAAAGCGCTGCAGAAAGCCCGCGCGCACCGCCTCGGCATCGACTTCGCGCACCGCGCTCGATTCGGGGTCGACCAGATGCAGGGCGCCGCGCAGCGGGAACTCGCGCTCCTCGGCGGTGAGCACACGGACGAAGGCCACGCTGCGCTGGGCGGCGGCGAGGCGCGCGGCGAAGTCGGCCGCGGCGCCGTCGAAGCCATCGCTCAACACCAGCACCAGGGCGCCGGCCGGCATGCGCGCGGCGAAAGCATCGAGTACGCGCGCTTCCGGCCAGGCCTGCGTCGGCTCAAGGCCCGCCAGCGCCGCCAGCAGGCGATCGCGCTGGCCGCGGCCGCCGTTGGCCGCCGCCCACAGCGGCGCGCGCGCCTCGAAGGCCAGCAGGCCGAACAGCTCGTCCTCGCGCAGGGCCAGCTCCAGCACGCAGGCGGCCAGCCGACGCGCAGCATGCAGCCGCGTCCAGCCGGGATTTGCCAGATCGTCCTGCGCCATCGAGGGGCTGCAGTCGAGCACGAGGTAGACGCTGAGCGGCGCATCACGCTCGGACTCACGCACGAACAGGCGATCGCTGCGCGCGAACAGCTTCCAGTCGACCTGGCGCGGCGCATCGCCGGCGACATAGCCGCGGTACTGGGCGAACTCGAGGCCCTGTCCGCGCGAGCGGCTCTGCTGTCGACCGAGCGGCCCAATCGGCGCCTGCAGCGGCGTGCGCAGACGCAGATCACGCAGCCGCGCGCGCAGCTCGGCGGGCAGGTCGAGGCCAGTGCCGGTGAGATTCATGTGCGAGCCGCCCAGACGGTGCACATAGGGTGGGCCCTGGCCCACCGGAGCTTGACCCAGGCCTCGGTGTCGGTTGTTTGCGCCGCAAAAGGCGAACGAGCCTTCGGAGCACCCGGACCGAGGCGGGCATGAAGCTCACGGTGGGCCAGGGCCCACCCTCTTCGGAGGCAATGCATCGCGAATGGCCTCGGCCTACACAGCCACCGCTTCGAGCACACCCTGCACCACCCAGTCGGTGCTGCGGCCTTCGGCTTCCGCCGCGAAGGACAGCAGCAGGCGGTGGCGCAGGACCGGCTTGGCGAGCGCGCGGATGTCCTCGCGGGTGACGGCGAGGCGGCCCTGCAGCAGGGCGCGCGCTTTTGCCGCCAGCACCAGCGACTGCCCGGCGCGCGGGCCGGCGCCGAAGCGCAGGGCCTGGTTGACGCGCTCGGGCGCATCGCCGCCGGGGCGGGTGGCGCGCACCAGGCGCGCGATCCAGTGCGTCAGCTCGGGCTCGATATGCACTTCTCGAGTGAGTGCCTGCAGCTCGATCAGTTCGCTCGCCTCCATCACCGCCGGCGGCGTCTCGCCGCTGCGGCCGGTGGTGAGGTCGAGGATGGCGATCTCCTCGTCGAGGCTGGGATAGTCGACGCGGATGTAGAGCAGGAAGCGGTCGAGCTGGGCTTCGGGCAGGGGATAGGTGCCGGCCTGCTCCAGCGGGTTCTGCGTGGCCAGCACGAAGAAGGGCTTGGGCAGCTCGAAGGTCTGGCCGGCGGTGCTGACGGTGCGCTCCTGCATCGCCTCCAACAGCGCAGCCTGGGTCTTGGGCGGCGTGCGATTGAGCTCATCCGCCAGCAGCAGGTGGGTGAACACCGGCCCGGGCTGGAACTTGAACACGCGCTTGCCGGTGCCGTGGTCCTCCTCCAGCACCTCGGTGCCGAGGATGTCGCTGGGCATCAGGTCCGGGGTGAACTGGATGCGGTGGAAGTCGAGCTTCAAGGCCTGGCCAAGACTGCGGATCAGCAGGGTCTTGCCGAGGCCGGGCACGCCTTCGAGCAGGCAGTGGCCGCCAGCCAGCAGCGCGATCAGCAGTTGCTCGACCACCTCGGCCTGGCCGACGACGGCGCGGGCGATGGATTTCTTCAGCGCAGCGAGGCGCTCGAGGCGGGCGGCGAGGCTGGCTTCATCCAGGGCGATGGCGTTCATGGCTCATCCGTTGAGTGCGTACATCACGATGTTGACGGCGAAGCGGGTGTTGTCTTCCGCGAGCCAGCGCTTGTTGCGCCAGTCGTAGTCCCACTCGCAGCCGTAGTCCTTGTTGCTGTAGAGCACGCCGAGCCGACCCTCGTGCTCGATGCCCTTCAGATAGTCGTGCACCAGATCGTCGCCCCAGCCGTTCAATTCGAAGCTAGTGGTCGGCGGGCCGTCGAACTTGAAGAAGCTGGAATAGATCGGGTGCGTGTTGGGCAGCTTGACCAGGGCGCGCGGACCGAAGATCGACGCCATCTCGGCCTCGAAGCTGCGCGCGAACAGGCCGTCGATGTCGTGGTTGCAGTCATCCACGAGGACGAAGCCGCCGCGCCGCACGTAGGCCTCGAAGTTGCGCCGCTCGTCGGGGTCGAACTCGACCAGCTTGTGCCCCGACAGGTAGCAGAACGGCGCCTCCAGCATCCGCGGATCGGCCAGCGGGATCACCCGCTCGACGGGATCGACGCGCAGACCGGTGTAGTCGATCAGCGAGGTGATCAGGTTGGACGGCATGCGCTGGTCCACGTCCCAGTTGCCCGAGGCGTACATCAGCCGGGTGAACCAGAAGTCGTACTCGCCCTCGATCGGCTGGAACGCACGCGCCCGCGTCGCTGCGAGGGCAGCGAGGGTGGCGGAGCCGAGCTTGAGGAAATGGCGGCGGAGCATTGGAGGGCCGGAAATCGGGAATTGGGAATCGGGAATCGGGAATCGTTTGAGAGCCGGCATTCGGGAAGCGGGATGTGGAATTCGTCAGAGCTGGCTTGCGGTGGCGTTGAGAGTGCGGCTCAGCTTCTCTACCCGCGAATCAGTAGCCATCTACGAGGCCTCGCACGCTCTTGCGGGCAGGAGCCCGCGCTCTTCCACGGGGCCCTTGGGGAGCGGCGGGAGGCGGTCGAATCGCCCGCAGGGTTGGCCGCAGGGATGCGGCCAAGGTTTTCGACAGGCCAAGGATGGCCTGTCCGAAAACCCCGACCGACTCTCGCGAACCCTCTGCGCAAGGAGGCGCAGAGGGCGCGGACGAGGGGTGGCCTTTCTCTTGCCTACTTCTCTTTGGCCACGCAAAGAGAAGTAGGTCGGGCCGGCCGAAGGACGGACCGAAAGCTCTTGATCTTGCTTTTCGCTCGGAGCGACGAACCGTCAAACGCATCAGAAACAAGAGCCGAGCAGCAACACCTGGCAAGGTTCGCAGCGGACGCTCTGCCCGGCCCTCCCCCCAACCCCTCTCCCAACGGGAGAGGGGCTCAGAGCGTCGATCGCCTGGAACGAGGCGAGCGTGGGGCCCATGGTGGGCCAGGGCCCACCCTATGGGCTCGCGCGCCCGACGCCCGGACTACACCGCATCCGACAACGAGGTGAAGGTGAAATCCCGCACCTTCATCGCCGGCACCATCATCGCGATGCCCGGGCCGCCGCCGACGCCGGCGCCGGCGTTGATGCGCTCGGGTCGGCCCAGCTCCTCGATGTTGTTGAGCATGATGATCGGCGACTCGTTGAAGCGGAAATTCTTGATCGGGTGCTTCACCTCGCCGTCTTCGATGTAGAAGGTGCCGTCGCGGGTCAGGCCGGTCAGCAGCACGGTCTGCGGGTCGACAAGGCGGATGTACCAGGTGCGGGTCACGAGGATGCCGCGCTTGGTCGACTTGACCATGTCCTCGGTGCTCTTGTCGCCGCCGGTCATGATGATGTTGCCGGGCATGGCAATCGGATCGATGCCCTGCTTCTGCGCCCAGAAGCGCGAGTAGTTCAGGTGCTTGACGACGCCGTTCTCGATGATGGCGTGCTTGCCGCGCGGCAGGCCGTCCATGTCCCAGGGCAGCACCGGCACGTCCGGGTGGGCGGGATCGGCGAAGGCATTGACGCGCTCGTCGAAGACCTTCTCGCCGAGGCGGTTGCCGCCGCCCTTTTTCGACAGGAAGCTGCGGCCCTCGTCGGACTGGCGGGCATCGAAGCCCATCAGCATGAACATCAGGAGGCCCGAGACCGCGGCTGGCTCCAGCACCACCGTGTACTTGCCGGGCTCCAGCGCCTTGGCGTCGACCGAACCCTTGGCCTTGCGGATCGCCGTCTGGATGTCCTTCGCCGCATCGAACTTCGAGGCATCGGCCAGGTTGGTGGCGACCCAGCCCGAGCCGGTCTCGTCGGCGGTGCGCACCGTGCAGGTGTAGTCGAGGTTGTTGAGTTGCTGGTAGCCGAAGTTGCCGCGGCTGTTGGCGGTGGCGATGAAGCCGGTGTTGTCGGCCAGATAGCCGGCGGCGACCAGATCATCGTCCTTGCAGGGTTTGATCGAATCCAGCGCGACCTTGGCGCGGAAGGCCGGATCGATGTCGGCGGTGGCCTGCACATAGGTCGGCGTGGCGGTGTAGCTCTGCTTCTCCACCGCCGGCATGAACTCGGGGTTCTCCGGCGCCAGCTGGGCCAGCTCCTCGGCGCGGCGCACGACGCGCTCCAGCGAGGTGTCGTCGAAGCTGTTGGTGGTGGCGATGCCGCTGCGCTTGCCGAAGGCGACCTGCACGGCGAGGTTGGTTTCGTTGACCACGCCCGAGGTCGAGACCGAGTTGCGGGCGAAGCGGATGTTGCCCTCGCGGTTGCCGGTCAGGGTGGCGATGCACTCGTCGGCCTTCGACAGGGCGATGACCTTGTCGAGGATGGCCTTGGCTTCGGCTTCAGTGAACATGCTCATGGTGTCCTCCTTGGACCTCAGCCGATGTTGCGGGCGGTGTTGATGACGTTGATGCCACGGAAGCGCGCCGTGCTGGAGCCGTGCGACACCGCCGAGACCTGCGAGGGCTGGCCCTTGCCGTCGAAGAAACTGCCGCCCAGTCGATAGTCGCGCTCGTCGCAGACGGCGTCGCAGGCGTTCCAGAACTCCGGCGTGCGGATCTGGTAGGCCACGTCTTCGAGCATCTGGGTGATCTTGCCGTCCTTGATCTCGTAGAACAGCTGGCCGCCGAACTGCGCGTTGTAGCGCTGCTGGTCGATCGAGAAGCTGCCGGCGCCGACGATGTAGATGCCGTTCTCGACGCCCTCGATCATCTTCTCGGGGCTGAGCTCGTCCTTGCCCGGCGCCAGCGACACGTTCGGCATGCGCTGGAACTGCACGGCGTTCCACGAGTCCGCGTAGCAGCAGCCGTGCGACTCGCTCTCGCCGATGATGTGGGCCTGGTCACGGATGGCCTGGTAGTTGACCAGGATGCCGTCCTTGACCAGATCCCAGCGCTTGGTCGGCACGCCCTCGTCGTCATAGCCCACCGCGCCGAGGCTGCCGACCTGGGTCTTGTCGGCGAACAGGGTGACCTTGTCGCTGCCGTACTGGAACTTCGATTCGCGCTTGTCGAGCGTGGCGAAGCTGGTGCCGGCGAAGTTGGCCTCGTAGCCGAGCACGCGGTCGAGCTCCAGCGGGTGGCCCACTGACTCGTGGATGGTCAGCCACAGGTGCTGCGGATCGAGCACCAGGTCGTACTTGCCGGGCTTCACGCTCGGCGCCTTCAGCTTCTCGACCGCGTGGCGGGCGGCCGCGGCTGCGTCCTCGACCAGGTTGTAGCTGTTGCGGTAGCCGATCACGCCGCCGGGCATCTCGATGCGCTCAGAGGCATCGCCGTCCAGATATTCGTAGCCCATGCCCACCGGGGTCGACAGGCCGGCGCGGTTGCGGAACTTGCCGCTGGCCTGGTCGACCGCGGTGACCTGCAGCGGCACCCACAGGCGGTGCACGTCCTGGTCGATGTAGCTGCCGTCGGTGGAGGCGAAGTACTTCTGCTCGTTGATCTGGAACATCGTCGAGTTGACGAAGCTGGCGCCCGCCTTCATCGCCGCGGCGTTGGCCGAGAGCAGCAGCTCGACCTTGTCCTTGATCGGCACCTCCATCGCGTTCTTCTTGATCGGCGTGGCCCAGCTGACCTCGCCCACGCCCTTGACCGGGGCCAGCCGCACCGGCTCGCTCTGCACGGCGGAGTTGGCCTTGGCGATGGCGACCGCCTCAAGTGCGGCGGCGACGATGGCGTCGGCGGTGAGCGTGCTGGTGGCGGCGAAGCCCCAGGTGCCGTTGGCGATGACGCGGATGCCGGCGCCGATCGACTCGGTGCTGGCGACGTTCTGCACCTTGTCCTCGCGGGTGACGATGAACTGGTTGAGGTAGCGGCCGATGCGGATGTCGCAGTAGCTGGCGCCGGCCTCGGTCGCGGCGGTGAGCGCGCGGTCGGCCAGGGCCTTCTTGATGGCGAGGTCGATGCGGCCGTCGGTGAGCGCCTCGGCGGCGATCAGGCGGCCGGGGCGGGCAAGCAGCAGGCCGGCGGCACCGAGCCCGGTGAAGGTGAGGAAATCGCGTCTATCCATGGCGCTCTCCGCGCAGGGGTGGAGGAAGGGCTCGCGGGGCATGAAGGGCTGACCGCACGGCCCGGCGACAGTGCGGCCGGACGTGAAGGCGAGGCATGTGCCACAAGGCCGGGCCGCGGTAGCATTCGGCCCCAACTCAAGTCACGGCCGCCGCATGAGCCCGCACGCCGCCCGCGTTCCGCTGCCCCATCCGATTTCCGATGACGGCGACGCCCTGCACTTCTGCAGCACCTGTGCCTTCGCCGGCGCCTGCCAGGCCGAGGGCTACGACAAGTCGGCGCTGCTGGAGCTGCACTGCCTGGTCGAGCACATCGGGCCCTTCCAGGCCGGCGACTACATCTTCCGCGAGGGCGACCCCTTCACCGCGATCGCCGCGGTGCGCGCCGGCACGGTCAAGACCTTCACCGTCGACGCGCAGGGCCGCGAGCAGGTGCTGGGCTTCTTCCTGCCCGGCGAGGTGATCGGGCTCAACGCCATCCACAGCGCGCGGTTCCCCTGCAACGTGATGGCGCTGGACACGGTGATGCTCTGCCGCTTCTCGTTCCCGATGATGGCGACGCTGGCCACGCGCATGCCGGGCCTGCAGGCGCAGCTGTTCCGGCTGCTGAGCCAGGACATCAACAAGGCCGCTCTGCTGGCCGGCGACTTCAGCGCCGACGAGCGCATGGCTGCCTTCCTGCTGAGCTTTTCGCGGCGCTTCGCCGGGCGCGGCTTCTCCGCCACCCGCTTCAACCTCGCGATGTCGCGCACCGACATCGCCAACTACCTTCGGCTGGCGGCGGAGACGGTCTCCCGCGTGGTGCGGCGCTTCCAGGACGAGGGCCTCATCGAGGTCAATCGCCGCGAGTTCGAGCTGCTCGACCTGGCGCGACTGAAAACGCTCGCCCAGCCGGTGCTGCGCGATTGAGGGCTCGGGCGTCGCGGAGGCTGCGCGATCCTTACTCGAACAGTCGCGGACGTTGACCGACGAGCCCCCTCCCGCCGCCGACGCCAGGCGTCGGGTTATGGGCATCACCAGAAGCCAAGGCGGCCGCCGCGTGGTGTGCGGCGGTGAACTCGCAGCCCCGCGCGCACTACAGCCCCAGGGTCAGGTCCTCGGCTTCGACGCGATCGATGCGAATGCGGTTGGCGAACAGCGAGAAGGCCAGCACGCCGGCCAGGCCGTTGGCCCGCTGCGCCCACGGCGGCAGGTAGAGCGGCTCGGCGATCACGCCCTGCTCGAACAGCGGCTCCAGGGTGAACACGTCATGCAGGGCCATCTTGCCGGCGAACAGCAGGTGCGCAAGGCGCGGCCGGCGGTGGCGGATGGTCCAGCGGAAGAAGGTGTGCACGCTCAGCATGCCGTGCAGGTAGACGGCGTCCTTGGTAAAGGCCGCGCCACCCGAGGTTGGACAGCCGCGGAAGACGCGCTGCGCCGAGGCGAAGCTCTCGGTCTCGCTCTGGCCCGAGTCGAGGAAGAAGCGGAACACTTGGATGAAGTCGGCACCGTTCAGCGCCATGTCGATGGCGAGGATGCGCAGGGACAGGCGCTTCAGTCGCGGCAGGTCGATCGCCCCGGTCATCAGCTCGGCGAAGGTGGCGAGGCCCTCCTGCGTCGCCGTGACCCGCGGCGCGCTGCGCGACAGGCTCTTCAGGTGCGGCTGCTCGCGCCCGTTCAGTGCGGTCAGGGAGTGCACGAAGGCCTCGTGCTCCAGCAGCTGGCGCAGGTCGTACTCGCTGAAGCTGGCGCCGCCGCGCAGGCGGATGCGGGTGGGACCGGCCGCGGCCTTGGCGATCAGCTCGGGATCGACCTCGACGCGCACGCGATGGCCGACGAAGAAGGCGTCCAGCGCCGCCTGCAGCTCGGCGGCCATGGCCTCGGCGCTGTACACGGCCTCGCCGTCTTCGGGCGGCAGGGTGCCGCTGACCTCGTCGGCGATTTCGATGAAATGCCTTGCCGCGTCGATGTTGGTGTAGGTCGAACCGGGCAGCGCATCGCCGGGGCGGCCGAAGATCTGGATCGAATGCCAGCTCGCCGCTTCGCTGCCGGCTGCTTCGATCAGCCAGGCCGCGTGCAGCCAGCTTTCGGCGCTGCGCTGCAGGTACTGGCCCAGCGGGTGCTGTGGATCGGCGGCATCGCGGATCGTCGCCAGCTCGGCGCGCGCCGCCGACAGGTCGCGGCTGCGGTAGCGCGGCGTCGGCAGCTGCGGCTGGCCGCGGCGGAAGCCTTCGAGGAAGCGCTCCTGCTCGGCCACCGGCCAGCTCACCGCCTGCAGCAGGCGAATCGTGCCCACCGCCTCGACCAGACGGGCATCGAGGGCGATGTGGTGGGCGAGTTCGGGCGACATGGCCGCACTTTAACCACTCGCGGCGATCCGGGTGCAGCCCGCATAGGGTGGGCTCTGGCCCACCATGGGCTCGACCGCAGCTCGGTACGCCCTGTGGCTTCTGCCTTCGCGCAGCGAAGGAAGCCCCCCTGCATGGAGGACCGGGGCCAGAGTGGGCGGATGGTGGGCCAAGGCCCACCCTATACGAGGAGCTCGACAGCGCCTGTGCGCTTCCGTTGCTTCGGCCTTCGCTCTTCGAAGGAAGCCCGCCCACCTCCATGACCAGGGCGAGCGCGGTGTCCACGGTGGGCCAGGGCCCACCCTATGCAGGGACATCAGCTCGGCCAGTGGAGTCCATGGTGGGTGGGGGCCCGCTCCATGCGCGGCGCGAGCGGCCTTGACCCTGGTGCAACTCGCATCGAGCCTGCTGCATGCCGCAGAATCAGACGCCACCCGCCGCATCGGAGCGCCCGTGACCCCACGCCTCGGACTGCCACGCCTGCTCGTGTCGCTCGCCCTCGTCGTCCTGCTCGGCGCCTGTGCCACCAAGGGCGGCGACAACATCAAGCTCGATGCCGCGCTGTTCAACTACGCCGGCGCGATCCGCTTCAGCGATATCGAGCGCGCCTACGAGTTCGTCGACCCCAAGCTGCGCGTCGAAAAGCCCATGTCGCGTCTCGAATGGGAGCGCTTCGGCCAGGTGCAGTTCACCGGCTACTTGGTGAAGGGCAAGGAGCCCGGCGGCCAGGGCGAGGTGCGCCAGCTGGTCGAAGTCCGTTTGATCAACCGGCACACGCAGGTCGAGCGGACCCTGATGGTCCGCGAGCTGTGGCGCTGGGACGCCGAGGCCAAGCAGTGGTGGCTGACCACCGGACTGCCCGACATCGCCCAGGAGTAGACGCATGCCCCGGCGGCTCCTACTCGACTTCCGGGGTTTTGTTCCGCAGCTGTACACCTCGCTGAGCCGCGGCTATGGCGTGCATGAACTGCGCGCCGATCTGGTCGCCGGACTCACCGTTGCCATCGTCGCCCTGCCGTTGGCGATGGCGCTGGCGATCGCCTCGGGCACCACGCCGGAGCGTGGGCTGCACACCGCGATCGTCGCCGGCTTCCTGATCTCCGCGCTGGGCGGCTCGCGAGTGCAGATCGGCGGCCCCACCGCCGCCTTCATCCCGGTGGTGTTCAACGTCATCGAGCGCTTCGGCTACGAAGGCCTGATCCTCTGCACCCTGCTGGCCGGGCTGATCCTGATCGCCGCCGGGCTGCTGCGCCTCGGCCTGCTGCTGCGCTACATGCCGCAGCCGGTGATCACCGGCTTCACCGCCGGCATCGCGGTGTCGATCTTCGCCAGCCAGGTCAAGGACGCACTCGGCCTGCGCATGGACCAGGTGCCGGCCGAGTTCTTCGCGCGCTGGGCGGCATACTTCGAACACCTGCCGAGCTGGCAGCCGGCCGCAGCCGCGCTCTGCGCCGGCGGCCTGATCATGCTGGCCCTGCTCAAGCGCCATCGTCCGGGCTGGCCGGCCTTCCTGATCGTGGTGGTGGCCGGCAGCCTGGCCGCGCTGGCCCTGCCGGTGCCGACCATCGGCAGCACCTTCGGCGAACTGCCCGCCACCCTGCCCCAGTTCGCGATCCCGGACATCCCCTTCGAGCGCACCTTCGAGCTGCTGCCGGCGGCGCTGACCATCGCCTTCCTCGCCGGCGTCGAATCCCTGCTCTCGGCGGTGGTGGCCGACGGCATGACCGGGCAACGCCATCGCTCCAACGCCGAACTGGTCGCGCAGGGCGTGGCGAACGCGGCCTCGGCCCTGGTCGCCGGGCTGCCGGCCACGGGGGCCTTGGCGCGCACCGCCACCAATACCCGCGCCGGCGCGCGCTCACCGGTCGCAGGCATGGCGCACGCGGCTTTCCTGCTGGCCTTCATGCTGGTGCTGGCCCCGCTGATGGTCTATGTGCCGCTGTCGGTGCTGGCGGCCCTGCTGCTGGTGGTGGCCTGGAACATGGCCGAGGTCCACCGCTTCAAGCAGCTGCTGCGCGCGCCGATGGGCGACCGCGTGGTGCTGCTGGTCACCTTCGCGCTGACCGTGGCCTTCGATCTCACGATCGCCATCGAGGTCGGCGTGGTGCTGGCGGCTTTCGTGTTCATGCACCGCATGAGCACCCGCGTCAGCGTCGATGCAGGCGACGAGGGCGCCATCGAAGAAGAGCCCGACGCGCGCCGGCGCCTGCCCGCCGGCGTGGAGATGTTCCGCATCTCGGGGCCGTTGTTCTTCGCCGTTGCCAACCGCCTCGACCAGGTACTGGACCCGATCCGCGAGCCGCCGCGCGTGTTCATCCTGCGCCTGCGCGAGGTGCCCTTGATCGACGCCTCGGGCGTGACGGCACTGGAGGCCTTCCTCGACCGCTGCCAGAACATGGGCACGGCGGTGATCCTCTCCGGCCTGCACGGCCAGCCGCGCGAGATCCTCCAGCAGATGGATTTCGGCAGGCACCCCAACCTGCTTGGACTCGCTGGCGGCTTCGAGGAAGCGCTGGCGATGGCGCAGGCCGCGCTGAAGATCGAAGCCCCATAGGGTGGGCACCGCCCTCGCCACGGTCACGATCCCCGAAACCGCTCCAGCGCCACCATCGCAGCGTCCTAGGGTGGGCCTTGGCCCACCGTGAGCCCCACCCTCGCCCCGTTCACGGTCCCCCAAACCGCCCCAGCGCCCCCGATCACAGCGTCAGGGGGGTGGGCCCTGGCCCACCGTGAGCCGCTTACCCGCCGCGGTCACGGCTTCGAAGCGTCGCTCCACGCTCGCGCCATCGCCACGGGTCGCGACGCTCACGCCCACGGTGGGCCGGGGCCCACCGTATGCGAGTCGCTTCGACTCGTTGCATGCCGGCTCTCAGAGCGCGTCCTGTCCGACCTCGCCGGTGCGGATGCGGATCACCTGGTCGAGCGTATGCACGAAGATCTTACCGTCGCCGATCTTGCCGGTGTTGGCGGCGTTGCGGATGGCCTCCACCACCTGCTCCACCCGATCGGCATCGACAGCCACCTCGATCCTCACCTTGGGCAGGAAGTCGACCACGTACTCGGCGCCGCGATACAGCTCGGTGTGGCCC
>VFQU01000852.1_pt1 | contig 21524 bp, 18 predicted proteins | sample 3512311 | NCBI WGS metagenome assembly VFQU01 (sample SAMN10412377, study PRJNA504923) | tailings metagenome | isolation source: Relicate 3 Philex TSF3 active mining site | place: Philippines: Tuba, Benguet | collected 2017-08-29
CGGTTGATGATCTTGAAGTAGCCGCCGCCGGCGAGCTTCTTGAACTTCACCAGCGCGAAGTCGGGCTCGATGCCGGTCGTGTCGCAATCCATGACGAGGCCGATCGTGCCGGTGGGCGCGATGACCGAGACCTGCGCATTGCGGTAGCCGTGCTTCTGGCCGAGTTCCAGCGCACGGTCCCAGGCGCGCCGCGCATGCTCGACGAGTTCCGCCTGCTCGACATGGGTGGCGTCGAGCGGGACGGGGGCGACCGAAAGGCCTTCATAGCCCTTCGCCTCGCCATAGGCGGCGCGGCGATGGTTGCGGATGACGCGCAGCATTGCGTCGGCGTTGCGCTGGTAGTCCGGGAAGGCGCCGAGCTGGCCGGCCATCTCTGCCGACGTCGCATAGGAGACGCCCGTCATCAGCGCGGTCAGCGCCGCGCAGATGCCGCGACCCTCGTCGGAATCATACGGGATGCCGGACGTCATCAGCAGGCCGCCGATATTGGCGTAGCCGAGGCCGAGCGTGCGGTATTCGTAGGAGAGGCGGGCGATTTCCTTCGACGGGAACTGCGCCATCATCACCGAGATCTCGAGGACGACGGTCCACAGGCGCACCGTGTGCTCGTAGGCCGCGATGTCGATGGTCCCGTCCGCGTTGCGGTAGGGCAGCAGGTTGATCGAGGCGAGGTTGCAGGCCGTGTCGTCGAGGAACATGTATTCCGAGCACGGGTTCGAGGCGCGGATCGGGCCCGCGGCCGGCGAGGTGTGCCAGTCGTTCATGGTCGTGTTGAAGTGGAGCCCCGGATCGGCAGACGCCCAGGCGGCGTAGCCGATCTTCTCCCAGAGATCGCGCGCCTTCAGCGTCTTGACGACCTTGCCGTCCTTGCGGGCGGTCAGGTTCCAGTCGCCATCGTTCTCGACGGCGCGCAGGAAGTCGTCCTTGAGCGAGACCGAGTTGTTGGAGTTCTGGCCCGACACCGTGAGGTAGGCTTCGGAATCCCAGTCGGTGTCGTAGGTCTTGAAGTCGATGTCGGTGTAGCCCTGGCGGGCGAACTGGATGACGCGCTTGACGTAGTTTTCCGGCACGGCGCTCTTCTTGGCCGCGCGGATCTCGCGCTTCAGCGCCGGGTTCTTGGCCGGGTCGAAGCAGTCGTCGCCGCTGCCTTTGCAATTGAGGCAGGCCTTCAGGATCGCCTCGAGGTGGCGCTTGACGACCTTGGAGCCGGTGACGAGCGAGGCGACCTTCTCCTCCTCCTTCACCTTCCAGTCGATATAGGCCTCGATATCGGGGTGATCGGCATCGACGACGACCATCTTGGCCGCGCGGCGCGTGGTGCCGCCCGACTTGATGGCGCCCGCAGCGCGGTCGCCGATCTTGAGGAAGGACATCAGGCCCGACGACTTGCCACCGCCCGACAGCTTCTCGCCTTCGCCGCGCAGGTAGGAGAAGTTCGAGCCGGTGCCCGAGCCGTACTTGAAGAGGCGCGCCTCGCGGACCCAGAGGTCCATGATGCCGCCCTCGTTGACGAGGTCGTCACCGACGGACTGGATGAAGCAGGCATGCGGCTGCGGGTGCTCGTAGGCCGACTTCGAGCGCGTCAGCTTGCCGGTGAAGGGATCGACATAGTGATGGCCCTGGCCGGGACCGTCGATGCCGTAGGCCCAGTGCAGTCCGGTGTTGAACCATTGCGGGGAGTTCGGCGCGACGCGCTGGGTGGCCAGCATGTAGCTGAGTTCGTCCATGAAGGCGCGGGCGTCTTCCTCGCCGTCGAAATAGCCGCCTTTCCAGCCCCAGTAGGTCCAGGTGCCGGCAAGGCGCGTGAAGACCTGGCGCGCATCGGTCTCGGAGCCGTAGCGGCTCTCCTCGGGCAGCTTCGCCAACGCCGCCTCGTCGGGCACCGACCGCCACAGGAAGGAGGGGACGTCGTTTTCCTCGACGCGCTTCAGCTTCGCCGGCACGCCGGCCTTGCGGAAATATTTCTGCGCAAGAATGTCGGCCGCCACCTGGCTGAACTGGGCCGGCACGTCGATGTCGGCGAGCCGGAAGACGATCGAGCCGTCCGGGTTCTTGATCTCGCTCGTCGCCTTGCGGAACTCGACCTGCGAGTAGGCGTCCTGCCCAGCCTTGGTGAAGCGTCGTTCGATGCGCATCTCAAAATCCCTTCAGGACCCTATATCTAGCGTCTCGTCCACAGGCTGGGTCCGTACGATAACCCTGTGGCGCTCCCTCGTCGATGACGCCGGCCCGCTGCCGCCATCATCCCCCTCTGCCCGGCGGAGGGAGCGCCGCAACAGAGCCTGAATTCCAGGCCTGCAACGGGCTCCGGCGTCGCCGGTGCCGCCCTCGATCCCCCGACCGAGTCGGATCGCCGTTTGATGATGATCGATCCGTATCTAGTCGCTACGCTGATCGCAAACACTAAATATAGTATTAACAACCCGTTTACGCAAAGGCTCAGCTGGCCTTCAGGGTCATCACGAGCACGCCGAAAATCCCGCGCGTCGACACTCCGTCGAAACGGGGGTCGGTCCGCCAGAACGCGTGGGAAGAACGGGATTGCGCCGGAACCGAAACTCGCCGGCAGCACCGCAACTCAGGATGCGAGGGTCATAAAATGTGACTCGGACCGGAGCGTCAAGGACTGGTCTTCGAAAGTTTTATGACAGCTAGATGTTGTAGCGGAGGTGTGTGGATAACGGGGAGAAGGTGAGCGTCGCCCTTGGCTTTACGAAAGCCCGTTCAGCGCCAGGAAGACGAGCGCGGACAGGAGCGCGGACGCCGGCACGGTGATGACCCAGGCGGCGACGATCGTGGTGAAGTGGGCGCGCCGGACGAGCTTGCGCCGGGCAATCTCCGTGCTTTCGGTCGTCGCTTCGCCGCCCGGCGCAAGTCCGTCGATTTCGAGCGGGGCTTCATCGCCATCGTCCTCGACGATCGCAGGGCGTCCGTTTGCCCTCCGCTGCTCGCGCTGGCGGGCGGCCTTCGCCTCCATATAGCGGCGGCGGCGGCTCGAATTGGCGGTGTACCACTCGCGAAAGAAGCCCACGCCGAAGATGGCGCCGACGGCAATATGCGTGGACGAGACCGGCAGTCCGAACCAGGAGGCCACGATGACGGTGAGTGCTGCCGACAGCGCCACGCAGAAGGCGCGCATCGGATTGAGCCGGGTGATCTGCTCGCCGACCATGTTGATCAGCTTCGGCCCGAACAGGATAAGCCCGAGCGAGATGCCGACGGCACCGATCAGCATGACCCAGAGCGGGATGTCGACGGCGGTCGCGACTTCGCCCGCCTGCGCGGTGAACACGATCGCTGCCAGGGGGCCGACCGCATTTGCAACGTCGTTGGCGCCATGGGCAAAGGACAGGAGCGCGGCGGAACAGATCAGCGGCGCGCGGAAGAGGGCGCGCAGGGACTGATTGCGGTTTTCCATGCCGGCAGACAGGCGGGCGATGTGGCGATGCGCCAGCGCCCAGGTCAGGAAGAAGATGCCGATGCCGATCAGGATGAGGAGCGTGGCCGTGAAGTCGACAAGCTGGGAGAGGCCCTTGACCGCGAGATAGGTCGAGAAGGCGCTTGCCATGATCGCGATCAGCACCGGCACCCAGCGCCGCGCGGCCTCGATCTTGTTCTCGCGGTAGATGATGAATTCCTTGATGAAGGCCAGGAACAGTGCGGCGATCACACCGCCAAGGAGCGGCGAGATGATCCAACTCGCCGCGATGCCGCCCATGGTGCCCCAGCTTACCGCCGCGAAGCCCGCAGCAGCGATGCCGGCGCCCATCACGCCGCCGACCACGGAATGCGTGGTCGACACGGGCGCGCCGAGCCATGTCGCGAGGTTGATCCAGAGCGCAGACGAGATCAGTGCAGCGAGCATGGCATTGATGAAGACCTGCGGGCTGCCGACGGCGGCCGGATCGATGATGCCGCGCGAAATGGTGCCGACGACTTCGGCGCCGCCGATGAGCGCGCCGGCTGTCTCGAAGACGGCAGCGATGATCAGCGCGCCGACGATCGTGAGCGCCTTGGCGCCGACGGCCGGGCCGACATTGTTGGCAACGTCATTGGCGCCGATGTTCAGCGCCATATAGGCGCCGATGGCCGCGGCGGCGATGATGACGACAGCGCCGGGCTCGCCGAAGACGAAGAACGAGGCGATGACCGCCGATACGGCGAGGAAGAGAAGGCCCAGCCCCGGGCCCACGAGGCTGCGAGCGACGAAACTCGTCGCCTCCTCGACATGGACCAGCTTGTCGAGGTCCTTGTCGAGCGTCTGCTTGCGAGTCGCGGTCGAAAGATCGGCCATAGGCTCTGCCCAAATCTATGGAGGAAAGGGCGCGGACGGCCCCCGGGTCACGCGGGCAATAGTGAGCCAGCGAAGATCAGACAACCCATCCGGGTCCAATCAGGCGCTCAGGCGGCCTTTTTCCGTGGATTGCTGGCGAATCTCGCGATGAGTTCGCCGAGATCGGGTTCATCGACGCTCGATGCGGCGTCGGCGGGCGTCATCCACTGGCGCCGGCGCTGGCGGGCCTCGGGCCAGACTTCGTTCTCGATATCGACCTCCAGCGGAAAGACCTGGACCTCGCAGCGCCTTGCGAGGCCGCTGGACAGGCGCTTGCCGTAGAAAAAGCTGCCGATCGGCCGCCTTGCGATCCCGCCGGTGATGCCGGCTTCCTCGCCCGCCTCTCGTTCTGCAGCCTGAGACAGCGTCTCGGCCTTTTCCGGCCAGCCCTTGGGCAACACCCAGCGGCCGGTCCCGCGGCTCGTCACCAGCATGATCTCGATGCCGCGCGACGACAGCCGCCAGGGCAGGGCGGCAACCTGGACCCGGCTCGGCGGCGCGCCGAACAGACGACGCAGCCTCTCGACGAGCAGGTTGCGGGTGCCGTGGCTGATCATGTCTGGTCGAAACTCCGATTCGTTTGCCGTCTTACGATTATCAGCCCAGAAATGCCGCTGCGGAAGGGCAAATGTTAGGCGTGAAACGTCAATAGTCGGCTTCGCGCAAGGTTCCGCCGGCGATCAGCCCTGGTGGTCCTCGGCGATCGGCTTCTGGTAGGAAAAGCCGAGGTCCCAGGGGAAGTAGATCCAGGTGTCCTGGCTCACTTCGGTCACGAACGTATCGACAAGCGGACGACCCTTCGGCTTGGCATAGACGGTCGCGAAATGGGCAGCCGGCATCATGGCGCGCACGATCGACGCAGTCTTGCCCGTATCGGTCAGGTCGTCGACGATCAGCACGTCGCGGCCTTCGTCTTCCAGCAGCGACGGCGCGATGTCCTTGAGGATGCGCAATTCGCCCTGCTCGGTGTAGTCATGGTAGGAGGCGACGCAGACGGTCTCGATCAGGCGGATGCCGAGCTCGCGCGAGATCACCGCCGCCGGCACGAGGCCGCCGCGCGTGATGCAGACGATCGCCTTCCACTTGCCGTTGACGCCGGAAAGCCGCCAGGCGAGCGCGCGTGCGTCGCGGTGAAACTGGTCCCAGGAGACCGGGAAGGCTTTCTCGGGCAGCGACATTGACGAACTCCTCTGGGCGGAAAGGGTGTGCAGCCCGCCGGGCATTGCATGGGTCCGTCCATAATGCGAGCACGCCGCCGCTGCAACGCCCGGCAGGGCTGAGTCGTTAGATGCAAATCGAATTGAGGCGGACCGGCCGACCTATGCTCAAACATGCCATCGAAAGCAGGCTGGACCGTGCGGCAGACAGGCTTCCCAGGGTCGAGCTGTCCCTCGATGACCGGCTGGCCGCCGTGGGCCGCTTCGGTGATTTCACGCAGGCCTACTCGACCGCTGTGCAATCGGGACTGCGGTATTTTGGCGACCGCGACGGCTATATCGCCTACGGCATCAAGCAGGGCTCGGTGGTCGCACTTGCCGATCCGGTCGCCCCGGCCGACCGCCGCGGCGATCTCATCCGCGCCTTCGTCGCCGCCGCCGGCAGGCCGGGCTTTGCGGAAGTGTCGCGTTCGACCGCCGACATTCTGGACGGTCTCGGCTACCGGATCGCGACGATCGGCTTCGATACCGCCCTCGACCTGCCCGGCTACGACTACAGCGGTCCGAAGAAGGAGAAGCACCGCTATTCGGAGCGGTGGGTCGAAAAGCGCGGGTTCCGCATCGTCGAGGCAGAGGGATCGGGCCGGGACGACGCTGCATTGGAATTGTCGCGGAAATGGCGCGGCGGTCGTATCGTGAAGAAGCGCGAGATGGCCTTCATGAACCGGCCCTTTCCCGTCGAGATCGATCCGCTCATGCGGCGATTCCAGCTGATCTCGCCGGATGGCGGGATCGATTCGCTGCTCTACTTCGATCCCATCTCCAGAGACGGCGACACGATCGGCTACGCGGCCGTCTTCAAGCGCCGGTCTCCGGATACGACCTCGAATGCCGAGCTCGCCCTGATGAAGCGGGCCGTGGATACGTTCAAGGCGGAGGGCAAGGAGATCGTGACCCTCAGCCTGGCGCCGTTCGCCGGCATCGAGCCGAGCGGTTATCGCGAAAGCGCTGCCTTCCGGCTGCTGTTGGCAAGCCTGTTCAAGTCGAAGCTGGTCAATCGCAAGGTGTTCAACATACAGGGGCACGCCGAGCAGCGACGCCGGGCCTATGGGCGGGCGATCCCGCGCTACTTTGCCTGGGGACGCGGCTCGCCCTTCCTGTACATGCTGGCCACACTGAGGCTCTGCAAGGCGTTCTGAACGCGTCAGTAGCCGGCGGACGGCTTCAGCGATTCCACCATTGCGGCAACCGCCGCCTCGGCTGCCGCCAGCGCTTCCGGCGAGCGCGACCGAACGACGAGTTCGGTCCAGAAGCGTCCGTCCTGATATTTCGGATAGGAGCCGATGATGGTGTCGGGATGCGCCTTCTGGATGTCGCCGAGCGGCCCGCCGATCGTTCCTTCGCCGAGCGGACAGTGCACCGTCGCAGACAGGAGGACCCGTCCGCCCTTCAGCGTCGGGACGACATTATCGAGCATGGCCTGGAAGATCGCGGGCACGCCGGCCATCACGTGGACATTGCCGATCCGGAAGCCCGGAGCGAGCGAGACAGGGTTGTCGATGTGGTCGGCGCCGCGCGGCATGCGGGCCATGCGCTTGCGTGCCTCGGTGAACTCGATGCCGCGCGCGGCATAATGCTCTTCCAGCATGCGATAGGCGCGGTCGTCATATTCGCACGGCACGCCGAACGCCCTGGCGATCGAGTCGGCCGTGATATCGTCATGTGTCGGCCCGATGCCGCCGGTGGTGAAGACATACGTCCAGCGGGAGCGCAGCGCGTTCACTGCGGCAACGATGTCGTCTTCCTCGTCCCCGACGATGCGGACCTCGCGGAGATCGATGCCCGAAGCGGTGAGAATATCGGCCAAATGGCCAATATTGCGATCCTTGGTGCGGCCCGACAGAATTTCGTCACCGATGACGACCATGGCTGCAGTGACGGCGTCTGACATGGATTTCTTTCCGGAGATGAGCGTGGTCCGCAGCAGATAGCGCTCGCCATGGCGGACAGCAATGGGCGTGGTGGTCGGCGCTTGCGCGGCATCGATGAGCCTGTAGGCTCGCGGCAGGGAGACGCATATTCATGAGCCTTGTCTACGTCGCCGTCGGAATCGCAGTCGCCATCCTCGCTGCCGCGCTGATGGTGGGTCTCTACCTCAATGTCGTGACACGCCGGATCGCCCGGATGGCGGAGCGGCAGGTTCCGCCTGCCGGAAACTTCGTGACGATCGACGGAGACCGCATCCACTATGTCGAGAAAGGCGAGGGCAGGCCCATCCTGCTCATCCACGGGCTCGGCGGATCGCTTCACCACATGCGCCGACCGCTGATGGAGGCTTTTGGACCCGGCTACAGGCTGGTGGCACCGGATCGGCCCGGATCGGGCTATTCGCAGCGGCGTCGCGGCGAAGGGCTTTTGTCGGAGCATGTCGATTTCATCGTCAAGTTCATGGCGGCGACGGGGCTGGAGAAGCCGCTGATCGTTGGGCATTCGCTGGGCGGCGCAGTCGCGCTCGCCACGGCCATCGCGCATCCCGACAAGATCGCCGGTCTCGCGCTGATCGCGCCGCTGACGCATCGCGACACCGAGCCGAAGCCGGAATTCGCCGCGCTCGGCATCAAGTCCCCGGCGATGCGCAGGATCGTCTCGCAGACCGTGGCCGTGCCGCTATCGATGCGCAACGCTCCGCAGACGCTCGCTTTCGTTTTCGGCCCGCAGCAGCCTCCGGCCGATTATGCCGTCGAGGGCGGTGCGATGGTGGGCCTGAGGCCCAGCCATTTCTACGCGGCGTCGACAGACTATGTCGGCATCGGGCGCCAGATGAAGCGCGTGGAGGACGGGCTCGGCACACTCACAATGCCAGTCGGCGTGTTTTTCGGCACCGCCGACCGCGTGCTAGACCATCGCAAGCACGGGCTGTCGCTCGTCGGCAAGATCGCCACGCTCGACCTGGAACTGGCCGAGGGCATCGGCCACATGCCGCAGTATGCGCAGACCGAGAAGGTCGTCACCTTCATCCGCCGGATTGCCGCGCAGGCCTTCGCTTCGTCCCAGGCAGCCGAATAGCGGATCGGAACGCCGGCTCGCGCCAGTCGTTGATCGCCCGACAAGCATCCGGTTGACGCCGGTGCGCGGAGGATCGAAAAGCAGGGCACGCGGACGTGGCGAAACGGGTAGACGCAAGGGACTTAAAATCCCTCGGCTTCGGCCATGCGGGTTCGAGCCCCGCCGTCCGCACCATGACGACTGTCGTCGTTGCCGTCGGGTTAGGTATCTTTCACCTACTTGCCGGTTTGGCGTTGCTTCTTGTCTTGCTTCAGTCGAGCCGAGTGTTGGTTGTGGTGGATCAGCCTGCCGTTCAACAAGTGCTGCAAGGTGGAGAGGGGAGCGCCTCCGCCGACTGATCAGTGATGTACGGACAACTGTCGTGGTGCGCCCCATTGCTGCGCAACATTCGCTTGCAAATGGTGTGCCCGAATGTTTTCTTGCCCATGGGTTCGGGCATAAGCGGTGACGAGGTCGTGCAGGATCAATCACCGCCAGGGTTTATTGATCACGTCGGCAGCGCCCGTGGTCAAACTACACCTTTACTGTCATGAATTCCCACATCGTGCGGGAGGCGGACATTAACAGGCATGCGGGACCAATCGACGATCTGAACGGCTTGATCGAGGCCTTTGAGCGCACGGCGACGGATCAGGGCGCATGGGTCGAGGCCTGCAATCGCGCCGCTGCGTTCGTGGGAGGCGTCGGGGCGTCGATCGTCCCGGCCAATCTCGACCTGCGCCGCATGGCGATTCCCCACACGGCTGCCCATGCGGCGCCTCTCGAAACGCTCTCGGTGGGCGAATGGGCCGCGCGCGACCCGCGTGCCCGTGCGTGGGCAAGGGCCGTGAATGAAGGCTTTGCGACCGACAGCGACGTGCTGACGCATGACGAGATCGCGAGCGACCCCTTCTACAACGAGCTGGCCAAATTCGGTTTGCACTGGTTCTGCAGCACCGGGGTGCTCGTCAACAACGAGGCCTGGGCACTGGCGATCAGCCGCCGCGTCGGTGACGAACCGTTCGGAGATCGCGAGCGCGAACGCATGCTTGCGGTGCGGCCGCATCTCGAGCGCGCGGCGCGGCGCACTGCGGTGCTCGGCGAGCGGCGCAAGCGAAGCCTCGAGGATGCGCTGGTCCATAGCGGCCGGGCGGTTTTCGTGCTCGACTGGTCGGCGCGCGTGATCGGCATGAACCACGGCGCCGAGGAAATCGCGCGGCGGTTCGGCATGCTTCGCAACAACCGCTTCCATTCGCGGCATGCGCCGAACGGCACGAGGATCAGCGAGTTCGCGCTGCGCGCGGTGCGTTTCTGCCCGCGGCGCGATGCTGCCTGCACACCCATGCAGATTACGGATCCCGCGAGCGGACAGGTTCTCATGTTCGACGCAATACCGCTACCGCGCGATTATCAATCGCTGGCGAGCAATGTCTGCGCGGTCATCACTGTCAGTGTCGTCGGAGGAGAAGGCATCACCGACAATTCGTTCGCGGAGCGCTTCAACCTCACGCGACGTGAGGCGCAACTCGCGATGCACCTTGCCTCCGGGCAGAGGCTCGACCAGTTCGCCGAGCGCCATGGGCTGTCGATCGGCACAGCGCGCCAGCATCTCAAATCGGTGTTCGCCAAGACGCAGACCAATCGCCAGGCACAACTCGTCGCCATGATCGGCCGCAGCGCAGACTGACCTGCCACCTCTTCAACTGAACGAAGCAAGCCCCCATATGGCGGGTACACTTGGAATGCCCGGCGAAAGCGTGTATCGAGCCGCGTCTTCCAGACAGCGCCCCGATCTTGCAGGCGCCACAACCGGCCGGAACCCATGCAGACAATCCTGATCGTCATCCATCTCATGATCGTCGTGGCGCTCGTCGCGGTGGTGCTCATGCAGCGCTCAGAGGGCGGAGGTCTCGGCATCGGCGGCGGTGGCGGCGGCATGATGCAGGCGCGGGGCTCAGGCAACGGCCTGACTCGCATGACCGGAATTCTGGCAGCATTGTTCTTTGCGACCTCCCTCGGCCTGTCCTTGATGGCGCGCTACGGCGCACAGCCGACCGACATTCTCGATCGCGTGCCGATCAACCAGCAGCAGCCTGCCGGCAGCGGATCGGGCGGCGTGCTCGAACAGCTCGGCGGCGCGCCGTCGACGCCTGCGGCTCCCTCCGTACCGAGCGCCGACGATTCGGCGCCGGCAGCACCAGCGGTCACGACGCCTGCGCCGACAACAGCTCCCGCGCCGGCCGAGGCACCTGCTGCCGTTGACCCTGCACCTGCGACAGAGCCTGCAGCTGATGCACCGGCCGCCGGGTCGCCGGCTCCTGCAGCCGATGAGCCTGCGGCAGCGCCTGCGCCGGAGGCGGCACCGCAGGCTACCCAGCCGATCGTCCCAAACAACTGACGACCGGCACCTGAAACTGACCCAGCGGCGCTTCGGCGCCGCTTTCGCTTGGTGGCGGACGCTGGATAACCGTTCCGCCGCCTTATTTTTTTGTGGCGCGATGCGCCCTCGAACGCTAAGCCCTGACTCCCATGGCGCGATACGTATTCATCACCGGCGGCGTGGTTTCCTCACTCGGCAAAGGCATTGCTGCAGCGGCCCTCGCGGCTCTGCTTCAGGCTCGCGGTTACCGCGTGCGGCTGAGGAAACTCGACCCCTATCTCAACGTCGATCCGGGCACGATGAGCCCGTACCAGCACGGTGAGGTCTTCGTCACCGATGACGGTGCCGAGACCGATCTGGACCTCGGCCACTACGAGCGCTTCACCGGGCGATCGGCCAACAAGGCCGACAACATCACCACCGGCCGCATCTACCAGAACATCATCGAGCGTGAGCGGCGCGGCGACTATCTGGGCGCGACGGTGCAGGTGATCCCGCACGTCACCGACGAGATCAAGAAGTTCGTCCGCGAGGGCAACGAGGACTATGATTTCGTTCTCTGCGAGATCGGCGGAACGGTGGGCGACATCGAGGCTATGCCGTTCCTAGAAGCCATCCGCCAGCTCGGCAACGACCTGCCGCGCGGGCAGGCGGTCTATGTGCATCTGACCCTGATGCCCTGGATTCCCGCTGCCGGCGAGCTCAAGACCAAGCCGACCCAGCACTCGGTCAAGGAGCTGCGTTCGATCGGCATCGCGCCCGACATCCTCCTGGTGCGCGCGGACCGTTCGATCCCCAAGGACGAGCGTCGCAAGCTTTCGCTCTTCTGCAACGTGCGCGAGAGCGCGGTCATCCAGGCGCTCGACGTCGCGCATATCTACGACGTGCCGATGGCGTACCACCGCGAAGGTCTCGATTCGGAAGTGCTGGCCGCGTTCGGCATCGATCCTGCGCCCAAGCCGCGCATGGAGCGCTGGCAGGGCGTTTCGGAACGCATCCACAATCCGGAAGGCGAAGTCACGATCGCGGTCGTGGGCAAGTATACCGGCCTCAAGGACGCCTACAAATCGCTGATCGAGGCGCTTTCCCATGGCGGCATCGCCAACAAGGTCCGCGTGAAGCTCGACTGGATCGAGAGCGAGATCTTCGAGAAGGAAGACCCTGCTCCGTTCCTCGAGAAGGTGCATGGCATCCTCGTCCCCGGCGGCTTCGGCGAGCGCGGTGCCGAGGGCAAGATCCTCGCCGCCCGTTTCGCGCGCGAACGCAAGGTGCCGTATTTCGGCATCTGTTTCGGCATGCAGATGGCATGCATCGAGGCCGCTAGGTCGCTTGCCGGCATCGACAAGGCATCGTCCACCGAATTCGGCGATACGAGCGAGCCGGTGGTCGGACTCATGACCGAATGGCTCAAGGGCAACATGCTGGAGAAGCGGCAGGCGGCGGGCGACCTCGGTGGCACGATGCGCCTTGGCGCCTATCAGGCGTCACTCAAGGCCGGCAGCCGGATCGCGAGCATCTATGGCGGGACCGACATTTCGGAACGCCATCGCCACCGCTACGAGGTCAACATCGACTACAAGGAGCGGCTGGAGGCCTGCGGGCTGGTGTTTGCGGGCATGTCGCCGGATGGCGTGCTGCCGGAAACGGTCGAGTATGCAGACCATCCCTGGTTCATCGGCGTCCAGTACCATCCCGAACTGAAGAGCCGCCCCTTCGAGCCGCATCCGCTGTTTGCGAGCTTCATCGAGGCGGCAGTCGAGCAGAGCCGTCTCGTCTGAGGCGGCTCAGGCCGCGATGCGTGCCTGCGCTGGCTCTCTGACGAGCTCCATGAATTTTTCGGCACAGGCGCGCCAGCTGAAGCGCATGGCTTTCACGCGCGCTTCGTCCCGCGACAGGCCCAGCGCATCCAGAGCCGCCACGCGCAGATCATCCGACAATACGCCCCCGATGCCGTCCGCAAAGACATCGGCCGGTCCCATCACGGGGTAGGCGGCAACGGGGACACCGGATGCGAGCGCTTCGAGGAGCACGAGGCCGAACGTGTCGGTGCGGCTGGGAAACACAAACACGTCTGCCGAAGCGTATGACGCGGCCAATTCCCCACCAGACTGTGCTCCTGTGAAGACAGCAGCCGGATAGGCCTCGCGCAGCCCCTCGAAATCCGGGCCGTCGCCGACGACGAGCTTGGTGCCGGGTAGGTCGAGATCGAGGAAGGCCGGCAGGTTCTTCTCGACGGCTATCCTGCCGACATAGAGAAAGATAGGGCCGGGATAGGGCAGCGCTTTTCGGTGTCGGGGGTGGAAGTGGTCGGTATCGACGCCGCGAGTCCAGAGCCGAAGGTTCGTAAAGCCCTTTTGCGCGAGTTCGTCACGGAGCGTCGGCGTCGCGACCAGCGTTGCGGACGCCGCACCGTGGAAGCGCCGGAGCCAGCGGTAACTCCAGCGCTCCGGCACGGGCAGCCGTGCTCTCAGATATTCGGGGAAGCGAGTGTGGTAGCTCGTCGTAAAGCGCCGTCCGGAACGCAGGCACGCGGCTCGCGCGGCGATACCGAGCGGTCCCTCGGTCGCGATGTGGACATGGTCCGGAGCGATGCCGGCGATGCGGCGGCTGATCCCGATGCGCGACGCCACCGCAAGGCGGATGTCCGAGTAGGAAGGCAGGGGCAGCGTCCTGTAGTCGGCCGGCGTGATCATCTCGATTGTACAGCCGAGGCCGCGCAACTCACCGACGACCATCTGAAGCGTACGAACGACGCCGTTGACCTGGGGCTCCCAGGCATCGGTGACGATCAGAATCCGCATCGGCCAGTTGTCCATGCGTCCTGTCTGCACACCCGCAATGACAGGGGTACGACACTCCGACGTTCACGAAATGTAATCTCGCTGAAATATCGCGCGACCTAAGCCGGGACGGCGCATATGTTGCGATGATTCGGGTGGGGCAGTGTGTCGGCTTTCGTGGAAGTGATAGGTGAGATGGCACTGGCTCATGGCCTTCGGCAGCGTGTTCGAACCATTCATCGCGGCTGGAGAGGCTGGGCGCTCGGTTGCCTCGGTTCCATCGCCGTCCTGTTTGCAATCGCCATGCAGACGGTGCCGGAATTCATCCTGTTCAAGGAGCGGCTCGTGCTCAGCGTGCTGCAGCTTGAAAGCCGTATCGATTTCACGCCCATAGACCTGTCGACCCATGACGGACTTCTCATCCGTTCCTGGTACCGCGCGCCCGAACCGGGCAAGCCGGTGATCGTCTATTTTCCGGGCCGCAACGGCGACATCGTCGGCAAGCCTTCGCATCTCTTCGACCTTGCCGAGGACGGTTACGGACTCGTGCTCGCAGGGTATCGCGGCTATGGCAGCAATCCCGGTCGGCCGAGCGAATCGAACCTCTACCGCGACGCGACCGGGCTCCTGATGGCGCTTGCCGAGAACCAGCGCGCGCCGGATGGCATCGTGCTCTACGGCTATTCGATGGGTACCGGCATCGCGAGCTATCTCGCGCCGCAGATCCATCCCCGCGCCCTGATCCTCGAAGCGCCGTTCACGAGCTTCGGCGATGTCGTGCGTCGGCAGGCCGGCCCGCTCCCGCTCTGGCTGGTGCGCACCAAATTCGACACGCGGTCCCGGATCGCCAAGGTCGATGCGCCGATCCTCATCCTTGCCGGGCAGGAAGACTGGGTCACACCGCCGGATTTCGCCGAGACGCTTGCGAGCCTGAGCGAGGGCGTGTCCAGGCTGCAGATCATTCCGGGCGCCAATCACGTCAACATCATCCGCAAGGGTGCGCGCGAGGTGGTCACCGGATTTCTCCATGCGCTGCAGCCCGCGACGGCATTCGCCGCGGAGCCTTGATCGCACGCGCGGTCTGCGTCAGGGAAAGGGCATGAGCCCAACACCGATCCTTTCGCCCCGACGCGGCATCGATCACGTCGTCCTGCCCGTCGCCGATCTCGAGACGGCGAGGGCGCGCCATGCCGCGCTCGGCTTCATCGTCGCACCGACAGGCGTCCATCCTTTCGGCACGATCAATTGCTGCGTGCATTTCGCCGACGGAAGCTTTCTCGAACCTCTGGCGATCGGCGACAGCCATGCGGTGGATGTCGCCATCGCTGAAGGCAACGTTTTCGTGGCGCGTGATCGTGCCTATCGCCGAACGATCGCGTCGGAAGGATTCTCCGCGCTCGTGCTGCAGACGGATGACGCGACGGATGATCATGCTCAGTTCGTCGACGCCGGATTGTCGGCGGGCGACATTCTCAATTTTAGCCGTCCGTCGGCCGATCTCGCCGGAAAGTCCGCAGTCGCTAGCTTTCGCCTCGCCTTCGCGAGCCCGCCGGCCGAGCAAGCGAGCTATGCCTTCACATGCCAGCGCATCGGCGTCCCGGCGATCGACCGGTCTTCGCTGACGAGCCACGCCAACGGGGTAACCGGCATTGGCCGGGTCATTGCGGCGGCTAGGCAGCCGGACGAAGCAAGGTGGTGGGCGGACGGTCTTTCCGAACCCGGGATCGTCGAGATCATCGATCCGGATGAAGCCGTCGCGCGTTTCGGGTTCGAGTTGAGCGACCGAGCGGCGCTGCAGTTTGCCGCCCTCCATCTGGCGACGTCTTCGCTTGGCAGCGTCGCCGACCTTTTGCGCAGGGTCGGTATCGGCTACAGCGAGACCAGTGAAGGCGCACTCCACGTGCTGCCGGCGCCCGGGCAGGGCGCGCATCTGATCTTCGAGGAACCATGACCAGGCCATCCGCCACCGTCACCGCCGGAACCGTCGCCTTCGACAATTCGGGCCCGCTCGCCCTGATTGCCGGCCCGTGCCAGATGGAATCGCGCGATCATGCGTTCGAGATGGCGGGACGGCTGAAGGAGATGGCCGAAAGCCTCGGCATCGGGCTCGTCTACAAATCCTCCTTCGACAAGGCCAACCGCACGTCGCTGACGGGCAAGCGCGGCATCGGCCTCGACGGCGCGCTACCGGTCTTCGCCGACATCAAGAAGGACCTCGAGCTGCCCGTCATCACGGACGTCCACACCGAAGAGCAGTGCGCGATCGTCGCCGAAGTTGTCGATATCCTGCAGATCCCGGCATTCCTCAGCCGCCAGACCGATCTCCTGATCGCCGCGGCTGCCACGGGCCGCATCGTGAACGTGAAGAAGGGCCAGTTCCTGGCGCCGTGGGACATGAAGAACGTCGTCGACAAGGTGACGCAGTCCGGCAATTCCAATGTGATGGTCACCGAGCGTGGTGCGTCGTTCGGCTACAACACGCTCGTCTCCGACATGCGTTCGCTGCCGATCATGGCCGAGTTCGGCGCGCCGGTAATCTTCGACGCGACACATTCGGTCCAGCAGCCGGGTGGTCGTGGCGGATCGTCGGGCGGCGACCGGCGCTTCGTGGAATCGCTTGCGCGCGCAGCCGTGGCGGTGGGCGTCGCGGGCGTATTCATCGAGACGCATCAGGACCCCGACAACGCACCGTCCGACGGCCCGAACATGGTGCCGATGGCGGACATGCCGCGACTCGTCGAGACGCTGATGCAGTTCGACCGGATCGCCAAAGGATCGCGCTGATTTCGGAACCCACCTGCCGCTCTGTCCATTGTTGGAGGGAGCACATCAAGCAGAAGGGATACGACTATGACCACTGCAGCAGGACACACCGAAGCCATCCGCGCCTCGCGCGTGATCGGCACGGCCGTCTACAACCAGCAGGGCGAGCACATCGGAACGATCGAGGACGTCGTCCTCGACAAGACGTCGAACAACATCATGTTCGCCGTCATTGGTTTCGGCGGCTTCCTCGGCATCGGCGAGAGCTACCACTCGATCCCGTGGTCGGTCCTCGACTACGAGAAGAGCCAGGGCGGCTACGTCGTGCCGTTCACCAAGGAACAGCTCGAATCCGCACCGCACGATTCGATCGACGCCCTGACCAAGGGTGATGGCACGGGTGCCCGCGACAAGTCCTACGAATATTACAACGTTCCGCCCTACTGGATGTAAGGCGCACGTCCCTCGAAAGGCCCCGCTTCGGCGGGGCCTTTTTCGTTGGGGGTTCCGCATCGCGATTGCCCCCGCGGAACCCGTTCTGTAAGAGGCGCCCATCTGCCATTACAGGAGGGATCGTCTCCCATGACCGCTATCGTCGACATCATCGGCCGTGAAGTGCTGGACAGCCGCGGCAACCCGACCGTCGAGGTCGACGTCGTGCTGGAAGACGGCGCGATGGGCCGCGCCATGGTCCCGTCCGGCGCCTCGACGGGTGCCCATGAGGCTGTCGAGCTTCGCGACGGCGGCCCGCGTTATCTCGGCAAGGGCGTCGAGAAGGCGGTGGGCTCCGTCAATGGCGAGATCTACGACGCCATCGGCGGCATGGAGGCCGAGAACCAGATCCACATCGACCGCACGATGATCGAGCTCGACGGCACGCCGAACAAGAGCCGGCTCGGCGCGAATGCCATCCTCGGCGTGTCGCTTGCCGTTGCGCGCGCTGCCGCCGAATCGTCCGGCCTGCCGCTCTACCGCTATGTCGGTGGCGCAGCCGCGCATGTGCTGCCGGTGCCGATGATGAACATCATCAATGGCGGCGCGCATGCCGACAACCCGATCGATTTCCAGGAATTCATGATCATGCCGGTCGGCGCGGATTCCTTCCGCGAGGGGCTGCGCTGGGGCGCGGAGGTTTTCCACACGCTCAAGAAACGGCTCAAGGATGCCGGGCACAACACCAATGTCGGCGATGAGGGCGGCTTTGCGCCGAACCTAAAGAGCGCCGAAGACGCGCTTGCCTTCGTGATGGCCTCGATCGAGGCTGCCGGCTATACGCCCGGCGACCAGATCGCGATCGCGCTCGACTGCGCCGCCACCGAGTTCTTCAAGAACGGCGCGTATGTTTATGAGGGCGAGGGCAAGACCCGCGATCCGCAGGCGCAGGCCGAGTATCTGGCTAAGCTGTGCGCCGACTTCCCGATCATCTCCATCGAGGACGGCATGGCCGAAGACGACTGGGATGGCTGGAAGATCCTGACCGATCTTGCCGGCAAGAAGGTGCAGCTCGTTGGCGACGATCTCTTCGTCACCAATTCGTCGCGCCTGCGCGACGGCATCCGCATGGGCGTCGCCAACTCGATCCTCGTGAAGGTCAACCAGATCGGCTCGCTCACAGAGACGCTCGATGCCGTGGAGACGGCCCATCGCGCCGGCTACACGTCCGTCATGTCTCACCGCTCCGGCGAGACCGAGGATGCCACGATCGCCGACCTCGCGGTCGCGACCAATTGCGGGCAGATCAAGACAGGCTCGCTTGCACGATCCGACCGGCTTGCGAAGTACAACCAGCTGCTGCGCATCGAGGAAGAACTGGGCAACCGCGCGGCCTATGCCGGCCGCTCGATCCTGAAGGTTTGAGATCGCGGTAACCGCGCCTTAAGCATGATCGTGCCAGATGGGGGCAGTCGAGGATTGCTCCCATGTGGACCCGCCAGCACAAGCAGCGAAAGACCGGCGCCCTGATCGTTCCGGCGATCAGCGCGCTCGTCGTCACCTATTTCGGCTTCCATGCCTGGCATGGCGACTACGGCCTTGCCGCGAAGAACCGGCTGGAATCGCGTGTCGAGCGGCTGCAGGGCGAGCTGGAGGCCAAGCGCGAAGAGCGGCGCGATCTTGAACGCAGGCTGTCGCTTCTTGCCGACGGCACTATGGAGCGCGATACGCTGGACGAGTTCGCGCGCAATGCGCTCGACATGACCGATCCGAACGAAGTCGTGATCTACCTGCCGCAGGCGCGTTAGCCTGTTTTCGGTTAACTACCCATTTCCACACCAATATCAGTGAATTAGGCGCATAGGAGCTGCCCGCTTTTGCCGTGGCAGCTTGCGGAGCGTCATGCTAGCTTCTTTCCCAACGGGCCTTCAGGCTCATATCGCTCGTGTCCACCCAAGAGACACATCAGGGAAGGAGACCGCTCGCATGGCAGCCGCCGCGAAGAAAAGCGCCGTCAAATCCAAATCGGAACAATCCTCGGCCCCGAAGACACCGGCGCCGCTGGACTTCACCAAGGAGGAGGAGCTTCGCGCCTATCGCGACATGCTGCTCATCCGCCGGTTCGAGGAAAAGGCCGGCCAGCTTTACGGCATGGGGTTCATCGGCGGCTTCTGCCACCTCTATATCGGCCAGGAAGCCGTCGTCACCGGCATGCAGATGTCGATGAAGGAAGGCGACGAGGTCATCACAGGCTACCGCGACCACGGGCACATGCTGGCGACCGGCATGAGCGCGCGCGGCGTGATGGCGGAACTGACGGGACGCAGGGGCGGCTATTCCAAGGGGAAGGGCGGCTCCATGCATATGTTCTCCAAGGAAAAGCACTTCTACGGCGGCCACGGCATCGTCGGCGCGCAGGTGTCGCTCGGCACCGGGCTGGCCTTCGCCAACCGCTACCGCGAGAACGACAACGTCTCCCTGACCTATTTCGGTGACGGCGCCGCCAATCAGGGCCAGGTCTACGAGAGCTTCAACATGGCCTCGCTGTGGAAGCTGCCGGTTATCTACATCATCGAGAACAACCGCTATGCGATGGGCACCGCCGTGTCGCGCTCGTCGGCCGAGACGGATTTCTCGCATCGCGGCCTCTCCTTCAAGATCCCCGGCATCCAGGTCGACGGCATGGACGTGCGCGCGGTGAAGGCCGCCGGCGACCTCGCCGTCGACTGGTGCCGCTCGGGCAAGGGCCCGATCATCCTGGAGATGCAGACCTATCGCTATCGCGGACACTCCATGTCCGATCCGGCGAAGTACCGGTCCAAGGAAGAAGTGCAGAAGATGCGGTCGGAGCAGGATCCGATCGAGCAGGTGAAGCAGCGCCTCATCGAGGCGAAGTGGGCAAGCGAGGACGACCTCAAGGCGATCGACAAGGAGGTCCGTGAGATCGTGGCTGATGCGGCCGATTTCGCGCAGACCGATCCGGAGCCGGATCCGTCCGAGCTCTACACCGACATCCTGCTTTGAGGAGCGCCGCATAATGCCAATCGAAATCCTGATGCCCGCGCTCTCCCCGACCATGGAGGAGGGCAACCTCGCCAAGTGGCTCAAGAAGGAAGGCGACGCGATCGCCCCCGGCGATGTGATCGCCGAAATCGAGACCGACAAGGCAACCATGGAAGTGGAAGCCGTCGACGAAGGTACGATCGGCAAGATCCTGATCGAGGCCGGCACAGAGGGCGTGAAGGTCAACACGCCTATCGCGGTCCTCCTGCAGGAAGGCGAGAGTGCTTCCGACATCGGCAAGGCCGCCAAGGCGGATGCGCCGAAGGCCGCCGCGCCGTCTTCCGAAAATCCTGCACAGGCCGAAGAGGCTGCCGGCGGCAAGGATAAACCTGCAGCCGAAGAGCCGAGCTCGAAGAAGGACGCAACCGTTCCCGCTCAGCCCAGGGCCGAGATCGCCGCCGACCCGGACATTCCGTCCGGCACGGAGATGGTGCCGACGACTGTCCGCGAAGCGCTACGCGACGCCATGGCCGAGGAGATGCGTCGCGACAACGACGTCTTCATCATGGGCGAGGAGGTCGCCGAGTATCAGGGCGCCTACAAGATCACGCAGGGGCTTCTGCAGGAGTTCGGCGCCAAGCGCGTCGTCGACACGCCCATCACCGAGCACGGCTTTGCCGGCATCGGCGTGGGTGCGGCGATGGCCGGCCTGAAGCCGATCGTCGAGTTCATGACGTTCAACTTCGCCATGCAGGCGATCGACCAGATCGTGAACTCGGCCGCCAAGACGCTCTACATGGCCGGCGGCCAGATGGGCGCGCCGATCGTGTTCCGCGGGCCCAATGGTGCCGCGGCGCGCGTCGCGGCCCAGCACTCGCAGTGCTATGCCGCCTGGTACAGCCACATTCCCGGCCTCAAGGTGGTGATGCCTTATACGGCAGCGGACGCGAAGGGCCTGCTCAAGGCCGCGATCCGCGATCCGAACCCGGTCATCTTCCTCGAGAACGAAATCCTCTACGGCCAGACTTTCGACGTGCCGAAGATGGACGATTTCTTGTTGCCGATCGGCAAGGCGCGCGTCCACAAGCGCGGCAAGGATGCGACGATCGTTTCGTTCGGCATCGGCATGACCTATGTGGTGAAGGCCGAAGCCGAACTGCGCGAGATGGGCCTCGACGTCGAGATCATCGACCTGCGCACCATTCGCCCGCTTGATTTCGATACGATCATCGAGAGCGTGAAGAAGACCAATCGTCTCGTCGTCGTCGAGGAAGGCTTCCCGCAGAACTCGGTCGGCGACCATATCGCCAGCCAAGTCATGCAGCGCGCCTTCGACCATCTCGACGCGCCTGTGATCACGATCGCCGGCAAGGACGTGCCGATGCCCTATGCGGCAAACCTCGAGAAGCTCGCTCTGCCGAGCGTCGGGGAAGTGGTCGAGGCGGTCAAGGCCGTCACCTACCGGTCGTAAGGGAGAGCGGCGATGCCCATCGAAATCACCATGCCGGCGCTTTCCCCCACGATGGAGGAGGGCAACCTCGCCAAGTGGCTGGTCAAGGAAGGCGACACGATCGCGCCCGGCGACGTGATCGCCGAGATCGAGACCGACAAGGCGACCATGGAAGTGGAAG
>VFQU01000853.1_pt1 | contig 21522 bp, 20 predicted proteins | sample 3512311 | NCBI WGS metagenome assembly VFQU01 (sample SAMN10412377, study PRJNA504923) | tailings metagenome | isolation source: Relicate 3 Philex TSF3 active mining site | place: Philippines: Tuba, Benguet | collected 2017-08-29
CGGCGCGTGGTCCTCTACGCGCAGGTCGCGCTTGAACCAGACCAGGGTGGTGGGAGTCGTCATGGGCGCGCAGTCTCGCGGGGCGGGCTGCGGAGGGAAGTGAAATCAAGCCGAACTCGGACTGTCGAGGGCAGCCCGCGGACGCTAGAGTGCGCCAGCCTGTTCGACACTTGGATTTTCCATGAGCGATAACCCCTATGCGGCTCCTTCGGCCGATCTCTCCCACGTCGCTACACGTGTCGAGTCTGCCGATGTCGAAGTGCGACAAGCGCATCTCAAGCACGAGGCACAGCTGAGATCGGTGGGGCTGCTCTACTTTCTGGGCGCCTTCATCATGCTCGTGATGGCTGTTCCGTTCTTGTTCGCCTTCCCCGAAGCGAGCTCGCCAGCGGCCGACGATCTCACGATGTCTGTGTTCTTCTTCCTGTTTCCATTGGTCGCTGGGGCTGTGTTCTGCGCTGTGGGCTATGGGTTCCGAACCTTGCGCCCTTGGGTGCGCATCCCCGGCACCGCTTTTGGCTTGGTGGGCTTGATGCAGTTCCCGCTGGGCACCCTGATCAACGCCTACGTGCTCTACCTGATGTACTGCCCCAAGGGGCGCACCGTGCTTTCGCCGAACTACGCGCGGGTGCGCGCCGCGACCCCGCATCTGCGCCCTCGCCGCGGCCTGCTGGGGATGCTGATCCCGATGGTCCTTATAGGGCTCATCACCTTTGTGTTGCTGCAGGCCTACTTCGGAGCCCGCTGACATGCGAGTCCAAGCCCCCCGCAGCACCCCAAGCGCCACCGAATTCGCCATCCTGATCGCGCTCGTCCTGGCTGCGCTTGTCTGGTCCGCCATCGACCCGACCGATCGCCTGACCTGGCTGCTCGAAGTGGTCTGGGTGATCGCCGCGCTGCCGCTGCTGATCGCCACGCGCCGGCGCTTTCCGCTGACCCGGCTGCTGTACTGGCTGATCGCCATCCACTGCTTGATCCTGATCTACGGCGGCGCCTGGACCTATGCGCAGACGCCGCTGGGCCTGTGGGTGCAGGACGCGCTGGATCTCGCGCGCAACCACTACGACCGCCTCGGCCACTTCGCCCAGGGCTTCATTCCCGCCATCCTCGGCCGCGAGCTGCTGCTGCGGAAGACCGACCTGCGCGAGGGCGCCTGGCTGTTCTATCTGGTGACCTCGGCCTGTCTGGCCTTCTCGGCCTTCTTCGAGATGCTCGAGTGGTGGGCGGCCCTGGTCTGGGGCGGCGCGGCCGACGCCTTCCTCGCCACCCAGGGCGACGTCTGGGACACCCAGTGGGACATGTTCCTGGCCCTGTGCGGGGCGGTTGTGGCGCAGCTGCTGCTGGGCCGCTGGCATGCGCGCCAGCTGCCGGCGGCCTGAGCCCGATCGGCTAGACTCCACGACGTTTGGCGCGGCACGGCCCGCGCGCTTCGAGACCCTCCATGAAGATCTCCCTTGGCGCCGGCGGCGTGCGCTTTGCCGGCTGGCTGCACGTCGACGCCGATCCGCAGTGGCAGCCCGATGTGGTCGCCGACCTGTCGCAGCCGCTGCCCTTCCCCGACGACCACGCCGACTTCCTGCAGTCCGAGGACTTCATCGGCCAGCTGAGCTTCGCCCAGGCCCGCGAGCACCTGCGCGACTGCCATCGCGTGCTGAAGCGCGGCGGCGTGCTGCGCCTGCTGACGCCCGACCTCGCCGTGCTGGTCGACCACTACCAGCGCGGCGACACCCGCGTGCTGGAACTCTGGAAGCGCGAGGTCGGCATCCCGCTGGTCACCGACACCCTGGGCGAACTGATGCACGCCGCGCTGACCTTCGCCGGGCAGAAGAGTTTCTACGACGAGGCTACCTTGCGCGCCCTGCTGGAGCCGATCGGCTTCGAGGTGCAGCGCGTCGCCTACAACGAGAGCGCATGGCCTGAGCTGCGCGGTTTGGACCAGCGCAGCCCGGACAACGCGATCAGCCTCTACCTCGACTGCCGCAAGCGCTGAGCATGGCCGTGCGTCCGCGCCTGCTGAGCCCACGCGCCTGGCTGCGGCGTGGCCGGGAGTTCACCGAGCTGTTCCTGCTGCCGGTGGCCCTGACCCTGCTGCCCTGGGCCTGGGTGCTGCGGCTCACCCGCGGGCTCTCGCGCTGGCAGGGCTGGTACGTGGAGGAGATCCGCGAGTCGGTGGCGCGCGCCGAGCGCTGCGGCTGGGCGCCGGATGCCGCCGCCTTCGCGCGCCGGCTGCGCTGGCGTCTGCTGATCGAGCACATGGACTGCTTCCTGGTGCCGATGCGCGGCCGCGGCTACCTGCGCCGCTGGGTGCGCGCCAGCGGCGATCCGCTGCCGGCGCGCGGGCCGGTCATGTTCATCGGCACCCACCACGGCTGCGGCTACTGGTTCCTGCCCTACGCGAAGTCGCTGGGGCTGTGCCCGAACATCGTCGCGCCGCGGCTGGGCCCGCTGCTCAGCCGCTCCTCGCTGTTCGGCAACCTCTACGTGCGCCTGCGCCACAAGCTGATCGCCTTCGCCGCCGGCCGGCCGCTGGTGTATCGCGGCAATGCCGGCGAGGCGGTGCGGCAGATCCTGATCGACGGCGACTGCGGCTTCGGCCTTTGCGACATGCCCACCAACCGGCCCGATGCGATCGAGGTCGAACTGGCCGGCCTGCCCACACGGCTGGCGCAGAACATGTTCGAGATCGCCGCCGCGGCCGGTGCGCCGGTCTACCTGTTCGCCACCGACACCGACCTCGACAGCGGCCAGCGGCAGATCCACTTCCAGCGCGTCGATACGCTGCCGATCGAGGACCAGGTGCGGGCCTTCGCTGCCATGCTCGATGCCTCGATCCGCCGCGACCCCAGCGGCTGGCGCTTCTGGTCGATCGCCCACGCCTTTTTCCCGGGGCAGTTCCCCGAAGCGCACTGGAGACCCTGATGGCGCGCCTCGTCCTCACCTACCACGCCACCCGCCTCGAGGACTGGTCGCGCAGCGGCGCCGACCTGCTTGGCCTGCGCGCCGATCTCGCGTTGCTGGCGCGCGAGGGCGTGCCGGTGCTGCCGCTGGCCGAGCTGCTCGCGTCCGGCTGCACGCGCGGCGTGGCGATCACCTTCGACGACGGCACGCGCATGGATGGGGAGTCGATCCGCCACCCCCGCTTGGGCGTGCTGCCCTCGATGCTGGCGATGCTGGTCGAGGCCCGCGCTGCGCATCCGCGCCTGTGCGTGTCGAGCTTCGTCATTGCCTCTGCGCAGGCCCGAGCCGACCTCGAGGCCGGGCTGGTCGACGACTACGGCCCCGCCCTGATGCACGACGGCTGGTGGCGCGCCGCCGCGCACTCCGGGCTGATGGAGCTCGAGAATCACAGCTGGGACCACAACCACCCGCTGGTGGCGCGCACCGCGCAGCGCGACAACCGCCGCGGCAGCTTCCACGACATCGAGACCGAGGCCGAGGCCGAGGCCGAGATCAGCTCCGCCAGCGCCGAGATCGAGCGCGTGGTTGGACGGCGTCCGCGCTACTTCGCCTACCCCTTCGGCGACATGTCTGACTTCCTGCGCCACGACTGGCTGCCGCGGCGCGGCCCGCAGATCGGGCTGGAGGCGGCCTTCACCACCGAGCCGCGCGCGCTGTCGCCGGACGACGACCGCTGGGCGCTGCCGCGCTTCGTCAGCGGCCGCGACTGGCGCGACGACGCCGGCTTGCTCGACCTGCTGCGGCGCGCTGCCGTCTAGCCGCGCCTGGACTGCCGAAGCGCGGCCAGAGCGGGCCGGGCTGCGGCCGTGACTCAGCTGCGGGGCGGGTCCGGATCGGCGGGAGGTTCGGCCTCGCGGCGTCCGGACGCGCGGGTGAAACGCACCTCGCCCCCCTCGATCCGCAGCGGAAACTGCACCACCACGCCGCGCAGCGGCGTGGTGCCCGGTGACGGCGGACGCTGCGGGCCGTCCCACAGTGGCTGTACTTCGCTGGGCCGCGCCGGCTCCCAGGTCGCCTGCTCCAGCGCGCGCTGCTCGGCTTCGAGTTCCTCCTCGATCTCCCAGCTGTAGCGCTTGCGCGGCGGCAGCGGGTCGAGCCGCGCCCACACGAGGCCGCTGATCACGCCGAACAGCGCGCCGGCGAGGTGGTACTCCCAGCTCACGCCGGGCTCGCGCGGCAGCACCGTCAGCAGCATGCCGCCGTAGAGAAAGAAGGCGACGAAGCCGGTGGCGATGGCGACGCGGTCGCGGCGCATCAGGCCGAGCGTCAGCAGCAGGAACATCAGGCCATGGGTGAGGCCGCTCGCGCCGATGTGGAAGCTCTCGCGGGCAAAGCCCCAAACCGCCAGGCCGGCCAGCGCCCAGATCAGCGGCAGGCTGCGCCAGGTGGCCTTCGGGAACGAGGCGAAGGCCAGGGTGCCCAGCACCAGCAGGGCCAGGGTGTTCGACATCAGATGCGCCACCGAGCCGTGCAGCAGGGGTGCGGTCAGCACGCCAAGCAGACCCATCCATTCGCGCGGGCGGTTGCCGAGCACGCCGAAATCGGTGTCGAAGGCGAGCTCGAAAGCCTTGATCCACCACAGCAGCACGATGAAGCCGCCGGCGATGAACAGGCCGCGGCGCAGGCGCTGGCGATCGTGGGCGGCCTGGGTGGCCGGGTCGGGATGGGTTTCGTGTACGGGCAGGTCCATGGGGGTTATCGGTTGGGGCGCGCGGCCGCTGGCGCAAGAGTCGAGGTCGTCGCGTCGGGCGCGCGCACGCCGCGGCCCAGCCGGCCACCGCCGCTGCGCCCACAGCTCGGCTTTCAGCCGCGCTTCATGCCACGGACAACCGCCAGCACGGCCGAAACCCTCAAGCAACCCTTTGAAAAGGAAAAGGAAAGCAGGGGTTCGCAGGCTGGTCGCGGGCCCGTGCCGGCGGGCTCAGGCCGAGTCGGATGCGGCGCACTCACCCGTCCTTGTCCTTGCTGCACTGCCGCAGGCCGTAAGATGCGCGGCCTTGCGAATGTCCTGCGCCCGCCGCGCTTTACGCGGATCTCACGCGCTCCCAGAACAGCCCGAATGACCGACAACGCCGCCATCGAGTTCGACCGCGTCACGCTGGCGCGTGGCCCGCGCGTGATCCTGCGCGAGGCCAGTCTGCGCGTGCCCGCGGGCAAGGTCACCGCGGTGATCGGCCCCTCGGGCGCCGGCAAGTCGACCCTGCTGCATGCGGTGACCGGCGAACTGGAAGCCAGCGCCGGCCGCGTGCGCGTGCTCGGCTTCGAGCACCCCGCGCGCAGCATCGCCGAGCTGTTCCGTCTGCGCCGGCGCATGGGCGTGCTGCTGCAGGGCAACGGACTGCTGACCGACCTCTCTACCTTCGAGAACGTCGCCCTGCCGCTGCGCGAGCACACCCGCCTGCCGGAGCCGGTGCTGCGCGAGCTGGTGCAAATGAAACTGAACGCCGTCGGCCTCGCCGAGGCCGGCGCGCTGATGCCGCAGGAGCTCTCGGGCGGCATGGCCCGCCGCGTCGCGCTGGCGCGCGCGCTGGTGCTGGATCCGCCGCTGATGCTCTACGACGAGCCGCTGACCGGCCTCGACCCGATCGCCTGCGGCGTGATCCTGTCCCTGATCCGCAACTTGAACGACAGCCTCGGTCTGACCAGTTTCGTGATCACCCATCACGTCGCCGAGAGTCTGGCCGTGGCCGACCATGTCGTCGTCGTCGCCGAACAGGGCATCGCCTTCGCCGGTTCACCGGCAGAACTGAATGCGACGCGCGATCCCCTGCTGCGCCAGTTCCTCGACGGTGCGCCGGACGGGCCGATCGGCTTCGACTACCGCCGCAGCAGCGCGGGAGCGGCGCATGGCTGAGATGCTCGCCGCGCTGGGCCGGATGGGCCTGTTCCTGCTGCGCGTGCTGGGCGCGATCCGGCCCGGCCACGGTTTCTTCCGCGACACCGCCGCGCAGATCTACTCGATCGGCTCGCGCTCGGTGTCGATCGTCGCCGTCGGCGGCGCCTTCGTCGGCCTGGTGCTGGCCCTGCAGGGCTATCGCACGCTCAGCACCTTCGGCGCCGGCAGCTCGCTGGGCACCCTGCTGGGTCTCACGCTGTATCGCGAGCTTGGGCCGGTGCTGGCGGCGATCCTGTTCTGCGGTCGCGCCGGTTCGGCGATGGCCGCCGAGCTCGGCCTGATGCGTGCCACCGACCAGATCACCGCGCTGTCGATGATGGCCATCGACCCGGTGCGCAAGGTGGTCGCGCCGCGCTTCCTGGCCGGCGTGATCAGCCTGCCGGTGCTGACCATGGTGTTCTGCGCCTTCGCCATCCTCGGTGGCTACGTGCAGGGCGTGCTGGTGCTGGGCCTCGACAGCGGCTTCTACTGGAGCTCGCTGCAGCAGAGCATCGACCTGGTCGACGACTTCGGCCAGTCCATCGTCAAGTCGATCTTCTTCGGCATCGCCACCACCCTGATCGCCACCTACGCCGGCTACCACGCGCCGCCCACCATCGAGGGCACCTCGGTGGCCACCACGCGCTCGGTGGTGATGGGCTCGCTGATGGTGCTGTGCCTCGATTTCATCCTGAGCGCCACCCTGTACTGAGGACGCCATGGCAACTTCTGCAAAGACCGAATGGAGCGTCGGCTTCTTCATCCTGATGGGCTTCGCCTGCGCGCTGGTGCTGGCGTTTGCCTCCACCAATTCGAAGGACGGCCTGCGCGGCGAGAGCTACAGCGTGATCGCGCGCTTCTCCAATGCCGGTGAGCTCAAGGTGCGTGCGCCGGTGCGCATCGCCGGCGTCAAAGTCGGTGAGGTCGAGAGCGTGGTGCTCGATCCGGTCAGCTTCGACGCCATCGCCACCTTGCGCCTCAGCGCCGAGGCCGGCGAGCTGCCGGCTGACACCGCGGCGGCGATCTACACGAGCGGCCTGCTGGGTGATCGCTACGTGGGCCTCGCGCCGGGCGGCGACCCCGAGCCGCTCAAGGACGGCGACGAGATCCTGCTGACCCAGTCGGCGGTGGTGCTGGAACAGCTCATCGGCCAGTTCATGTTCGGTAACGGCGAGTCGGACGAAAAGTCCAACGCCAGCCCTGCTGCTGCGGAGTAAAGGAGAACCCCATGCGCATCATCCCGTTCCTGCAGTCGAGTCTGCTCGCCCTGCTGCTGTGCGCGAGCGCGGCGGTGGCCGCCAACGTCCGCCCCGCCGCCATCGTCGAGGAGCGCACCCAGAGCGTGCTGAAGACCCTGGTCGAGCAGCGCGCCGCGTTCAGCGCCGACCGCGCCAAGCTCGACAGCTTCGTCGAGACCGAGCTCGACGCCCTGTTCGACCGCGAATACTCGGCCCGCCTGGTGCTGGGCCGGCACAGCCGCGGCGCCGATCCGGCCAAGGTCAGCGCCTTCGCCGACGCCCTGGTCAAGAGCCTGCTGAAGAAGTATGGCGCTGCTCTGCTCGACGCCGACCCCAGCCTCGACATCAAGGTTGCCGGCGAGACCGAACTGCGCGGCGGCCAGATCGTGCGCGTGGCCAGCGAAATCCACCGCCGCGGCGGCGCTCCGGTCAAGGTCGACTACCTGTTCCGCCCGGCCGGCGAGGCCTGGCTGGTGTTTGACGTGATCGTCGAGGGGGTGTCCTACGTGCAGACCTTCCGCACCCAGTTCGACGAGCGCCTGCGCCGACAGAGCCTCGACGAGGTCATCGAAGGCCTGAACCGCGGCGAGATCGATGTCGAAGGCTGAGCCCGCCCTGCGCGCCCGCTTCGAGGCCGGCGTGCTGCAGCTCGGTGGCCGGCTCGGTGCCGACGAAGCGGCCGCCCTGCTGGCCGAAGCCGCGCAGCACGGCGCAGCGCTGGCGCGCATCGACCTCGGTGCGCTCGACGACATCGACAGCGCCGGCGTGGCCTGCCTGCATCTGCTGCAGCGTCAGGCCCGTGCGGCGGGCCGCGCGCTGGCCCTGCAGCCGGTGTCGGCGCGCTACCGCGCCATCTGCGCCGCCCACCGACTGTCCATCGACTGACGCGTACACTCGGCCGGGCATTGGCCGGGCCCGCCACACCGCCATACCCCGTTGCACCGAGCGCAGGAGAGCGCCATGAACACACGCATCGCACGCAGCCTCTTCGTCGGCGCCCTCGCGCTGGCGCTGCTGGGCCTGGGCCAGGACGGCCGCGCGCAGGACCGCGGCGGCGCCAGCTGGGGCCCGGGGCTGGATCTCGAAAACTCCGGCCCGCGCAGCGCGGAGCGCGCGGCAGCGCGCTCGCCGGTCGACCCCTGGGAGCGCTTCAACCGCCCCATGCATCGCTTCAACATGACCCTGGACCGCATCGCCCTGCGGCCGGTGGCCAAGACCTACCAGGCCCTCGCGCCTGCGCCGCTGCGCAACGGCGTGCGCAAGTTCTTCAGCAACCTGCAGCAGCCGCTGGCCTCGTTGAACCTGCTGCTGCAGGGCGAGCCCGGTCCGGCGGGCGCCGCGCTCGGCCGCTTCGCGATCAACACCACCGTCGGCATCGGAGGCTTCTTCGATCCGGCCAGCCGCATGGACATTCCCTACCGCGACGCCGACTTCGGCCAGACCCTCGGACGCTGGGGCTGGCGCGACTCGCGCTACCTCGTCATGCCGATCTTCGGCCCGGGCACGGTGCGCGATGTCGGTGGCCGCCTCGCCACCACGCGCGTCAGCCCGATCAGCTGGACGGCCCGCGAGTACGGCTGGGGTGTCAGCGTGATGTACGGCCTCGATGCGCGCGCCAATGCCCTGCAGTTCGACGATCTGCTGCGCGAAGCCGAAGACGACTACCTGCTCATCCGCGACGCCTACCTGCAGCGCCGTCGCTGCCAGATCGAGGACTGCAGCAGCGATCTGCCCGACTACCTGCTGCCCGACTACGATTACGAGATCCCCGACGTCGACTTCGGCGAGATCCGCCGCTGAGCGTGGCCGCTCCGGCCCGGGCCCAGCCGCCCAGCCCTCGCCTGGCGTGGACCTGAAGCTCCGCAGCCGCGAGCCTGAGCATTCACGGCCTGCCGCGGCCCGCGGCACTAGCTTTTGGCAACCCGGGCCGCGTGCGGTGGTCCTTTGCTGACACAGGCGCTTCGATGTCCACACTGCCCCAGCCCGACCGCCTCGATGCCGTGCTCGACCAGGCCTGGAGTCTGCTGATCGAAGGCGCCGCGCGCCGCCATTCGCCCTTCCACCAGGGCGTGTTCGCCAGCCTCGGTGAGCACGGACCCGAGGCGCGCTATGTGGTGCTGCGCCGCGCCGAGCGCGAGCGCGCACTGCTCGGCTTCCATACCGACCGCCGCTCGCCCAAGCTCGGCCAACTGCAGAACGATCCGCGAGCGAGCTGGTGCTTCTTCGGCGAAGGCGTGCAGCTGCGTCTCGCCGGTCGCGCCACCCCGCGGCTTGAGGGCGCAACCGTCGAAGCCGCCTGGCAGCGCACCAGCGCCTTCGGCCGCCGCTGCTACACCGTCAACCACGCGCCGGGTGCCGCCCTCACCGAAGCCGGGAGCGGATTGCCCCCGGAAGCCCTGCAGCCCGGCCTGGCACCCGCGCTCGCGGAATTGGGCCGCGAGCACTTCGCCTTGGTCGAGTTCCAGCTCGAGCGCATCGACTGGCTGCACCTCGCCCACAGCGGTCATCGCCGCGCGAAGTTCGAAGCCGTGGATGGCTGGCAGGGGCGGTGGGTGCAGCCCTGAGGATGCAGCGCACCCACCGTGCCGGAGGTGCGCCGCCGGCGCCCACGTCACACAACGAGGCCTGACCAGGACTGCCGCCGGCCCCACCGGGTGGTGATCATCGCCGCCGCATTCCCATACTGCACAGCTGCCTCTGGTGCTGGCCGCAGGTGGCAGCGCCGGCCCCAGCGGAGGCGCTTCGGCGCATGCCCGCAGACCAATCCCCGCCATCACCGCTATGTTTCGCGACCGACGCTGCGGCTGCAGCTCGCCATGGGCGGCTTCGGCCTCGCGCTGCCGATCCTCGCCCTTGATCGAACTGTTCAACTGAAGGCGCGTGTCACACCTCGCGCTGTCGCATACTCCCGCCCGCCGTCCTGAACCCAGCGGAGCCCCGCGTGACGCCTGCGATCGAACTCATCGGCCTTGAGAAATCCTTCGGCCCCAAGCAGGCCGTGCGCGACCTGCACTTGAGCGTGCCGCGCGGCGCGCTGTACGGGATCATCGGCCCCAACGGTGCCGGCAAGAGCACCTCGCTGCGCATGCTGCTGTCGATCCTGTTCCCTGACCGCGGCGAAGTGCGGGTGCTGGGTTTCGACTCGGCGCTCAAGGCCAAGGACCGCATCGGCTACCTGCCCGAGGAGCGCGGCGTCTACCGCAAGATGAAGGTGGCGGACTTCCTGCTGCACATGGGCATTCTCAAGGGCCTGTCGCGCGCCGACGCCAGGCGGCGCGCCGAACAGTGGCTGGAGCGCGTTGGCCTTGCCGATGTGGGCAAGAAGCGCTGCGAGGAGCTGTCCAAGGGCATGCAGCAGAAGGTGCAGTTCATCGCCGCGACGATCCACGAGCCCGAGCTGCTGATCCTCGATGAGCCCTTCAGCGGTCTCGACCCGGTCAACATGCGCCTGCTGAAGAGCCTGATCGAAGCCGAGCACGCGCGCGGCTGCACGGTGCTGTTCTCGACCCATGTGATGCCGCAGGCCGAGACCATGTGCGAGCACATCGTGATGATCCACCAGGGCCGCAAGGTGCTGGACGACACGCTTGCCGGTATCCGCGCCGGCCACCAGCCCAACGCCATCCAGCTGGAACCGCTGGTTCCGGGTGCTGGAGTGCCGGCCAGCGTGCCCGCCCTGCCCGGCGTCACCGGCATCAGCGCGCAGGACGGCGGCTACCGGATCGCCCTGGCCGAAGGCACCGACCTGCCTGCCACGCTGGCCGCGCTGGCGCGCGAATGGCCGCCTGCGAAGCTCGAGATCGTGCGCCCGAGCCTGGAGGACATCTTCATCGACATCGTCGGCAGCGGTCTCAAGGAGGAGCAGGGCGCATGAGCAAGGTGCTGCAGATCGCCTGGCGCGAGTTCGTCTCCACCGCCCTGACCAAGGGCTTCCTGTTCGGTCTGGTGGCGGTGCCGGCGATGATGCTGGTCGGCATCCTGCTCGTGCCGCTGCTGACCAACTTCAAGACGCCGCCGGTACGCGGCGAGATTGCCGTGCTGGATCTGTCGGGCGCGGGCATCGACGCGCGGCTGGCGGATGCGCTGTCGCCCGAGGCCTTTGCCGAGCGCCGTCGCAAGGCCCAGGAGCGCATCGATGCCGTGATGCCGGACGCCCTGCGCGGCCTGCAGGGCGGCGGGCAGGCGCAGGCCGGCATCGAGGCCGCCTTGGGCGACGTGCCCACGCTGAGTGTCACCGCGCTGCCGGCGGGTGCCGATCTCGAGGCGGAGAGGGCGCGACTGCTCACTGCGGGCGAAGGCGATGCGCGTCGTCTCGCCCTGCTGGTGATCGCCGCCGACGCCGTGCGCGCGGGCGATTCGGGCACGCTGGGCAGCTACGAGTTCTACATCCGCAAGAAGCTCGACGAGCGCGTGGTCGGCGAGATCCGCGACGCCCTGCGCCCGGCCCTGATCGACGCGCGCATGCAGGCCAATGGCCTGGACGCTGCGCAGATCCGCACCCTCAACGAGCTGCCGCGGGTGCGTGCCGTCACCGTCGGCGAAGACGGCGACAGCAGCGCGGCGCTGGCGGTGGGCGAGATCCTGCCGATCGCCTTCATGATGCTGATGTTCATGGCCATCATGACCGCCGGGCAGATGCTGGTGACCACCACGGTCGAGGAGAAATCCAGCCGAGTGGTCGAAGTGCTGCTGGCGGCGGTGTCGCCGACCCAGCTGATGGCCGGCAAGATCCTTGGCCAGCTGGGGGTGGGCCTGCTGATGATGTCCGTCTATGCGGGCCTCGGCGTGCTGGCGCTGGTGAGCTTCGCCCTGACCGGCCTGGTCGAGTTCTGGCAGCTCGCGGTGTTCGCCCTGCTCTTCCTCATCGCCTTCGCCACCTTCGGTGCGCTGATGGCGGCCGCCGGTGCCGCGGTGAACGAGCTGCGCGAGGCGCAGAGCCTGCTGACTCCGGTGGTGCTGCTGGCGGTGGCACCCATGCTGCTGTGGATGCCGATCCGCAGCGATCCGAACTCGATGCTGGCCACCGTGCTCAGCCTGACTCCGCCGGTCAGCCCCTTCGTCATGGTGATGCGGATCAGTTCGAACACCCCGCCGCCGGTCTGGCAGATCGGCCTGGCCCTGCTGATCGGTCTGCTCTCTGCCGTCGCGGCGATGTGGGTGGCCGGCAAGGTCTTCCGCGTGGGCCTGCTGATGCACGGCAAGCCGCCGAACTTCGCGACCTTGGTGCGCTGGGTGCGGATGGCCTGAGGGCGCCACGCCCATGTCGAACCGATCCGGTGCGGCAGCGGCGCTGACTCCTCACGATGGGGCCTTGCGAACCCCGCAGCCCTGCCCGCTGCGGTCTGGTGATCGCAGCGGGCCGCCCTCGATCATCGCGGCCATCGGGCGCTAGGCCGGCTTCATCACCATCAGCCAGAAGATTCCCAGCACGCTGAGGAAGGCCGGCCAACCCAGCCAGAACCAGGTCCGCATGGCGCGGTGGTAGGCGGGCGGCAGCGCGCCGCCTGAGGACGCAGCTGCGGCGGCCAGATCGCGCGCCCGCAGCTGCAGCCACAGCACCGGCAGCCAGCAGGCGCCGACCACGAAGAACAGCACGATTGAAGCGCGCCACCAGAAGGCCTCGATCGGCCAGCCCAGCTGCGCCGACAGCATCAGGCCGGTCACCAGCTGAACGATCACGGCTGGCGCGGTGAAACAGGCGTCGGCGATCACCACCGTGCGCGCGGTGGCCGCAATCACCCGCGCGTCGCCGCGCAGATGCGCGACCCACAGGAAGAAGGCGATGCCAAGGCCGGTGCCGAACAGCAGGGTCGAGGACAGGATGTGGATCCACTTCAGCCACAGATAGTCCACGCTCTACCTCCGATCGCTCAGCACCCACAGCACGGCGAGTGCGGGCAGCAGCACCAGATTCTTCGCCAGGCCGCCCAAGGGATCCAGCCACAGCGCGGGCACCAGCGTGCCGAATGCCAGCGTGTACCCCAGCACCAGCAGCAGGGTCGAAGCCACCGCCGCACGCGGTCGCCGGCCGCTCGCCAGCCACAGCGCGAGTACCAGGTCGAGGCCACCGGCGAAGCGCGCCAGCGCCACGGGCTCAAGCAGCGCCAGCAGACTGCCGGAGGACATCGCTTCGATCTGCGCGGCGGGCGTTGCGAAGCCTGCCCAGGCCGAGATCAGGCACAGCAGGATCACCGTCCAGCGCAAGGCGGGCGCCAGCAGATAGAGCTGCGCCTGCCAGCGGTCCTGTACCTGGCTCGGCGCCTGCGCGAGCACGCTGTCCAGATCGCGCGGGGCAGCGCCGAAGGCTTCGAGCAATCGCGCGTGCGCATCGGGCGCGCAGACATTGCCGCGCTTCAGCATCCGCCACATGGTCTGGCCCATCGGGCCGACGCCGTAGCGTTCGCCGATGGCGACCGCGGCGTCCACCGCCCACCGCGGCGTCGGCAGCGTGCGTGCGCCCGGAATGCGCAGCCACACGCGCCAGCGCAGCAGGTAGTCGCGCAAGCTCATCGGCTGCTCGCAGCCAACCTCGAACACGCCGCGCTGGTCGCCCGCGAGCGCGGCAGCCACAAGATCGCCCAGGTCTTCCGCGGCCAGCGGCTGCACCGGCCAGTGGCCCGTGCCCGGCAGCGGTACGGCCACGGGCAGGGACGACAGCGCACGCAGCAGGGAAGTGCCGCCGTAGGAGCCGCGTGCGGTGTAGACGATCGAAGGCCGCAGCACCACGGCGCGCAGGGGAAGATCCAGCAGCGCCGCATCGAAGCGATGCTTGGAGGCAATGAATTCGCCATCGGCGGGATCGCCCAAGGCCGAGATCTGCACGAAGTCGTGGACGCCGTGTTCGACGCAGGCGCGCGCCAGCGCCAAGGGGCCAGCATGGTGGATCGCCTCGAAGCTCTGCGTGCGCGTCTCGCGCAGGATGCCGGCGACGTTGACCACTGCATCCACACCGTCGAGCAGGGCGTGCCAGTCGATGCCCTCCGGCGACTTCGCGAAATCGCAGTGGCGTTCGTCCGCAGCGCTCGTCAGCGAGCGCACGCCGCGGATCACCCGCCAGCCGCGGGCGCGCAGGGCAGCGATGATGAAGCCGGCGAGGAAGCCGTGGGCGCCGGTGACTAGCGCGGTGCGCTGCCGCCGTGGCAAATCACCCGTGTGCGTGTTGATGGTTGGGCCTCACATCGTTCTGCGTCCGGCGGCGAGCTTAGCGCCTCTCCCCCTGCGGACAGCGGGGGAGGGCATTGTCGACTGCCGGTGGCCGTCAGCGCCCTCTGGCGCCCGAGCGGAGCCAGCGCAGGCTGGGGCGCAGGGGCGGAATCTCGCGCAAGCGATCCACCCTTCTCCCCCGTTCCTCTTCCACAAGGGGAGTCCTGCAACTCCTCTCGGCGGCGAGGCTCAGTGGTCGTCGCGCTGCCGCAGCCACCGCCACAGCGTACTGCGCGACACGCCCAAGGCTTCCGCGGCCGCATTGCGCGATCCGCCATGACGTTCCAGCAGCGCGCGCAGCTCGGTCGTCGAGGGGCGGCGCGGTGCCTCGCTCGCCTCAAGCTCAGCTGCCCGCAGCGAGGCCGGCGACAAGGGATCGATCCGAGCCATGGCCCCGCCCAGGCCCAACTCCGGTGCCTGCCGCAGCAGCAGTTCCGAGTCGATCTCCACCACCGCCGGGTCGACCTGCGCATGCAGGCGCTCCAGCAGGTTGCGCAGCTCGCGCACATTGCCGGGCCACGCATACGCCGCCATCCGCGTGATCGCTTCGGCGCGGAACTTCAGCTCGCGCTGGGCCAGGCCGCGGCGGCGCAGGCTGTCCTGCAGGCTGGTGACCAGCGCTGGCAGATCCTCGCGCCGCTCGCGCAGCGGCGGCAGCCGCAGACGCAGCACGTCGAGGCGGTAGAACAGATCGGCGCGGAACCGGCCTTCGGCCACGGCCGCGCGCAGGTCGACGTGGCTGGCGGCGATCACCCGCAGGTCAACCGCGATCGGGTTGGAAGCGCCGACGCGCAGCACCTCGCGCTCTTCCAGCACGCGCAAGAGGCGCGTCTGCAGGGCCAGCGGCATTTCGCCGATTTCGTCGAGGAACAGGCTGCCGCCGCTGGCGGCTTCGATCAGGCCGGCGCGGCCGCCTCTGCGTGCACCGGTGAAGGCGCCTTCCTCGTGGCCGAACAGCTCGCCTTCGAGCAGCGACTCCGGCACCGCGCCGCAGTTGATCGCCACGAAGGCCCCGCGCCGCCGCGGGCTGACGCCGTGCAGGGCCTGCGCGACCAGCTCCTTGCCGCTGCCGGTTTCGCCCTGGATCAGCACCGTGGCCGGGCTCATCGCGGCGCGACGGATCTGTTCGCGCAGCTCGATCATGGCCGCGCTGGCGCCGACCAGATCCTCCAGCGCGTGCCGCGGTGCGCCGGGCTTCTTGGCGCGTGGACTGGGCGCGTGGTCTTCCTGCGCGATCAGCGGCCGTGCGACGTCGAGCGCGCTCTCGAAGGCCTGGCGGATCGAGTCGGCCGAGTACATCAGGATGCCGGCCACGCCGGCCTGTTCGGCCAGCTCAGTCACGAGCCCGGTACCGACAATCGCGCGCACGCCCTGGCTGACCAGATCGCCCACCGCCGAGCGCGCTTCCTCGGCCGTGGTGAAGCTGCGCTGGGCGATGTCGAGGCCGAAGTGGCGCTGGAACTCGGCGAACACCGGCAGATCGGTCTCATGCGTGATCACGCCGATGCGCTCGGCGATGCGCCGCGCGCGCGACAGCGCCTGCATCAGGTCGAAGCCCGAGGCGCGCACCAGCACCAGCGGGCGGCTGATGCGGTTGCGCAGGTAGGCGCCGTTGCTGCCGGCCGAGATCAGCACGTCGACGCGCTCGTGCGGCAGGCGCGTGCGGATGTGGCGCACCGCGTCCTCGAAGCCGAGGTTCAGGTTCTCGATGCGCGCGCGGCCATCGAACTCGGGCGTGACCTCGCGCAGCAGCTGCGAGAGGCGCGAGACGGAGGCCGTCCAGATGACCGGCAGGCGGGAGGGTTCGGAGTGCGTACTCATGTCGCATGTTTCAGTGCGGGGCTGCATTGAAACACTGTTGCGACGGCCTCAAACAGAAGGGCCCCGCAGGCAGCCTGCGGGGCCCTGGTGCGGGCCGAGCCTGGCGGATGCCGGGCTGAGCGCCCGACACCGCGTCGCGGATCAGCGCTGCTGCATGCGCAGCCCCGTCGATGTCGGTTCGAAGCCGTTGCTGAACACGCCGAAGGGCAGCACGGTATCGGTGTCCACCGCCGTGTTGTCCGCGGGCGCTCGCTCCACCGTGCCGGCGGGTGGCTGCAGGCTGGCGCTGAGCTGCACGGTGGTGCCGGGCGTCGCGTTGAGGCGGGCGCCGACGTCGAAGCGCAGCACGCCGCCGACCGGCAGATCCACGCTCAGCGTCGGCAGGCCTGTGCCCGTGGCTGCGGGGCAGCTCGCGCCCTGCACCGGCGTGCAGACCCACTCGATGTCGGCAAGCCCGGCGGGCGCCGTCGCGCTCAGCCGCGTGGCCGGTGCGGGGCTCGGCCCGGCATTGCCGAGCTCGATGCGATAGACCACGGCGCCCTGTGGAGCGAGGCTGGCCACGCCGTTGTCGACGCTGATCTGCAGGTCGACGCCGGGCTGCACGTCGAGCGTGCGCAGCAGCTCGGGCGCAGCATCGTGGTTGGCATCACCCGCCTGGCTGGCGCGCAGCTCGCAGCGGCCAGCGCTGAGCAGCTGCAGTTCGCTGCCGTTCAAGCCGCAGACTGCAGGCGTCTGGCTGCTGATCTGCACCGGCTGGCCGGAGGCGCCTCCCGTGGCCAAGAGCGTGAGCGGCGCATCGCCCAGCACGGCCGTGGCCGGCAGCGTGAGCTGGATGCTCTGCGCAAAGCGGCGGTTGACGACCAGCTGATAGGTCTGCTGACTGCCGTCCTGCGCGATCACGGTCACCGGCAGCAGATTGGCTCCGGTGTTGAGGTTGACCGCGATCGTGGAGCCCGGCGTGGCGATCTGATTGTTCAGCAGCACCGCGGCCAAAGGGTCGCGCGCCGTTGCGCGCACAGGGATCTGCTGCACGCCGTTCGCAACGCTGAGGGTGTAGAGGCCGACCGCCGGGTTGAAGGCCGGGCTCAGGCTCTGGCCGACCACCTCCAGCCCCGACAGGCCGCGCGCGAACACGTTGACCGCAACGCTGGCGCTGGCGGCCTCGTAGAACGCATCGCCGGGGCGCGTCGCGACCACCGTGCAGGTGCCGACGTCGGCGCCGCTGAGGGTGCTGCCCGTCAGCGTGCAGGGGGACCCCGCCGCCAGCGACAGGCTGATCGCAGCGCTGGACTGACCGCCCTGCGCACGGATCGCGAGGCTGCCGCCGAGCAGCACCAGCGGAGCATCCGCGCTCACGCTGAAGCCATTCTGTGTGGCGCGCAGGATCTGCACAGTCTGGATGGCGCGTGCGGCCGGCAGGGTCGCGGCATCGCCCGCTTGATCGGCGGCGATTTCGCAGCTGCCGACCTGCAGCAGGCTGAGCACGCCGCTGACCGCATCCACGCCGCACACGGCGGGGGTCAGCGAGCTGTAGACCACCCCCAGCCCGCTGCTCGCCGCCGCACTCACGGCAGCGCCGCTGGTACCCCAGGCCAGCGGACCGGGGTTGGCACCGAAACTCAGCGTCTGCGAACGTCGTGGGGTGACGCTGGCTGAAGGCGTGGAAGCCGGGCTGTCACCCAGGGCGTTCCGCGCCACCACGCTGAAGCTGTAGCCGATGCCGTTCTGCAGTCCGTTCACGCTGCAGGGCGAGGCCGCGCACAGGCCGCCCTGCACATTGCCCGGCTGCGCGGTCACCAGGTAGCCCAGAATCGGCGAGCCGCCGTCGCGCGCTGGCGCCGTGAAGCTCACGCTCGCGCTGGCGTCGCCGGCTGCGGCGACCACGGCGGTCGGTGCGTCGGGCACCGAGCGCTGCTGCACGGTGACCGGCGTGGTGCGACCGGTGGTCGTACCGTCGCCCAGCTGGCCGCTGCCGTTCGCACCCCAGCAGCGCAGGCCGCCCGAGTTCAGCACCGCGCAGCTGTGGTTCGAGCCGCCGGCAACGAGACGCACATCGCCCAGGTCCGCCACCGTCACCGGAAAGGTCCGCAGGCTGGTGCTGCCGTCGCCGAGCTGGCCTGCGGTGTTGTTGCCCCAGCAGCGGGCGCTGCCGTCCGCGAGCGCGGCACACGAATGCTGGGAACCCAGACCCAGGCTGGCGACGCCGCTGCCCAGTCCGCTCACCGGCCAGGGCGTCGAGCGGTTGCTCAGCGTCTCATTGCCCAGCTGTCCGCGAAAATTGTCGCCCCAGCAGCGGGCCGCACCGCTCTGCAGGCCGCAGGCGTGCAGGCCGCCCGCCGTCAGCCCAGCGAAGCTGCTGTCGAGTGCCGTCGACAGCGTGGCGGTGGTGATCTCGTTGAGGCTGCCGCCGAGCGCCAGCTGACCCTGGTAGTTGCTGCCCCAGCAGTAGGTGCTGCCGGCGCTGGTGCGGGCGCAGGCGAAGTTCTCGCCCGAGACCAGCTGCTGCATGGGGCCCGGCAGTCCGGTCACGGCCACCGGCGTGTTGCTGGCTGAGGTGCTGCCATTGCCCAGCTGTCCGGCGAAGTTCGCGCCCCAGCAGCGGACCTGGCCCGAGCCGAGCAGGGCACAGCTGGACGAGATGCCGGTCGCCACCGCGACGGCGCCGCTCGTAAGGCCGACCACATCCACCGGCGTGGCGCGGCTCTGGGTGCTGCCATCGCCAAGCTGGCCCGAGTCGTTCTGACCCCAGCACTTCACCCCGCCCGCAGCGGTCACCGCGCAGGCGTGGTTGTCACTCACGTCCAGGCTGAGGACGCCGCTGCCGAGGCCCTGCACGGCCACCGGATAGCGACTGTCACCGCCACCGCCGTTGCCGAGCTGGCCCTGCTGGTTGGAGCCCCAGCAGCGCACGCCACCCGTGGTGCTCAGCAGGCAGCTGTGGGCCGCGCCCAGCTCGACGCGCTCCACGCCGGTGACGGCCACCTGGGCGCCCGCCTGCGGTGCGCAAAACAGAAGGAGCGCGAACGCGCACAGGCGCGCAGGAGTCGCGAGACGACGCGCAATGAGGGAATCGAAGAGCAAAGCGAACAGCGCAATCCGCATGTGGCACATCCTCCGGGGTCAGGGCAGCGCCACCTGCGAAAGGATGGGGCACCGCCACAGCCCCCGAGCGCGTCGCACAAGCTCGCTGGGTGGGTGTGGGAGCGGGGGGCCATCCTTGGCGAGTCCCCGGGGCGCGGCCGGGAACGGCTGCGTGAATGCTAAGCGACGGCGTTCGTCCGCAAACCTGTCGGAAGCGCTAGGCGCGCCCCCTGGGGTTGTGTTGCAGGTGTTGCGTTTGATGTTTCAGTGTTTCAGAGAATGCGACGTTCAACCCCTGCGCGCGCCGGCTTCCTGCGGCGGAAGGCGTTGAAATGCCTCGATTTGCGGCGCTTCGCTGCGTTGGCAGCCGTTGGCACGAGTCTTGATGCCCTGTGCCCATTCCCCCGCCCGCTGCAACGCGTGCGTCCGCCAACGACCTTTCGAGAGGAGTTCCCATGAGCCACGTATCCGCCGGTGCGAAGTTCCGCGCCGCCGTCGCCAGCGAGAAGCCGCTGCAGCTGCCGGGCGCGATCAATGCCAACCATGCGCTGCTGGCGAAGCGCGCCGGCTTCAAGGCGATCTATCTGTCGGGCGGCGGCGTGGCCGCCGGCTCGCTGGGCTTGCCCGACCTCGGCATCAGCACGCTGGATGACGTGCTCACCGACGTGCGCCGCATCACCGACGTCTGCGACCTGCCGCTGCTGGTCGACGTCGATACCGGCTTCGGGCCGTCCGCCTTCAACGTCGCGCGCACGGTGAAGTCGCTGATCAAGTTCGGCGCCGGTGCCATGCACATCGAGGACCAGGTCGGCGCCAAGCGCTGCGGCCATCGCCCGGGCAAGGAGATCGTCAGCCAGGCCGAGATGGTCGACCGCATCAAGGCCGCAGTGGATGCGCGCACCGATCCCGACTTCGTGATCATGGCGCGCACCGACGCGCTGGCGGTCGAGGGCCTGGACCGCGCCATCGAGCGCGCGGTCGCCTGCGTCGAGGCCGGCGCCGACATGATCTTCCCCGAGGCCATGATCGAGCTGGCGATGTACCGGCAGTTCGCCGCCGCGGTGAAGGTGCCGATCCTCGCCAACATCACCGAATTCGGTTCGACCCCGCTGTTCACCGTCGAGGAGCTGGCCGGCGCCGACGTCGGCATCGTGCTGTATCCGCTGTCGGCCTTCCGCGCCATGAACAAGGCCGCCGAAAACGTCTACACCGCGATCCGCCGTGACGGCACCCAGAAGAACGTGGTCGACACCATGCAGACGCGCATGGAGCTGTACGAAGCGATCGGCTACCACGCCTTCGAGCAGCGCCTCGACGCGCTGTTCGCCAAGGCCAAGCAGTAAGCCGATCCCGCAGTGCGCGCGGCGGTCAGCGGCCGCCGCGTGATCCTTTCCCCGTCAACGGAGCATGACCGTGACTGAATCCACCGCCCCCGCCACCCCCGGCTTCAAGCCGAAGAAGTCCGTAGCACTCAGCGGCACTGCCGCCGGCAACACCGCGCTCTGCACCGTCGGCCGCAGCGGCAACGACCTGCACTATCGCGGCTACGACATCCTGGACGTGGCGCGCAGCTGCGAGTTCGAGGAAATCGCCCACCTGCTGGTGCACGGCAAGCTGCCGAACCGCGCCGAGCTCAACGCCTACAAGGCCAAGCTCAAGAGCCTGCGCGGCCTGCCGGCCGGCCTGAAGGCCGCGCTGGAGCAGCTGCCGCCGTCCGCGCATCCGATGGACGTGATGCGCACCGGCGTCTCCGTGCTCGGCTGCCTGACGCCTGAGAAGGAGGACCACAACCACGCCGACGCCCGCGGTATCGCCGACAAGCTGATGGCCTCGCTGGGCTCGATGCTGCTGTACTGGTACCACTACAGCCACAACGGCAAGCGCATCGAAGTCGAGACCGATGACGATTCGATCGGCGGCCACTTCCTGCACCTGCTGCACGGAGTGAAGCCGAAGTCGAGCTGGGTCGCGGCCATGCACACCTCGCTGATCCTCTACGCCGAGCACGAGTTCAACGCCAGCACCTTCACCGGCCGCGTCATCGCCGGCACCGGCTCGGACATGTACAGCTGCATCGCCGGCGCCATCGGCGCGCTGCGGGGGCCCAAGCACGGCGGCGCCAACGAGGTCGCCTTCGAGGTGCAGAAGCGCTACGAGACCCCGGACGAGGCCGAGGCCGACATCCGCGCCCGCGTCGAGCGCAAGGAAGTCATCATCGGCTTCGGCCACCCGGTCTACACCGTCTCAGACCCGCGCAACGTGGTGATCAAGCGCGTCGCCGAGGAGCTTTCGGAAGAGGCCGGCTCGATGAAGATGTACAACATCGCCGAGCGCCTGGAGTCGGTG
>VFQU01000854.1_pt1 | contig 21422 bp, 25 predicted proteins | sample 3512311 | NCBI WGS metagenome assembly VFQU01 (sample SAMN10412377, study PRJNA504923) | tailings metagenome | isolation source: Relicate 3 Philex TSF3 active mining site | place: Philippines: Tuba, Benguet | collected 2017-08-29
AAATTGAGTAACATTGAAGAAATTCGCTCGATCGTTGCTAAGGTTCCCGATGCTCAAGTGCTCTCTGATCTCGATGCTACAGTAGCTTGGGCAGTTAAATCTGGTCAAGGAGATAAGAGCCGACTCGCAGTAACAGGATTTTGTTGGGGAGGTCGAATTACTTGGCTTTATGCCGCTCACAATCCAAACGTAAGAACGAGCGCGGCTTGGTATGGACGACTTGTCGGTAACTCTACTCCGCTCACTCCCAAGCATCCAGTTGATATTGCTTCGGCTTTGACTGTTCCAGTTCTCGGACTCTATGGAGGACAAGATACAGGCATTCCGTTAGATACAGTTGAAACGTTGCGTAATCGTCTTAAATCGAGTTCTAGCAAATCTGAGATCATTGTTTACCCAGATGCGCCTCATGCATTCTTCGCTGACTATCGTCCTTCGTATCGTGAGGCAGAAGCAAAGGATGCTTGGCGACGCTTGCAAGCTTGGTTCAAACAACATGGAGTGTGATGGAGGAGCTAGAAATTTTGTGACCTAGTGCTTCTCCTCGAACCTAACGCGCCTCGATTCGACCTGCACAATTTACTCTAGTGCTGCGCGTGTAGCTTCAACTGAAGAAAGGATCGATTACGGCAATGCGCTATAAATACGATCGCTAAAAGATTAAAGAATCGTCATTATGGCGATTTTCTTAATCAGTGAACAAGTCTTGTCTTCCCAGAAGGATTTATGCAATACTGTTGAACCGAATCTACAATATCTCTACTGATTCACCGTAGATTATGATTTAGCGAATATACCTGGACTACCGGGTATTGCGTATTACATCCTGTCATCTGTTTTAAGGAGTTAGCGGTGTTCACTCAGTTCAACGTGCGATCGTTTTTTCAGACATTGCCGAAGCGATTTAGACAGCAAGCTAAAAAATCGTTTACATTCTTGTTCACGATCGGATTGGGTTTAAGCTTGGTTGCAGCTTGTTCTTCCAATCCTTCAACCACGTCTGCGCCTTCAGGCAATACAGCAAGTCCAGTTGCAAATGTAGGGGCGATCAGAATCGGCTATCAGAAAGCCGCAACCATTCTGAGCTTATTAAAATCCAGAGGTGAGCTAGAAAAAGCGCTTGCTGGAGCAGGAGGTTCTGTGACTTGGACAGAGTTTCCAGCAGGCCCGCCTATGCTAGAAGCGATGAATGCAGGCGCGATCGACTTTGGTTACACGGGCGAGTCTCCGCCTATCATTGCTCAAGCAGCAGGTACGCCCGTTCGATATGTGGCGTATGATCCTTGGAGTCCGAAAGCAGAAGCGATCGTCGTTCGCAAAGATTCTCCAATCCAGAAAATTCAGGATCTTAAAGGAAAGAAAGTTGCTTTTGCAAAAGGTTCCAATACAAATTATTTGGTGATTAGCGCTTTGCAGTCGGCTGGATTGAGCTATAGCGACATCACACCAGCTTTTCTAACACCTGCGGATGCAAGAGCAGCATTTGAAGGTGGAAATGTAGACGCATGGGCAATCTGGGATCCGTATCTTGCGGTTGCAGAAGAATCAGCAGGAGCGAGAATCATTCAAGATGCGACTGGACTTGCGCCAAATCGGGGTTACTATCTCGCAGCCCAATCTTTTATTGAGAAACAGCCACAAGCTCTGAAAACATTGCTAGAGCAGGTCAAGAAAGTCAGCGACTTTGCAAAGAGTAATCCGGCAGAAGTTGCAAAATTCTTATCACCTGAACTTGGGATTGATGCAGCTATTTTGGAAAAAGCGGAAAAACGTCGAGAGTATGGTGTACTACCCTTGACAGATGAAGTGATTACCAAGCAACAAGCGATCGCGGATGCATTTCACGATATCAAGCTGATTCCCAAGAAAATTGCGGTGAAAGAAGCCGTTTCTAATGCACTGTGAGGAATTTTCAATGACAGACTCTATTCAAACTCAGTGGTTGCAGAAAAATGTGCTGGTGATTGATGGTGGAACTGCCGGAACAATGACAGGCATCAAGGCGAAACAAGCAAATCCAGAACGAGATGTTTGCATTTATACTCAACGATCGATTCAAAAAATTCAAGCTGTGATACAACCTGCTGCCAATACCTGATCAATCTCAAGAAGTTACACAATTACTCAAGCAAGTCATTGAACCAGATCTGAACAATGACATTGTAAGTTTAGGCATGGTGTGAAACTTGCGGATTGTGGATGATTACGTTTATCTACGGCTCTATGTGGGTTGCCATCAGCACAATTTACAAGACCAAATCCAAACGATCCTCTCTCGCCTAGAGTGGTGTAAGAAGGTTGATATTCAACTCTGCACAATTCCAGGCGTGAGAACAACGATCGCAGTTTCGAGCGGGAAAGGTGGCGTTGGCAAATCTACGATCGCGGTCAATCTTGCTACTGCACTCAAACAACAAGGTGCGTCAGGTGGAGATGCCGAAACTCCGATTGCGATCGCATCCCCTAATTCTTCAGCAGGTCAGACTTTTATGCAACTTGAGCAAGGTTTCAAAGCAACGTTTCAGGAAAATAACTCATCGAAACAACTGCCGTAATTTTCGATGAAACAGCAACACAACTATACTTCCACCAGCCAAGAGAGCCACACCCAAAATTGTTCCATAGGCTTTCGTATGCCACCACAATCGACGCACCCAGTTCATCTCAGCTTTGACCCAGCTTGGTAATGAGCGACGTGCTGGAGCAAGCTTTAATACAGAACTAAGCGTGCGCTCTTCTACGGTATGTAGGCTCACAGGAGAAGCAGGATCATAGTCAGTAGAAATCGTCATTTTTACCTCTGTCCAGGGGATACTAATCTAGCATAACTCGATAGATCTATCGTAGATTAAGTGTACGAATCAATTAGAAGCCTGTCAAGCCGTACTTTTTGGGATTCTGAAGGGGGTTGATCCAATCTGATAAGAAGATGGGAAATGGGGAGATAGGGTGAAGATCTGAAATGATGTCCCTGCTCCCTATCTCCCACTTTTCACAATTAATGCTCTTTTATCTCATTTAGGCTTGTGACTTCTCTGCAAGCTCTTTCATTCTCGTGTTCTTAAACTACTGAGGACGCTTTGCTGCTGCGAACACTTGTAGCGCTCTGGTACTTCTGACATAGCGCCAATGCCAAGGTTCATAGCTCACTCCTTGCCAGTTATTGGGCGGAAAAGATAACTCAAACCCGTACTGAACGGCATTCGCTGCTAACCATTGATAAGCACGAGTAGCTTCAAAACTAATCTTAAGATCACTCTCAGGAGATTGCTGATCGGCAATGTCGATCGCATATCCAGTATGGTGCTCGCTATGTCCAGGGGGCGCGCTCCACTTTGCTGCTTCTTCTTTGCTGCCTTTGCGCTCGATCTGGCGAGCAAATAGCTCTGCTTGAACTGAAACCTCGCGGAATCCGGAGAGTGGCATGAGTAAGACCCCCGAAGCCTTTGCCGCTTTTGCCATTTGGCGAAAGGCTTGAGCAGCTTCTATATCTAATCGTTCATCACGAGAGTAACCATCGCGTACATACTGACCCACAACTTCTAAGCGAATGGCATCATTTTCCGCATACGGCAGATGACCATAAGCTGTTTTTACCGTCACGGGGGCGGGATTGGGTTGCGAGAGAATGATAGCGGGTGGAGGTGGAACCGTTGGAACGGAGGATACACTCTTTTCACGCGGTAATGTAACCGCGATCGGAGGAGACTGTCTCTGAGGCGGCACTGAGAACTGAGGCTGAGGGGGCTGCACAACTTGAGTGGCAGGATCTGAAGAAGCCATCTTAGATTCAAGTCCTAACCCGACAAAGACAATAAACCCCGCACTTAGCACTGCGATCAACATAAATCGCAGCGATCGGGAAGACAGAAAAGATTGCCTCATTCAGACCTCTTTACACTCAAAGTTCATCACTAATCTCGTTGAATTAACTGTTCGGCAATCCAGCCTATCGCGCCAGAATTCGGGAAGTAGACTTTGTACCAGACATAGCCACCTGAATCATTTCCGATGTCGAGGATGCGAACCCGATCGCCTGTATAAGCAATGTGCGCTACACTATTGTCCGTTCCTGGCGCACTCCGAACGTTCTTGCTGCCCGGTTGCCCGACGATCGTGGCATTCGTGTCAGAAGACTGCGATTGTACGGGAGTTGAAACTGGAGCTTGAACAATCGGTCGATCTGGATTGACGAGTTGACCCGCAATCCATCCTGTACCGCCATCGGGTAACAGTATCTGATACCAAGGATGCCCATCTGAATTACGACTAGTCCCAATAATCCGAACGCGATCGCCGGGAATGCCTCGATACAACACACGGTCACTGGTTGTTGCTCCAGAGCGGATGTTCTTTGCGCCTGGTTCACCCACGATCGTGGCATTGGTATCGGTAACCTGAGTTAAAGCTGGAATGGTAGGTTGAGCCGGGGCTGCCGCAGTCGGAGAGGGTTTCGGTGAGCTTGCTGCACTCGGAGCAGGACTCGACGATGGACTGGGTGACGCAGAAGCAACGGGACTAGGAGAAGCAGATGGTTTGACTTCGGTTGAACCGCCTGGAATTTGACTTTTGAGCAACAAGGCTCCGCCTAGAATGCTGATACCGATGATGCCGCCAGTGATGACTGCTTTTTTCCATTCACTGCCTGGAGCTGAAGTAGGTGTCATTTGAGAGTGTGGAGATGAAAAGTTTGAGGTTGAATTAAATTGGGTGTGAGGAATGCTCGGAAGTGGTTGAGCTGCTGCAATCATGTTTGCAGGCTGCATATGACCAAAAGGTAAAGTGCTGCTTCCTAATGCAAGAACTGCTGTGAGCATTTCTTCAGCCGAAGCGAACCGAGCAGCAGGATTAATGTGAATTGATCGGTTCAGTACTGCTGCGAATCCAGGGCTAATCATTGGAGCGTAATGCTGCCAGTGAATCTCTCCGGTGCGTGGATCAGAATCGAGATCTTGCGGTTGTCTACCTGTTAGTAAATAGATGGCGGTCATTCCCAAGCTGTAGAAATCGCTTGCATAAACGGGTCGTCCTGCAAGCTGCTCAGATGCCATGTAACCGGGAGTACCAACGACGATCGAATGTGAACTGTTCGTTTGAGAGTTGATGATTGCTCCCATTGTTTCTTTCACTGCGCCAAAGTCAATCAAGACTGGTTTACGATCGCTATTCCGCAGGATGATATTGTCCGGTTTGAGATCGCGGTGAATAATTTGATGACGGTGAATATGTGCGATCGCAGGCAGTATCCCACAGAGAATTTCTCGCACTGTTCCTTCGTTCAATATTCCTTCAGATTGGATTTTTTGAGTTAGAGTGACTCCATCAATCCATTCTTCAACTAGGTAGAAATGATTGCCTTCGACAAAGTTGGCATAGAGACGGGGAATTTGATCGTAGTTCTCGCCGAGTTTCTCTAGAACGGCAGCTTCGCGTTGAAAGCGTTCTTGCACCATTTGATGCACCTGTGGATTGTCACTCACAGGTTTTAGCTGTTTTACAACACACTTTCGTGCCGAAGGCATCAGTGTATCTTCTACTAAATAGGTCATGCCAAAGCTACCATCGCCTAATACGCCTAAGACTTGATAGCGATTATTCAGAAGCGAAGGTGGTAACGTCGTTCTGTCGAGATTTAACATCGCGGTGATTCAGATAGAGAGAAATCGTCATGGAAATTTGTGCTTGAAGAGGGCTTTTGTCGAGTAGTGTTCCCCACTGAAAAAGCTAGATCACGAAAAAATATTGATCTCTAGTCCAGAAAAACGGTGATTTTTGCAGCGTAAAAGTGTTCGCCTAATTCGTGAACATATCGGGCAGTCCTGTCTTCCATCAGCGATCGCGATGAATTGATCTCCAGCGGTCGCGCAATTTCTCCTGGGTGGTTGGGTGTGGATTCTCAATCTTCAGACTCATTGCGGAACTTATCGTTTGGTCGGTGAATCCGATTCCGGACGACATACTCAACTCAAAAATTGCATGACCTCCTTAGCGTTAATCCTTAGACCTATTCAAAGATTTAAGTAAAACGATGACCGCTCAATCAAAACTCAGTCAAACCATGATCGATAACAGATTCAAAATGCACGATCGCATTCTTCTTGGAGTTGCCTTGATTGCAGGTATCATGCTGGGCACACAACTACCGCTAGTCGCTCAACCTGTTCTGGGTCAAGCCTCATCTTCTGTTTCTCGATCAAACTTGCGATCGTACATTGGGCTAACTTATCGTCAGCTTCCAACCGGATTCAAAGATAACGGCGGTTGGGTAGTGAAAGGGGGACGATATCGGGCTGATTTCGTGCAGCGAGGAAACACCAGAATGATCTGGTTTACTAAGGTTCTCAAATGGGATCGCGGCGGGGCCGTTCCTGTGCAGGTGGTTGATGTCATGGAGCTACCAACATTTCCTAGATCACAAGAATTGCATTATGCGTTTTGTCGATTGGATGGCGTGAACGATCGAGAAATTTTTGCGATCGCAGAAGCAACCCATGACGATATTCGCACAACGATTTATCGAGCATGGAGAGCAAACACGAAGACTGAGAAAATTGAACCAATCAGCACAAAAGGAGTTGCCTGTCCACAGGTCTAAGTTGATTTTCTAGCTTTTCACGACATGACGATCATGAATTCTTACAAATTAATGCCACTTGCTCTCATTGGACTGATTCAAGCTTGTAATGTAAGCACTCCTTCCTCAGTCGCAACACAATCTAGCTCTACACCCATTCCTAAATCTGCAACTGTTCCTCGATCGAATGAGCCAACCTCTGAAGCTCAAATTGCAAAACGCCCAAATCTACCTGCGTTCTGCGATCGATCTGAATATGAAACCTTTTTTGAGAAATTCGTTTTCGGCAAAGATGAACACGGTAACGATCTGCGGGCGATGTATACTGCCGATCGTATTGAAGTTCGAGACTATGACAATCCTGCGCAGGTGCTAGAAGTTTTGCGTCGCCAAGATGATGAATTTAGCATCAATTTAGTAGACACTCGCTGGGTTCAACTTGTGCCATCGAGTGTAGACAATAGCCCCTATACTCGGCTCAAGCTCGATATCGATCGAACAAGCGCAGATACATTCCGCGTGAACTATATCAAAGCACAGTACAGATACACCGGAGATATTACTGGAACTGAGTCTGAAGAAATCGTGAAAACCTACGGAAATCCGGGTGCTTACATTTTTCAGCACCAAAATGGCTGTTGGAGGTTGACTCAAAAATTACAATCCACAAAGAACGTAACTTCGGCAGCTTCTCCAACCCATGTAAATACCTTGGGGCTAACTGAAAATATGCCCTACTCCGAAGCTCGTCAAAAACTAATCGATCAAGGCTGGCAACCGCATACTCAGGGCGATCCTCCTAACCGTCGTGAACAAGTTGTGAGAATGCTTTTAGAACGAGGTTATGTAGAAGTAAAAGATTGTTCTGGCACAGGTCAAGCACCCTGCCGCTTTGAGTTTGTTAACAATGATGGAGAATTACTGGTTGTGTCTACGATTCCCCAGGATAATCTCAATGCTGAAAGGGTTGTATGGCGCTGGTTTATTGAAGCGAAACCATAAAGGTGGTTGCTCAAATTGATTAACGATCAGATTTCGTCAATGCAGCATCTAAGATATAGCTTTTCAGCATAAAAAAAGCCCATCCAGTTATGCAGAGGTTGGATGGGCTTGGTGAGGCACTCGAAAGTTAAACGTTTTTGTAGTTTGGATTCCATCGGAGCCACGATCGCTCTAATGCTCTTGCGATCGCATCTGCTAATTTCCCAAACAATGCATAAAGCAAAATACTCAGAACGACAATATCTGTTTGCATAAATTCCCGCGCATTCATTGCCATGTAGCCGATGCCAGAATCCGCCGCGATCGTTTCTGCAACAATCAAAGTCAGCCACATAATTCCCAGTGAAAAACGTACTCCGACTAGAATCGAAGACATTGCACCTGGAAGGATAATCTTCCAAAACAATTGCAGTGGCTTCAAGCCATAGACCCGACCCATTTCAATCAATCCAGGATCAACATTGCGGATTCCATGAAATGTATTGAGGTAGATCGGAAATAGTACTCCTAACGATACTAAGAATAACCGTGCTTCATCGCCAATTCCAAACCACAAAATCACGAGTGGAAGCAATGCCAGGTTTGGAATCGTTCGTAGCATTTGCAAGGTTGTGTCAAACAAGGTTTCTGAAATCGGAAACAAACCGTTGAGTACACCTAATATAAAACCAATCCCGCCCCCAATAATGAATCCAGTGATCGCTCGTCTGGCACTGATTGTGATATGTTTCAGCAATTCACCAGATAGGATCAAATTCCACGCAGCTAGAAACACACTAGAAGGTGAAGGGAGTACTCTAGCTGGAATGATTCCAATCGAAGAGAGTACTTGCCACAGAATGAGAACTGCGATCGGAAATCCCCACGGTAAAAACGCCCGAATTTGCGGGTTTCCTAATGACAATTTAAACGATTCTGTTCTTAGTGCTTGTTGACCCATAGAATTATTCTCGTTAAAGATACGATCAGTAGATTTCGATTCATCTGCGTTATTCAGCTTCAGGACTTAAGCAGCTTTTTTGTACATTCACTTCGCAATTGTTTCAAGTTGGGCAACTTCTGCTTTAGACCATTCTTGCTCGTGCTTTCCCAACACACGCTGTACTAGAGTTTCTACGGTCTTGGCAAAGGTCGCATTTCCGCGCTGCCGAGGACGAGGTAAATCGACTGAAATATCTAGTGCAATTTGACCGTCTTCGATCAGAACTACACGATCAGCAAGGACTACTGCCTCTTCCACGTCATGCGTGATCAAGAATGCTGTAAATTTCTGCTCTTGCCATAGTCGTTCTAGTAAACTCTGCATTTCTACACGGGTTAAGGCATCTAAGGCTCCAAGAGGCTCATCGAGCAGTAATAGACGCGGCTCACTAACTAATGCTCTAGCAAGGGAAACCCGCTGCTGTTGCCCACCGGATAGAACAGCAGGCCATTCTTTTCCACGATCGCCGAGTCCAACTGAGACTAATCCTTCTCTGGCTTTCTGTCTCGAAGTTGTATGAGACTTATGCTTCGTGGCAATCAGTCCGAGTTCGACATTATCAATGACGCGTTGCCAAGGCAGTAGACGCGAATCCTGGAACATCATCCGCACATCGGAATTGAGGTGTTGTGAGCGTTGTCCATCCAGCAGCACACTTCCTTCTGTTGGAGGAACTAAGCTAGAGATGAGGCGCAATAAGGTACTTTTACCACAGCCACTTCGACCGACGATCGCGACAAATTGCCCTGGTAATACTTCGAGATCAATGCCTCGTAAAACTTCTTGAGAATGGAATGATTTTCTCAGGTTTTCAAGCTTGAGATGAATTCCATGATGTGCTGATGTCATTCAAATCTCCCGGAATAGTTCAACAAAAAAAGACTCATGATGAAAGATGTACTGGTCTCACTGAAATGGCTTGGGTCGGTAATTTGGCGATAAGAAGTTGCTTAATTCTTGAAACCACTGTAAGTTGGTAGAGATATTGTAGTTTCTCTTTTTTAACTCTTCCACATTTGCGCTAGGAAGATGAGTATACTGTGTTACAAATCCTTGAAGTTTTTTAGCTTTGTGCAATTAGTCTGAATGGATCTGCCGTTGTTTGACTCCTTCAAGCCTTTTTGGCAAACTCGTTTGAGCTAGAAGTTCAGGCTTTCTATTTACTGTGCTGTCTTGAACCTGGAGTCTTGAGCCAAGCAAGAATGGTGTGATTGCAAGCTTACTGATGATTGAAGTTGTAGCAGATCTCGGGTCGTCAGTTGCTTCATCTGTGGCGAAAATTCAATTCAGAATTTGAAGCGGGTATGTCTGTGAGTGCTGATCGAGATGAGTGAGCGATCGCATTGAATTGATTAGTTCAAACCGCATCATTTATCATTCTGAATCAGGCTGATGTGGAGATGATCGCCTCAATGTTGGACTCAGAATCTTCTGGGATTAAGCGGTCGAGATGAAAAAAAAATTGCTGATTTGTATGTGGGATTTCGGTGTGCTAGATCTAAGAGCTAATTCCACACGAGAGAATCAAAAAGACTTGCTTTTGCGTTTTAGATTTGAGATGTTTTTAGGCAAGACTTGAGCTTCTGCTGACCGAAATCCCGACATAGATTCTTCAACGAACTAGCTACCAGAAGAAAGTAGATTTCTCTGCAAAATATCTTGAAATTCGACTTGAACGATATTGATATAGCCCGGATCATTCAAAGCGCTTGAAGGAACTAGATTGTTCTGGATTCCGGCTTGAATGAGTGCCTCAGGCGTAATGGTGCCAGTTGCGATCGCTTGCACTAAGTCTGATCCAGAAGGAATTCCTTGATTTTGAAGATAACCTTGCCGAGCAAGATGCACGAGCGTGATCGGTGGAGTTTGATTAATACTCTGGGCGAAACTGGGAGATGAGATCGCGATCGCACCTGCTGAACTTATAATGAGTGATAGTGCTGTAGCACACCATTTGCCAAAAACAGGCTTCATAATTTGTCTCCTAATCGTTGGGATAAACACAAACAGAAATGTGCCGCTCAAGGTGAAATATCCCCGAACGGGCTAGCCAGCTAAGAACAATCGATCAAAGAAAAGCCTCAAGCAATTTCAGACAATTCTTCGGTCTATCTTTGGAATACTCTAATCAGTAATCCAAATCCCTCTGTCATGAGTGCTATTTAATTTTGCTAACTTGAATGTATACAGGGAGACTAATAAAAGCAAATACTTCTGATTGTTAGAATGATAAGTAGAAGTGATGCTCATTAAAAAGCGATCGCTAACTTAAAGCTAGCGATCGCACGTCGTTTGATATTGTTTCTTAAGGATTAATGTTGCCCAGGATGTTGTATTAGTGTTTGAGCAATTATTATATTCAGTAGAGAAAGCAGCAGATGAAAAGGAGTAGATTCACCTGCTACCAATAAGCTAGGAGAACACCGTCTAGCTTTAACTGATATGAGCTAGCACTTGAGGAGTCGTTGCACTTTGAATCGCAACAATCAATTCTTGCAATGACTGTTCCAAGCGTTGCTCAATTTCTTCGTCAAGTTGCAGCGATCCGTCAGGTTGTCGCTGAATTTGCTTATCGACTGCGTAAACTGTGCTGATGAAGTGACGCGCTCCAAGTTCAGATAAAACAGGCTTCAACGTATATTCTATCGATAGCAGATGAGCGATCGTTCCTCCGGTTGCAATTGGCAGGACAATTTTATCAACGAGCGCTTTCTGAGGCAGTAAATCTAAAAATGCTTTCAGAACGCCTGTATAAGACGCTTTGTAGATTGGAGTCGAAATAATAATGCCTGCTGCTTTTTCAAGCAAGGCTTTCGGTTCTTCCAAAGCTGGACTGTCATATTGTCCAAATGCGAGTACTTCCGCAGGCAGATCGCGGACGGAGAGGATTTTTGTCTCAATCGAAGCTGATTCTAGCCGTTGAGCCGCTGTTTCCAAGAGACTGTAGGTTCTTGATGGATGAGAGGGACTTCCCGCGATCGCTAAAACATAAGTCATCCGATTAACTCCTTAATTTAATAATCTACGATAAATGGGTCGATTTATCAGACTATGCAACTTAGGAAGCTAGTATTTCACAGATCAAAATTTGACAAAAGTACTTCTGATACAAATTCTGAAAATCTAGATGGGCTTACAAAACAGTTCTCGTCAAGCACTGAAGTTGGTGCAGTGGCATAAGTTGATTAAGCGGTAACAAGAGCCTGCGGAGAAACTTCGATTTCTCTTAAAATCATCAATAAAAGTGATGATTTTAAGAGAAAAGAGTATTTGCTGTTATGAACTGGAATGTCTACAGTGAAATTGTAAGTTAATTAATGATGACATTGTATGTTTGAGCATTTAAGAGAACGCCGTTATCAAGAGGGACAACGCGATCGTGATGCTGGCTCTCTCCCCAAGCGACAAGATTCGACCTATCTAGAAGGCTATCTGAAAGGTAGACCTGGAGGACTCGATGAAATTGTTCAGTACTTTTCAACGGTTGAGGCATTTCTGAAATGGCGCAATCAGCATTCCGACTCTGCGTTCTTTCCCAAATAATGCCACCTAACCGAGTTCTGGTAATTGAACATTCTCGACGAGCCGAATCAATTCCTGGGGCAAATGAGTGATCTCACTCCAGAGTTGATTCGGGCTGATTCCAAGCAAATATTGCAAGCCTAGAACGATCGCAATAATCGTTAAAATTAATCCTGCTCCGCTATTCAAAATCCTAAAAACGAGTTTCAGCAGCAAAAACGAGACAACGATCGCCGCAATCACTACCAGAGTGTGCGAATTTGCCACAGTCAATAGATCGTTCATACTTCGATAGCGGTAAAGTGTTAAGTCTCTGATTGTAAGCTAATTTGTGGCGAGAGTTCGGATTAAAGGGCAGTTTAGTGAAAGCTTTGAAAACTGCCCCGAAAACTACTCCGAAAACTACCCCACGTCAAAGCGAAATCAGTCATCGAGCGGTTCAGCAGACAATGAACTCGGAATTCGAGAATCGATGAACGCTTGAGAAATGTTCGGAATTGACATTTTTTCGGCTGGCGTATCTGCTATAGGTGGAACATTGAACACGATTTCTCCAGTCTCAGAGTTGCGTTTTGCAACGAGTCGAGTCCCATCCATAATTTTGAACACTGAAGGCTTGGTTGAGTCACTTTCTGCTGACTTGGTTCCGCTGGGTAAGTAAATGCCACTGCAATCCCATCCGTCAGGTGTGGTTTGTCCATCTGCGAGAAAGTAGATGGTATCCGCAGACTTTGATGATTCGCCGGGTGCAGAACCGTAGATTGCGAGGGTGCTTCCAGTTTCGTTGCTGCACTGTCCCCATGTAATTCCTGATGCGATCGCAGCTTTCTGAATTTTTAATTCATCAATTTGTTGCTTGAGTGCTGGCGTTGCGCCGTCGGATTCTTGCTCTTGCAAGAGACGATCAAGCGTTTTTGTGACTTCAATGTAGTCTGCGTTTTTAGTTGCTTTTGGTCGATCTGCCCAGGACGGAGATGCGATCGCAAAGTTCACGAGTAAGATAGCTACGAACAGCGCAATTTTGAAGAGCTTCATACTGTTGATCCTATTGATGAAAAGATTGTAACCAAAGCACAGAAATCAAGGCTCACAGACTGTTGTGCTGTGCTTTAGCTGGCATGTCTTCACTATAGTGAAGGGATTTTATAGAATCAAATGCTCTTATTTGTGGAAATGATAATTCTAAGTGATGCAAGACGAGCGATTCTGCTAAAAAGTGGTTGAGGATCTTTTTCTGAGATTGCGACGCTTTTCTGAGAGTGAGATCGAGCCTAATCGATTGTATCGACCTGCAAGTTTCCGCACCCAGTCTGTTGAATATCCGAGCATTGCAGCGACTTGTTCTACAGTCATCGGTTCAGTAGGATGGCTCAAGAGTTGAATTGCAGTCCAATAATTTTTAGCTTTTGAATCTTGGCAAGTTTCCAGGCAGTGTATTATCTCTGCATAAGTGAGGTGAGGAGCAATCTGGATGCGAGGGCGAGGCATGGGTAGAACTGCTCTGTAGAGCTAGGCTTAATGTTCTCTAAGATACTCCTTCAATCTAGAGTACATCATTGATAACAGCAAATATTCTTAGCTATTAAATCAATCACTAGATTTGATTGAAAAAAAGCAAAAACAGCGATCGTTATAAGATGAACGATCGCCGTCAAATCAAAAAACTCGCTGCTTAATCTAAGATTTCTTGACTCGCGGGATTGGCATCAATCTGCGCCTGTGTCCAGTTTGGAATTGCCCATGCTACTTCACCTGCATGGAATTGTTTTGCAGGAAGAACATTAAATTCGATCGCACCCGTTTGAAAATTCGTGCTAGTGACGAACTGAGTGCCATCTACAATTTTGAAGGCAATCGGTGTGGTTAGAGGTTGGCTTGGTTCAGTCGGATTTGTTGCAACGATCGTACCCGTTGGTAAATAGACACCATCGCAATCCCAATCATCGTCAGTGATTTTGCCAGGTTCTAAGAAGTAAATCGAAGTCGGGGTTTTCTTGGGAAGATTGGCATAGACTGCTAGTTTGTGATTGGTAGCATTTCGGCATTGTGCACGCTTCGATGCTGTTCGGATAATTTGCTGCTGAATTTGCAGAGCAGCTAATCTTTGCTGCAAAGCTTCTTGAGTGTAGCCGAGTTGTTCGGGAGTACTTTGTGCTTGTAGCAGTTGAGTCATTTCTTGGGTGACTTCAGTATAGTCAGCACCTTTCGTGAAATCTTTGCCAGCCCAAGAAGGAGGGGCGATCGCAAAGTTCATCAATACTATCAAGCCAACCAATACGAGTCTGAGAAATTTCATTACGTTCTCCTGAATGACTAAGGAAATAACAATTGGTAAGAGCCGTTATCCATTACGATCCGTAGCCCGATCCACATCAAGACAAAGGGGAAAACTTTTCGAGCATACCGAGCAATCACAAACGCGATCGCAGGTTGGCGCGTCAGATGATAAGAAAGGAAACACCAGAGTCCAATCGTTGCGTAACAGATACTCACAATCACGCTTAATCTAGGCAGCGTACTCGTCGCGAATAGCGGAACATAGATGCCAATATTGTTACCGCCGTTTGCGATCGTCACCGCAGACACTCGATAGGTTTGCGGGTCTTTCAGCGTTGCCCAGAAAGATTTTTGTGGTGTTCGTCTCGCTTGAGGTGTTTTGAGACTGCTAGAGACAGTGTGAACTACGTTGTCATCCTCTTCGTGCTTGAGCAGTTGACTCGCCCCGATTGCGATCGGCAAAAAGCCGAGTAGTCCAAGCAATTGCTCAGAGATGACTAACCCTCCCAAAAAACCAACGAGGCTCACTCCGATTAGTGCTGTAAATCCTAGATACTCACCGATGACCACATGACGAGGGCAGAAAGTCCGATTCACTTTGCCGAAAAAGATCGTTAAATACAGGTTGTCGTCAAACGTTGTTGCAAATGCTACTGCTGTTCCGGTCATTAACGTTCCTTCTAGCCAGTTCATGATTGATCCTCATTGTTCAAGCTCTCGGTTTCCAACACTCTTTTGTCAAAGAAGCTTCGTGTCTACCAAAATCCGAGGCGAAAAGCTTTTGTAATGACTACAGAATATTTGCTCTGTTCGATAGAGACAAATAGTATTCCTTGTCAAATCGATAAATTCAAATAATTAAAATGAGGAGATGACTTGTACTCTGCTGCAAATCGAGACGATTGGACTCTGTAAAGCTGGCTGAATTGTATTCGATGTGATTAGTCTGCACCATTTCCTGATTGAGCAGAATCGTGCAATTCTAATCTCAACTATAGTATTGAAAAGCCAAAGAATCTGTCTTTTAGAGATAGTTAAGATTTCTATTAATGGAATATTAGTAATGTTCAGTATATTTTTAATCAAAAATTCCCATAATCTGATCGGAATTGGAGCAAAATTCGCAGGAAAATTGACGATTTTTCAACAGAAAATGTCGCTAAAAAATCCTCGTAAAACGATGGGATTATGAGAAAAGTTAAAGGGACGATTAATGAAATTAATGGCTGAAAATGTTTTCCCGTAAGGATTCTAGATCTGATTCTTTTAGAATCTTTCAATTTGTTAATTTCAAAACAATTATTTCTAATCACTTGAAGTTATCGTTTTAAGAAATAAGAATATTTGCTTCCATAGACAGAGCGCGAATACAGTGAATACAGTTTGTGTGAAATAATTTCTGGCTAGAAAGACTGAGAAGCTTGAAATACAACACTCAATTTCAAGCGCTAAAAGAGGAGTTTTTACATGACAGCTGAGGTTCCAATTAGTCCAAGTTTGCATGGCTTGAAACGAGAATGTCTTTCTTATAGCGAGGTTTTAGCTCAATCGATCGCGGTTATTGCTCCTACAACTACGCCCGCAGCAAATCTGGCTTTGATCTATGCGGTGGCTGGCAATGGAACATGGTTAAGCTTTCTACTGGGTTTGGTTGGCTTAGTCTTTGTCAGTATCAATATCAATCAGTTTGCTCGACGATCTGCTTCTCCGGGATCGCTCTATACCTACATTGCGACTGGCTTAGGGACATCGGCAGGTGTACTTTGTGGTTTGGGGTTAATTCTGGCGTATCTTTTCACGGGGATGGCTGTTCTCTGCGGCTTTGCGAATTTTGGACAAGTCTTGTTCGCACATCTAGGGATTCAAACTCATGTGTTGACATTGTTTGCCGTGGGTACAGCGATCGCTTGGTATGCCGCGCATAAAGATGTTCAACTTTCAGCAAAAGCATTGCTTTGGTTAGAAGGCATTTCGATTGGCTTAATTGCACTGCTAGGCGTGTTGATTTGGAGTCATCAAGGATTCGCGATCGATTGGCATCAACTGACGCTCAAAGATGCTACTCCGGGCGGAATTTCGATGGGGATTGTCCTCGTTGTATTTGGCTTTTCAGGATTTGAAAGCGCAACCTCCCTGGGCGATGAAGCTCAGAAGCCGCTTAAGAATATCCCAAAAGCAGTGATGCGGAGCACTGTGCAAACTGGAATCTTCTTCATCGTCATGGCATACATTGAAGTTCTGGGTTTCAATGGAAGCTCTGCAAATTTGGCTCAGAGTGAGGAACCCTTGAGTTTCCTAGCAGAGCAAGCAGGAGTCGGTTTTTTGGGGAGCTTCATTAGTCTAGGAGCATGGTTGAGCTTTTTTGCTTGCATTCTCGCTGCGATTAATCCGGCGGCAAGAGTGATGTTTCTCATGGCGCGACACGGTGTATTTCATGATGCTTTAGGTGAGGCGCACGAAGAGAATTTGACTCCGCATACTGCTGTTGCTCTGTGTGCTTTGATCACATTCTTAGTTCCCGCATCTATGAATCTGTTCGGACTCAAGACATTTGAGAGTATGGGGTATCTGGGCACGATTTGTACTTACGGATTCTTGTTGGTCTATATCTTAGTGTCGATCGCGGCTCCAATCTATCTGCATCGATTACAGCAGCTTCGGTTTCAAGATGTGGTCTTCTCGGTGCTGGGGGTTGGCTTCATGATGCTGCCGGTTGTCGGCACGATCGGGATTCCAGGTAGCACGCTTTTTCCGGCTCCAGAAGCACCTGCGAATGTCTTTCCTTATCTCTTTGCCTTGTATCTTGCTGTCGGCTTTGGATGGTTTGTGGTGCAACGGTTTCGGACTCCATATCTAGTCAAACATATGGAGCGATCGATTCATGCGATCCATTCCAATCATGCTAATTCAACAGAGCGAAATTAAATGATGAATGACTTTATCACTGCAATTCCAAAGGGCCTAGCTGCCTTTACTGCGACGAATTTAGACGACATTTTGATTCTGATATTGTTCTTCTCTCAAGTCAATGGAATATTTCGACGAAGGCATATTGTCAGTGGGCAGTATCTAGGATTTGCTGCTCTCGTATTTGCGAGCTTGCCGAGTTACTTTGGAACGGTATTGTTTCCGCGACCTTGGATCGGATTGTTGGGGTTAGTACCGATTGCGATCGGTGTGAATCGGCTGCTCAATTCTGGTGAAGAAGAAACCGAAGAAGAACTCTCTGAACAGTCTGAGACTTCTTGGTTTAATAATTTTCTTTCTCCTCAAACTTATAGCGTCGCAGCTGTCACTTTCGCTAATGGCGGGGACAATATCGGAATCTATGTTCCTTTGTTTGCGAGTGCGACCTGGGAAAGCTTGCTAGCAATTCTCGCTGTGTTTTTCTCAATGGTAGGAGTCTGGTGTTATGCTGCATATTGTTTAACCTGCTTGCCGGGAGTCGCTCAAACTCTAACTCGCTACGGAAATCAACTGGTGCCTTTTGTACTGCTCGGACTAGGGGGGTTAATTCTGATTGATAGTCATACCCTTGAAGACCGAGGACTTGCAGTGTTAGCGTTAGTCATCAGCTGCATGGGATTAATTCATCTGCTGCGGCTGGCGAAAGCTACATCCTCTAAAGCTTTACTAGAAAAAATTCCAGCACTCTATCCCTCCGTAAAAGCTGACGAAAATTGATATGAGGAAGCCAACAATGAACGGTTTTAGAATTATCCTGGTTGCACTTGTGCTATTGCTCAATTTGGTTGGAGTTTCACCTGCCTGGGCTGATCCGCCAAAGCTCACAGGTACGCCAGAGTATGCTGAAGTGACGCAAGCGATCTCAAATCTGATCCGAGCCAAAGCAGCTCCCGAAGAATCTGATTTAACGCCCGTTGAAATTGAGCAAAAGCTAGGAGCATTAAATCTTCAAAAGTACATTTTAGAGACGGCATCGCACTATTCCCAGTGTCGCAACTCGACAGGAAGTACGATCGCAGTTTTCGCCCATAAAGCAAAGAAAACTCCACAATCACCGAGCGCGCTCTACTATCTAGCCAATGGCGAAATGACAGAGGATGAATGGAGTTGTGATGGTGTGTATTTATCAACAGGAACAAAGTTAGCTGGACTATCAGAAGTGACTGAACCGACTGTTGCTCAATTTGTGAGTGGAACGCGACTCAACGCAACGGTAAATGCTCAAGGAGAGCTAGAATTTAATCTTGCTCCTTCAAAATTTGCGAAATCGAGTGATGGTGTCTTACCGATTCCAGATTTAACCGTAGCAACAATACAGGCAAGCCTTCCGAATGCTCCAATTGAAGATTAGTACCCAAAGACGGGAATTCGAGGAGTGAATCCATGGCGATCGAAGTAGAAACCCAATCTCCACCCAAGAAACTCAATCCCAATCGCATTCGAGATCATTTAGCGAATGAACGAACCTATCTCGCTTGGATGCGAAGTGGGGTTGCTTTGATGGGGTTTGGTGTGCTGATTGTTCGTCTGCGAGTTCTCCGTCCACCGATTGCACCTCAACCTCCGGGTGCAGGCTGGCAGCTCGGGCTGGCTTTTTCTATTGTTGGGCTGCTAGCAGTGTTGCTCTCGACTCAGCATTATTTTGCAGTTCGGAACGATATTGAGGAAGACACCTATGAGCCTCCGGATCGATGGGTGATTCTGTCTAGTTTGACTGTCGCACTCTTGGGGCTTGGGGTAATCTACTATGTCTTCACGGTGCCGTTAGACTGGCTGAATTCTGTTTTGATTGAGTAGCAATTGGGTCAATGTTCAATCTAGAGAATCGTTTTCAATCTTTTTTGAAGCTATTTCAAAAGCTTCTCATCGTTCACTGGCAAACCTTACTATTATTGTTTGTCGGAGTCGGGTTGCCGCTGTTGATTTTTGAGCAACTTGCAATCATCGTTTGGCAAAACGGCGGCTTCGTTTGGGATCGTTCCATCTTGCTGAGTATTCATCAAACCGCACAGCCAGGGTTGGATGCTTTTGCGAAAACGATTACACCGCTCGGCGTTAAGAAAGGAGTCGTTCCAGCGACGATCGCAATTGCAGTGATCATGCTCTATCGGAAAAGATGGCGATCGCTGACTTATCTATTACTTGCAGTTGGTGGGACTGGAGTGATTAATCTGATTGCGAAAGCGCTTTTTCATCGAGATCGCCCTGCTTTGTGGGAATCTGCTGCTCATGCTGGCTTTTCTTTTCCGAGTGGGCATGCGATGTCGAGCATGAGCTTTGTTGCCGCCTTAGTCATTCTCACTTGGGGGACTCGGTGGTGCTGGCTGATTGCAGCTCTTGGAAGCGGGTTTGTTGTGGCGATCGGGTGGACTCGCCTTTATCTGGGGGTTCACTTTCCAAGTGATATTTTGGCTGGCTGGATGGTGTCGCTGGCTTGGGTGATTGGAGTAAACTTAATCATTCGACCGCACCTGAAGCCTGAAAACTTGGAACCCCCTTCAGAAGAAACCTCGCTGATGCCGGAAGAATTACAAACCTAACAGGATGACACAACTTGAATATCCTAGAATTTTCATTACTAGTTTGGTTGGGTTCATTCACTGCTGGATTCCTGGGAGCACTGACAGGATTGGGCGGTGGGGTTGTGCTTGTTCCGCTTTTAACGTCAGTGTTTGGGGTTGATATTCGCTATGCGATCGGGGCTTCTCTTGTCTCTGTGATCGCGACTTCTTCTGCGGCTGCTTCAACTTACATTAAGCAAGGACTCACGAACTTGCGCTTAGGCATGTTTCTAGAGGTCGCAACGGTGATTGGGGCGTTAGTGGGTGCTTTGATTGGAGCCTTTATTTCAGTTAAGGCGTTAACTGTCGTCTTAGCGGCAACCTTACTTTATTCTGCTTACTTAGCTCAACAGCCGCGACCTGATTTTTTTGAACATCAAGACTCTGATCCGTTAGCTGTACAACTGAAATTAAATGGAACTTGTCCAACTCCTCAAGGTGAGATGAGCTATGAAGCGCAGTCGGTTCCGGTTGGGTTCAGCGTGATGATGGTTGCAGGCGTTTTGTCTGGATTGCTAGGAATTGGATCGGGTGGATTCAAGGTGCTTGCAATGGATCAAGCGATGCGGCTCCCGTTCAAGGTTTCGACGACGACCAGTAACTTTATGATCGGCGTGACGGCTGCTGCTTCGGCAGGTGTCTATCTGGCGCGAGGGTATATTGATCCGGGTTTATCCATGCCTGTGATGCTAGGAGTATTTCCTGGTGCATTGCTCGGTGCGAAAGTTTTAGTTGGTGCTAAAACTCGATTATTAAGAATTCTCTTTAGCCTAGTTTTGATGGCAATGGCATTTAAGATGGTTTACAACAGTTTGGCTGGAGGGATGTAGATGTACAAGGATCTGATAGCTCGATCGAATTCCTCAAGCGATGAAACGCTGGATCGATCGCAAGAAGCAAAACTAGAACTTTGGATCAGCAATCTACTGCGCTATGGTGTGCAACTCTCTAGCTTGATTGTATTAGTTGGTGGAATTTTGTATTTGATTCATCATCATGCTGAACCTGTTGATTATCGGGTTTTTCAGGGTGAACCTGCGATCTATCGCTCTCCGAGTGGTGTCGTTCAAGCACTGCTTGAAGGGCATCGTCGCGGCATCATTCAACTCGGATTACTCGTCTTAATTGCAACTCCCATTCTTCGAGTCTTGCTTTCTCTGGTGACATTTCTCAGATGGAGAGATTATACTTATGCTGCAATTACGTTTTTAGTTTTATCTGGCTTGATTTATAGCTTTGTGGGTGCGTACTTTTAAGCGGAATGCGCCAGCTTCCAACTCACCATGACGAGCATCAGATAAATCACAAATCTAAGCGGGCGTTGGGGTGTCAATTTGCAGAGTTTTGCACCCACGATCACACCTGGAACTGATCCGATCCAAATCGGCAAGACTAAGTGCCAATCTACAGTTCCTAGAGTCAGATGTCCGATCGAAGTAAATGTCAATAAAATTGCTGCTTGAGCCAGATCCGTTCCGACTAATTTTTGGGCATCTAGCTGAAAGAATGCAATCAGCACGAGTGCGAACATCGAACC
>VFQU01000855.1_pt1 | contig 21385 bp, 13 predicted proteins | sample 3512311 | NCBI WGS metagenome assembly VFQU01 (sample SAMN10412377, study PRJNA504923) | tailings metagenome | isolation source: Relicate 3 Philex TSF3 active mining site | place: Philippines: Tuba, Benguet | collected 2017-08-29
CGTCCCCGACCTGCCGATCAGCCGCGTCCACGGCGGCCAGGGCCGCCTGTCGGACTACCGCGGCGGCTGGCTGGTGCTGTACTTCTATCCCAAGGACAACACGCCCGGCTGCACCACCGAGGGCATCGACTTCAACGCGCTGCTGCCGGATTTCCGCAGGCTCGGCGCCGACATCCTCGGCGTCTCGCGCGACTCGCTGAAGTCGCACCAGAACTTCTGCGCCAGGTACGGCTTCCGCTTCGACCTGGTCGCCGACACCGACGAGTCGGTCTGCCGCGCCTTCGGCGTCATCCAGGAGAAGACGATGTACGGGCGCAAGGTGCTCGGCGTCGTCCGCAGCACCTTCCTCATCGACCCCGACCAGGTCGTCCACCGAGCGTGGAGCCCGGTCAAGGTCAAGGACCACGCCGCCGAGGTGCTGGCGGCGCTCGCATCCGCACGCCAGTGACCGCCCTGCCCGATCCACCGTCCCGGCCACGCCCTGCGCGCGGCCGGCGCCCTCCCCTGCGCCGCGAGGAAACCTGCTGCCCATGATGACCCGGAGCAAGCGCATCTACGTGCTGGACACCAACGTGCTGATGCACGACCCGACCGCGCTGTTCAAGTTCGAGGAGCACGACGTGTTCCTGCCGATGATGGTGCTGGAGGAGCTCGACGCGGCCAAGAAGGGCCACTCCGAGGCCAGCCGCAACGCGCGGCAGGTCAGCCGCCTGATCAACGAGCTGATCGAGGCCGGAAACGGCGGGCCGATCGAGGAAGGCCTGGTGCTGCAGCGGCCCAAGGAGCTCAAGCTGCGCAGCGGCCCGGCGGCCGGCCGCCTGCTGTTCCAGACCCAGCCGGTGCAGCCCGGACAGCGCTTCGGCACGGTGCTGCCGGACAACCAGATCCTGGGCGCCATCCTCGCGCTGCGCGAGTCGCGGCCGGGCGAGCACGTCGTGCTGGTGTCCAAGGACATCAACCTGCGCATCAAGGCCTCGATCTGCCACGTGCCGGCCGAGGACTACGAGAACGATCGCGCGCTCGACGACTTCAGCCTGCTCTACACCGGCGCACGCGAGCTGCCCGCCGACTTCTGGGACCGCCACGAGGCGGCGCTGCGCTCCTGGAGCGAGCGCGGCCGGACCTTCTACGAGCTGCAGCGCCGCGACGACGAAGGCTGGTATCCGAACGAGTATCTCTACCTGCCCGGCGACGACGAGGTCGAGTTGAAGGTCGCCCGCCTCGAAGGCGAGCGCGTGGTGCTGCAGATCGTCGACGACTACCGTCACAACCAGCATGCGGTCTGGGGCATCACCGCGCGCAACCGCGAACAGAACTTCGCGATCAATGCGCTGATGGACCCGGACGTCGACTTCGTCACGCTGCTGGGCACCGCCGGCACCGGCAAGACCCTGCTGGCACTCGCCGCCGGCATGGCGCAGACGATGGACCAGCAGCGCTATCGCGAGATCATCATGACCCGCGCCACGGTCAGCGTGGGCGAGGACATCGGCTTCCTGCCCGGCACCGAGGAGGAGAAGATGACGCCGTGGATGGGCGCCCTCACCGACAACCTCGAAGTGCTCACCCACACCCAGGAAGGCGGCGCCTGGGGCCGCGCCGCGACCAACGACCTGCTCGCCTCCAGGATCAAGATCCGGGCGATGAACTTCATGCGCGGCCGGACCTTCCTCAACCGCTGGATCATCATCGACGAAGCGCAGAACCTCACGCCCAAGCAGATGAAGACGCTGATCACCCGTGCCGGCCCCGGCACCAAGATCGTCTGCCTGGGCAACGTCGAGCAGATCGACACGCCCTATCTCACCGAGACGACCTCCGGCCTGACCTACGCGGTCGATCGCTTCAAGGCGTGGAACCACTCCGCGCACATCACGCTGCGCCGCGGCGAACGCTCGCGGCTGGCCGACTACGCGTCGGAAATGCTCTGAGCAACGGGATCGGGACCGCGCCTCTCGCGGTTCCCGATCAAGACGGCGGAGAACGCGGCGCGACGAGGCGCAGCGACGGGCTCAGGCGACCGGCGAGGCCGCGCCCGGCGCGCGGTAGTCCTGGTAGCTCTTCTCTTCGACGTAGGCGCTGCCGAGCGCGAGGTTGATCTCGCGCTTGATCCGTGCGCGCTCGTCGTTCTCGAAGTACACCGCGCGCGCCAGGCGGACGAACTCTGCGTCGAAGGCCTGCGCCTTCTCCTTCAGGCGGATGTCGTCCTCGATCACCCACAGACGCTCGTTGACGGCCTTGAGCGCGGCTCGCAGCCCGGCGATGTCGACCTCGGAGGCCGGATGCGCGGCCCAGGTTCGCTCGAGCGCGGCCAGCTCGGTGCGCACGTTGGCCAGCTTGGCCGGATCGCTCATCCGCCCGGACTTGATCTCGAGGATGGCGACCTTGTCGAGCAGTTCGCCGAAGGAGACCGGGACGAGGATTTCCGACATGGACGGCGAAGGGCGCGACGGGGAAGAGTGGCGGAGAGGGAGGGATTCGAACCCTCGATACGGTGAAACCGTATACCGGATTTCGAGTCCGGCGCATTCGACCACTCTGCCACCTCTCCGCGGCGACGATGCTGCTGCGCGCCCCGCGGGCCGCGCGTTCCCGGGTCGAGCGGGAAAGGGCGCGGAGCATACACAGCCCCGCGCCCCGCGACAAGCTGAACCGGCGGGCGCGACGGCGCGCCCGGCGATCTCAGGGTCCGACGCGCCCTGCAGCGGCCTTCGGCATGAAGAAGAATTCGCCGCTCTCGTGGCCGGCGTGGCGGATCGGCGCGTACTCCGGCACCTGGCTGAGCGGCGCGTTGATCGCCGCCAGCGCGAGCGAGGAGGTGATCTCGCGGTACAGGCCCTGCGCGTCGAGCAGCGTGTTGTTGTCCTCAAGCGCGTTGAGGAAGGCGCGGGCGAAGAACGAATGCTTGCCGCTGCCGCTGTCGAGCACCGGCTGGATGCCGCCCGAGGTCAGCGCGGTGCGCGCACGCCCCGCCGCCATGGTCTTGATCCAGCTGCTGCGCTGCTCGCTGCTGGTGCTGCCGGCGAGGTTGGGCACCGCCGAGCGGGTCATCGATCCCGAGTAGCAGGAGTCGGCCACCACCATCACCTGCTTGGCCTTCATCGTCTCGAGGATCGAGCTGATCGCGCCGTTGGAGATCCAGGTATTGCTCATCCCCGGCTGGCCGTCCACCGGGATCCAGTAGCCCTGCTGGCCGTCCTCGCTGAGCTCGCCGTGGCCGGCGTAGTAGATCAGCAGGTTGTCCTCGGGGCCGAGCGACTCGCGCGCATCGTTGAGCGCGGACAGGATCTCGAAACGGGTCGCGTTCAGCACCAGGTTGGTCTTGAAGCCGTAGCGGTCGCGCAGCATCTGTGCCACCGCGGTGGCGTCGTTGACCGCGCTCTGCAGCGGCTGGAAGGTGCCGCTCTGGTAGCTGTTGTTGCCGATCACGATGGCGTGGTAACTGCCGAGCGTGACACCCGCCGGCAGGCCCGGCGTGGCGCCGCCCGCAGGCGCGGCGGGCACCGCACCGCCGCCGGCGTCGACCTGCGGCACCATGGTGAACTCGAGCGTGCCCGAGGCGCCGCGGCGATCGACCGCCGAGATCTTCACTACCGAGCCGCCGGGCTGGACGTCGATGCTGGCGCGGAACAGGCCGTTGTCGCCGAGCACCGCCGGCGTGCCGTTGATGGTCAGCGCGGTGACCGCCTGCGGATTGCTGACCCGGCCGGTCAGCGACTGCCGGCCGGGCGCCTTCGACAGCATCGCCGAGGGCCGGCCACGGGTGAGGGTGAGGGGCGGATCGATGATCTCGAGCGTCGGCACCGCGGCGATCAGGCCACCGGAGGCGACCGCCGCCCGCTGCTCGAGCAGCGCGATCTGCGCCTGCTGGGTACGAATCTCCGATTCGCGCGCGGCGAGCTGATTCTCCAGCAGCTTCATCAGCTGCCAGTCTTCCTGCTTGCGCCCGGCAGCGGCCGCCTCGAGTTCGGCGATGCGCGCCTCGTACTTCATCTTTTCGGCATCGAGCAGCGACTGGTTGGAAGCGAGCTGCGCCTGCATCGCTTCGGCGCGCTCGGTGACCTGGGCCAGCGAGGCGGTGAGCGCGGCGGCCTGCTCGCGGATTCCCGCCAGCGCCTCGGAGGAGCCACCGCTCTGCGCCGACGCCTCGCGCGTCCTGAGCTCGGCGAGCTGGCGCTCGACGTCGGCGCGCCGCCGCTCGGACGCCTCGCGCTCGGCCTGCAGCGCGGCCGTGAGCCGGGCGACCTCGGCTTCGCGCTCGCCCAGCGCAGCGCGCTGCCGATCGACTTCGGCGAAATCCGCGCCGGTGGCCTTGCGGGCCTCGGCGAGCTTGGCCTGGGTCGACTGCAGCTCGCGCTGCGCGCCCTGCAGCGCCTCGCGCCGGCTGCGCACCTGCGACTGCAGGTCCTTGACCTGGGCGCGCAGCGACTCGGCCTCGCGCTGCTGCTCTTCGACGGTCTGGCGAAGCGCGCCGATCTCGGACTCCTTCGCTTCCAGCTGCACCCGCACGGTGGACGCGAACAGCAGATCGTCCCCGCTGACGCCCGACGCCTCGCGATAGAGATTGAGCGCCTTGGTCGGGTCCTTCTCGACGCCGAGCCCCTGCTCGTACAGATAGCCCAGATTGGTCTTGGCGCGGCCGAAACCCTGCGCGGCCGACTTCTTGAACCACACGGCGGCCATGTCGTAGTCGGGCGCGGTCCCCAGGCCCTTCATGTAGATCTCGCCGACGTAGTTCTGCGCCTCGGCGCTGCCCGCCGTGGCCTGGTCCATCCAGACCTTCAACGCGGTCTGGTAGTTGGCGCGGTCGAAGGCGACGTACTCGCCGCCGCGGATCTCGCAGTCGGCCTGCGTGGTCCGGATGGGTCGCCGCGCGCTCATGAAGCTGGCCTGCGCGCCGAGCTTGCGGACCTGACCGGGCAGCAGGCAGTCGACGATCAGCATGTCCTCGGCATTGCGCACCTTCGACCGGGCTGCCCCGGCGTCGAACGGGTGCAGTACCCCCGCCGCCGCCACCGCCGCCGCCACGGCCACCGACAGCAGCGTCCGCTTCCCGGACGCCACGCCCATGATCGAATTCGAGCCCATGCGTGCACCCTCCCTGAGAGGCGCTGTTCGGACGAACGGCCGGAGTATACTTCGGCGCACTGCAGGATTTCGTTCAGTTGGGGGACAACATGCGAATGCTGGGGAATGCCGCCACCGTGCTGGCCTCGACTTCGAATTGCGCGCGCCGAATCATCCGGGCCGCGTTCGCCACGATGCTGCTCCTCGCATCCGCCGGCGCCTCGGCGCAGTCGGTCTCCTTCACTGCCGGCGATTTCTTCATCGACATGGAGGCCGGCGACCCGACCCCCGTCGAGATCCGCACGCGCGACCTCAGCTCGATGCTGGTGGGCGGCGGCTCGCTGGATTGGGAGCTGCTGGGCTGCAGCGGTGTGTCCTTCGTCTCGCCGCCACCGTCGACGGCCGATGCCTCCGGGTTCACCTCGGCGACCATCGTCGGCACCATCGACGAGTCCTGCGAGATGCAGGTCACCTGGGACCACGACGACAACGTCGGAACGAGTCCGTTCGTCACCAGCCCCAACCTCAGCATCTTCGTCTTCGACGTACCCGTCTCCTCGACGCTGTTCGGCCCGAAGGCCATCACCCCGCGCATCGTCAACCCCGAGTTCGGCGTGCGCGTCACGTCCTCGGTCGGCGTGCCGATCGAGGGCGCCGCCGTCGAGTGGCGGGTGGAGGTCAACGGCTCGAAGCCCTTCTTCTTCGGCGGCAGTTGCGGCGACCAGTTCGTCTCCGACGCCAACGGTGAAGCCTTCTTCGATTTCGACGCCGTCGAGCTGTCGCGCTTCATCGGCGACTACGAAGTGACCGCCAGCATCTTTCCGTTCTGCTCGGCGGATCTGAAGCGCGATCGCCCGGCGGAGATCCTGCTGCAGGAAGTGTTCAATTTCACCATCGAGGACGTGCAGCTGCGCATCGCCGGATTCACGCAGAGTACGCCTCCGCTGGTGGTCGGCCGTGCCGCCGACGTCGAAGTCTTCTTCGAGACCACCCCCAGCGGGGTCGGCCTGCCCGACCTCGCGATCGAATGGTTCACCAAGGGCATTTCGACGACGCCGGACGCGGGCACCACGGCGCCGACCGACGCCAACGGCCGCGCCGTGCTCAGCTTCACGCCGACCTCGCCCGGCTTCGGCGGCTTGCTCGGCGTCAACGACGCCGGCAACGCCATCGACGTCAGTGACGAAGTGTCCTTCGGTGCGGTGGAGTATCGTCTGGAGTTCGTCTCCGGCCCGCTCGGCGACACCTTCACCGACGAAGTCGCGGGCGGCATCACCATGCGCGCGATCGGAGACTTCGGTGGCGGCAAGGACTTCCCGCTGCCCGACGTCCCGCTGACCTTCACGATCACCAGCGGCAACGCGCTGTTCACCGACAGCAACACCAACCAGGCCATCGTGGTCACCGGCGGCGGCGGCGGCAACGCCACGCCGAACGGCAGCGGCTTCGGTGAAGCGACCAGCCCGCCGATCCGCGTCGGCCGCACCGCCGACGACGTCACCATCGTGGTCTCCCTCGCCGACGCCGAAGACTTCGAAGTGCAGCTCGGCACCACGCCTTCCTCCTACACGCTGCAGGCCACGTCGCCGACCGATCCGACGATCGACGACGACCAGACCGTCGACCTCACGGTGCAGGCGCTGCGCGCCGGAATCAGCACCCCGCAGCCGCTCGGTGCGGGCGAGGTCGTCACCTGGTCGATCTCGCCGCCCGCCGACGGCGCGGTCGTCACCACGTCCACCCTCACCGACGCCAACGGCCTCGCCACCGCCACCTTCGACCCGGCGGTCGCCGGCACCTACGAAGTCGTGGCCAGCTTCGACCCGGGCATCCCCGGGGTGTCGCCCGGCACCGAGGCATTCACGGTCGAGGTACTGCCTACCGGGCCGGTGATCTCGCTCGCGCCGTTCTCCGGCGACCTCACCCGCGCCGGCCCGGGCAGCCAGTTCCCGATCCGCGTCGCCTACCTCGAGGACGGGCAACGTGCCGTCCCGCCGAGCGAGATCGCCGTGCAGTGGAGCGTCTCCTTCGGCGACGCGACCGTCTCGCCCGAAATCTCGCCCATCGGCACCCAGCTCGGCCTGGCCGGAACCCAGGTGACCTTCGGCAGCACGCCGGGCACCGTGGTGATCACCGCGTCGCTGGTCGACAATCCGCAGGTCACCACGTTCTTCTATCTCGAACTGCTGCCGGAGTTCGAACTGGCCATCCTCGAGCCAGACGGCGGTCAGATCGACCTCGGACCCGGCGAAGCGTTCGACGTGGTCGCCTCGCTGCGCACGGCCGAGGGCCAGCCCCTGTCCGGCCTGCTGCAGGTCCAGTCCGACATCGCGGGGCTGGGCTCGAGCCTTTTCGTCGACAAGTCGGGTATCGCGCGGCTGTCCGGTAACGCGCCGTTCGCTCCCGGCACCTACAGCATCGAACTGCGCTACGACGGCATCAGCAACGAGGCGGCCAGCAAGGCCCAGGGACCGGCACCGCTTTCCGAGTTCGTCACGGTCAACGTGATCGGCGACGGCACGGCTCCGGTGGCGACGCTCGAGATTGCCTCCGGCGACGGCCAGCAGGGACTCGTCGGACGCCCGGCCCAGCCGCTCGAGGTTCGCTACCAGATCGACGGCGAACCGCGCGGAGGCATCCAGGTGCAGTGGCTGGTGACCGGTGAAGGTACGCCGGCCAGCGGCGTCTCCACCACGAACTCCGAGGGTATCGCCCGCTACGACTTCACCTTCGGCGACTCGCCGGGACCGGTATCGGTCACTGCCAGCGTGGGACAGGCCTCGGTCCGCTTCGGCTTGAGCGCCGCATTGCCAGGCCTGCGCGTGGTGTCCGGCGACAACCAGGCCGGCCAGCCCGGCCTGCCGCTGCCGGCGCCGCTCGTCGTCGAAGTCACCGGCGCAGGCGCCAACTCCGGCTCGCTCGCCGGCATCCCGGTGAACTGGTCGGTCACCCTGGGCGACGGCAGCATCGCCGAGGCGACCACCCTGACCGGCGCCGACGGACGCAGCGCCAACACGTTGACGCTCGGTCCCGAGACTGGCGCCAACCAGGTGCGCGCCTCGCTGTCCAGCGGCGCCAGCGTGCTGTTCAACGCCAGCTCGGCCAGCGAACGGCTGACGCTGATCTCCGGCAACGCCCAGCGCGGGCCCGTGCAGACCTTGGCCGACGCACCGCTGGTGGTGCAGCTTCTTTCACCGAGCGGGGTGCCGATCGCCAACCGCGACATCCAGTGGATGGTGACCGGCGGCGATGCCGGCCTGGTGCGCAACGGCAGCGCTGCAGGCATCACCACGACCAGTCCGACCGACGCCGAAGGCCTGGCCCGGATCGGGCTGCGCTTCGGCAACACGGCCGGCAACATCACGGTGCAGGCCAGCCGCGGCCCCGGCACCATGCCGATCGTGTTCACCGCCATCGCGGACACGCCCGGGCTGCGAATCGTCTCCGGCAACAACCAGTCGGGTGAGGTCGGCCAGGCGCTGGCCGAGGACTTCGTGGTCTCCATCGCGCCGCAGGCCACCAAGGGCCTCGGCGGCGTCGCCATCAACTGGCAGGTGCTCGACGGCGGCGGCACGCTGCGCGAAACGGTCACCACCACGGACGCCGAAGGCCAGGCGAGCAACCGGCTCACGCTCGGGGCGTCCGCAGGTCCTGCCCGGGTGCGGGCGAGCATCCTCAACGGACCCGAAGTCGTCCTCCAGGCGACCGGCCTGAATCCCGCGGGCCAGCTGCAGAAGGTGTCGGGCGACAACCAGACCAGTCTGCCGACCAACACCGACTCGGCACCCCTGGTCGTGCGCCTGGCGCGCAGCGGCGGCGGCGTGGTCGCCGGCGCGACGATCCGCTGGGAAGGCACCAACGCCGGCTTCGCGACCAGCGAAGGCGGCGCACTCGCCACCAGCACGACCAGCGTCACCAACGCCCAGGGCGAGGCGCGCATCACGGCGCGCGTCATCGCATCCGGCCCGGCAACGGTGCGGGCGCAGGTCGACGGCGGCGTGCAGGCCGAGCCGGTCGAGTTCACCCTGCAGGGCGCCATCGCCAATGCGCCCGGTCTCGGAACCGAACAGCGCGACGTCGCCGGGGTCCTCGACTCCGCCTGCGCCGCGCTGGCAGCCCTGCCCAACCCGACCCCGGCCCAGGCGGACCTGCTGCAGCGCTGCCTGGAGCTGCAAGGCAACCCCGGCGATGCAGGCGATGCGCTCGAAGAGCTCGCGCCGGATGTCGGCCTCACCATGACCGGTGCCGGGCTCGAGGTCATCAATACGCAGGTGGCCAACGTCAACGGCTACCTCATCGAGGCGCGCAACAATCCGGGCGGCGGACGGTTCAAGGTCGGGGTCGCGACGGCCGACGGCATGCTGCCGCTGTCCTTCCTGCCGTCGGCACTCGCCGAGGAAGTCTCCGCCGAAGGCGAGGACCTCGGCCCCGACTTCGGGCGCTGGGGCTTCTTCGCCAGCGGCCAGGTCGGCCGCGGCAAGTACACGCGCGGCCAGCGGACGCCCGACTTCGACTACAGCTCGGGCAACCTGACGATGGGCGCCGACTACCGCGTCACCGATACGCTGATCATCGGCGGCGGCGTCGGCTTCTCCCGGCACGACACCGATCTGCGCAACGACGGGGGCACCCTCGACGTGTCCGGCTGGAACGTCATCGGCTACGGCACCTGGTACAACGAGCGCCAGTGGTTCGTGGACGGCGTGCTGAGCTGGGGCAGCAACGACTACGACCTGCGCCGCAACATCGACTACCGCATCGCCAACGCCGGCGGCGGGATCACCGAGATCGAGCAGGTCGCGTCGGCCAGCACCGACGGTGACCAGCTCGGCCTGTCGCTGGCGATCGGTCGCGACTGGCAGCACGGGCCGTGGAGCATCAACTCCTACCTCCGCGGCAACTACCTGCGCACCGAGTACGACGCCTACAGCGAGACGATGATCAGCGGCCGGCCGGGTGAAGGTCTCGCGCTCGCGGTGGAGGCGCGCGACCTCAAGAGCCTCAGCAGCCTGGTCGGCGGCAGGGCTACCTACGTGATGAGCCGCGACTGGGGCATCCTGATGCCGCACTTCCAGGCCGAATGGGAGCACAAGTTCGAGGACGATCCGACCCAGCTGTTCTCGCGCTTCGTCGCCGACCCCACGGGCACGCGCTTCGTGCAGCTCGGTGACGACATCGACACCAACACGTTCAACGTCGGATTCGGATTGTCGGCACTCTGGCCGGGCGGGCGCTCCGCCTACCTCGCTTACGAGCGCCTGCTGAGCGCGGCGGGACTCACGCAGAACACCCTGTCGGTCGGCGTTCGCATCGAGTTCTGAGGTGAGCGACGCCGTCCAGCGAGGGCATGGCCACCCCGGCGTCGTCCGGGAGTGGCCTTCGCCCTTGCACAGCCTTCCGAACGCGCGGCATGATGGCGGCGGAACTCAGCGAGGGGGACGTTGAGCATGCACTCCCGACAAGGATCGTGGGCCGCGGGACGGCCACCCGTCGCGCGGTGTCGCGCGGCGCAGCCGGAGGCGACCGCATGATCGAGTTTGGACACCTGAGCCATGTCGGCCTCAGGCGCGAGCACAACGAGGACACCTACTACGGCGATGCCGAGCTGGGGCTGTGGCTCGTCGCCGACGGCATGGGTGGGCACGAGTTCGGCGAGGTGGCCAGCGCCCTGGCGCGCGAGACCATCGTCCGGGAGGTTCGCGCCGGCAAGGGTTTGGCCGATGCCATCCGCGCCGCCGACGAGGAGATCATCAGCCATTCCCGTAGCCGCGCCGAGGCCCTGCCGATGGGAACCACCATCGCGGCGGTCAAGGCGGCCGGGGATCGGTTCGAGATGTCCTGGGTGGGCGATTCGCGCGTCTACCTGTGGAATGGATCGCTGCGGCAGATTTCGCAGGACCATTCCTACGTGCAGGAGCTGATCGATCAGGGCGCGATCACCGCCGAGCAGGCGCGCACGCATCCCCACCGCAACGTGGTCACCCAGGCGCTCGGTGTCACCGACCCGCACAGCCTGCGCGTCGAAACCGTCGCCGGCGAGCTCAAGCCCGGCATGCAGCTGCTCCTGTGCAGCGACGGGCTGACCGAGGAGGTCGACGACGAGGCCATCGGGCGGCTGTTGTCGCGTAGCGACCTGAGCGCCCAGGAGTGCGTCGACCAGTTGATCATGGCCGCCCTCGACGGCGGCGGCTCGGACAACGTCACCGTGGTCCTCGTGCGGCGGCGCTGAGGCAGCCCTGCGCCCGGCCGATCGACCGAGCGCAGCAATCGAGCAGGGCCGACTCCCCCTTCCGTCGACTCTCCGCCCGCCGCTCCTCCGCGCCCGCGCGGAACCCCGAGTCCCTGCGCTCCGCTAGCCTCCCAGCGCGGCCTTCTCGGCTTTCTCGAGCAGGGTCTTCAGGTCGGCGTTCTCGGCATCCGCACGCAGCCCGTCGGTCGCCAGCGTCCGACAGTTGGTCCACAGGCTGCGGTCGCACATGGCCTGCGCCGAGCGCAGGTAGAAGGCCGCGACGTCGGCCAGCCCGGCTCTGGCGCGCGCGTTGTCGGGCTCGATCTCGAGCACCTTGCGGTAGAGGTCGACGGCCGAGTCTCCCGGCGGGTAGATCAGCTTGCGACCGGGCTCCTTGGTGGTGCCGTACTCGCGGTTGGCGTCGGCCTGGGCGAGCAGCGATTCGACGTCACTGAGGTCGACCGGACTGGGCACGACCACTTCCGGCGGGAGCTGCGTCGGGTCGACCGGCGTCACCACCGCCGGCGGCTCGACCGCGGCTGGCGGTGGCTCGGGCGAGCGCAGGAGCCACAGCGCCACCCCCATCACGACCACCACGACGCCCAGGCCGATGCCTGCCGGCAGCGCCCAGCGCGGCAGCCGGCCGGTCTCGGCGTCGACTTTCGACGTGCGGGTCGTGGTGCTGCCGGTCCGCCGCCCCGGGCGGTTCTTGGCTGGCGCGCCTTCCCGGAGCAGTTGTGCCTCGGGCGCCGCGGCGAGCAACTGTTCGACGGCCGCGATGAAGGCGTCGCCGGTGGGAAACCGGTGATCGGCGACCTTGGCCATGAGGCCGTCCAGCAGCGGCTGCAGCCATGCGTGCTCCGCCGGCAGCGTGGGCACCGGCTGGGTCACGTGCATCAGTGCCACGGTGAAGGGATCGCTCGCCTGGTAGGGCGGCTCTCCGGTCAGCATCTCGTAGAACATCACGCCCAGGCTGTAGAGGTCGGACCTGCCGTCGACCTGTTCCGCCCGCGCCTGCTCCGGACTCATGTAGTCGGGCGTGCCGATGGAGGCACCGGCCATGGTCGCGCCGGACTTGGCGTCCATCGCCTTGGCGATGCCGAAGTCGGCGAGTACCGCGGTGCCGTCCGCCTTGAACAGGACGTTGCCCGGCTTCACGTCGCGGTGGACGAATCCCATGTTGTGCGCGAACTGCAGCCCGCGGGCGACGTCGCACACGATGTCGAGGGAATCGGCGACCGACAGGCCGGCATCGACCTTCTCGCGCAGCGTGCCGCCGGGGATGTACTCGGCGGCGAGATAGTAGACGGTACCGTGCGAACCGATGTCGAAGACGGTGACGAGGTTCGGGTGGGCGAGCTTGGCGGTGATCCGGCCTTCCTTCAGGAAGCGCTCGGTGAACTCCGTGTTGGCGGCCAGCGCCGGCGCCATCACCTTGAGCGCGACCTCCCGGTCCAGCGACTCCTGGACCGCGAGGAAGACCGACGCCATGCCGCCTTCGCCCAACGGCCGAAGGATCCGGTATCCCGGAATGTGGATGTCGACCGACTTGAGCAGGATGGTGGAGGACACGAGGCGCGCGCGATCAGGATCCGGCTCGATTATCCACGATGTGCCGAGCGCCGCCTACGGCGCCCCGCCGATGCGGGGCGCCGCGCAACACGACGGGAGGTGATTCAGCCGGCAGCGCGGCGCAGCTCACGCAGCGCCGCGACGAACGCGCCCATGTCGTAGGCGTTCTCGTTCTCGACGCGCGCGTAGAGTGCATCCACGCGCGCCTTGAGCGCCTCGCTGCGTGCAGCGTCGAGGGCGTTCAGCGTCTCGAAGGCGGTGACCACGCTCGAGGCCGCCATCGCCGCCTGCTCGGCCGCGGCATAGTCGCGATACTCGCCGCGTTCGCCGTCGGCGACCAGGCTGTCGAGGATCGGCGCCAGGCTGCCCGCGCCGAATTCGGTGGCGGCCACGCGCGGCAGCATTCCGCGGATCTCCTGCACCAGCGCGCGCGCAGCGCCCGCCGTGGCCTCGCGGTTCTCGGTGGTGGCCCTGTGCAGGGCGCGGGTGCGCTCCTGGACGCGCTGGGCCGCGCCGCGATCGACCGCCGCGAGCACGTGACGGAACATCACCAGATTGGCGTCGTTGAGCCGAACGATGCCGGGCCCCAGACCGGTACCGGGGCGTGGGCCCCACTTGCCGCTGTCCATGCGCTTGTGACAGGCGTGACAGTCGAACAGCACCAGCTCGGGGAAGATGCCGTCCCAGCCGTGACGCGGATCCAGCAGGGTGTCCAGCAGGTTCACCGCGGCGATGCCCTGACCGATGCCCCAGTCGCGCACGCCGTTGAACTCGCCCTTGCGGCGGACGTAGTCGTCGTCGATCTCGTAGTGGGTGACCTCGGGCAACCAGGTGAAGGTGTCGAGTTCGAATCCGAGCCGCGGGTGGCCGGCGCCCATGATCCGGTGCGTGATCATGCGATCGGGCGTTCCCATGTGGCACGACAGGCACAGCTCGGCGCGCTTGACCGGGTCCTCCGTGGGATACAGGCCGTTGGCGAGATTGTCGGCATGCGGCGTGTCCTTGCCGGTGTGCGACGTCAGCCAGCGCTCCGAACCGCCGTGACAGGCTTCGCAGCCGACGCCGTCGGAAAGCTGGAAGCGTTCGCCGCGCTTGTCCTCCGGCGGATTGTCCGCGTGGCAGTCCAGGCACACCTTCGCCTTGGTCGCGTCGCCCAGTCCGAGCTTGCGGGCGATCGCCTGTCCTTCGGCGGACTGCAGCGCCTGATAGGCCTTGGTCGAGTGCGGGTCGTACTCCTGCCAGCGCGCGAACTCGCTCTGCCAGACGTTGGAATCCTTGAACGGCTGCGAGGCGCCATGGCAGACGCTGCTGCTGCAGGTCGCCACGCCCATGTGCTTGTCGGCGTGGATCGCAGCCACCACGGAAGCGTGCGCGGACGGCGCCAGCGCAAGGCCGAGAAGAACGGCCACGTAATGCAGTCTCATCCCCTTACTCCTCCCCAAGAGCGTGCCGGACCGCGAGACCCAGTCGCGTCCGATTATGCCACTACCGGATCGCTGTCGTGTGGCGCTGCGTCGGGTGCGGGCCAAAGGCATCGCCCGGCACCGGCGAGCTGGCGCAGCCGAGCCTCGTGCCGCGCGAGCTCCGGCGCCGTGGCACGCCGGACCCGTGGACGCCCGGTGGGCGCAGCCGGACCGTAGGTCGAGGCACGCCGGTCCACCGGCGTGGCCGCTGCCGCGGGTGCGACGAGACCGAGATCGCCCTGCCCGGCGGTCAGGCCCAGGTAGACCTCGGCGAGCAGCTCCGCGTCGAGCAGCGCGCCGTGCAGGGTGCGATGGGCATTGTCGACCTGCAGCCGCTTGCACAGCGCATCGAGGCTGTTGCGCTGGCCCGGATATCGTTCGCGGGCGAGCTGCAGCGAATCGACCACGCCGCAGGTCTCCCGGATGCCGCGGAGGCCTCGACCCGTACGGGCCAGCTCGGCATCGAGGAATCCGACGTCGAACGCCGCGTTGTGGATGATCAGTTCGGCGCCGTCGATGAACGCGAGGAACTCGTCGACGATCTCCTCGAACCGCGGCTTGTCGGCGAGGAAGTCGTCGGTGAGCCCGGTGACCTCGATCGCGCCGGCGTCCATCGGCCGCTGCGGATTGAGATAGCGCTGGAAACGGCGTCCCGTCGGGCGCCGCTCGACCAGCTCGATGCAGCCGATCTCCACCACGCGATGTCCCTTCTCCGCCGAGAGCCCCGTGGTCTCGGTATCCAGTACGACCTGCCTCATCCGGTTTCCTCCTGCGCAGCATCCCCCTGTCCCTGTGCCGCGGTCCTGGCCAGCCGATCCACCCGCTCGTTCTCGGCATGACCGGCATGGCCGCGAACCCAGATCCAATCGACGTCGTGCGGGTCGGCGGCCTTCTGCAGCCGCTGCCACAGATCCTGGTTGCGCACGGGTTCCCCGCCTGCCGTGCGCCAGCCGCGGCGAATCCAGCCGGGCATCCATTCGGTGATGCCCTTCTGGACGTACTGCGAATCGGTGTGCAGGCGAACCCGGCACGGCGCGCGCAACGCCTCCAGCGCCGCGATCGCCGCCATCAGCTCCATCCGGTTGTTGGTGGTGCCCGCATCGCTGCCGCACAGCTCGCGTTCCCGGCCGGCATGACGCAGCAGGGCCGCCCAGCCGCCCGGGCCCGGGTTGCCCAGGCAGGCCCCGTCGGTGAACGCATCCACATCGGGGCGCTGCCGCTCAGACCGGCGCATGCGCACCTACGGGCAGGCGTCGCTGGCGCGGCGCGACGGGCGTGAGCGCGGGCTTGCGCTTGCGCGCGACGAACAGCCTCGCCGCGCGCCAGGCGGCCGGCGAGCCGCCCCGATGCTGCCCTTCCCCGATCCATGGCAACACCGGCCCGACCCCCAGCTCGCGCTCCAGCAGCAGCCCGCTCGCCGCCAGCCAGCCGCGCAGCTTCGCCGCGCTGGGCGGATCGATGCCGCGTCGATTCCAGCGCAGTCGCCACAGGCTGGCCGCTGAGAGGCAGACGAGAAAGGCGACACCCTCCGGGCGCAGGACGCGTGCCAACTCGGCGATGCGCTGCTGCGGGGCGATCGCGTCCTCGATCACGTGCAGGCCGTAGACCAGGCAGAAGGTCTCGCTGTCGAAGGGCAGCGCCTCGAAGCTGCACCCGACATCGCCGACGAGGCGGTCATGCAGCGCATGCAGCCGCGTGACGGTCTGCAGCATGTTTCCCGACAGCTCGGCCGGCGCACCGACGCCCGGCCGCAGGTAGAGACCGCGGACGCCGATGTACTGCGTCAGCAGCGGCGTCGCCTGTCTCTGCTCCTCGCACATCAGGCGCAGCGCCACTGGCTCATCGAACCAGGCGCTGCCGGTACCAGGTTGACGGGGGAGGCTCGGCGCCGGCATGTTGCCGGCATTGTGCCCGAGGCGCCCGCGCGCGTCAGCCCGCCCGCAGGTACCAGCCCCTTCAGGTCGCGCACTCGCGCGGTGCTTCGAGAATGCAAGAGCAATCAACGTCCGCTGCCAGAATCCCGCAGGTGCTCACGCTGGACTGCCTACCCGTCCTCGAGGACAACTACATCTGGATCCTGCGGGACGAACGCGGCGTGGGCGTGGTCGTCGATCCGGGGGAGGCGCCGCCCGTGCTCGAGGCGATCGACCGCGGGCTCCGCCCGGCCGCGGTGCTGGTCACCCACCATCACCCGGACCATATCGGCGGACTGCCGGAGCTGATGGCGGCATGCTCCGCGCCGGTGTACGCGCCGGATGACCCGAGAATCCCGCACGCGACCCATCGCGTGGTCGACGGGGACGTCGTCGAAGTCGCCGAGCTCGGCCTTCGCTTCACGGTGATCGGCGTGCCCGGCCACACCAGAAGCCACGTCGCGTATCACGACGGCGTGCGGCTCTTCTGCGGGGACACCCTGTTCAGCCTGGGCTGCGGGCGACTGTTCGAGGGCAGCCCCGGCCAGATGCTCGCATCCCTCGATCGCCTCGCCGGTCTGGCCGACCCGACCCTGGTCTGCTGCACGCACGAGTACACCCTCGCCAACGGCCGGTTCGCCTGCGTCGTCGAGCCGCAGAACCCTGCGCTTGCCGATCGCATCGCGCAGGCGCGCGCGGCGCGTGCCCGAGGGATGCCCTCGCTGCCGTCGACGCTCGCCGCGGAGCGGGCCTGCAACCCGTTCCTGCGATTGGATGCTCCGGCCGTGCGCGCCGCCCTGCGCGCCCGTCAGTCCGGCGCAACCGACGACCGGGTGTCGCGCTTTGCCGCGCTGCGGCGCTGGAAGGACGGGTTCGGCGGGTGAGCGTGCGCGGCCTGCTTGTCGTCGCGCTGGTGCTCTGCCTGCTGGTGCTGGCAGCCGGCTGCGCGCCTCGCAGCGTGCGGCCTGCGCCCCCGGTCGAACCCGTGTCCGACCCCGAGACCGCCGCCTCCTCGGAGCGTGCGCCACCCTCGCCCACCGAGGCGCCGCCTGCCCGGAAAGGCATCGGCGGTGGGTCGACCACCTCGCGCAAGCTCGATGCGGCGTCCGCCGCCGTCGAGCCGGCGACAGCGGAGGCGGTGCTCGCTCGACTCGCCCGCCGCATGCGGGCAGCGGACTGCAGCGATCCGCAGGTGCGGCGCGCAGCCGCGCTGCAGCTGCGCAACCGCAGCGCGCTGGGGGAGAAGCTCGAGCGCGTCCTGCCGCTTCTGGATTACGTCCTCGCCGGAATCGAGGCGCGCGATCTGCCGGGTCAGTTCGCGCTGATTCCCTGGGCGGAGAGCGGATTTCGCGCCGACCCCGGCAACCGCGGGACGGTGCAGGGCCTGTGGCAGTTCACCATCTCCACCGGCCGAGGCCAGGGCCTGCGCATCGACCAGCGCTACGACGGGCGGCGGGCCGCCATCGAGTCGACGGACGCCGCGCTCGACCACCTCGCCGATCTGCTGGACCGCTTCGAAGACTGGCGCCTGGCGATCCTCGCCTACAACGTCGGTCCCGGCGGGCTGGCGCGCGCGTTGTCCCGTCGCGCGCCCGGTTCGCCGGGACTGCCCGCGGGTCTGCGCGCACACAGCTACGCATACCTGCACAAGATCACCGCGCTGTCGTGCATGCTCGTCGCGCCGGAGCGGCACGCGATCACGCTGCCCGACGGAGAGTTCGAGCGCCTCGTGCCCGCTCCGCGACCGCGCGACGTCCACAGCGTGCACCACCTGGCGAGCCGGGCCGGGATCGAGGCCGACCTGCTTCTCCAGTACAACGCGGCCTTCCGCGGCGGCGACATCGCCGACGATGCGCCGGCGCTGATCCTGCTGCCCGCCAGCGCCGCCGCGCGGCTGTCCCTCGCCGCGACTGCCTCGGCACCTTCGCCGCACGCCCCCGAAACAGGCACGCCCGTCGCCGTCGACCACGATCCCGGGCCGCAGCCTCGGAGGTCCATCGTCGACCACGTCGTGCGCACGGGCGAGACGCTCTGGCGCATCGCGCGCCGCCATCGCGTCGCGCTTGCCGACCTGCTGCGCTGGAACGGTCTGGAACGCAGCAGCATCATCCGGCCAGGACAGCGACTGCGGTTGGTGCCGCCGCCCTGACCCGGCCGGCCCGCTGCCGGACCCGGTTAAACTGGCGCCCCCAACCAGACTCAGGGAAGCACCATGGGTTTCCTGCAGGGCAAGCGCGCGCTGATCGTCGGCATCGCCAGCCAGCGCTCGATCGCCTCCGGCATCGCCGAGGCGATGCATCGCGAGGGCGCCGAACTCGCCTTCACCTACCAGAACGACAAGCTGCGCTCGCGGGTCGAGGACGCCGCTCGCGGCTGCGGCTCCGACATCGTGTTGCCGCTCGACGTCGCCGACGACGCGCAGATCGCCGCGGTGTTCGAAGCGCTGGGCGCACGCTGGGACGGCCTCGACATCCTGGTCCATTCGGTCGGCTATGCACCGCGCGAGGCGATCGAAGGCAACTTCCTGGACGGACTGACCCGCGAGAACTTCGCCATCGCCCACGACATCTCCAGCTACAGTCTCGCCGCGCTGGCCAGGGCGGCACGGCCGATGATGCAGGGCCGCCGCGGGTCGATCCTGACCCTGAGCTACCTCGGCGCCGAGCGCGCGCTGGCGAACTACAACGTGATGGGCCTGGCCAAGGCCAGCCTGGAGGCCTGCGTGCGCTATCTGGCGCTGAACCTCGGGCCCGAGGGAACGCGTGTCAATGCCGTGTCCGCCGGACCGATCAAGACTCTCGCGGCGGCCGGAATCGCGAACTTCCGCAAGATGCTCGGCCACGTCGAGGCACATGCTCCGCTGCGTCGCAGCGTGACGATCGAGGACGTCGGGAACGTCGCAGCCTTCCTCTGCTCGGATCTCGCCGCCGGCGTGACCGGCGAGATCACCTACGTCGACGCCGGCTACAACATTCTCGGCATGACCGGAATCGATTGACGCGGGCGCGATTCGCTTCCGCGCTGCAGTGCGCGGGCGGCGCATGCCGCCCGCACTCCGATCAGAGCCGTTCGACGGCCAGCCGCACCGGAATCTGGGCGCGCAGCGCGGCGACGTAGGCCTGGGCTTCGACGCTGCCGTAGAGCCCGGCAAGCTGACCGCGCAGGGCGTCGCGCATCTCGGCGTCGAGCGAGGACACGTCCCCGGGGCGAACTGCCGTCACCTCCACCAGCGCGTAGCGGTCGCCTCCGATCGCCACCTGCGCCCTGGAGGGCGTCGACTCCGACGGATGCGCAAGGCTGAACGCCGATTCGGAGATCTCCGGCGCCACCGTCACGCCCGAACGGCCCACGTCGGTCGCCGTCTGGACCTCGGCCCCGAGCTCGCCCGCGATCGCGTCCAGCGTCTCGCCGCCGAGCAGGCGTCGGTGCAGCTCTTCGGCGCGGGACTTCGCTGCCTCGGAGCGAAGCGATTCGGCGTGCTCGAGGGTGACCTGCCCGCGGATGTCGGCCAGCGGAATCGGTGCCGGCGGGGCGTGATCGACCACGCGGATGGCGACCAGCCTGCCCTCGCCGACCTCCAGCGCATCGCTGACGTGGCGCTCGGAGATCAGCGCCGGCGAGAAGGCAGCCGCCAACACCTTCGGATCGGCGCTGAGCGGATCGGCGCCGCCGACCCGGCCGAAAGGCCCCAGCGTGCGCACTTCCAGTCCCACCTCCTTCGCCGCCGTCGCCAGCGAAGTGGGGTCGCGGTAGAGCGCATCGACGAGCAGCCCCGCCAGGTCGCTGTAGCGACGCTCGCGCTCGGTCTCGAGAAACTCCCGTTCGAGCTCGGCACGGACCTCCTCGAACGCCTTGCCCTTCTCGGGACGGATCTCGCGGAGCTGGATCACGTGCCAGCCCTCCGCCGATTTCACCGGATCACTGACCGCCCCTGCAGCCAACGCGAAGAGCCCGGACTCGAACGCCGGGTCGGTCAGGCCGCGCTCGAGCCATCCGAGGTCGCCGCCGGCGTTGCGCGATCCGGCGTCCTCGGAATTCTCGCGCGCCAGCGCGGCGAAATCGGCGCCCTCGGCGCGGGCCTGCTCGACCAGCGCCTGCGCCTTCGCCTGGGCGACCTTCTGCGCGTCGGCGTCGCCGTCCGGCGGCGTCTTGATGAGGATGTGGGATGCGAGGCGCTGCTCGGGCTCGATGAAGCGGGTGCGCTGCTCGTCGTAGCGACGGCGCAGCGTGTCCTCGTCGGCGACGGTGGGAACTTCCAGCGCATCGCTGCGAAGCTCGATGTACTCGATGGTGACCTGCTCGTCCGTCAGATACCTGCCGCTGTTGGCCTCGTAGTAGGCCTGCAGCGCGGCCTCCTCCGGCGCGTCGGTCGACACCGGTGGCGGTTCGACGACGAGGTAGCGCAGGTCTCGCTTCTGGTCGCGCAGGGCGACGTAGGCGTCGATGTCGGCGCCGGTGGCGAACGCCGAACCCTCGATCCCCTGCGGCAGGATGCGGACCTCGAGATCACGAACGATGCGCTGCTCGAACTCCCGCGGGCTCATGTTCTGCCCGGACAGCAGCAGCCGGTACTGATCGACGTTGAAGGTACCGCCGACCTGGAAAGCCGGGATACCGGCGATTTCCCTCTGCAGCTGCTCGGGCGGCACGATGGCCCCGCCCGACGCGGCGGATTGGCGCAACAGCTCCTCGTCGACCAGGCGCTCGAGCAGCGCCCGCTTCGTCTCCGGACGCTCGATCTGCCGACCGTCGTAGCGTTCGCCGAGCATCTGCCGCATCTGCTGGCGGTATTCCTCGAACCTCCGCTGGAACTGCTCCTGCGGAATCTCGGCATCGCCGACCTTGGCGACCCAGGTCTCGGTCGGCGCCGTGAAGTAGTCGGTGACGCCGAAGAAGGCGAATGGAATGACCAGGATGCCGACGATGACGGCGGCGATCCAGCCGGAAGTTTTCTCGCGGAGTTTCTGCAGCATGGTCGGGCGGCGATCCGTGTGTCGGCGGCGGCCGACCAGCGGGACGAGGCCCTCGACCACCGCGAAAAAAGCGAGGGCGCCGTCTTGCGGCGCCCTCGAGGACATGGCGGAGTGGACGGGACTCGAACCCGCGACCCCCGGCGTGACAGGCCGGTATTCTAACCGACT
>VFQU01000856.1_pt1 | contig 21326 bp, 22 predicted proteins | sample 3512311 | NCBI WGS metagenome assembly VFQU01 (sample SAMN10412377, study PRJNA504923) | tailings metagenome | isolation source: Relicate 3 Philex TSF3 active mining site | place: Philippines: Tuba, Benguet | collected 2017-08-29
GGCGGGATCGCCGAAGTGACTGAGACAGACGATGATCGCAGCGCGCTTGCCCGCGCGGATGCCGCGCTCTATCGCGCCAAGCAGGAGGGTCGCAACCGCATCGCGGTGGGCTGAGCCTCGCCCAATCCTTTTGGGACACAAGAAAAGCCCGGCAAAACCGCGATGGTCTTGCCGGGCTATGCCGACCCGCCAGGGGGAACGGGACGGATGCGCGAACCGGTGCTTAGCGCAGGAGCGAGAGCACGTTCTGCTGCGACTGGTTGGCCTGCGCCAGCATCGCGGTGCTCGCCTGACCGAGGATCTGCGCCTTGGCGAGCGCGGTGGTTTCTTCCGAGTAATCCGCGTCCATGATCCGCGAACGGGCATCGGAAAGGTTGGTCGCCGTGGTGGTGAGGCTGTTGATCGCCGATTCAAGGCGGTTCTGTCCGGCACCCAGCGAAGAACGGGTGGTGTTCACCGCGTCGATCTGGGCATCGACGTTGGTGATGGCCGTTGCAGCATTGGTGGCGGTATCGACGGCGAAGTCGGCCGCTTCAAAGCTGGTGGGATCAAGCGCAGTACTGGTCAGAGTGACAGCGCGGGTTGCATCGATCTGAATGTTGAAAGTTACGTCTGCCGCACCGAAAACGGCAACCCCGTTGAAGCGTGTGTTGGTGAGGATGTCGTTCATCTGCGCAGAAAGTTCGGTGACTTCGTCGTTGAGAAACGCGCGATCGGCGTCGGTCAGCGTGCCGTTTTGCGACTGCACGGCCAATTCACGCACCCGCTGAAGCATGTTGGTGACCTCATCGAGCGCGCCCTCGGCGGTCTGGGCCAGCGAAATGCCGTCATTGGCGTTGCGGACGCCCTGGCGCATCGCGCGGATATCCGAGGTCATGTTATTGGCGACCGCAAGGCCAGCGGCGTCGTCAGAGGCACTGTTGATGCGGCGGCCGGTCGACAGGCGCTCCATCGCGGTGCCGAGCATGCGGCCCGCCGAAACGCTCGCATTGGCGGCGCGCAGTGCGGAAACATTGGTGTTGATCACAGTCATTGGTCTAAACTCCCGAATGGTCATTGACAGCGAACACACCCGCCGCTGCTGGCCCTAAGACCGACCATCTGCGCCAATGTTTAAGCGGGTTTTTTTGGGGCCGTCGGCCAAACCGCTGCACAGCATCGCCCGGCTAAGCATTTCTACGAGAGCTTAAATTACCGCCTTGTTGGCCTTGTCGGCGGCAATTGTCTGCCTGTCGAATGATCAATCAGGGGCGATTATGAACAGCGTGCAGCCACAGCCTTGCCGATCCGCCACCCGTGCCCGCACGTCCGAGGCGCAGGGCAGTGTCCTTGCCCGTCATGGCGCATTGCTCGAAAGCACCCTGCCGCTGCTGGCGCGCCGCTGGCAGCGCGATCGGCTGGTGCTGGGCATGGATGGCCGCTTTGCCCTGCCTGCGGGCGGGCGTCCGGCGGGCGCGGTTGAGTTGGAGCTGGCGCATTCGGATCGCCCGGCGCTCACCTCACTGGCCCGCGGGCGCATCCAGCTGGCCTATGATGAGCGTGCCCTCTCGCAGCCGCGTGCGGCGTTCATGGCCTGTGCTGCGCAAGGCGGCTGGCCGATTGCCGGTGACGAGGCGAGCCTCGCCCTGCTGACCCTTGCCGAACGGGTCGCCGCCAGCGCGATCCCCGTCCTTCTCGAAGGGCCGACCGGCACCGGCAAGGAAGTGCTGGCGCGCTTCGTTCATCGCTGCTCGCACCGCGCAGGCGGGCCGTTTATCGCGGTCAATTGCGCCGCCATGCCCGAGGCCATGCTCGAAGGGCTGCTGTTCGGGCATCGCAAAGGTGCCTTCACCGGCGCGGGCGAAGCGCGCGAAGGGCTGTTCCGGGCAGCGGACGGCGGCACGCTGCTGCTCGATGAAATCGGCGAATTGCCGCTCGCGCTTCAGGCCAAGCTGCTGCGCACGCTGCAAGAAGGCGAAGTGCTGCCGCTGGGCGATACCACGCCGATCAAGGTCGATGTGCGGATCGTGGCCTGCACCAACCGCACCCTTGCCGCCGAAGTCGCGGCTGGGCGCTTCCGCGAGGATCTGCTCTACCGGCTCAACGTGTTCCCCCTCGAACTGGCTGCGCTGCGCGAACGGGCGGGCGATATTGCTCCGCTCGCCTTCGGGATGCTGCTGCGCCATGCCTGCCGCCCCGGCATGCCCGGCTGGCTGAGCGCCGAGGCGCTGGCGCGGCTTGAAGCACATACCTGGCCCGGCAATGTGCGCGAGCTGGAAAACGTCATCCGCCGCGCGATTCTGCTGGCAGGCGAGGCGCACACCATTGCGGGTGAACATATCATCTTCGATCGCCCGGTGCGTGCGATGGCCGCCAGTCTCGCGTCTGCCCCCGCGCCTGCCGCCTCGCCTGCCGCCTCGCCTGCCCCGGCCCCGGCCGCGATCCGCGCGGGCACGGCGTCGCTTTCGGCGGTTGCCTTTGCCTCCGAAGCTGAGGCCATCCTTGCAGCGCTCGCCCGCCACGATGGCAACCGGGTGCGCACCGCGCAAAGCCTCGGCATTTCCGAACGCACCTTGCGGTATCGCCTCGCCTCGATGCGCGAACACGGCATGATGGCGGCTGCGGGAGGGCGGGCATGAGCGCGCTCGGCTCCACACTCGGCGTTGGCGATATCATGGCCCTGCGCGCTCAGGTGATCGAACGCCAGAGCGCGCTGCGCGATGTGCGCGCGGCGAGCGAGACGGCCTCGGCTGGCTATGCGCCGCTCGCCCCGGCGGGCGGTTTTGCCGCCACGCTCGAAGGGGCGATGCGGCAGGTCAGTGCGGTGCAGGCTCGATCAAGCGCCATGCAAACCGCCTATGAACAAGGGCAGGTAACCGACATCGCCCAGGTGATGATCGCCCGTCAGGAAGCGGGCATCGCCTTCGAAGCGACGCTTCAGACCCGCAACAAATTGCTGTCCGCCTATCAGGACATCATGCGGATGGGGGGCTGATAGATGGCCGAACTTGCCCCCGCTTCCGCCGATGGCGCAACCGCCTTGGTGCCGCAAGGTGCATCTGCTCGCGCCGACTTGACCAGCCGCCTGCCGCAGCCGCTTGCCGGCCTTCTCGGCCAGCCTGCGGTGCGCCGCGCGCTGCCTGCCATCGCCGGCGTGGGCGCGCTGGCGATAACGGGCGCGCTCTATCTCGCGCTGGCCCAAGGCCCGCAACGGGTGCTTTATGCCAGCCTCACCGATGCCGAACGCGCCAAGGTAACCGAGACGCTGGCAGCGAGCGGCGTAGCCTATACGATCGATAACGGCACCGGCGCAATCACAGTCGCCGAGGATGATATCTACCGCGCGCGGATGCTGGTGGCGAGCAACGCCGGGATCGCCGCGCCCGAAGGCGCATCGGAAATGCTCGATGCGATCCCGCTGGGCTCATCGCGCACCCTCGAAGGCGAACGCCTGCGGCTGGCGCGGGAACGCGAGCTGGTGCTGACAATCCGCGAGATCGACGGGATCGAGGCGGTGCGCGTGCATCTCGCCACGCCCGAACGATCGGTGTTCGTGCGCGATGCCAGCGCGCCCAGTGCATCGGTGATGGTGCGGCTCGCCAGCGGGCGCAGCCTGTCGCAAAGCCAGGTCGAGGCCATCGTGAACCTTGTCGCCGCCTCGGTTCCGGGGATGACGAGCGATGAGGTGCGCGTGGTCGATCAGAACGGGCGCCTGCTTTCCGCCGCGCGCGAGACCGGGGCCGAGGCGCTCGATCTCCAGCGCGAGCTTGAAGCCAAGCTGGTCAGCCAGATCGATGCGCTGCTGCTGCCCCTCTTGGGCGAGGGCAATTACACCGCTCAGGTGCAGGCCGAACTTGATCCCGAAGAAGTCACCCGCGCGCGCGAAAGCTATGACAATCCCGGCGTGGTGCGCAGCGAGACCGAGCGCAATGCCACCCGCACCGGCCAAAGCGCGCCGGGCGGGGTTCCCGGCGTTCCCGCCAACACCCCGCCGCCCGATCCCACGCTGGTGAACGGCGCGCCGCAGCCGACCCCGCCTGCACAGGCCAGCGCCAGCGCCAGCGACACCGAAAGCGCGGTGCAGCGCTCCTATGAATTGGGGCGCGAAGTGGCTGTCACCAATCGCCGCCCCGGCGGGTTGACCAAGCTTTCGGTTGCGGTCGCGGTGAGCGATGAGGCGCTCAAAGCCGCCGCCCCGCTGACGGCTGCCCGCCTGCAAACGCTGGTAAGTGCGGCGGTGGGCGCCAATGCGCAGCGCGGCGACATGGTGGAAGTGGTGCCTGGCAAGTTTGGCCCCGCTGAATTGGCCGCGCCAGCGTTTTACGAACAGCCGTGGTTCATGGGCGTGGTGCGTTACGGCGCGATGCTGCTCGCTGTGCTGTTGGTGCTGCTTTTGGCGGTGCGCCCGTGGCTCACGCGGCTGCGCGAAAAAGACAAGGCTGCTGCTAAGCTTGCTGCCGAACAGGCCGGCGAGGAGCGCGCGCGGATCACGCTGACGCTGGATCACGAAGCCGCCGGCCCCGAGCCCGGCAGCACCGCCAGTCTTGCCGCCGCGCCGCAGGTCGATCTGCCGCAGCAGGTGGCGCTCGCCCGCCAGTTCGCCGCGCGCCAGCCTGATCGCGCCGCGCTGGCGCTGCAACGGATGTTGCAAGCGCCGAGCGCTGTTGCCGAAGCCCCCGCCGGAGCGACCGCCTGATGAGCGCTGCCGAGCCCCTGCGCGCGCCCGAAGGCGATTCTGGCGCTATCAGCCTACCCGAAAGCCTGCTGACCCGGCCCGACCGCGCAGCGGTGTTCCTGATGCTGATCGGCGATGCCGAGGCCAGCCGTCTTTTGGGCCGCCTTGCCCCTTCCGAACTCGAACGGCTGGGCGCAGCGATGGTGGCATTGGGCGAAGTGGACGAAGCGGGCATGGCCGAGGCGCTGGCCGATTTCGTCACCGAAGCCCAGCGCGAGGTTATTCCTGCGCGTGACCGCGCGGGTGAGGTGCGCGGCCTGCTCGAACGCTCGCTCGGGCTGGCCAAGGCGGAAAGCCTGATGCAGCGGATCGCGCCTGATGCGCAGCCCTTCTGTATCGAGGTTGCGCGTTGGCTGGCGCCGGGCGTGCTGGTGCGGCTGATCGGTGATGAACACCCGCAGATGATTGCCGCGCTCCTTCTGCTGATTGACGCCGAACCGGCGGCTGCGGTGCTTTCGGCCCTGCCCGCCAGCGTGCAGAGCGAGGTGGTCGAGCGGATCGCGCGGGCCGGGCCGATCTCCCCGCGCGCGGCCAGCACCATCGATGCGTTGCTGTCGCAGCGGATCGGGGCAAGCTTTGGCCCTTCGGCGCTGCTGCTCGGCGGGCCTCAGGAGGCGGCCAATCTCATCAATCTGGCTGCGGGCGAGGTCAAGGGCACGGTGCTGCCGGTAATCGCGCAGCGCGATGCGCCGCTGGCGGCTGCGATCGAGGATGCGCTGTTCACTTTCGACATGCTGCTCACGCTCGACCCGATGTCGATGGGCCGCCTGCTGCGCGATGTCGACACAGCGCAGTTGGTCGATGCCTTGAAGGGCCTCAACGACGAAGACCGCACGCCGTTCCTTGGTGCCATGTCGAGCCGTGCTGCCGATGGTATCCGTGACGAGATCGAGCTGCGCGGGCGGCTTTCGAAGGCCGAAGTGCTGGCCGCGCAGCGCGCCATTGTGGCCATCGCCAAGAGCCTTGCCGAACAAGGCGAGATCGTGATCGGAGGCGGCGATGGCGACTTCGTCTGATTGGCTGGGCGCGCTCGCTGCTGCGCCGCCAGCGCCGCCGGTGGCGACCGCCGCGCCGCGCTGGTTCGAAGCGCTGGAACGCCCACGCGGGTTTCGCGGCGGGATGCCGTTCGGCGGAGATCTTGCGCTGTTTGGTCAGCCGCTTGTTTCCGTTCCGTCCGAGCCTGTGCCCGAAGCCGAAGTGCCTGCGCCCGATAACCTCGCGCTGGCCGAGGCCCGGGCCTTTGCCGAAGGCGAAGCCGCAGGCCGCGCAGCGGCGAGCGCTGAAGCGGCGCGGGAAGCGGTGCATGCGCGCGCGCTGCGGCTCAATTTCCGGGCGCTGGACGAAGCCGCGCTCGGCGTGCTGGCCGAGGAACTGGCCGCCACTGTTGCATCCCTGTGCGGGCAGGTGCTGGGCGAATATGCCGCCGATGGCGCGGCGCTGGCGGCGCGGTGCGAGGCAGCGGCCGCGCGGCTCGGCGGGGGCTGGGCAGGTGCGGTGTTGCACCTCCACCCCGATGACCTTGCGAACCTGCCTCAAGGCGCGCTGGCGGGCTGGGAGATTGCGAGCGATCCGGCGCTGGAGCGCGGCGCGCTGGTGATCGAAGGTGCTGATGGCGCGGTGCGTGATACGCCTGCCGACTGGCGGCGCGCGCTGGCTGAGGCCTTGCGGCCATGATGTCCGAATTCCAGCTTGATCTGGCGCGGATGCGCGCTGCCCGGATCACGGCGGGGCCGGTGCTGACTGGCCGGGTGGTGGCCTGCGATGGCGGGCTTATCGAAGTGGCGGGGCTGCCGCTGCCGATCGGTTCATTGGGCGCGATCGAGACTGCTGAGGGGGCAGAATGTCTTGCCGAGGTTATCGGCTTTCGCGCGGGCCATTCGCTGATGATGCTGCTTGGCGATACGGTGCTGCTGCACCCGCGCGCGGTGGTGCGCGCTGTGGGCCAGCCCGGCGAGGTGCGCGTCGGCGAGGCCCTGTTGGGCCGCGCGGTGGATGGCCTTGGCGAGCCGATAGACGGCGGCCCGCGGCTCGATCTGGCGGTGTCCTGGCCGCTTGGCGGCAAGCGTGAAAGCGCGCTCGAACGCGCCAGCGTTACTGAGCCGTTCGATTGCGGTATCCGCGCGATCAATGCGCTTGCCACCATGGGGGTGGGGCAAAGGCTGGGCGTGATGGCGGGATCGGGCGTCGGCAAATCGGTGCTGATCGACACCATTGCAGGCCATGCCATCGCCGACGTGACAGTCGTTGCACTGATCGGCGAACGCGCGCGCGAGGTTTCGGATTTCGTCAGCCGCCACATGGGCCACGCGCGTCGGGGCGGGATCGTGGTGGTGGCCGTGCCCGCCGATCACGCGCCCAACCTGCGGCTGCGCGCGGCGCAATATGCCTGCGCAATCGCTGAATACTTCCGCGAGCAGGGCAAGCGCGTGCTGCTGATTCTCGACAGCCTCACCCGCGTCGCGCACGCGGCGCGCGAACTGGCGCTGGTGCTGGGCGAGCCGGGCGCGGCGCGCGGCTATCCGCCAAGTGCGCTGGCTGCGATCACGCGGCTTGTCGAACGCGCCGGCAATTCGGCGCGCACCGGCGGGGCGGTGACGGGCATCTACACCGTGCTGGCCGATGGCGATGATGCAAGCGATCCGGTGGTCGATACCGCACGCGCGATCATGGACGGGCACATCCTGCTGTCGCGCGCGCTGGCGATGCGCGGGCATTACCCGGCGATTGACGTGCCTGCCTCATTGAGCCGGGTGATGGCCGATCTTGCCGCGCCCGAACATGTCCGCGCCGCGCAAGCCCTGCGGGCGCTGGTCGCCGCGCGCGAGCATAATCGCGATCTGGTGATGATGGGGGCTTACCGCGCAGGCTCCGATCCGCTGCTGGATGCAGCGCTCGCCCGCAGTGCGGCGATTGACGCCTTCCTGACCCAGCCGCGCGGTGCTGCCGAGAGCCTTGCCGCAAGCATCGCTGCGCTCACGACCCTGATGGAGAGCGCCGATGCTTGAAGAACGCCGGCGCTTGGCGCTGGTGCGCTTGCAGACGATGATCGCCGCAATGGCCCGGCGCGAGGCGATGCGCGGCCTTGCCGAAGCGCTCGATGAGGAACGCCGCCGCGCCGCGCTTGGCCAGCGCAGTGCAGCCCTGCTGGCGAGCGCTGGCGCGCGTCCCGGGCCAGCCAGCGGCGCGGAACTGGCGCGCCGCACCCGCTTTGCAGGCGGGCTGTCGCAGATCGCGCGCGATGCCGCCGCCGCGCGCGGCGATGCACAGCGTCAGGCGGAATGGCAGGCGGGTCAGCTCGCCGCTGCCGAGGCCCGCGCGCGCCGCCTTGCCGAGCTTGAGATCGCCGCTGCCAGCGCGCTCGCCGCTGCGCGTGAACGCCGCGCCGCACCGCTTCCGGCGGCAATGGCACGCAAGTTGCAGCGCCCCGGCTAGACCTTTGTTGGAGACCCCGCCCGTGCTGCCGATGCTCCCCAGGATGCTGCTTGATGCGCCCATGCTGCGATTGGCCCAAGGCCCTGCGCCTGCTGCTGGCGGTGATCCGGCCAGCGCGCCTGCCGCCGGTTTTGCTGAACTGCTCGGCGCCTCGCTCGCCGAGGCTGCGATGCCCCAGGCACCGGCACCGGCCATGCCCCCTGTGCCGCCATCAGCCTCGTTGCCGCCTGTGCCGATCCCATCCTCGGCGCTGGCTGCACCCGAATTGCCCGCCCCGCCGGGTCTTGCGGCCCCACCTGCAACCCTTCCTGCACCATTGCTAGCGCCCGGCCCCGACGATCCATCGGGCGAGCTTGGCCCTTCATCGGGTGCGCGGGCACGCTTGCGGCAAGACGGCACGCATTTGCCGCCCGGCAGAAAGCCGCCGCACGCCCCGCCGCTCGCCCTGCCCGTCGCTGCGCCCCTCGCTGAAGCCCACGCACTTGCCGCACCCGAAGCGCCGCAGCTTGGCGCGGCCGGGCCAGCCGCGGCGGAGCGGGCGGTGCCTGTATCGGTGTTGCCGCCTGATCCGGGCGAGGCCGTGCCGACCGATCTGCCTGACGGTTCCGATCCCGGTACGCCCACGGCTGATGTGGCGGCGGCACTTGCGCCGCCCGCCCCGCTGCTCGACGTGCCGCTCCCCGCGCCGCCCGCCCCGCCGCTTCCCGCTGCGACTCCGCCTGCCCCATCCGATCTAGCTGCCAGCGCCGCACTCCGCGTGCCCCCCGCTGGCGCGCCGCCGCGTGCCTCGGCGCGCACCGGAGCCCGCCTCGTCGATCCCGCCGAGCCTGCCGTGCCCGTGTCCGCAGCCGCTTCCCTTTCCCCCGCGCTGGCCACCCCTTCCAGCGCAGCAGCGCCCGCCCCGGTTTTCGCCTCGTCTCCTGCGATGGTCACCGAGGCGGGCGCTGCTCAGGGAGCCAGCCCTGATGCGGGCAATGCCCCCGATCTCGAAGCAAGGTTCGACCAGCTTGGCACCTATCGCGAGGCAGTGCGCAGCGTTCGGCCCGAATTGACAGTCCGGCACAGCGAATTCGGCGCGGTGCATCTGCGGCTTGAGCAGACGGCCAATGCCGCAGGCGCAGGCGGCGAATGGCGTGCGGTGCTCACCAGCCGCGATCCCGGCTTCGTGCCCGCCGTTCAGGCTGCCCTTTCCGAACGCGCGGTCGCCGCCAGCAGCGAAAGCGCCGGCCATCAGAGTGCCTCGTCCGGCGGGCGCGGCGGCGATGGGGCAGCGCCGCAAGGGCAGGGATCAGGGCACGCCCACTACGGGTCTTCCCCAGGGTCGGGACAAGGCTCGTCTTCACCATACGCGGCCCAAATTCGTGACGTCGCCGCACGCCGCAGCGGTGATGCCGCAGCAAGCGAGGTGCCCGATGGGGCTGGCACTCCAGCTGCACCGGGCGGCGGCTTGTTTGCCTGATCGCGCATATCGCAGCGGCCGGGCAGCGGGCTGGAGGCAACAGGGAAAACGGATCGAGCATTATGGCCAAGGGCAAGGACAAGTCCGAAGATGAAGGCGGCAAGCCCAAGGGCGTCGCACTCAAGATCGCGCTGGCGGTGGTGGTGACGCTCGTGGTGACTGCGGGCGGAGCCTATGGCGCCTTTGCCGCCGGGCTGATCGGAGGCGGCGGCGGCAAGGCCGCTGCACCCGATGTGCCCAAGCTGGTGGCCAAGGGCAGCGCCGATCCCTATGCCCTGCCGCCCTCGGGCAAGGACAAGGATACGCTTGAAACCGTCCATGGCGAAGGCGGCAGCGAATATCGCACGGTCTATTACGCCTTTGAAGAAGGCTTCACTTCCAACCTTGCCGATTCGCCCGCGCTGATCCAGGTTGAACTGGCGGTCTCCACCCGCCGCGACGGGCGGGTGCTGCAATGGGTCAAGACCCACGAAATCGCAATCCGTTCAGCCATTCTCGCCCAGCTTGCCGCCACGCCCGAGGCCGATGTCTTCGACGTCGCGGGCAAGGATCGCCTCGCCAAGCGGCTGACCAGGGCGGTCAACACCGTGCTGGAGGAGAACGAAGGCTTTGGCGGCATTGATGCGGTGCATTTTCGCGGGTTCCTGGTCCAATGAGGATGGCGCATGATTTCGGCGCGGCGCGGCTTGCTGCGCAGCATTGTGCCGAGCTGGTCGCACGCGGGCCGCGCCCGGAAGAGCGCGAGGCGCTGATCGGAGCATGGCGGCGCGCGCTGGCGCGCGATCTGGGCGAAAGCCTGGGTGCGCTTGTCGCAGGCGACCGCCTGCGCGCCGAAGTCAGCGCGCCCGAATGGCTGCTTGGCAGCGATGTGCTGACCCGGATCGGGCCGGTGGCGGCCAATTGCCTGCTGCGCTGCGGCGCGGGTGAAGGCGCCGAAGTGCTGCTTTCGCTCGATCATGCAACGGCGCTGGCGATGGCCGAGAAGTCGTTTGGCGGCGCGGGCCGGGTGGGCGAGGCGAGCCTTGATCCCCTGCCGCGTTCCGCGCTGCTGCTGTGCGACGAGGTTGCCGCGCTCGTGGCGGGCGCGCTGGCGCGGGCGCGGCTGGGCGATGCTGCCAAGGGTGTGGACGGGCCGACCGGCGAAGTCATCATCCGCTCGGAAAATGCGGCGCGGCTGCGCGCGCTCGATCCGGCGCGTCAGGCGGCGCTGTTCACCTTGCGGCTGGCCGATGCGCGCGGGCATGACTGGCGCATGATCTTCGCGCTGGCGGCAGCCCGGCTCGATGATCTGTTGCCTGCGCCCGGCAGCGCCCGGCCTTCGGCTAAAGCTGCGCCCACGGGCGATCCGGCGGCCAGTTTCGACGGGATTCCGCTCAGCCTGTGTGCGGTGCTGGCGCAGTTCGATCTGACGCTCGGCCAGCTTGCTCGGCTGGCCCCCGGCGATACTTTCCCGATCCCCATGCCGCGCCATGTGCCCCTGCGGGCGGGTGATGCGCTGGTGGGGCATGGCAGCATCGGCACGCTTGATGAACGTCTGGCTCTGTGCCTCACCCAAGTGCCCACCCCCGTCTCAGGCCCCATGCCTCACCAAGGATTTGCCCCATGAGCGCGCCCTTTGCCGCCTTCTCCCCCGGCCTTGCCCGCTTTGGCGATGTGGCGGTCAGCCTCTCGGTGGAACTGGGCCGCACCGAATTGCCGCTGCGCGATGTGCTGGCTTTGGGTGAGGGCAGTGTCGTGGCGCTGTCCCGCCTGACCGATGAACTGCTCGATGTCACCGCCAACGGCAAGGTGATCGCGCGCGGCGAGGTGGTGGCCGAAAATGGCCGCTTTGCGCTCAGGATCGTGAGCCTTGTCGGCGACGAAGCGGTGCCTGCGCCTATGGCCGCGCCGCAAGCTGATCCGGCAGGGCCTGCCTTCGATAGCGGAGCGGGCGCGTGATCCTGCTCGAATATATCCTGCGGCTCGCGCTGCTCTTGCCGCTGCTGGGCGGGCTGATCTGGGGGAGCCTTTGGCTGACCCGCTATCTGCAAACCCGCATGGTCAGGCCGCTGGGTGGCGGCGGCGCGGGCGGCCGGCATCTCGAACTGATCGAAACCAGTCTGATCGGGCCCGGAATGAAGCTGGCGGTGGTGCGCTTCCATGATCGCGAGATTTTGCTGGCCGCATCGCGGCAAGGCTTGGTGCGGCTGGCCGAAGCACCCGCGCGCGGCAGCGAAGGCGGCGAATAATGGAGATTAAGCGACTTTTTCGGGCAGGCTTGGCAGCTATTGCCGCATTAACCATGTTTTTCGCAGCCGACCTGGCATGGGCCGCGCCTGCTGCTGCTCCGCCCGCCGCAGCGCCTGCCGTGCCGGGCGTGGGGGCCGCAATCGAACGTGCGCTCGGCAGCGACGGGGCGGGGCAGGATACGCCTTTGAGTTTCTCGCTCCAGCTCTTGCTGGTGATGGCGCTGCTCACCATCCTGCCCTCGCTGGTCTTGATGATGACGAGCTTCCTGCGCATCCTCGTGGTGCTCGCGATTTTGCGGCAGGCGATTGGCCTGCAAGGTTCGCCGCCTGGCCAAGTGCTTGCGGGACTTGCGCTTTTTCTCTCGCTATTCGTGATGGCGCCGACGCTGGATGTGGTCAACGAGACCGCGATTGCGCCCTATGCCGCGGGCACGCTGGAGGCTGATGCCGCCATCACCAAGGCGGGCGAGGCGTTCCACGCTTTCATGCTGCGCCAGACCCGTGAGGCGAACCTGTTGATGTTCGCTGATCTTTCGGGCGTGAAGGGCTTTGCCAAGGGCGCGGATATTCCCTTCTCGATCCTGCTGCCCGCCTTCGTGACAAGCGAGCTCGAAACCGCGTTCCAGATCGGCTTCATGCTGTTCCTGCCGTTTCTGGTGATTGATCTCGTCGTGGCAAGTGTTCTCATGAGCCTTGGCATGATGATGCTGTCGCCCACGATAATATCCTTGCCGTTCAAGCTTTTGTTGTTCGTGCTGGTGGATGGATGGGCGCTGCTGATGGGCTCTCTCGCGATGAGTTTCGGGTGATGGCGGTCGATACCCAACTGCTGGCGCTCGCCGATCAGACCTTGTGGGTGACCGCGCTGATTTCTGCCCCGGTGCTGATTGCGGCGCTGGTGGTGGGCCTGATGGTGGGGATCATTCAGGCGGCGACCTCGGTGAATGAACAATCGCTCACCTTCGTCCCCAAACTGGCGGTGACAGCGCTGGTGTTCGTGGTGCTGGGCGCAGCGATGCTGGCGCTGCTCACCGATTTTACCCGCGAGATCATGGCGCAGATCGCGGCGCTTGCTGCATGAACACGCTCGACTTTGGATTTGCCGGGCTCGAGGCGCAGTTGTGGCAGATCCTGTTCCTCTCGATCCGCTGCGCCGCTGCCCTGATGGCCGCTCCGATGGTGGGCGGGATGGCGGTGCCGGTGCAATTGCGCGCGCTGCTTTCATTGGTGCTGGGCGTGTTTGTCGCAAGCTGGCTCCCGCTCCCGCAAGTGCCTGACATGATGAGCTTTGCGGCTCTTCTGGCGGTGGTGCAGGAAGTGGTGATCGGGGCGGCGATGGGCTTTGTCCTCCAGCTGGCCTTTGCCATCCCGCTGATCGCTGCCGAACAAATTTCGGGCACCATGGGCCTTGCCATCGCCACGGCCATCGACCCGTCGAGCGGTTCGCAATCGGGCGCGCTGGGCAGCTATTTCTCGATCACCATGACGCTGTTGTTCTACGCCATCGGCGGGCATTTGCTGTGGTTTCAACTGCTCGTGGAAAGCCACCGTCTGCTGCCGCCCGGAACTTTCCTGTTCGCGGCCGAAAACGCGCGCGGGATCGTGCTGTTCATGGGCTATGCGCTGGCTGCGGCGGCGGCGATTGCGCTGCCGGTGGTGCTGGTGCTGTTGCTCGTGCAGGTGGTGACGGGCGTGCTGGCGCGCTCGGCGCCTTCGCTCAATCTGTTTGCACTCGGCCTGCCCGCTGGCGTGCTCGCCGGGATTGCCGCGCTGATTATCGTGATGCCGCTGATCGTGGACCAATTTGCCCGCGTCATCGAGACAGCGCTCGCCGAAATTGCCGGGATGGCGGCCTGATGGCCGAGGAAACCCCCGGCGAAAAGGTCTTCGACCCGACCCCCAAGCGCCGTGCCGATGCGGCGCAAAAGGGCGATGTGCTGCGTTCCAGGGAGGTTGCCACCGCCGCCGCGCTGGCGACGGGAGCGGCCATGCTGGCGGCGGTCGGCCCGTGGTTGGCCGATAGCACCGCAGGCGTCGCAAGGCTCGCTTTCCGTTTCGACAAGAGCGAACTCGATGCCTTCACACCCGGTGCGATGTTGAGCGGCGCGGCGGCGGCGCTGCTCCCGCCGATTGCCGCGCTGGGGCTTGCGGCGGCGGGCATGACGCTGGCGGCGCAATTGCTGCTGGGCGAGGGGCGCTTTGTGCCGGGCAATCTGGCCTTCAAGGGATCGCGCATCAATCCCCTGGCGGGCCTCAAGCGGATGCTGGGCGTGAACGCGCTGATCGAACTGGGCAAGGGGCTGGTGAAGGTTGCGCTGCTGGGCGCGATTGCCTGGGGCTGGGCGCGCAGCCATCTGGCGGGGCTGATGGGGATGGGCGCGGGCGATTTGCACGCGCAGATCGGTTACGGACTGGACGCTTTTGCCAGTCTGATGGGCCTGCTGCTGCTTGGCCTCGCGGTGATCGCGCTGCTCGATTATCCCTTGCAGGTGTTCCAGCGCAACAAGCGCCTCAAGATGAGCCTGCAAGACCTGCGCGATGAAACCAAGCAGGCCGAAGGCTCGCCCGAGATGAAATCCGCCCGCCGCCAGCGCCAGCGTGCGCTTGCCCGCGGGGGCGTGGCCAAGGCGATGCAGGATGCGCAATTCGTGATCGTCAACCCGCTGCACTTCGCCGTCGCCCTGACTTACGATCCGGCGCGCGCGCCTGCTCCGCTGCTGCTGGCCAAAGGGCGCGGCGAGACCGCGCTGGCCATGCGCGAGCTTGCCGCCGAGGCAGGCCTGCCGGTGCTCGAATATCCGACGCTTGCCCGCGCAGTCTATTTCACGACGCGCGAAAACCAGATGGTGCGCGAGGAATTGTATGTCGCGATTGCCGCGCTGGTGGCTTTCGTGATGGCGCTGAGGCGCGGTGATCGCCCGCGCCGCCCGGCGATTGAAGTGCCCGCCGCGCTGCAATTCGATGGCGATGGCCGCTTAACCCCCGCGCCGGCCAGCCGTTCTTGAGGCCATGACAACCCCCGGCTCCTCGATCATTTCCGCGCTCGGCGTCGGCAGCGGCATCGATTTTACCAAGCTGGCTGCCGATCTCTCGGTCACCACTTTCGCGGCGCAGCGTCAGGCGATCACCGAACGCACCACCGCGCTCGAAGCGCGCATTTCGGCGGCCGGCAGCTTGCGCAGCATGGTGACTTCGCTTGCCAGCGCTGTCGGCGCGCGGGTGCGTTCGGGCGACCTCGCGCCGCGTGCGAACCTTTCCAATCCGAGCCTTGCCACAGTGACATTCACACCCGGCATCACGCCGCGCGGCAGCTACAGCCTCGAAGTGACACAGCTTGCCGCAAGCCAGCGGCTGGTGATGCCGCCGCTTGGCCCCGAAGGTGCACGGCTGGCGGCAGCCGATCCGGTGGGCGAGGGCAGCCTGACGCTCCGCTTCGGCACTATCGCGGGCGCCAGCTTTACCGAAGGCAGCGCGCCTGCGCTTTCCATCACCGTGGCCGCCGGCGACAGCCTTGAGACGATTGCGGGGCGCATTACCAGCACCAGCGGCGGGGCGGTGAGCGCACAGGTGCTTACCGGAACCAATGGCGCGCAGTTGGTGCTGACGGGGCGTGAAGGCGCGGCCAATGCCTTTGTCATCGAGGCTGAGGGCACGGGCGCCCTGCCGGGGCTTGGCTGGGCTCCGGCAACGCCGGGCGCAGCCCAGCGGCCGGGCATTGCGCGCGATGCGCTGTTCCAGCTCAATTCGGTGGCGATGCGCAGCACCAGCAATCAGGTAACGGGCCTGCCCGAAGGGCTCGGCTTGCAACTGGCTGCGACCAATCCCGGCGCACCTGCTGCGCTCAGTTTCACCAATGATACCGGCGCTGCCCGCAGCCTGATGGAAGACCTCGTCTCGGCGCTCAACGAGGTGGTGGGGGAGGTCAATAGGCTCGGCAATCCGGTGAACGGGGAGCTGGCCAGCGATCCGGGCCTGCGCAGCTTGCGCACCGCGCTGGTGCAGCTTGCGGGCGAAACCGTGATGCCGGGCGCTGCGGCGGGTGAGCCGCGCACGCTGGCGGATCTGGGGCTGGCGCTCACCCGCGATGGCACCTTCCGCTTTGACGAAGCGCGCTTTTCCCGCGCGTTGAGCGATAGCCCGCGCGCGGTCTCGGCGATGTTCACAACCGGCGCGTCGGGGGTGTTTGCCACGATCGACCGGATGACGCGGCGGGTAACACAAGTGGCCGATCCGGGCACGCTGGGCGGCTCTATCGCGCGTTTCCAGCGCCAGTTGCAAAGCAACAGCGCCCGTTCCACGCGGATCGCCGAACAGCAGGAGGCGCTGCGTGAACGGCTCACCCGCAGCTTCACCGCGAGCGAGCGGCGTGTCGGCGCGTCGCAATCGACGCTCGCCTTCATCCAGCAGCAGGTCGATCTCTGGTCGGCACAGCGCCGCTAACCGAGGGGCTTGGCAATGCATATGCTTTCGCACAATCCTGCCGCTGCCTATCGCCGGGTCGCGCTTGATGCGCGCATCGAAGGGGCGGGCGGCAGCGATTTGACCCGGATATGCGTTGAAGAGGCGGTTGCGGCGCTGGGCCAGGCGCTCGCCGCGCTGGAACGCGATCCGGGGCGCGTGCCGCGTGAACCGCTCGCCCGGGCTCAGGCGATTGCGGTGTGGCTGGCAAGCTCGGTCGATCCGGCGCACCCGCTGCGTGCAAGCCTGGTGCAGTTTTATGGCGGGCAGGCAAGCGTGCTCACCCGCTGCGCCGCGCGGCCCGATGCAGCCGCGATTGCGCGGGTGCACAGCGATTTTCTGGAACTGCTGGAAGCGGCCTAATTCACGAAGCTTGCAATGATCCGAGCGGCATCCGCCGGGTCTTCGAAGGGGTGGAAATGGGTGCGGTCGGGCCGGTCCATGTCGGTGCCCTGCGGCAGGATGTTCGCCAGTTCGGGCCAGGTCGGCGAGCTTTTGAAATCATTAAGCCCGCTGTGCTGTGCGCGCACCACCAGCACCGGAATATCCACCCGCCGCGCGGCATCGAGGATGCCCGCATTGCTGCGGCTTGAGGCATAGACGCTGGCTTCCACTTCGGGCGCGCAGGCCAGCACCATGCCTTCGCCAGCCGGATCGGGCAGCAGGCCATGGCGGCAGTAATCCTCGAACACTTGCGCGGCGAACAGGCAATAGGGATCGCGCTCCCGAAAGCGCGCGATCATGGCCTCGGCGCTGGCAAAGTCGCGCTTGCGGCGGCTTGCCGGGTGGGGATTGTCGGCAGCGAACAGCGCTTCGGGGGCGGCGTAGAATTCGGGCGCGAGGATCACCGGATCAAACAGCACAAGCCGCGCAAAGGCCTGCGCGTCGTCGGCAGCGCATTGCAGCAGCACATGGCCGCCCATCGAATGGCCGATACCGATGGTGTGCGTGATCCCGAGCGCAGCGATCAGCTGCGCGACATCGCGCACCACCTCGCCCCAATGCGCAATCGGCCCGCCGCCCGAACGGCCATGACCGCGCAGATCGAGCGCGATCACGCGGTGTTCGGGAAAATGTGCGATCACCGCATCCCACACCCGCGCATGAAAGCCGGTGGCATGGGCAAAGATCAGGGTCGGCGCATCACCTTGCGCGCTGGATGCAGCGGGCCAATCGAAGAAGGCAAAGTCGATGCCGTTGATCGGCAGCGTGCGCAAGACGGGTGTGCGCAAGTCAGGCAACGGGGCTGTGCTCATGCGCGTTCGCCTGCGCGGGCGGGGCATCAAGGTCAAGCCGCTAAATGAGGGAGGGCGGTGGCCCGCTCGCTGCCCTGTGGCGCGGCCTTGCGATCAGGCGGCCGGGGCGCCTTCGGCCTCGCCGCTGCGGTTGCGGGCAAAGCGCAGCGCTTCGATCAGGCGATCAGGCGCGATCGCGAACAGCACCGCGCCGTAAAGCGCAACGCCCAGCGGCACGAGCAGCAGCAATTGCACGAAATCGGCCATCGGCGGCAGCATACCGCGCACCAGATAGACGCAGGCCCCCATCATCACCGCTGCAAAGATGATCGGGCTGATTGCCTCGGACAGCGCGCGCAGCGATATGCCCAGAACGCGGCACGAATAGGCGGCAGTGATGGCGGTGAGCACCGCCATGCCGCCTGCCCAGCCCCAGGCGAACCCCGGCACGCCGTAATGCGAGCCGATCCAGAATGCGCTCGGCATCACCACGGCGCCGATCATCGAAATCCGCATCGCAATCTTGGGCTTGCCCAGCGCATTGGTGGCAGGCGAGAACAGGATCTGGAGCGTCATCAGGCTCATCGCCAGCGCGAGGATCGGCAGGATGGGGGCGGTTTCGTGCCATTGCTCGCCCAGCACCACCGCCACCAGCGGCGGTGCGACCGCGGCCATTCCGGCATAGGCGGGCAGCGCGATCAGCAGCACCAGCCGGATCGTCGCCAGCACCGATCCGGGCCCTTGCTGCTGCTGCTGGCGCGAATAGGCCGCAAAGGCGACTTCGTTGATCGGCGGCACGAACTTTGCCGCCAGCAATTGGGCAAGGAACAGCGCGGTGGTGTAAACCCCCAGCCAGTGCGGGGCGAGCATCCGTCCGGCGATCATCACATCGGCCTGGCTCTGGATGAACCAGAACAGCTGGGTCACTGTCATCATCCCGCCAAAGCCTGCAATATGGCCAGCACCGGCAAAGCGAAAGCTGGGCCGCCACGGTGCGCGCGCCGCAATCATCATGCCGCTTGCCTCAGTCACATACATTGCGATGGGGGCGGCCACGAGTGTCCACACGCCGAAACCTGCACTGGCCATCACCAGCGCGGTGCTTGCTCCGACAATCGCGCCCACCAGCCGCACCTGCGCCGGGCGGCGGAAATCCATCTTGCGGCTGAGGATGGCGTGGGACAGCGCCGAAAACGGCACTGTCAGATAGATCACCGATTGCACCCGCAGAATGTCGGCAACCTGCGGCTGGCGGAAATAGGCTGCCACCAGCGGCGCGGCCAGAAACTGCGCCAGCGCCAGCGCGCCGTTCATCAGCATCAGCATGCCGAGCGTCTGGCGCAGGCGTTCCTCGGTCACTTCGGCCTCGCGGATCAGCGCGCTGGCGAGGCCATAGCCGTTCATGGTGTTGAGCAGCACCAGCACCACACTGGCCATGGCAAACAGGCCGTAATTCTCCGGTGCGAGCAGGCGGATAACAATCAGCGTGGAAGCCCACGAAACCAGCTGCGTGCCGATCTGGCTGCCCGAACGCCACAGCACCGCCGAGCGCACGCGGGCAGCAAAGGATGAAGGCGGGGCCGTGCTCATGCGCCCTGCCGTTCCCACCAACCGCGCAAGGCGCGCGCCGCGAGCGGGTTTTTCACAAACAGCAGATCGACAAGATCATAGCCCGGCACAGCGCCCATGTCGCGCTTGTAGCCACCATCGCCGGTGCCCATGTCCATCACCGCCTGGCCATCGGCAATGGCATCGGCCATCGCGCGGTAATTGGCGAGACGCCCGACATTGTAATCCGCCAGATCGGCAACAAAGCTTCCGGCAATGCCATATTGCACCGGGCCATCATCCATATCGAAGCTGAAGGCCGCCGGGCGCCCGCCGACCAGCAGGATGGTGGCGCACAGCATTTCGGCCAGCACCGGATCGCGCAAGGCCTCGCGCCACACCGCGCGCTGGTGGGGATGCATGAACTTCGCGCCGCTGCCATCAGTATGCGAAGCGAGCCAGCTGGCCGCCTCGATGCTGCCCATCGCGGCAAGCGCGCTTTCGTCCCAGCCGGCACCTCTGACATAGCGCCATTCGACCGCGCCCAGCTCGCCAAGACGCGCCTCGTAGCGGCGCAGTTTGCGCGCAGTCGATTTGGATGGCCAGTTGCCTGCGCCAAGGTCGCGCAATCCGATGGTCCAGACTGTCCCGGCGCGCTGCGTGATGATGTGCCAGCCAGCGGCCCTGGCCCCGGCGATAAGCAGTCGTGTCACAGGATCGTCTGCCGGTGTCGGGCCGAGCCGCCACACCGGTCCGAGCGCACGGGCAGCAGGTGCGGCCAAGGCTGCGGCGAAGTCTTCGGCGCGGGTCTGGCTTGCGGCAAGCACCCCGCGAAATGGCCAGTAGCTGCCCGGCACCTTGCGCGCGCCCAGCACCGCCGGGCCAAACGGCGTGACCGGGATCGCCAGCACGGCCGCGCCGTCCTGATCGCGCGCCAGCAGCGTGTGGCCGGCTGTGGTGGCGCCAGCGGCAAACCACGCAGCGCGCAAGAAGCGGTGCTTCCCGCAGCCGTGCTCGGCCAAGGTGTCGAGCGCGCACGGAAACCCCGCGGCGTTCTCCACCGTGAGCGCAGCGGGGGTGATCCTCGTCTGATACATGCCGATCCTCGGGCGCAGTCCGGATGGGTGCGTCCCAAGGTTCTGTCTATAGCTGGCACCTCTAATCAAGCGGTTAACCACGCTGCTTTCGGGCTGTCCCGGAACAGATCAAATCTGCGTTATCGTTCAGAATACCACGACGCTGCGGATCGACTTGCCTTGATGCATCAGATCAAAGGCGGTGTTGATCTCGTCAAGGCCCATGACATGCGTGATCATCGGGTCGATCGCGATCTTGCCCTGCATATACATGTCGACGATCTTGGGCACATCGGTGCGCCCCTTGGCCCCGCCGAAGGCCGTGCCGCGCCAGTTGCGGCCCGTCACGAGCTGGAACGGACGGGTGGCGATTTCCTTGCCCGCTTCGGCGACCCCGATGATGATGCTGGTGCCCCAGCCGCGGTGGCAGGCTTCGAGCGCTGTGCGCATCACTTCGGTGTTGCCGGTGGCATCGAAGGTGTAATCGGCGCCGCCATCGGTCATTTCAACGATCCTGGCGACCACCTCCTCGCGGCTCATGCCTGAAGAATTGAGGAAGTGCGTCATGCCGAACCGCTGGCCCCATTCCTCCCGCGAAGGATTGATGTCGACCCCGATGATGAGATTGGCGCCCGCCAGCCGCGCGCCCTGAATGACGTTGAGGCCGATCCCGCCGAGGCCGAACACCACGACATTATCGCCCACTTGCACCTTGGCCGTATTGGTGACCGCGCCCACCCCGGTGGTGACGCCGCAGCCGATGTAGCAGGCCGACTGGAACGGCGCGTCCTCGCGGATCTTGGCGACCGCGATTTCGGGCAGCACCGTGAAATTGCTGAAGGTCGAACAGCCCATATAGTGGTAAATCGGCTGCCCCTTGTAGCTGAAGCGCGTCGTGCCATCGGGCATCAGCCCCTTGCCCTGCGTCGCGCGGATCGCGGTGCACAGGTTGGTCTTGCCGCTGAGGCACGACTTACACTGGCGACATTCGGGGGTGTAGAGCGGGATCACATGATCGCCGGGCTTCACGGATGTAACGCCCGCTCCGACTTCGCGCACGATCCCTGCGCCTTCATGGCCCAATACGCTGGGGAAAATCCCCTCGCTGTCGAAACCGTCGAGCGTGTAGGCGTCGGTGTGGCAGATGCCCGTCGCCATGATTTCGACCAACACCTC
>VFQU01000857.1_pt1 | contig 21318 bp, 15 predicted proteins | sample 3512311 | NCBI WGS metagenome assembly VFQU01 (sample SAMN10412377, study PRJNA504923) | tailings metagenome | isolation source: Relicate 3 Philex TSF3 active mining site | place: Philippines: Tuba, Benguet | collected 2017-08-29
CACGTGCCGCACCAGAACACCGGCGACGCCTGGTGCATCTACCCGATGTACGACTACGCGCACTGCCTGTCGGACGCCATCGAGGGCATCACCCACTCGCTATGCACGCTTGAGTTCGAGGACCACCGCCCGCTCTACGACTGGTGCGTGGACAAAGTCGACTTGGCCGGCAATCCCGAGCTGCTGGAGCCGCTGCGCGCGCGCGGCTGGCACGACCGCGCCGCCAAGCCGCGGCAGATCGAGTTCTCGCGGCTCAACATCAACTACACGGTGATGAGCAAGCGCAAGCTGATGGCGCTGGTGCAGGACGGCCTGGTCAGCGGCTGGGACGACCCGCGCATGCCGACCCTGCAGGGCATCCGCCGGCGCGGCTACACCCCCGGCTCTCTCAGGCTATTTGCCGAGCGCATCGGCATCAGCAAGCAGAACTCGCTGATCGACTTCTCGGTGCTGGAAGGCTGCGTGCGCGAGGACCTCGACGCCAACGCCGCGCGTCGCCTCGCCGTGCTGGACCCCATCAAGCTGGTCATCACCAATCTGGATGCGGCGCACGAAGAATCGCTGGAGTTCTCGAACCACCCGAAGAACCCCGACTTCGGCACGCGCAAGGTTCCGTTCTCGCGCGAGCTGTGGATCGAGCGCGAGGACTTCGCCGAAGTGCCGCCGAAAGGCTTCCATCGCCTGAAGCCCGAGGGCGAGGTGCGCCTGCGCGGTGTGGGCATCGTCCGCTGTGACGAGGTCATCAAGGATGGCGACAGCGTGGTCGAACTGCGCTGCACGCTGGACCTCGACACCCGCCCCGGCATGGCCGGCGCTGACCGCAAGGTCAAGGGCACCATCCACTGGGTCAGCGCGCGCCACGCGGTCGCCGCCGAAGTGCGTCTCTACGACCGCCTGTTCAAGGTCGCCGATCCCGACGACGAGAGCCACGGCGGCACCTACAAGGACCACTTGAACCCCGACTCGATCCGCACCGTGCAGGCCTGGGTCGAGCCCAGCGCTGCCGAAGTGGCACCGGAAACCCACCTGCAGTTCGAGCGCACCGGCTTCTTCGTCGCCGACCGCCGCGATCACAGCGCAGCCACGCCGGTGTTCAACCGCGCGGTGACCCTGCGCGACACCTGGGCGGCGGGTTGATGCACGGGCGCTTGGTCCGGCTTGCGGCGCTCGGCCTCGCGCTGATGCTCGGCGCCTGCACGCAGGCGCGTCGCGAGTCCGACGCCCGCCAGTTTGCCGAGGCGCCACCGCCGCCGGCGATGGCCGAGACGCCTGCGCACCCGCCCTTCCAGTTCGAGGACGGCCGCGGCCCCGCCGGCACCTGTGGCGCCAACGGGGATGCAGGCTGCGACGCGCCGGATGCCGAGGGCGGCGACCTCGCCGCACAGGTCATGCCTGCCGATCCCGACCGCAGTTGCCAGGTCGATGCCGACTGCGCGGTCAAGAACGTCGGCAACTGCTGCGGCTATTTTCCCGCCTGCGTCAACGCGCAGGCACCGACCTTCCCCGAGCAAGTGAAGGCCGCCTGCGAGGCGCAGGGGCTTTCCAGCATCTGCGGGTTCCAAGACATCACTGCCTGCGCCTGCGTCGAAGGTCGATGCGAGGCGGCACCGGGCGGTGGCGAGCTGAAGTAAGCCCTCCCATGCTGTACGCCCAAGTCCACCTCACCCTGCCCGCCTGGGTGCACGAGCTCGCGCCCGCCGGCACGGTCTACGCCAGCGATGAAGACAAGATGCGGCTGGCGGTCGAGCTGTCGCGCCGCAATGTCGATGCGCGCAGCGGCGGCCCCTTCGGCGCCGCCGTGTTCGATGCCCAGCACCGTCTGGTCGCGGTCGGCGTCAATCGCGTCGAGCCGCACACCTGCTCGGTGGCGCACGCCGAGATGATGGCCTACATGACCGCGCAGCAGCGCCTGCAGCGCTTCCGCCTCAACGAGGACGCGCCGGGCGTGACGCTCGCGACCTCGTCGCAGCCCTGCTGCATGTGCTACGGCGCGACCTTCTGGGCCGGCATCGACACGCTGCTGATCGGCGCCCGCGCCGAGGACGTGATGACGCTGACGCAATTCGACGAAGGCCCGCTGCCCAGCGACTGGAAGGGCGAGCTGGAGAAGCGCGGCATCACGGTGCGCCGCGACCTGCTGCGCGAGGACGCCTGCGCGGTGCTCAAGCACTACACCGACAGCGCCGGGCGCATGTACTGATGAAACCCCTGGGCGACGCCGGCCTCTACCTGCCCTGCCGCGCCGGCTTCGAGCCCGAGTGCGCGGCCGAGATCAGCGAACGCGCCGCCCACTTTGGCGTCGGCGGCTACGCGAAGACCGAGCGCGACTCGGGCTATGTGCGCTTCCTCGGCCTCGACGCCGAAGCGCAGCTGCAGCTGTGCCGCGCCCTGCCCTGGCATGCGCTGATCTTCGCGCGCCAGCGGCTTTCGGTGTTCGCCGAGCTGCAGAACCTCGACCCCAAGGACCGGCTGAGCCCGGTGCTCGAAGCCATGGCCGGGAGCGGTCAGGTCTTCGGCCAGCTCAGCATGGAGCACCCGGATGCCGACGTCGGCCGCGATCTCGCCGGTCTGGCCCGCAGCTTTGGCAACGCCCTGCGCGCCGGCCTGCGCAAGCCGGGGCATCTGAGCGCCAAGGACGATCCTCGCAAGCCGACCCTGCACGTGGTGCTGCTGTCCGGCACGCATCTGCTGCTGGCGGCGGGCGATGCCGAGGACACACCGCCGATGCGCGGCCAGGGCGAACGCACGGCACCGTGGACCGGCGGCATTCCGCGGCTCAAGCTCGCCCACGATGCGCCCAGCCGCTCGGCGCTGAAGCTGGAAGAGGCCCTGCTCACCCTGCTCAGCCCCGACGAGCGCACGCGCTGGATGAAGGCCGGCCAGCAAGCGGTGGATCTGGGTGCCGCGCCCGGCGGCTGGAGCTGGGTGCTGGCGCGGGCGGGCCTGTCGGTCACCGCCATCGACAACGGCCCGCTGGCCGAGAGCGCGATGGGCACCGGCCTGATCAAGCACCTGCGCTCGGACGGCTTCCGCTGGCGGCCGCCGCATCCGATCGACTGGCTGGTCTGCGACATGGTCGAGCAGCCCAAGCGCGTCGCCGCGCTGATGGGCGACTGGCTGGTCGAAGGCGACGCCCGCCGCGCGATCTTCAACCTGAAGCTGCCGATGAAAAAGCGCTGGCAGGAAGTGCGCGAGCAGATGGACGCACTCGATGCGCGTCTCAAGCAGGCCGGCCTGAACCTCGAACTGCGCGCACGCCAGCTCTACCACGACCGCGAAGAGATCACGGTCGCCGCGGTTCCCGGTTGAGGGCGGGCTGGGCGTTCCCGCGCAGCCGCCGGCGCGAGCGCGGACACGGGTGGTCTCGACGGCCCCGCCGCCGGCACCAATCTGCGGGCACCACGCGATGCAGCAGCGCCGAGGCGGTCCGTCCACGGGTCCAGCGCGAGCGGCCGCCGTTGATGCGGGCCCGCGCACCGAACGCGCAGGCCCGCCCTTGCGCGTCTCAGAGCGTGCGCGCGGCTGCGCGTTTCAGGCTGCGGATGGCGGCCACGGTTTCGGTGGTGCGCTCGACAAAGTCGCTGGTCAGCACGCGCTCGGCCTCGTCCTGCCGCCCTTGGCGGATGTGGGTCGCAATCTCGCCGGCGCAGCTGTGGAAGCGCGCGTGCTGCAGGCGCAGGGATTCCAGCTCGGGCAGCTGTCCGTAGCGAGCGCGCCCGTCGGAATAGATCCACTTGCCCAACGGACAGGCGTTGTCGACGCAGGCTGTGGCCGGATCGATGGGGTCGCCGTGGCCGTTGAGGTCGCTCATCAGCCGCTTCTTCCAGCTCCGGTGGCCGCGGATCATCGCCTCGAAGTCGAGGCCGAGCGCATCATCGGAGACCGTTCGCCGTTCGAGGCGGAAGCGCGTCATCACCGTGCTCAGCTCGTGCGCCTGGTCGTCGAGGCCGTGCGCGGCCGCCGACACCTCTTCCACCAGAGCCGCGTTCTGCTGGGTCATCTGGTCGAGTTCGTTGAGGCTGAGGTTGACCTGGTCGATGCCCTGGATCTGCTCGGCGGTGGCGCTGCTGATCTCGGCCACGAGCGTGGCGACCTGCCCCGCGGCGTGGACGATGCCTTCGATGGTGCGGCGGGTGCCGTCGACCTGCTCGGCGCCGTGATTCACCGCTTCGACCGAGTCGCGGATGAGGGTCGAGATCTCCTTGGCCGCAGCGGCGGAGCGCTGCGCCAACGCGCGCACCTCGCCGGCCACCACCGCGAAACCACGGCCCTGTTCGCCGGCGCGCGCCGCTTCGACCGCGGCATTCAGGGCCAGGATGTTGGTCTGGAAGGCGATGCCGTCGATCACGCTGATGATGTCCGACACCTTGCGCGACGCCGCTTCGATCTCGGCCATGGTGCGCACCAGGCCGCCGACGCTGTCGCCACCGCTGCGCGCCACCTCGGCGGCCTCGCGTGCCATGCGATTGGCCTGCTGCGCGTTCTCGGCGGTCTGCCGCACGGTGGAAGTGAGCTCTTCCATCGCCGCCGCTGTTTCCTCGAGATTGGCAGCCGCCTGCTCGGTGCGGGTCGAGAGGTCGCTGTTGCCCGAAGCGATCTCGGCTGCTGCGGTATTCATTGCGGCCACCGCCTGGCGGATGTTGCCGACCATTTCACCCAAGCGCTCCACGCTGGTGTTGGTGTCGCGCTTGAGCTGGCCGAACAGGCCCTTGAGGTCGGCGTCGACGCGTTCGCTCAAGTCGCCGTCGGCGAAGCCCGCCAGCACCGCCTGCACGGCTTCGATCGAGGTCGAGACCACATCGACAAGGCCGTTGATGCTGCGCGCCACCTCGACGAAACGATCGTCGTAGCGGGACTCGTCCATGCGGACGCTGAGGTCGCCCGCCTGCGCGGCCTGCACCACGCGTCGCAGTTCGTTGTTGAAATTGGCCGCGGCCGTGCGGTCCTGCCATTCCAGCGCGGTGCCGACGCGGGTGCCGTCCGGCGCATGAATCGGGTTCGCGCTCAGCGCGAAGTGGGCTTTGCCGACCGTGATGCGGGAGGTATGCCGCTGGGACAGGCCGCCAATCAGCTGGCGGTTGTGGGCGGGGTCACGGTGGAAGATGTCGAAGTTGGCGCCCAGCACATTGGCCGGGTCGAAGTCCGGCAGGCGCTTGCGCAGCTCGTCGCGGGCCTCGGTCAGCACGCCGAGCACGGAGGGATTGACGTAGACGATGCGGCCCTCGGCGTCGGCGATCATCACGCCGATGCTGGCCGAGTCGAGCGCCATGCGCACGCGCTGGTTCTCGGCAGCGAGCGCCCGCTCGCTGTCGATGCGCGCCTTGAGCTGGCCCTGCATTTTGGAGAGGGCCTGCACCAGCTCGCCCAACTCGTCCATCGAGATCGGGCGGATGAGGTTGTCGAGCTTGCCGTCGGCAATCCGCCCGGCCAGCTGGGCGGTGAACTCGGCCGTGCCGACGATCTTGCCGATCCGCCGCCAGAGCAGCGCGCCGAGCGCGAGGATCAGGGCTGCGGCAATGCCGGAGGACACGTAAAGGCTGCGCTGCGAAGCCTCCAGCTGCGCCTGTGACAGCGCAGCGAGCTGCACCAGCGCGGCCTCTTTGCCGGCATCGCCGGCTTCGATGGCCCGGCTGAAGGTCTGGAACCAGGCCTCGGCCTCCACCGCGGCACCGTCGCGCCAGTCGCCCTCGGACAAGGCTTCCGCCGCCGCCCAGGACTCCGCCATCCGCGCGCGCAGGCCCTTGAGAGCCTCCGAGGTCGTCGCATTCAAGGTCTCCGCCTTGGCCAGCTCACGCAGCAGGCTCTCCTGCGACAGCCGGGCCCGGCCCATCGCAAGCTCGACGCCCTGCGGCGGAGGCGGCAGTGCTGCGCCCTGCGCGAGCGCGCTCTGCGCTTCGATGAGCCAGACCGTGCCGGCACCGCTCGCTTGCGCCATGCCCTCGCGGTACTCGGGCAGGTGCGTCAGCAGGGCGAGCATCAGGTGATAGCTCTCCGGGTAGGGCGTGTAGGAGTAGGCGGACTCGTCGCGCAGGGTGTCGAGCAGCGCCAAGGCGCCGTCGACGCCGCGGCTGCCGCGCGCGAAGGCCTCGGCCGCGCTGTCGCCCGCACTCGGCCGGGTCTCGGCGCGCAGACGCTGGAAGGCGAGCGCGGCCTCGGTGCTGATGTTGAAGTCCGGGCGCTCGGTAAGGCCTCGGACCAGCGCCTCCAGCTGCGCATCCGCGCGCTGCGAGGCCTCGGCCACATCAACCGTATCGCCAGCCGCCGCACGCGCTGCGCGCCCGCGCTCGTCCTGCAGGGCCGCGATCAGGCGCAGGCTCTGGCCCAGCGGTGCAATGCCGGAGATCTCGTAGCGCGAGACTTCGATCTCATCGCCCAGGTTCTCCAGCAGCACGGCCACCGGCAGCAGCACGGCGACGACGGCAAGCAGGCCCAGCGAGCCCAGTTTGAAACGCAATGAATTCCAGCGAAGCCCCTGCGGCATGTGTTCCTCGACGCGTGAAAGCGGCCGACGCCCCTGCAACGGCCTGCGCGCCCTTCTGCATACGGCGTGCCGAATCCGATCTCCGCCCACGCACGCGCAGGCACCTCGAAACGCGCGCCGTCAGGGCCCTCGAAGAGGCTGGCGTGACGCTTTTATGACACCCAAGGAGGCCCGCAAGCGGCATCCCCGGCGAACGCCCGGGGCAAGGCGATGCGCCGCCCCGGGCGGTTCGAGCGCGGTCAGCAGCCCTGCTCGCGCAGGGTCTGCCGCACCTGCTGGTGGGTGGCCTGCACCGCCTGCGAGGGCGCAGCGGTGAGCAGGCTGACGACATAGACCAGTGCGGTAGAGACGACCACGCCGGGCACCATCTCGTAGAGCGCGCTGCCGGTCTGCTTCCACAGCACCACGGTGAGCGCGCCACCGAGCATGCCGGCCAGCGCGCCGGCGAAGTTCATGCGCTGCCAGTACAGCGAGATGAGCACCACGGGGCCGAAGGCCGCACCGAAGCCGGCCCAGGCGTAGGCGACGAGGCCGAGCACGCGGCTGTCCGGATCACGCGCGATCCACAGCGCCAAGAGCGCCACCAGCAGCACGGTGAGGCGGCCGATCCAGACCAGCTCGCGCTGGCCGGCGCGCGGCCGCAGCAGGCCGCGGTAGAAGTCCTCGGTCAGCGCGCTGGAGCACACCAGCAGCTGGGCCGAAAGCGTGCTCATGATCGCGGCGAGGATGGCCGAGAGCAGCACGCCGGCAATCCACGGGTTGAACAGCAGCTCGGCCAGCACGATGAACACGCGCTCGGGGTTGGCATTGACCGCCGCGGCCTGTTCGGGATGCGCGGCGAAATAGGCGATGCCGAAGAAGCCGGTGGCCATCGCGCCGAACAGGCACAGCACCATCCACACCATGCCGATGCGGCGCGCGCGCGGAATGGTGGCGAGGCTGTCAGCCGCCATGAAGCGCGACAGGATGTGTGGCTGGCCGAAGTAGCCGAGGCCCCAGGCGAGGGTCGAGACCACGCCGACGAGGCCGCCGGCACCGATCCATTCGAGGCGCTTGGGATCAAGCTGCTCGATCAGGACCAGCGAGTCGCCAATCCCGCCGCTGCTGATGATCACCACGCTCGGCACCAGCAGCAGCGCAAAGATCATCAGGGTCGCCTGCACGGTGTCGGTCCAGCTCACCGCGAGGAAGCCGCCGATCAGCGTGTAAGCGATGGTGGCGGCCGCGCCCCACCACAGGGCCTGCGCATAGGGCAGGCCGAACATGCTCTCGAACAGGCGCGCGCCGGCGACCACGCCGGAGGCGCAGTAGATCGCGAAGAACACCAGGATCACCAGCGCCGACAGCACCCGCAGCACGCGCCGCGAATCCTCGAAGCGGTGGGTGAAGTAGTCCGGCAGGGTCAGCGCGTTGCGGGTGCGCTCGGTGTAGACGCGCAGCGGCCCGGCCACGTACTTCCAGTTGCACCAGGCGCCGACGATGAGGCCGATCGCGATCCAGGCCTCGGACACGCCGGTGAGGTAGAGCGCGCCGGGCAGGCCCATCATCAGCCAGCCGCTCATGTCCGAAGCGCCCGCCGCCAGCGCGGTGACATAGCTGCCCAGCGAGCGCCCGCCGAGGATGTAGTCGTCCAGGCTGTGCGTGCGGCGATAGGCCCACAGCCCGATGCCGACCATCAGCAGCAGGTAGGCGGCGAAGGTGACGAGCAGCGGCGTGCTTGCGGTCATGCGTGTTCCCCCACGGTGATGGCGGCAGCCTACGCGCCGGATGCGCGTCGCGAACCTGCAGGAAGGCCTGTCGGCGCGTCAGCCAGGCCGCCGAGGCCGGCGATTGCAGGGAGTCTGGCGCCCTGCCCCGCCCGCGCGGCGGGTGCAGGGCCCGGGCCGACGCCCTATTTGACGCCGTGCATCAGCCGGTTGATCAGCGGCGACAGCAGCAGGAACAGCGCGCCGAACGCGAAGCCGGCGACCGCGATCTGCGTGTAGGTCTGCGCGTACTGCGCCATCCCCTCGGCGGCGCCACCGCTGGACGCGACCGACGCGACCGCGCCGGCGACGAAGTTGCCGATGGCGGTGCACAGGAACCAGGCGCCCATGGCCAAACCGGTGTCGCGCGGCGAAGCCAGCTTGCTGACCATCGACAGGCCGATCGGCGACAGGCAGAGCTCGCCCATCGTGTTGATCAGATAGGTCAGGGCGAGGATCTCCCAGGGGATGCGCCCGCCGGCATCGGCCAGCGCGCCGATCGCCCACACCAGCAGGCTGAAGCCGACCGCGACGAACAGCACGGCGATGCCGAACTTGCGGGGGATCGAGGGGTTCATACCGCGCGCTTCGAGGCGCGGCCACAGCCAGGCGAAGACCGGCGCCAGCAGGATGATGAAGACCGGGTTGGCCGACTGGAACAGGGTAAAGTCGAAGGGCGTGTCGACGTGGTCCTTGGCGAAGAAGTTCAGCGAGGACCCGGCCTGTTCGAACATGCCCCAGAACAGGATCTTGGCGAGGAACAGCAGCAGCATGGCGATGTAGCGGTGCAGCTGCACGCGGTCGCCGCTGCGCACGCCGGAGACCACGAAGAACACGGTCAGCGCGAGGAACAGGCCGATCAGCAGCCAGCCGACGAGGGTCTTCTGGTTGAGCAGCAGGTAGACCAGCGGCACCGCCACCAGGGCACCCAGCACCACCACCAGCACGCGGCCGAAGCCCTCGCCGCCCGCCGGCGCGGCACCGATACGGCCGAGGCGCGCCACCCGCCACTGGAACACCGCGAGCCCAAGCAGCATTCCCATGCCGGCGGTGAAGAAGCCCCACTCGTAGCCGAAGCGCGAGCCGATGAGCCAGCCGCAGACCACCGGCGCCACCGCGCCGCCGGCGTTGATGCCCATGTAGAACCAGGTGAAGCCGGAGTCGCGGCGAACGTCCTCCGGCGCGTACAGGCGGCCGACCATGGTCGAGATGTTCGGCTTGAACAGGCCGTTGCCGACAACGATGAAGGACAGGCCGAGCAGGAACCACTGCAGGTCCTTGATCAGCAGCAGGAACAGGCCCGCCGCCATCAGCAGACCGCCGATCACGATCGCGCGGCGGTAGCCGATGAAGCGGTCGGCGATGCTGCCGCCAAAGATGCCGGTGGCGTAGATCAGCGCGGTATAGGCGCCGTAGGTCAGCGCCGCCTGCGCCTTGGCCTCGCCCTCGGGCAGCAGCGAAAAGAACGTTGCCGCCACGTACACCGCTAGCAGGGCGCGCATGCCGTAGTAGGCGAAGCGCTCCCAGAACTCGGAGTGCACCAGCTGCCACAGGGCCTCGGGGTGGCCGAGGCGGTCGCCCTGAGGCGGCGGATCAAAGGAGGACGAAGACGGAGCGGGTGCGGCCATGGCGGATCTCGTGAGCTTGGAAAAGCGACGGCCCGGAGAACCGGGCCGTCGAGCTCTTGCGTGTATCGCGCGGCTTACTTCACGCCGTGCATCAGGCGGTTGATCAGCGGCGCGGCGAGGAAGAACAGCACAGCGATGCCGATGCCGATCAGGAACAGCTGGTTGAAGGTGGCGCCGTACTGCAGCAGCGAGCTGGCGGCCTCTTCGCCGCCGGTGCCACCCGAGGCGATCGCGGCGATGCGGCCAGCCACGTAGTTGGCCATCGCGATCGACAGGAACCAACCGCCCATCGCAAGGCCGGTCTCCTTCGGCAGGGCCAGCTTGGTGACCATCGCGAGGCCGATCGGCGACAGGCAGAGCTCGCCCATGGTGTGGATCAGGTAGGTCAGGGTCAGCCAGATCCAGCTGATCTTGCCATCCTCGCCGACGAAGTTCTGGATGGCGAACACCAGCACGTAGAAGCCGACTGCGGCACCGGCCAGGCCGTAGGCGAACTTGCGCGGGATGGACGGATTCCAGTCGGCGCGGTCGAGCTTGACCCACATCGCCGCGAAGAAGGGCGCGAGCAGGATGATGAAGATCGGGTTGACCGACTGGAAGATCTCGAAGGTCGGCGTCCAGCCGAAGATCGACACGTCCGGCATGCGGACGAAATCCTGGGCCAGGAAGTTCAGCGAGGAGCCGGCCTGTTCGAACAGGGCCCAGAACAGGATGTTGGCCGCGAACAGGATCAGCATGGCGATGTAGCGGTGCAGCTGCTGCTTGCTGCCGCTGCGCACGCCGCTGATCACGAAGTAGGCCGACAGACCCAGCATCAGCGCGATCAGCAGGCCGCCCAGGATCTCGCTCTGGCTGAGCAGGAAGTAGACCGGCACCACCAGCACGATGGCGGCCAGCAGCACCTGCACGACCGGCTTCGCACCTTCTTTGCCGGCCGGCGCGGTGCCGACATGGCCCAGCCACGACTTCAGCAGCTGGAACATCATCAGGCCGAGGATCATGCCGGTGCCGGCGGCGAAGAAGCCCCAGCGGTAGCCGAACTTCTGGCCGATCAGCGAGGCGCAGACGATCGGCGCCACCAGCGCGCCGGCGTTGATGCCCATGTAGAAGATGGTGAAGCCCGAATCGCAGCGCGCATCGCCCGGCGCGTAGAGCTTGCCGACCATGGTCGAGATGTTCGGCTTGAACAGGCCGTTGCCGACCACGATCACCGCGAGGCCGAGCACGAAGGTGGTGAGGTCGGGCGCCATCAGCATGTAGCTGCCGACGGCCATCATCGCGCCGCCCAGCATGATCGAGCGCTGGTAGCCGAGGATGCGGTCGGCAACGAAGCCGCCGAGGATGCCGGTCATGTAGACGAGTGCGGTGAAGCCGCCGTAGGTCAGGCTAGCCTGCGCGCGCGCGCCGTCACCCAGGTGCGCGAAGAAGGCGGCCGCGACATGCACCGCCAGCATGGCGCGCATGCCGTAGTACATGAAGCGTTCCCAGAATTCGGTGCCGAAGAGATTCCAGAGGGCATTGGGGTGCCCGAGGAACTCGCCCGGCGGCGGCGGCACGAAACCATTCGCCTTGTCAGACGCAGCGCTCATCCATGTTCTCCCTGTAGTCGTACTTCGCGACGCGGCTGCCGCGCACGGATCCGCCGGCCTACCCGCCCGACAAACCCGCCGCGCCCCCGCGCGCCGTATGCATGGGCCGGTCTGCGCCGGCACCAAAGCCGCCGCATGGTGAGCGTCGCCGGCCGCCCGCGTCAAACCTTGACAGCGGGCGGCTTCAGTCGGGCTTGTTCAGCCAGCGCGCGTCCTCGAAGCTGGCGACCCACTGCGGCCGGTAGGCCACCATCAGGGCCAACGCGCCACCGGTGAGGAAGGCCTCGCCGAACACCATCAGCGGTGCCGACACCATGTAGCCCATCGCCGCATCGCGCGCCGCGCCCTCGACCAGGGCCGCGGTGACGGCGGCCTTGAACAGCTGCCCGACCAGCACGGCCGCGCCCGCGCCGAAGAAGGCGATCAGGAACACGTAGACGAAGGGATTGCCGGGCAAACGCCGCTCGACCTGCGCGCGCACGAGATGCAGGCACAGCACGGGGATCAGGCCGCAGGCGAGGAAGTCCGGGCCAAGGCCGAGCCACACGCCCGCCGGCGACAGCGCCGCGCACAGCGAAGCCAGCGCCATCACCCACAGGGCGAAGGCGGTGCCGAACATCAGGCAGACGATGCCGGCGCCGAGGAAATGCAGGTGCAGGCCGGGAATGCGGTCGAACACCGCGAAGCGCAGCACGCAGACCGCGAGGATGGCGGCGAACAGCACGTGCTGGGCCTCGCTGTCGCCACGCAGCTTGAACCAGGGCAGCCGTCGCGCGGCCAGCGCCAGGGCCAGAAACGACAGCCCCCACGCGGCGACGTGGACCAACGTCGGCAGCGTGGGGGCGGTCATGCGCCTGACTGTGCCGGGCGCGGGCTTACTGCGCGGCGCCGGCGGCCGCCGGGGCCACGTACTCGTAGGTCGAACCGATGCCCAGCGGGATGTCGAGCGCCCAGAAGCCGAGCAGGAAGCAGGTCCAGACCACCAGCAGGCTGATCGAGTACGGCAGCATCAGCGCGACGAGCGTGCCGATGCCCGAGGACTTCACGTACTTCTGGCAGAACACCACGATCAGCGGGAAGTAGGGCAAGAGCGGCGTGATGATGTTGGTGGAGCTGTCGCCGACGCGATAGGCCGCCTGAGTGAGGTCGGGCGAGACGCCCAGCTCCATCAGCATCGGCACCATGATCGAGCCGATCAGCGCCCACTTGGCCGAGGCCGAGCCCACCAGCAGGTTGACCGACGCGGTCAGGACGATGATGCCGACCAGGGTCATGGCCAGCGGCAGGCCCATCGCCTTGAGCGCATTGGCGCCCTTCACCGCCAGCAGCACGCCGATGTTCGACTGGCCGAAGGCGTAGATGAACTGCGCGCAGAAGAAGGCCATGACGATGTAGTAGCCCATGCCGCTCATCGCCTTGCTCATGCCGGCGATGATGTCGCGATGGGTCTTCACGGTGCCCGCCACGTAGCCGTAGACCATGCCGGGAATCAGGAAGAACACGAAGATCAGGGCGACGATCGACTGCATCAGCGGGGCGGCGCCCACCAGCAGCGGATGGCTGCCCTTCGGCACCTGGTCGGCCGGCGCCGCCCAGGGCGTGCCCTCGATGAACAGGGTCACCGCCAGCAGGGCGATGGCGATGGCCATCGCCAGCAGCGCCGCGCCAAGGCCACGGTTCTCCTCGGGGCGCAGCGCATCCATGGTCGGCATCTGGCTGGTGTCGCCATCCACCTTGGTCGCCTGCAGGCGCGGCTCGATCACCTTGTCGGTGAGGAACCAGCCGAGCAGCACGATCAGGAAGGTCGAGGCCGTGGTGAAGATGTAGTTGTTGAGCGGATTGATCTCGACCGTGGGGTCAGTGATGCGCGCCGCCACCTGGGTGATGCCTGCGAGCAGCGGATCGAGGCTCTAAGGCACGAAGAAGGTCGCCGAGAAGCCGCCCGACACGCCGGCGAACGCGGCCGCGATACCGGCCAGCGGATGACGCCCGGCGGCGTAGAAGATCACTGCGCCCAGCGGAATCACCAGCACGTAGCCGGCATCCACCGCGATATGGCTGAGCACGCCGACCGCGATCAGCACCGGCGTCAGCAGCATGCGCGGGGTGAAGCCGAGGATCTTGCGCAGGCCGGCGTTGATGAAGCCGGTGTGCTCGGCCACGCCTAGGCCCAGCATCGCCACCAGCACCACGCCCAGCGGATGGAAGGTGACGAAGGTATTGACCATGGTCGACATGAAGCTGGTCAGGGCGCTGCCGTCGAGCAGGCTCTTGACCACGATCGGCTGGCCGCTGCGCGGATCGACCTCGCTGAAGCTCACCCCCGACAGCAGCCAGCTCACCACCCACACCACGAACATCAGCAGCAGGAACAGCACCGCCGGATCGGGCAGCTTGTTGCCGACGCGTTCGACCACGTCGAGCGCGCGTGCAAGCGCCCCGCGCGGGGCTTGGAGTTCAGTGGCTTGGCTCATTCGGATCTCCTTAGGGCATCGATCGGATACAGACGCGCGGATCAGCGCCCCAGCACGGTGCGCACGTCCAGCAATTCGGGGAAGAAGGTCAGCTCCAGCGCCTGCTTGAGAAAGCCGACGCCCGAGCTGCCGCCGGTGCCGCGACGGTAGCCGATGATGCGTTCCACCGTCTTCATGTGGCGGAAGCGCCAGAGCTGGAAGCTCTCCTCGACATCAACCAGCTGCTCGCACAGCGCGTAGGCCGCCCAGTGCGTCTCGGTGTCCTCGTAGATGCGCTTGAACACCGGGATGAGCGCGGGCTCGCGGGTGTGGGTCTCGCTGAAGTCGCGCTCCACGCAGGACGGCGGCACGGCGTGTCCGCAGCGCGCCAGGTGGCGCAGGAACTCGTCGTACAGGCTGGGTGCGGCGAGCGCGTTCGAAAGCTCGGCGCGGATGGCGGGCGCGTGTTCGAACACGTCCAGCATCTCGGCGTTCTTGTTGCCCAACATGAACTCGATCAAGCGGTACTGGTGCGACTGGAAGCCCGAGGACGGACCCAAGTCGTCGCGGAAGCGCAGGTACTCCGACGGCGTCAGCGTTTCCAGCACCGACCACTGCTCGAACAGCTGGCGCTGCACCTGCTTCACCCGCGCCAGGATCTTCTGCACCGGGCCCAGCTCGTCGCGCTGCAGATGGGCGATGGCGAGACGCAGCTCGTGGATGATCAGCTTCATCCACAGCTCGGACACCTGGTGCTGGATGATGAACAGCAGCTCGTCGTGGTTGCCGGCCTGCGACACGGGCTGCTGCGCCGACAGCAGGGTGTCGAGCTGCAGGTAGCCGCCGTAGCTCAGGCGGTCTTTCAGGTCGCGGGTGATCCCCGCCTCCAGCGCGCGCTGGTTGGTGTCAGTGCTCAAGTGAGGCCTCCCCGGCCGCGGCTGCGCCTGCCGTGGCGCGCCGAGGGGCGCAACCATACCGCAGCGCGCGCCCGCGCCGCAGACGAAGGTTGTTGCGCCACTCCGGCAGGATTCCGCGTCAGGCTTGCGTGAAGCGACCGTTCCGCAGCGTTTTGCGGCAGTGCACCTTGCCCGCGGCGCAGCAAAATCGTTTCCTGTGCAACTTCTTTCGCCCCTGCATGGACGCCGCACGCGCATGAGCACCGTCGCGCAGTTTTCCATCGAGCACCTGCAGTTCCTCGATCCCGAGGGACGCGAGGTGGCCCCGCTTCCGGACTTCGTCGGCGATGGCCGGCCGGTGCTGGAGCTGTTCAAGCAGATGCTGCGCGTGCGCAGCTTCGACGCCAAGGCCGTGGCCCTGCAGCGCACCGGCAAGCTCGGCACCTATGCCAGCTGCCTCGGCCACGAGGCCGCGCATGTCGGCATCGGCGCGGCCATGCGCCCCGAGGACGTGTTCGCGCCTTCGTATCGCGAATACGGCGCGCAGTTCATGCGCGGCGTGCGCCCGCGCGACGTGCTGATGTACTGGGGCGGCGACGAGCGCGGCAATGATTTCGCCGGGCCGAAGCACGACTACCCCTGGTGCGTGCCGATCGGTACCCAGTGCCTGCATGCGGCCGGTGCGGCGCTGGCCTTCAAGCTGCGCGGAGAAGCGCGCGTGGCGGTGGCCTGCGTCGGTGACGGCGGCAGCTCGAAGTCCGACACCTATGCGGCGATCAACTCGGCCGGCGCCTACGGCCTGCCCTTCGTGCTGTGCATCGTCAACAACCAGTGGGCGATCTCGGTGCCGCGCTCGGCCCAGACCGGCGCGCAGACCCTGGCGCAGAAGGGCTTGGCCGGCGGCCTGCACAGCCTGCAGGTCGACGGCAACGACGTCATCGCCGTCTACGAGGCCGTGCGTCGCGCGCTGGAGCGCGCGCGCGGCGGCCAAGGCGGCACCGTGCTGGAGCTGGTGACCTATCGCCTGTCCGACCACACCACCGCCGACGACGCCCGCCGCTACCGCGGCGAGGACGAGGTCAAGGCCGGCTGGGCGCGAGAGCCCTTCCTGCGCCTGCGCGGCTGGCTCACCGCCAAGGGCCTGTGGGACGAAGCCCAAGAGGCCGAGTGGAAGCGCGCCTGCGACGCCGAGGTCGACGTCGAAGTCAACGCCTATCTCGAAACCCGCAGCCAGCCGGTGGAAGCCATGTTCGACTACCTCTACGCCGAGCTGCCCGCCGATCTCGCCGCCCAGCGCGCGGACGCGCTGCAGTGGGAGGGCCGCGGCCGATGAGCAGCCATGCGATCACCCTGATCGAAGCGATCACGCAAGCCCTGGCCTACGAGATCCAGCACGACCCGAGCGTGCTGGTGCTGGGCGAGGACGTCGGCGTCAACGGCGGCGTGTTCCGCGCCACCGCCGGCCTGCAGCAGCGCTTCGGCGCCGACAAGGTGCTGGACACGCCGCTCGATGAGACCACCATCGCCGGCCTCACCGTCGGCCTTGCCACGCAGGGCATGAAGCCCGTGGCCGAGGTGCAGTTCGACGGCTTCGTCTACCCGATGCTCGACCACCTGATCTGCCACGCCGCGCGCTTCCGCAACCGCACGCGCGGGCGCATGCACTGCCCGATGGTGCTGCGCGTGCCCTGGGGCGGCGGCATCCGCGCGCCGGAGCACCACAGCGAGGCCAACGAAGCCCTGTTCACCAACGTGCCCGGCCTGCGCGTGGTGATGCCGAGCAGCCCGCAGCGCGCCTACGGCCTGCTGCTGGCGGCGATCCGCGACCCCGACCCGGTGATCTACCTGGAGCCCAAGCGCATCTACCGCCAGTACAAGGAAGAGGTGCCCGACGACGGCGAGGCCCTGCCGCTGGACGTGTGTTTCGTGCTGCGCGACGGCTCGGACATCACCCTGGTGAGCTGGGGCGCGCAGGTCAAGGAAACGCTGGAAGCCGCCGAAGCGCTGGCGCGCGAGGGCATCAGCGCCGAGGTCATCGACGTCGCCACCCTCAAACCGCTCGACTTCGACACCATCGCCGAATCGGTGGCCAAGACCGGCCGCTGCGTGATCGTCCACGAGGCCGCGAAAACCGCCGGCTTCGGCGCCGAGATCGCAGCGCGCCTGGCCGAGCAGTCGATGTTCGACCTGAAGGCCCCGGTCGAGCGCGTCACCGGCTACGACACTCATATCCCCCTGTTCAGGCTGGAAATGAAGTTCCTGCCGAGCGTGGAGAAGATTCTGGCCGCCGCGCGCAGGGCGATGCAGTACGGCTGAGCGGCGTCATTGGGCGTATCGGTGCAGCGCGGTGCAAGGCTGAACTGATGCGCCGCCGGCTTTGCGCATCGAGCGTGCCGCGCGAAGCGCTGCGCCGGAACCGCAACCGCAACGCTCGCAGCAGCACGAGCCCCTCTCCCCTCGTGGGAGAGGGGTTGGGGAGAGGGGGACGATACTCGCGACAAGCGTTCCACCTCTCTCCCCCAGCCCCTCTCCCACAAGGGGAGAGGGGAGCAGAACCGACAGATCGAAGCGCCGCGCCAACGACACCGCGCCGCCCGATTTCCACCCCACGACGCGCCGCGCGCGCTGGAGTCCGCAATGAGTTCGAACAAATCCTTCCACCTGCCCGACCTCGGCGAAGGCCTGCCCGACGCCACCATCGTCGAGTGGTTCGTCAAGGTCGGCGATGTCATCAAGCTGGATGAGCCGCTGGTGTCGATGGAGACCGCCAAGGCGGTGGTCGAGGTGCCGGCGCCCTGTTCGGGCACGGTGCTGAAGCTGGCCGGCGGGCCGGGCGATGTCGTCAACACCGGCGCGGTACTGGCCGAGTTCCTGATCGACCCCAGCCTGCCGCAGCGTGCCGACGCGCAGGACACCGGACACGGGCATCACCATGCGCCAGCGGCTCCCGCCGCCGCGGCGAACGCATCGCCCGCCAGCCCTGCTGCCGCTGCCAGCGCCGCTTCCGCCAGCGCTACGCCAGCGGTTGGCGAGGCGGGCAGCGCCGCGCCCGCCAAGCCCGAACGCGCCGACGCCGGCACCGTGGTCGGCGCCATGCAGGTCAGTGACCAGGTCCGCAGCGAGGCCGCGGTCAGCGTGGGCGGCGTGCGCGCCATGCCGGCGGTGCGTGCGCTGGCCAAGAAGCTCGGCGTCGACTTGAGCCGCGTGCGCGCCAGCGGCCCCGAAGGCGTGGTGTCGATGGACGACGTCAAGCGCGCGGCGGCCGAGGGCAGCGCGCCTGCGTCGGCGCGCACGAGCGCTCCCGCGGGTCTCTCCTCCCCCGCTGGGGCGGTGACTGGGAGAGAGGGTCCGGGCATTGCCCAACAGTCAGCCACCGCACAGCCCCTGCCTGCCGCTACCCGCACCCCGCTGTCCGCCTCCGGCAAGCCCATGGCCACGCGTCCGCCTTCGGCCTTGGCCGCCACCGGCCAGCCCGAGCAGCTGAAAGGCGTGCGCCGCAACATGGCGCGGGTGATGGCCGCGGCACACGCGCAGGTGGTGCCGACCACGCTGACCGACGACGCCGACATCCACGCGTGGACGCCCGGCAACGACATCACCGTGCGCCTGATCCGCGCCATCGTCCGCGCCTGCAAGGCGGTGCCCGCGCTCAACGCCTGGTTCGACGGTGAGAACCTCACGCGCACCCTGCATCCGCACGTCGACATCGGCATCGCGGTCGACACCGACGACGGCCTGTTCGTGCCGGCGCTGCGCAATGCCGACGTGCTGGACGCCGCCGGCATCCGCCAGTCGGTGGACCGCCTGCGCGCGCAGGTCATGGACCGCAGCATCCCCTCGTCCGAACTGTCCGGCTACACGATCTCGCTGAGCAACTTCGGCATGTTCGCCGGCAGGTACGCAACGCCGATCATCGTGCCGCCCTGCGTCGCCATCCTCGCCGCCGGCCGCGGCCGCCATCAGCTGGTCCCTGTCATGGGCGGCATCGAGACCCACAAGATCATTCCGCTGAGCCTGACCTTCGACCACCGCGCCGCCACGGGCGGCGAAGCCGCGCGCTTCCTGCGCGCAGTGCTGGACGATCTGGCGCTGCCGGGCTGATTCCCGGCTTTGCCGTGGATCAGCCGGGATTGGGGGTAAATCGACTCGCTCGCGCGGCACTGCCGCGCGAGTCGATGAACGCCCGAGCGCAGTGCGCGAGGGCCGGGGCGGGATTGGGGATTCGTCGAAGCGCCGTGGGTCGACTGCCGCGCAAGGACCCACGGCTTTCCAACCATTCGGGTAAGCCATGCGCACGCGGCGGCAGCCCACGATCGCTTCATCCAACCGTCAATCTGGCGAACTTGATTCCTCAGGGCTGACAGGCTGCCTAGAGTCCGCCCATTCGAAGACGCCCAAGCCTTCGAGCGGAGCCAAGACTGCAAAGCCCCCTCACCCGCGATAGCCGGCTCTTGCGAATCCTGAACTCCCAATCCCCGCTCCAAAGCGAATCCCCAATCCCCGCTCTCAAGCCAATCCCATGCTCCTCATCCACAACCCCCGCTGCAGCAAGTCGCGCGACGCCCTGGCCCTGCTCAAGGAGCGGGGCGTGGCGGTCGAGGTGCGCGAGTACCTGAAGGCTCCGCTGTCGGCCGCCGAGCTCGAAGCTCTGTTGCTTGAGCTCGAACTGCCGCCGCAGTCGGTGATCCGCTTCAAGGACGAGCTGGCGAAATCGCTGGGGCTCAGCACCGGGGATGCGCGCAGCCGCGCCGCGTGGATCGCGCTGATCGTCGAGCACCCTGCCCTGCTGGAACGTCCGATCGCGGTCCGCGGTGGCCGCGCGCTGGTCGCGCGTCCGCCCGAGCGGGTGCTGGAACTGCTCGACTGAGACGACGGACGGGCCGTTCTGCGCGCGCGACCTCGTCTGCGTGGATCGTGAGGGCGCTGGCGACAGCTCACGCGCCCTGATGCCTCCGGAGAGTCGACTGCGCGAACGCTCTCCAAGCTGTGGCCCGGACGGGTGCCCGCCTCGCTGCGAGCGTGGCTGCCCGCAAGGCAGTTAGCGCAGCAGCGGCGAGTCCAGCACTTCCGACGGCTCGCCGGTGACCTTCTCGAAGGCCTCGCGCAGCTCTTCCAGGCTGATGCGGCCGCGTCCAACCAGGAGGCGCGAGACATCGTCGATGTCGCGGCGATCGTCGGTGAGGCGCTGCACCTCGCGGTCGAGGTCGACGAACAGCGCGACCGCGCGCGCGGTGCGCGGGCCGTGGCTGCGGTCGGATTTCAGCGTGTCGACGCGGCGGCCGTGGTTGCGCATCCAGTCGAAGGCCTTCTGCGCGCGCGCCTCGTTCAACAGGCCCACGCGACGCATCATCTCGATCGAATAGAACTCGGCGAAGCCTTCGGCGATCCAGTCGTCGCCGGCCGCGCCGCGGACCCGCGAGATCACGTGCACCATCTCGTGCACCAGGGTGCTGGTGCCGTTCTCGCTGATCAGCGGACGGTCGGAGTGCAGGTAGAGCGAGCGCGGCCCGGACAGCCCGCCGCGCCACATCGGATCGCCGGCGCCCACGATCAGCACCTTGTCGGGCAGCGCGCCGAAGGCATCCTCCATCTCGCCGGCGACGAGGTTGAGGTAGGCCAGGTACTCGTTGCGGCGCATGGGGTCGCCCTTGGGCGCAGCCACCGCGGTTTCCATGTCGCCGATGAAGTCGCGGCGGATGCCGATGTCGCCGGCGATCATCCAGCCGACAGGGCGCTGGAAGCGGCGGTCGTCGTCGACGATGTCGAACACCGGCTCCTCGCCGCGGCGCTTGAAGGGTGTGTCCACGCCGACCCAGCCGGCCGGCAGCTCGAAGCGGATCGTGGCGCGCGCCCGCGAGTCGCGGGTGAGCCGCGCGCGCGCCGAGGGCACCAGATGGTCGCCCCGCAGCAGGGCCCAGTCGTCGGTGATGCGGGCGTCGAAGCCGCCGCTGCGGCGGCGCTTGTCGATGGCGTAGCGCCAGCGCAGCTCGCCGCCCTTGGCCGGCGGGGTCCAGATCAGGCGGTCGTCCTTGCGCTCGATCGCGCCGTCGCCGCCGAAGCCGCTGTAGCGCTCATCCGGCATGGCGAAATCGAGGCCGCGGATGCGGCCCTCGCCGGGCGTGTAGTCGAGCGTCACCGCGGCCACGCCCTCATCGGGCAGGAAGCTCACGCGGTATTCGATCTCGAAGTAGCGGTCTTCAGCCGGCGCGGCGACGGCGCCGGCAAGGAGGATCAGGGCGAACAGAACACGCGACACCATGGCCTGCGATCCGCGGCAGCAAAGGGGCGCCGACCCTAGCACGACGCCCGCCAACCAGGCCCGAACAGCCGGCTACAGCTCGCCGAGGCCCTCGGCCTCGCCGCCCTCGCCCACGCGCAGCAGGCGCAGGGTATTGGTGGCGCCGAGCTGCTCCATGTGGTCGCCACTGGTGATCACCACGCGGTCGCCCGTTGCGAGCAGGCCCAGACTGTGCAGATGCCCCACGGCGGCGCGTGCGGCCTTGCGCGGCGACAGGCCGGCGCTGTC
>VFQU01000858.1_pt1 | contig 21310 bp, 15 predicted proteins | sample 3512311 | NCBI WGS metagenome assembly VFQU01 (sample SAMN10412377, study PRJNA504923) | tailings metagenome | isolation source: Relicate 3 Philex TSF3 active mining site | place: Philippines: Tuba, Benguet | collected 2017-08-29
TGGAGTTTGACGGGGACCTGACGGACTGGCTGGTGGCGCAGGGACGGGCGCGCCGGGTGGAAAGCTGGCCGTGCTTCCATACGGTGATGTATGGGGTGGAGGTGGATGGGCGCGAGTGCGGAATCATCGCCCGGACCATTGGTGGGCCGTATGCGGTGTTGGTGGCCGAGCAACTGGCAGCGGCGGGAGTGCGGCGCATCGTGGGGCTGACCTCGGCGGGCCGGGTGTGGGGGGAGTTACCTTTGCCGAGTCTGGTGGTGGCCGAGGGGGCAGTACGGGATGAGGGTACGTCGTTACATTACCTCGCGGAAGGAAAGATCGTGTGGGGAGCGCCGGGTTTGGCCGGTGATTTGGAGCGGGAAGTAGAATTGTTGGGGTGGCGGCCTGTGCGGCGGGGTCTGGTGTGGACAACCGACGCCCCGTATCGTGAAACGCGTACGCAGTTGCGGCACTGGGCAGGGGAGGGAGTCCTGGCGGTAGAGATGCAGGCGGCCTCGCTGTTCGCGTTTGGGCAGGCCTGTGGGGTGGAGGTGGGAGTGGTGGCCATGGTGAGCAACGCCGTGGACCATGAGGGGCCGCAGTTTGATACCGGGACGCTGGAGGATGGCTGGAGGGTGCTGGAAGCGTGTGCGCGGGCGGCCTTCAAAACAGCGGCGCTTCAGGGAAGGAAGTAACTGGCAGGCCGCAGAGTTTGGCGAGGGTGGGCGCGACGGCAAGAGGTGAGATGGGGCCGCGCTCGCCACGCAGGGGGACGTCCGGACCTGCGAGGGCGAAGTAGCCGTCGCGGGTATGTTCCGAGCCCCGATTGAAGACGGGGATGGGCTGGTGAAGATCGCCCAAGGGGTGATGCAGGGTGCGGCGCAGGACGGGGGAGGGCGCCCATTCGACGAAGAGGTCAGGGAGGCGGTGGTGCGGGCCGGGGCCGAAGATTTCGGCGGTGCGGTGGACCTGGGCTACGGCGGGAGAGTTGGTGAGGGGATCGATCAGGCGGTGGAGCTCAGTGGTGGCTTCATCGAGAAGAGCGTCGTATTCCGCGCCGGGTTGCACAATGCCCTGGGGTTCACGGCCAGCGAGATTGACGCGCAGCAGGCCCATATAGAAGGAAGGCAGCGGGAAGAGGCGGGTGCGGGTCCAGTCGCAGGAAGTGGCAAATTTCTGGGCAAAGAGTTGCGAGCGGGTGGATTGGGGCAGGAATTCGCTGAGGCGGTTGCGCAGACTTTCGGGGATGAGTTGGCGGGCGATGGTGAGTGGGTGAAAGGACGTGGACGAGGCGGGAGCGGGCGGAGTGGCAAAGCCGGTGAGGCGGCAAAAGTCCTGCAGGAAAGCTGCCGCAGGCCATTCGGTGTGCATGCCGACGGAGCCGAGGATGGCGACGTTGGGCGGGGTGGAATAGGTGGTGAGCAATTGTGCGAGCGATTCGTCGATGGCGGCGTAGAGGTCGAGGATGGCGGAGTGAAGTGGGCTGGCGGGGTCCTCCTGGTAGCGCCAGAACTGGTGGCCGCCGGTATGGGTTTCGCCGAAGACGAGGAAGGTGAAATGGGGCTGGTGTTCTTGGATTAGAGGGACGATGAGGCGTGTCTTCTGGTAGACACGCTGGAGAAGTTCCTGGAAGGTGCGCTGGTCTTCGGCGAGCGTGGATTCGGGGTTCTCGTGGATGACCTGAGGCGGGCCGAAATGCTGGAGCAGGGAAGCGGGATGAGCGGCGGGTTCGCCGTGGGGGTCGTGGATGGCCCAGTTGGTAAGTTGGACGCCGTTGAGTTGGGGATGGGGGTCTGTGTCGGGTACGTCAAAGATGGCGACGGGGCGTTGGGTATTGGCGAAGAGATGCCAGAAGGGGCGGGCGCTGATGTTGCGGGCATTGAAAGGGCGTATCTGGTAGGTGCCGGGTTCCAGTTGGTTGAACCAGTAATAGCCGTGGTCGCGGCGTGGAATACCGGACGTGAGGGTGACCCAAACGCCATGTTCCGCGAGGAATTCGTGACCTGTGGGGGTGGTGGTGCAGCCTTCGGAGAGCAGGCGGGCGAGGGTGGGCATGCGACCGGCGGTGAGGGCTTGCGACATGGAGCGGGGGCCGGCCGCATCGAGTCCGAGAACAAGAAGTGGACGCATCTTGAACTTTTAGTTTACTGATGCGCAACTGTGGTCAATCCATCGGGTTTGGATGAGTGGAGGTAGTAATCAACATGAAAAGAATGATTGTGATGCTGGCCGTGAGCGCGGCCCTGGTGTTTGGCCAGGGCAAGACTTGGTCCAAGAGCAAGACGAAGACGGGCCCCAATGGCAAGACGGCCAGCGTCGAGACGCAAGGCAGTGCGGGCGATGGCCAATTCTCACGCACGAAAGTGGCGACAGGCCCGAATGGGAAGACGGCAACCAGTCAGACTACGGGGACGTATGGTGGCGGCACGGCTTCAGCAACCACCGTGAAGACCGGGCCGAATGGAAAAAGCACCACTACGACGCGGACGCGGACAAGGTCGCGAAATTAGCGCTTGTCCCCGGGAGATAAGATAGTCTCGCTGTGCGAGTCTTGATGCTTATCGGGGTGGCGGCAATTCTGAGCGGGGCTGACCGCTGTCAGCCCTGCCACGCGCCCATAGTGGCGGCTTACAGCCGCTCTCCCATGGGACGCGCGATTGCCCCGGCGAGTGACGCCCAGCCAGCCCGCTTCTTTCATCGTCCATCCAGCACGAGGGCAGTCGTGGAGGGCCGCCTTCACCGATTGGAACGCGGCACCCTCTCGGCGGGGCATGAGGTGAAGTACCGCATCGGCTCAGGCACACATGCTGCGGGCTTTCTGGTGCAGGTGGGCGACTGGCTTTTTCAGTCTCCCCTCGCGCTTTACTCTGGCGACAGGTGGGATGTAGCGCCCGGCTACGAGAACTTCGATCGGCTTGACTTCAACCGTCGCGTCACGCAGGAATGTCTCGATTGCCATTCCAACGGTGATGCGCTCAACCCCCAGCCGATTGAATGTCGCCAATGCCATGGCGACGCATCCCTACATCTCGCCAAACCTGTGCGGGGAAACATTGGAAAGCCCCAGAGCAATGAAGCTTGCGAGAGCTGTCACCTCACTGGCGAAGCCCGGGTGGCCGGGCAGGTCTTCGTCTACGACCGTCCTCGGCAGGATTTGCGCGTTGTCTCTCACGTGGAGCAGTTTGCCTTGAGCGAGTGCGGCAAGGATGGCAGATTGTGGTGCGCTTCCTGCCACGCGGTTCACGGCGAGAAAATCGATGTCAACCAAAAGTGCCAGAGCTGCCACACACCACACGACAACCATACCGAATGCACCTCCTGCCACATGCCGAAACGCATGACGTCTGACGGGGGGCATAGCGCATTCACGGATCATCGAATCCAGAAGCGGCCAGCATCTCCAGTAAGCAGCTCAGCTCCGAAACTGCGCGCCTGGCGAGGCGCACTCGATGAACGGGCTCTTGGTCTGGCGGAGCTGCAGGTGGGCGAACGGGATGGCAGCGAAGCGCTAATCCAGCAGGGTTACCGCCGTCTTGCCGCTGGTATTGCCCGTTGGGACAAGGATGCCGAAGTCGTCGCTGCCCTCGGGCTGGTCCTTTTCTGGAAAGACCAGAAGGCCGATGCTCGCAAACTGCTTGAAGCCGCTGTGAAACTCAAACCCGCCGATGCCGCCCTTCGTGAAAAGCTTGGCCTCGTGCAGCGGGCAATGGGCGACCTCGAGTCGGCCCGGCAAAACTTTAGCGCCGCCATCTCACTGGACCCCTCCAGCGAACGTGCCTACTTTCTGCTTTCCGAATGCCAACCCACCATTGAGCAACGCACGGAAGTTCTGCAACAACTCCTGCGGCGTTTTCCCCAAAGCCTGCTGGCGCGCGAAGCACTAACGCGTCCCTGACACCTGCTTCAGCAGGCGGCGTATGAAGTCATCTTCCGGGAAGCGTTCCACATACTGTTCCAGCGTCTCCCTGGCTTCCGGGTACCGTTGCATCTGGATGTAGCGCAAAGCGAGAGATTTGTACAGCACCGCCTGAAATGGGGCTTGCGCGATGCCTTCCTGCAATACCCCGACGGCTTCCTCAAAGCGATTCAATCGCCCGAGTGCCTCACCGAGATCTTCGAACGTAGTCGGTGTGACGGAGCCCTTATCCCGTGCGGCAAGCAGCAACTGCGCAGCCTTGGCGTAGTCCTTCTCCCGTAAGGCCTGCCGGCCCAGTGTCGCCAGCACCAGCGGATCTGCGGAATTCTCCACCGCTGCCCGTTTCAATAAGCTTTGGAACTTGTCGAAATAGAAGGGGCCCCGCTCCGCCACTTGTCCGTAAGCTTGCATCTCGGTCAGCAGTGGCAGCGCGCCGGCATTCACATGCACCAGTTCCTGCCCTCCCGCGACAGGCGGCAAATCGGCAGGTCGCCGGGGAATCCGGTGATTCGTCAGGGCGGAATGCGCAATCACCTGCACATCTCTTTTGGGCATGTGACAACCCACGCAATCACTCGTCTTCGGCGGATGCTGCTCACCCAGAGGACCACTGTGGCAGCCCAGGCAGCTTGCCCGGTGATCCACCTTCGTGGCATGCGGATTATGACAAGTCTGACAATTCATAGTCCCGGACTTCACATAGCAGGCACTCAACCGCATCGACTCGTGGTGCTCAAGCAAGTCAGTGTCCTTGGTACGCGGCAGCTTGAAAATCGCCACTGTGTCGTTCAGGGGCTGACCAGGGCGGAAATCCGCTTCAGTCTTCCCTGGTTGCAGCACCCGCGCATCTCCACCCTGATGGCAGTTCATGCAGATCTCATCGGCCCGTTCACGCGGTAGCCGCTTTGGATTCACTATGGCCTTGCGGTCCCCCTTACCGGCCACATGCGCCGAGCCGGGCCCATGGCAGTTCTCGCAGCCAATCGCCAACTCCCGAAACGGCGGCTGAGCAAACTTGCCCGCACTCTGCGGTACCGTCTGTGGCCTTCCCGCATGGCAGTGTATGCACCCGGCGGCGATGGGCCGATTGAATCCATAGTCGGCAAATTCATAACCTGGTGACAGCTCCCACTTGTTCACCCGCGCGTACCACGACAGCGGCGCCTGAAACAGATGGTCCCCGCGCTGCACGACAAAGCTCAGTCCGTTGTGTCCGCTGCCAATCGCCCAACCCAGCGCATGCCCATTGCGGAACCCCTCACCCGCTTCTGTCTGCCACAACTGCCCGTCCCGTGTTTCCACCGTAAACTCTCGCCGCAGTTTTTCGCTCACCACCCGCACCGGCTGTATTGCCTTACCCAGATGCTCTCCCGCCGGCGACATCGACCGCCCCATGGCCGACTTCCGCCAGTGGTCAAAGATCCCCTTGTGGCATCCTGCACACGCATTCGAACCCACATATTCCTGCGCCAGCACGACCAGCAACAACGGCCACATCGATTACGCCTTCCCCGGCAGGGCCTGCCGCCGCACAATTCCCTCGCCCTCTCGTATGGTGACCAGTTGCTTGCCCGCCACCCTGGCAAAGCGTTCCACCTTCCCGTTCGGCCACCGTACTTCCAGATCTGCTGTGGTCGCCGCACCCAGGCCGAAGTGCAGTCGCAGATCATTCGCCGAATAGAAGCTCGACTGGCTCAGCACTTCCTGAGCCTGCTTGCGCCCACTGTAACTCGCCGTTACACGCGCCCCAATAGCTGACCGGTTCGACTCGACACCCACCAATTTCACCTTCAACCACTGGTTGTCGCCCTTCACAGCATTGCGGAGCAGGGAAGGAGGCTCATGCAGGTTGATCACCAGGATGTCCATGTCCCCATCGTTGTCAAAGTCCCCAAAGGCGCAGCCGCGGCTGGAGTGCGCTGCCTCCATCGCGGGTCCGCCAAGGCCGAACAGCTCCTCAAAGCGGCCCTCTCCGAGATTGCGGAACAAGACTCGCGGCGTCCGGAACGGATACGCTGGCAACTTCGCTTCCAGCTCGGGGTACACATTCCCTGTCACGTAGAAGATGTCCGGCCAACCGTCGTTATCGAGATCCACAATCCCCGCTCCCCATGACACATATCTCGTCTCCACGCCAATGCCGGACTTCGCTGTCACGTCCTCAAACATGCCCTCGCCGTCATTGCGGTAAAGCACATTGGAATCATCGGCGAAGTGCGTCTTGAAGATATCGAGGTGTCCATCACCATCGACATCCCCGATGCCCAGGCCCATGCCCGCCTGCTCCATGCCATCCTCATTCAGCGCCACGCCACGTTCCAGGCCAATTTCCTCAAAGGTGCCATCGTGCTTGTTCTTGAACAGAAAGCTTGATGTGGAATCGCACGCCACGTAAATGTCCGGCCAGCCATCGTTGTCAAAGTCCGCCGCCACTGCAGTCATGCCATAACTGCCGCGCGCCGTCGCAATCCCCGATTTCTGGCTGACATCCTCAAACGTCCCATCCCCGCGGTTCCGGTACAGGGAATGGTAGCCAGGCTTCAAACCCCGCGGGCCGCAGTTGACCGGAATCCCCTTCCAGTTGCAGAACGAGTTATCACCCGGCCGCGGCACCTTTGTCGGGTCAAAGTCCACATAGTTGGACACAAAAAGATCCAGGTGTCCGTCGCGGTTGTAGTCGATAAACGTACATCCGGCGCCCCAGCGCCGCTTCTCCTCCAGCAATCCCGCCTGCTTGGTCACATCCTCAAACGTGCCATCCCCCCGATTGCGGTACAACACGTTCTGGCCCCAATAGGTGATGAACAGATCCTCAAACCCGTCGTTGTTGTAATCCCCCACGCACACCCCGTTGGCCCATCCCGTGCGCTCGAGCCCCGCCTGCTTCGTCACGTCGGTAAACGTGCCATCGCGGTTGTTCCTATAGAGCCGGTTCGTCGCTTTCGAACCTTCCAGCAGCGTTCCATTCAGCAGCAGGATATCCAGCCAGCCATCGTTGTCGTAATCGATAAAGGCGCAGCCGCACCCGATCGTCTCCAGCAGATACTGCTTCGCCTTTTCGCCCCCATAGGTTGTCTTCTCAAGCAATCCCGCTTCTTTGGCGACATCCGTCAGCGTCGCGTGAAACGGCAGCCCCGATGGCTTTCCCCGTTGCTGCCGTGGCGCCACACGGGTCACCACGCCCTGCGCGTGCCCAAGTCCGGCCGCGGCCAGCAACGACAGCCATGTTCGCCGTGTGGAACCTCGCATTCCCACAGGTTTATCAAACTTGCCGCAGGCGCTTCAGCAGATTTCCTTCTCCGCCCACATCCGTCAGCCGGAACTCCCGTCCCTGGAAGAAGTAGGTCAGCCGTTTATGATCCAATCCCAGCGACCCCAACAGTGCCGCGTGCAGATCATGCATGTCCACCCTGTCTTCAGCGGCCTTGAGACCAATCTCATCGGTTGCCCCGATGACCTGTCCGCCCTTCACTCCTCCACCCGCCATCCAGACCGTGAAGCCATACGGATTATGGTCGCGGCCATTGCGGTTCCCACCGCCGCCTTCGGCCCCGTCCGTAAACGGTGTGCGTCCGAAGTCGCCGCCCCATAGCACCAACGTGGAATCCAGCAAGCCCCGGCTCTTCAGGTCCGCCAGCAAGCCGGCAATTGGCTTGTCCACCCGCCGCGCCATGTACTCATGGTTCTGGTCACACTCGTTGTGACCATCCCAACCCACTTCGGCGCCCTTGCGGCCACCCGAATAGAGCTGCACGAAGCGCACCCCGTTTTCCACCATCCGCCGCGCCATCAGGCACTGCGTCCCGAACTCGCGCGTGTTCGCCTCATCGAGACCATACAATTGCCGCGTCGCCTCCGTTTCCTTGCTGAGATCGGTCACCGACGGCACGGACATCTGCATCTTGAAGGCCAACTCATAGGAAGCCATCCGCGCTGCCAGGTCCGTATCGTCGGCACGCGGCGCCTGATGGCTCTCATTCAACTCGCGCAGCATGCCCAACATCTTTTCCTGGTCTTCACCAGTGATGCCATCGGGGCGCTTGATGTTCAAAATCGGCGGACCCTCGCTGCGCAGTACCGTCCCCTGATAGGCCGCCGGCAGAAAGCCGGCCCCATAGGCTGGTGCTCCCGCCTTGATGCCCCCATCCAGCATCACCACGTAGGCCGGCAGATTTTCGCTCTCATTGCCCAACCCGTACACGACCCACGACCCGATACTCGGCCGCCCCACGCGCCCCCAACCCGTGTTCATCCACGTCTGGCCCGTTACATGGGTGAAGCCGTCATGGTGGCACGAGCGGATCACTGCCAGTTCATCCGCATGCCGCGCGGTCTCCGGAAACAGGTCTGATATCTCCAAGCCCGACTGCCCGTGCCGCTGAAACTTCCGTGGCGAGCCCATCAAAGGCGTCCGCTCCATGTTTGAAAACTGAAAGTCCACCTTCCCGAAACTCTTCGGTATCGGCTGCCCGTGCAGCTTATTCAACAAGGGCTTGGGGTCGAAGGTATCAATATGGCTGGGGCCCCCGTGCATGAAGAGAAAGATCACGCTCTTGGCCGTTGCGGCAAAATGAGGCCTCTTGGAGGTAAACGGGTTTGTCGCCCCCAGCAGGGTCGAGGCCGCCAGCGCGCCAAAACCTAGCGCACTCTTCTCCAGAAACTGGCGCCGCGAGGCCGCGGCAATGGTCTTGGGACAATAGCGATTCATTTCAGGCAACCTCAATCCACATATAGAAACTCATTCGAATTCAACAGCACGAGCGCCAGTTGGCTGGGGTCGGAAATACGGCCGGCCTTGGCCTTCTCCGCCGGAGTCGCCTGCCGCTGGTAAACCCGCTCAAAAAGCCACGCCGCAGGTTCTGGCTGCTTGCGCGCTTCTTCGCCCAAGCGCCTCGCCTGTGTCACCATGAACTCCCCGTTCAACAGGGTCAAGGCTTGCGGGGCAACGGTCGTGTTCTCGCGCCGGGCGCAGGACAGCGAAGTGTCTGGCGCATCAAACGTCGTGAACAGCGGCAGCGGGAATGTCCGCTTCACATACAGGTACACGCTGCGCCGGTTGCTCTCCTTGGGGTCCAGGGATTCCGGCCACTGGTTGCGCGCCCACATCACGGTGTATTCCTCCGGACTCAACCGCGGCACCACGGGCCGGCCACCCATCTTCACGTTCAACTCCCCACTGATGGCCAGCACTGCATCCCGCAAGGTCTCCGCATCCAGCCGCCGCCGGTTCGCCCGCCACAGGTAATGATTGTTCGCGTCGATGCGCGCATTCGCTTCATTCGGAGCAGTCGACCGCTGGTAGGTCTCCGACAGCAGAATCATCCGGTGCAGCTTTTTCGTACTCCAACCCTGCGCCACAAATTCACTCGCCAGCCAGTCCAACAACTCGGGGTGCGTCGGTTCTTCTCCCTGGCGTCCAAAGTCGCTGGGCGTGGCGACGATGCCGCGGCCAAAGTGCCAGTGCCAGACGCGATTCACATAAACCCGCGCCGTCAATGGATGTTGCGGACTGGCCAGCCACAGCGCCAGTGCCTTGCGTCGCGCCAACTTCTTCTCCGGGTCATTCTCGATCTTTACTCCATTGGCGAGAATGGCCGGGAAGGCCGGCCCCACCTCTTCGCCCTTGGCCCGCCAGTCACCGCGATGTGTGAGGTGAACAGCCGGCGTTACCGCGGCATGTCCCAACACGGTGGCCGTGGGCAGCACCGGGTTGGCCTTGAATGCCGCCTTACCCAGTTCCGCCATCAATCGCTCGCGTTCGGCATTCTCCTCTTCGGTGTAGGGAATGTCTGCTTCCTTGCCTTCCGCGTTCTCCTGCAAACCCGCTTCCGTCATCGCCGCTTCCAGTTGCGCCGCCAATGCCCGCTGTTCCGGCGTACGCTGCAACACCGGTACATCGTAGGCCGCCAGCACTTCCGCCGCAAAGCGCTTCCGCACTGCATCCACCACGCGTTGGCGCGCGCCGTTGTCGATCCTTTGGATGGCGCCCTTCAATTCCTCAACCCGCAGCCAGTTTGGATATCCCGACTTGAAGCCGAAGATGTTGAAGTTCGGCACCACCGGAATTTCCTTCTCTTCGCTACCAGCAAAAATGGCCATCATGGCGTGATAGTCACGCTGTGTCAGCGGGTCAAACTTGTGGTTATGGCAGCGGGAGCACCCGACGGTCAATCCCAGAAAGGCTTCGCCCGTTGTGTCCACCGCATCGGTCAGCCACTCATACCGCAACTGTCCGCCAAACAGCGCCGCCTCATGATAGACCGGCCCGATCGTATACATCCCCGTTGCCACTCGCGCCTGCAACTTCTCCAGCTTTTCCGTCGAGGGCTTGAAGCCTCCATCGAGGTCGAGGTCGCCGGGGAACAATTCATCCCCGGCAATCTGTTCCTGTACGAAACGGTCATAGGGCTTGTCCTGATTGAAGGCCTGTATCACGTAGTCGCGGTAACGCCACGCATTCGGAAAGTAGATGTCCGTTTCAAATCCACCCGTGTCCGCATAACGCACCACGTCCAACCAGTGGCGCCCCCATCGTTCGCCATACCTCGGCGAGGCCAGCAGACGGTCTACCTGTCGCCCCCATGCTTCCGGGGAGTTGTCCTTTTCAAACGCTTCCAGTTCGGCCTGTGTCGGCGGCAGTCCCGTCAAGTCAAACGACGCCCGCCGCAAGAGCTCACGCTTGCTGGCTCTCCCGTTGGGCTGCAACTTCATCTCGCGTAGCTTCGCGAGCACAAATGCATCGATCGGTTGAGCCGCTCCTGCGGGCGCTGCTGGCCGCCGCAGGGGTTGAAAGCTCCACCAGTTCGATACCGGCGCCACGGTTTCGCTGCCCCACAATGCACCCTGCTTCACCCACTCCCGCAGCACCGCTACTTCCTCTTCTGGTAGCCCCTTCTTGCCCGGTGGCATGGCCAAAGTCCCCTTACGCTCCACCGCGGCAATCAACCGGCTTTCGTCCGGTTTGCCCGGCACCACCACCCCTTTGGCCACTACCGCTGCCCGGTCCCGCAAATCCAACCCGCCCATCTTTGCGTCGGCGTGGCAGGCCAGACAGTTCCTCGCCAGCACTTCCTGAGCCGTTGGCGCAGCGCAAAGTGCAGACACGCTAAAGATTAAAGCTACCCAATGTTTCACCTTGTATTGGATATCAGACGTTCACCGCGAATTCAAGCCTCTTGCAAATTTCCCCAACTCCAGCTTGAGCCAATCCATCGGTTTCCCCGCATGGCATTCGAGGCAAGCATTGGGGCTCTCGCCCACGCCGAATCGCGCCGTCGCCGCCGCATTCGGAATGTCGTCGATCTGATGATTTCCCGCGCGGAACAGTAATGCGTTCATGATCTTTGGCATATGGCAATCGGCGCACCGCACATCCTCGTGCCGCGTGTGCGCCTTAGTCCCGTAGCGTTCCGCGTGGCACTGCGTACACATAGCATCACTCTTGTCATCAAAGCGCAAACTCTTGGCATTGCCTTGTCCTGCGCGAGGATGCACGTCATGGCACGAGGCACACGTCGCCTTACCTTCCCGGTAACAGGCTGACCGTTCAAATGCCTCCACCAGAAAGGTCGTCTCGCGGAATCGCCCATCTGCATAGAATGCCTTTGTCTGGTCAAACTCCGTGTATGGCCGCCGCTGGTATTGGGGTGGAAACGCCTGCGGTGTCCGCTGCGCGGATTGTGCATGGCACTGCGCGCACACCCCAACCGATTCCTCCGCGGTCATCCTGGTGAATGACCAGGGTTGTTTTGCCCCGCGCACATGCGCCGCCCCAGGGCCATGACACATTTCACAGTTGATGCCATACTCCTTCGATTCCTTGGGCCCCCATTGCGACGTATGGCACGGTGCGCAATTGCTCTGGTAAGCCGTCAAGTCTCGAAACTGGTGAAAGCCCGGAATGTGCGCGCGCTCTGAGGCCGGTGGGTCAATTACCCGCCAGTAGTTCAACCAGCGCTTCTCCAGCAGGCTGTACTGTATCGGCACCACATGCAGTTCCCCATTGGGTGCGCGTGTAGCAAAGGCCTGCTGCCACTTCGACCCAATCACCGCATCCACCGCATACCTTTGAAACATCCCGTTCGGTTTCTGCAACTCAATGTAGTGCCGCCCTTTGTCCACCACGCCCCGGGCTGGCTGAAAGGCCCCATCCCGAAACTGCTCCAGTTGCGTGAAGTCGGCTGCGATGTTCTCCGGCTCCGCCTTGCGCAGCATCCGCGCCATCCCCGTCTTCTCCCAGGCTGCGAACTCCGCCTTATGGCAAGGTTGGCAGGCAGCGCTTCCCGCATACTCGCTCCGTGCTTGCGGCTTTAAGGCCAGCTTCACCGGTGTGGCTTCCTCCCCCAAAACCCGCAACGCTGTCTGTTCCACGCGCCCCCTCACCCCAGACCACTGCCCATCCGTCATCCCCGCTGGTTTCTGAAACAGCCGCAGATAGCGCAATGCCTCCCGCGCATGCCCGCGCGCCAGTGCCGCTTCTCCCCGGTTGGCCCGCACTGCCGCCACCGTCGCCTGCAGCACCGCATTCTCCGGATGCATCCGCAACGACTCCCCCGCGTAGTACAAGCCCGTCGCCCCATCCCCCAATGCAAAACTCGCCTGCGCCGCCAACGCGTACACCTGCGCCAACTTCCGCGAAGCCGGGTACTGGCGCGCAAACTGTGTCGCCAGCGAACGCCGCGTCAGCGCATCGCCGGCCTTCTCCAATGCCTTGAGTGCCTCCACCTCGCTACCTTGGGCGATTCCGAGGCCGGCGGCAAATAAAAAAATGAGGAAACTTTTCAAAACCATTGCAGCCCGTCAATAGCTGATATATATTACTCCCAATTCGAAGTTAAAAATCCCTAAAGGAACACCTGCTTGCTCAGCACATCGCCAGGAGGCTTGTCTCAATGATTCGAAAAATTCTAATCGCTACGCTGTTCACTGCGATTTTCTCATCCACCCTCTTTGCTCAGGCATCCACCGCTGCCATCAACGGCACCCTGCGCGATTCCTCCGGTAGCGTCATCCCAGCGGCCAGTCTCGTACTCCGCAACGTCGCCACCGCCGTGGAATCCCGCACGGAAAGTAACGCCTCGGGCATCTACACCTTCCTCAACATTCTGCCCGGGCAATATACGCTCGAGGTCACCAAAACCGGCTTCCGCACCAACCGTTTGAGCCAGTTCAACCTCGCCGTCAACCAGACCGCCACCATCGACATCGTCATGGAAGTCGGCTCGGTTGACCAGTCCATCAACGTCGAAGCCATCGGCGCGGAAGTGCAGGCCTCCACCTCGGAAGTCGGCGCCGTCGTTGCCCGCCAGCAGGTCGTCGACCTCCCCCTGAACGGCCGCAACTTTACCCAGTTGCTGTCGCTCACCCCGGGCGTCGCCCCCGTCAGCGTAAGCCAGAACACCGGCTCCGGCTTTGCTCACCCCGGCATCGGCGCCTTCATCTTCCCGGCCATCAACGGGCAGACGAACCGCTCCAACTTCTGGACCCTCGACGGTATCACCAACCAGGGCCTCATGCTCTCCACCCCGGCTGTCAACCCCATCGTTGACGCTATCGCGGAATTCAAGGTCCAGTCCCACAATGACCAGGCCGAATTCGGCGGCGTCCTCGGCGGCGTTGTCAACGTCGCCACCCAGAACGGCACCAACCAGCTTCATGGCTCGGCTTGGGAATACGTGCGCAATAACGTCTTCGACGCGCGCAACACCTTCCTGCCCGAAGTCACCCCCTTCCGTCAGAACCAGTTCGGCTTCGCCGTCGGCGGTCCCGTCATGATTCCCAAAATTCTCGACGGCCGCAACAACACCTTCTTCCACGGCAGCTACCAGGGCTGGCGCTTTCGCCGGGCCAACAACGCCCTCTTCCGCGTCCCCACCGCGCCCCAGCTCGGTGGCAACTTGAGCGACATCCCCCAGCAGATCTTCGATCCCTTCACGACTCGCGCCAACCCCAACGGCAATGGCTTCGTGCGTGACCCCTTTGCGGGCAACATCATCCCCGCCAGCCGCATCAACCCCGGCGTACTCGCCTACGCCCGGGCCACCTTCCCGGTGGGCGGTGCCCCCATCACGGCTGATCGTAACGCCCTCGACCCCTCACCCTTCAGCCAGAACCAGGAAGAATACTCATTCCGCATTGACCGCGTGGTCGGCGCCAAGGACAACGTCTTCTTCCGCATGAGCCACTCCATGCTCGATCAAACCGCCTCCGGTGGCCGTCCCGCGCTGGCCAGCTTCCGAACCTTCGATGCCTACAACATCGGCACCAGCTGGGTCCATACCTTCAGCCCCACGCTCGTGATTCAGTCCCAGTTCGGTCGCCTCCAGAATGAAGACAACAGCGGTAACCGCTTCCGCAGCCTTCCTGGCAGCTTCGCTCAGGATGTCGGCTACAACTCTGTATTCTGCTGCAGCTTCCTCGATGGCCAGACGCTCATGCCCGCCCTCAATATCGACGGCTGGGTCGGCGGTGGCGAGTCCCTCTCGCTCAACCGTCCCTCTGACGTCTGGCAGTACAAAAGCTCCCTCACCAAGATCAAGGGCAGCCACAACTTCAAGTTCGGCGGCGAATGGAACAACATGGACTTCCTCGGTTCCCCCCGGAATGCCAGCGCTACCTTCCGCCCACTGCAGACTTCCAACCCCTTGAGCCCCGGCGGCACGGGCAACCAATTGGCCAGCTTCCTGCTCAACGTCCCCGACGCAGCCGTTTACCGCAACCGTTCCACCACGGTGCGCCGCGGCGGCCACATGGGCTTCTACTTCCAGGACCAGTGGAAGGTCAATCAACGCCTCACCATCAACTACGGTCTCCGCTACGACAAGACCTTCATCCCGCCACTCGGCCAGGAAGGCAACGACAACATCTTCACTGGTGGTTACAACCTCCAGATCGGGCAGTACATCATCCAGAAGCAGCCTGGCTCCTGTGAAGAACTCCGGCGCGCTCCTTGCGTGCCCGGTGGCCGCCTGCCCGACAACGTCGTGGTTGATCCCCGTGGCAAGCTCTACCACAACACCAATGACAACTGGCAGCCCCGATTTGGCTTCGCTTATCGCCTCGGCCAGCGCACTGCCATCCGTTCGTCCTTTGGTATGTTCTTTGACAACTACGCCGCCGTTGTCCAGACGGCGCAGAACTATTCCGCCCAATGGCCCAGCGTCGGCGAACAGTTGCAGGAAAACCTCAACAACCCCACCGCTGCCCAGCCCACTCCCAGCTTTAGTGGCCTAAACCCCTTCCCCTCCGGCGCCCTGCCGCAGGCCACGCCGTTTAACCAGGTGCAGTGGTACATGGATCCCTACTTCCAGAACCCCTACTCCATGCAGTGGAACTTCGGTGTGCAGCACCAGGTCGCCAACGATACCGTGCTCACCGTCAACTACGTCGGCTCCGGCTCCCGCCGCCTCGATATCGGTGGCTTCTACAACGTCGCCACCACCCCCGGGCCCGGCGACTTCCGCCAGCGCGCTCCGTTCCCCTACATCCGGCCCACTTACTACGACCGTAGCTGGGGCCGCGGCAACTACCATGGCCTCCAGGTCCTTCTCGACAAGCGCTTCCGTTCGGGCTTCGCCTACATGGTCAACTACACCTACTCGAAGTCCATCGACATCGCCTGCTCCGGCTGGTACGGCGTCGAAGGCTGCTCCGTGCAGGATCCCTACAAGTTCAACAATGATCGCAGCGTCTCAGGTTTCGACCTGACGCATGTGCTCACCATGAACTTCGTCTACGATCTCCCCTTCGGCAAGGGCAAGCGCTTCAGCACCAACTCCGCCGCTGACTACATCCTCGGCGGCTGGCGCGTCAACGGCATCATCCGCTTGAGCTCCGGCCAGCCTTACAACCTCCAGATCAACGGCGACCTTGCCAACACCGGCAACTCCAACTACCTCCGGTTGAACTTCCTCGGCGACCCCGAACTGTCCAACCCCACCACCGGACGCTGGTTCGACACCTCCAAGGTGGCCGCTCCCGCTCCCTTCACCTTCGGTAACTCTGGCCGCTACCGCCTGCGTTCCGATGGTTGGGAAAACTTCGATCTCTCCCTCTTCCGCGAAATCGGGCTCCCCTTCCTTGGCGAAGGCAAGCGTCTGGAACTTCGCTTCGAGGGCTTCAACATGTTCAACACTCCGGTCTACGCGTCACCCAACGCGAATCTCTCCAACGCGCAATTGTTCGGCCGCGTCACGGCTACCGCCAACCAGCCGCGGCAATTGCAGTTGGGTGCTAGATTCGTGTTTTGATGCTCTGGTTGTTTCTCACCCTTGCCAGCGCGGCATTCGCCCAAAGCGAATGCCGCGCTTTGGCGTCTGACGCCGAGCGTTGGCAGTGCGAAGTCCGCCTCGGCGAAGCCGCCATCACCCGCAACGATCTCCCCACGGCGGAGCGTCAATTCCGCGCCGTCCTCGCGCAATCCCCCCGCCACCCTGCCGCCCTCCGCAACCTCGCCCGCGTGCTCATCCTGCGCGAACAGTTCTCCGCCGCCATCCCCTTTCTCGAACAGGCCCTCGCCCTTGAGCCGCGTCAGCTCGGCCACTATCTCGCTCTGGCTTACGCCCTCACCGAAGCCGGCCGCCCCGCCGACGCGATTCCGGTTCTCGAACGCGGTCGCTCTCTCCAACCCAACATTGCCCCCCTTCACGCGTCCCTCGGCCGCGCGCTCGCTCTCCTCGGCCGCTTTCCCGAAGCCGCCGCCAGCTACACCGTCGCCCTCCGTCTTGACCCCACCAACGAAGACGCCCGCCTCGCTCTCGCCAAGGCCCACATCGCCGAAAAACAGTTCACCACCGGCCTCACTGTCCTTGACGCGTACCGCGGCCCCGACCACGCTGAACGCGACTACGCCCGCGGCCTCGCTCTCCGTGGTCTCGATCGCTACACCGAAGCCGAGCCCATCCTCCGCGCCGCCGCCGCATACCCCAACGCCCATCCGGATTCGAGCTACCAGCATGGCTTCGTTCTCGCCAAACTCGGTAAACTCCCCGACGCCCGCGTGGCCCTCGAACGCGCTCGCCAGCTCAACCCCTCTTCTTCCGACGTTCACTTCCAGCTCGCGCAGGTCTACCGTCAACTCGGTCTGAACGATCTCGCCGCCGCCGAACTCAAACTCGTCCAGCAGGCCAAGCGCGCCGCTACCGATGGCGCCGTCGCCAACGCTGCCCACCGCCAGGCCCTCGCTGCACTCGCTGCTGGCCGCCTTGACACCGCCGCGGAACATTTCCGAGAAGCCCTCTCAGTACCCGGCGCCACCCCCAATCTATATGTCGACTACGGCGTTCTCCTCGGCCGCCTCAACCGTCCCTCAGAAGCCGAACAGCAGTTCCGCCGCGCCACTGAGCTTGATCCCTCCTCCGCCACCGCCTGGCTCAACCTCGGCCTCATGCGCGCCAGCCAGCAGCGTTTCACCGATGCCGCTCGCGACCTCAACGAAGCCCTCCGTCTTCAACCCGATCACCCCCCCACCCTCAGCGCCCTCGCCATGGTCGCCGCCCGCCTAAACCGTTGGAAAGAAGCCCTCGCCCTCTTCACCAAGGTCGTTGAGCTCGATCCTTCTTCCCCCGACGCCCACGTCAACCTTGGTATCGCCCGTGCCGATCAATACGATCTCCCCGGCGCCCGCGACGCCTTTGCCGAAGCCGTCCGCCTCGCCCCGCAAAACCCCAATGCGCTCTACAACCTCGGCCGCTCTCTCTTTGACCTCAAGGACTTCGCCGCCGCCCGCAACCCTCTCACGGCAGCCATCACGCAGGACCCCACCCGCCACCACGCCAGATACCTCCTCGCCTTCACCGAGAAGAACCTGGGTGAACCCGCCAAAGCCTACGAACTGCTCCAGCAGGTCCTCACTGCCAACCCTCGCGACATCAACTCGCTCTTCCTCTTGGGCCAGGTCTGCGTCCAGCTTGACAAACGCCCCGAGGCCATCACCGCCTGGGAAAAGCTCCTCGCAGTGAACCCCGAACACCACGAAGCCCTCTACGCTCTGTCCCGCCAGTTGCAATCCACTAACCCCCAACTTGCAGCCACTTACCGCAAACGTTTGGCCGATCTCACGGCCGCCCGCCAGATTGCCGAACAGGCGGAATCCTTGGGCAACTTCGGCCTCAGCGCGGCGGAATCGCACGACTGGCCCCGCGCCGTCGAACGCCTCGAAGAAGCCATTACTCTCTGTGGCGAATGCCGCGCCGCCGCGGATTTGCGCAAGAATCTCGGCCTGGTTCTCGCCCGCAGTGGCGACCTCGCCGCTGCCGAAACTCGCCTGCGCGAAGCCCGCGCGATGAAACCCGGCGACATCGAAATCGTCCGCGCCCTCGAAATGCTCCGCCTCCGCGCCGCCCGCCCCTAATGCACCGTCCGCGTCTTGCGGTTCATGTAATCCATCAGCAGATACTCACCCAGCGTATATGGCGTCGTGAAGTAAGCCTTCCCCCGGCACAACTGCGTCACCTGGCGCACAAAGTTCACCAGCGCCGGGTCCGTCGCCAGCATGAACGTATTGATCAGGATCCCCTGCCGCTTGCACCGGTTCACTTCTTCGAGCGTCCGGCTGATCACCAGCGGGTCCAGCCCAAACGCATTCTTGTAAACCCGCCCATCATCCAGCGTCAGCGCACTCGGCTTCCCATCCGTAATCATGATGATCTGCTTCATGTCCTTCTTTTCCTGGTTCAGTATGCGCTGAGCCAGAATCAATCCATCCCGCGTATTCGTGTAATACGGACCTACCTGCATCCGCGCCAGATCCCCCAGTCGCACCTCTTCCGCCGTGTCATGAAACAGCACACACCGCAGCGTGTCCCCCGGATACTGCGTCCGGATCAACTGCGCCAGCGCCAGCGCCACCTTCTTGGCCGGCGTAAACCGGTCCTCCCCATACAGAATCATGCTATGGCTGCAATCCACCATCACCACCGTCGCGCACGAACTCTGATACTCACTCTGGTGTATCGCCAGATCGCTGTACTCCAGTTCCAGACTCCCCGTCAGCCCCTGCCGCCGCAGCGCATTGCCCAGCGTCTCGGTGATGTCCAGGTTCATCGTGTCCCCGAACTCATACGGTTTCACGCCCCCGCTGGCCTCAATCCCCGTCGACAGATCCCGCGTATCATGCGCCCCAAAACTCGACCGCCCCAGACTCCCCAACAGATCCTTCAACGTCTTGAACCCCAGAAAGTCCACACCCTTGTCCGTTGACTGCACCACCAGCTCGCCCTCATTCCCGCCACCCCCACCCGCCTGCCCCGGCGTCTGCACATACCCCTCATCCACTAACTTCTGCGCCAGCCGGTTCAGTAACTTGTCTAACTCCTCCGGCTCCATCTTCTCCAGCATCTGCCGTATCTGCTCGGCCTTGTCTGCATCCTCAAACATCTTCCCGTTCAACAGCGCCTGCAGGATCGCCGTCTTCAGCCCGTCCCACGTCTGCTGCGGATTCGGGTTCGGGTTCCACCAGTCCTGAAAGCCGCTGTCCAGGAAGAAATCTCCCAGCGCGCGCATCAGATCCTCGGCGCTTAGCCCCAAGTCCTCGCCCGTAAATTTGGAATACCTTACCCGGCGCATACTGCCCGCCTCCTATTGAAACTGCTGCCGCCGTTTGTCCCGCCGCGGCCGCTCTTCCTCGCCCTCTTCGGGAGCTTCCCGCCGCCGTTCGCCCGCCACAAAGGCCATTTCCTCGTCCCGGTTGATCCGCCGGTGCGCATACAACCCTTCCAGCACAAACTCCGCCGCCGCGGCCCGCCGCGCATCCGTATCTCTTACCCCCACGCCCAACTTGGCCGTCTTCTCCATCAATCCCTGTATCTGCCCCATCTCCTTCACTAACTCACTCGCCGTCGCCAAATCGGGTAACTGCAAACTCCCCCCCAGGTCAAACCACTGCACAATCGGCTTCATGTTTTCCCCCTCCATGTAACGCGAATACACCAGCGCCGTCGCTTGCCGTATCAGATCCCGCGCTATGTTATCCGCCCCCTTCAGTTCCCCCTCATATTCCAGCTCCAGCTTGCCCGTAATCGAGGGCAGCGCCGCGTACAGATCCAGCAACCGCGTCACCACTTCCGTATCCCCACCCATCGCCGCCCGCCGCTCCGCGTTCGACACCACATTCTCCAGCACCGAAATCGGCAAGCGCTGGCTCACGCCGCTGCGCTGGTCAATCCGCTTGTCATCGCGCGCCAGAAACGCCACCTGCTCCACCACCTCACGCAGAAACTGCGGCACCTCCGCCGCCACCCCACCCCGCCGCGCCGTCCAGGCTTCCTGTGCCGTAATCTCCACCCCCCGCTCCACCGACAGCGGATAATGCGTCCGGATCTCGCTCCCAATCCGGTCCTTCAGCGGCGTAATGATCTTTCCGCGCGCCGTATAGTCTTCCGGGTTCGCCGTAAACACCAACATCACGTCCAACTCCAGCCTTACCGGATACCCCTTGATCTGCACATCTCCTTCCTGCAGGATGTTGAACAGCCCCACCTGAATCTTCCCCGCCAGGTCCGGCAATTCGTTCACCGCAAAGATGCCCCGGTTCGCCCGCGGCAGCAACCCGTAGTGCACATTCTCCTCATCCGCAATGTCCACGCCACGCTTGGCCGCCTTGATCGGGTCAATATCCCCGATCATGTCGGCTATCGTCACATCCGGCGTTGCCAGCTTCTCCACATACCGCTGTTCCCGGTTCAGCCACGCAATCGGCGTCGCATCCCCTTTCTCTTCCACCACCCGCCGCCCATACTTCGTCAGCGGCGCAAACGGGTTATCCCGGATCTCACTCCCTGCAATGTAGGGCGTCCATTCATCCAGCAACCCCGTCAGCATCCGGATCAGCCGCGTCTTGGCCTGCCCGCGCAACCCCAGCAGGATAAAGTTGTGCCGGCTCAGAAGCGCATTCACCACCTGCGGCACCACCGTATCCTCATACCCCATCACGCCCGGAAACAGCTCACCGCCTTCCCGCAACCGCCGCAACAGATTCTCCCGTATCTCGTCCTGCACCCGCCGCCCGGCCCTCTCCGGCGCACCCCATTCACTCCCCTTCAATTCCCCCAACGTTTGCGGCAGCTTCAATTCCTGGTTCTTCATACTTCTCCCTCAGCTTAGCGTGGTAGCTTTGATTGGATTGATGCTGCGCGAACTCTCCGGGACGGATTATCAACGCTACTGGCGCCGTCTTCAACAATTGGGCCTGAACGCTTACGAATCCCGCTCCTACCTCGTCCTCCTCGGCCACCCTCGTTTCAAGGCCCTCGAACTCGCTGCCCGCGCGCAGGTGCCGCGTCAGAAAATCTACGAAGTCCTCGATTCCCTCGTCGAAAAAGGCTTCGCCCACGTCGTCCAGGAACGCACCAAACTCTTCAGCGCCGTTGAGCCCTCGCTTGCCATCCCCGGCTACATCGCCCGCCGCGAGGCCGCCCT
>VFQU01000859.1_pt1 | contig 21296 bp, 23 predicted proteins | sample 3512311 | NCBI WGS metagenome assembly VFQU01 (sample SAMN10412377, study PRJNA504923) | tailings metagenome | isolation source: Relicate 3 Philex TSF3 active mining site | place: Philippines: Tuba, Benguet | collected 2017-08-29
CCGGGGTTGCCGGTCACGCCGACCATCGAAGTGATGCCGATGATCCGGCCGCCGCGACGCTTCATCATCCCGCGCAGCACCGCGCGCGACAGGCGGAAGTAGCTCTCCAGGTTGACCCGAATCACCTGCTCCCAGTCCTCGTCCTTCATCCGCAGCATCAGTCCGTCGCGGGTGATGCCGGCATTGGCCACCAGGATGTCCAGGTCCTTGCCGGCCGCGGCCTCGGCCGCGCCGACCAGGCCATCGACGCTGGCGGGGTCCGACAGGTTGGCGGCGGCGACCGAGGCCCGCTCGCCGAAACCGGCCGCCAGCTCCTCCAGCACCGCCTGCCGCGTGCCCGACAGCACCACGTGCGCGCCGGCGCCGTGCAGGGCGCGGGCGATCTCGCCGCCGATCCCGCCGGTGGCGCCGGTGACGAGTGCGGTCTTGCCGGAAAGGTCGAACATGCAGCGTTTCCTGTCTTGGCAGTGTCAGCGGTATGGAACGCGCGACTCTGTCTCTTGGCCCTGTTTAGCAATTTCCACGCGCCGGCACGTCCCCGGACCGGAGTCCGGGTCATGGACGGCGGGGATCGTCAAAGCGACTTGGCGAACGCCTCGAGGTCGGCCGGGGCGTTCAGAGGCGTCGCCGTCGCGTCGGGCACGCTGCGCTTGATCATCCCCGACAGCACCTTGCCGGCGCCGGCCTCGGCGAAGCGGGTCACCCCGCCCTCCTGGGCCAGCCAGTCCATCGTCTCACGCCAGCGCACCCGGCCGGTCACCTGCTCGACCAGCTGACGGCGGATGGTCTCCGGATCATGCACCGGCCGGGCCGTGACGTTGGCCACCAGCGGCGCCTTGGGCGCCAGGATGGTCGCCCCGGCGAGCGCCGCCGCCATCTCGTCGGCGGCCGGCTGCATCAGCGGGCAGTGGAAGGGCGCCGAGACGTTCAGGCGGATGGCGCGGGCGCCCAATTCCTCGGCCTTCTCGATGGCCCGCTCGACCGCCGCCTTGGCGCCCGAGATGACCACGTTGCCGGTGTTGTTGTCGTTGGCCACGACGCAGACGCCGATCTCGGCCCCGGCCGCCGCCGCCGCCTCGGCCAGCGCCACGTCGGTGTTCTTGCCGATCAGCGAGGCCATCGAGCCCTCGCCGACCGGAACGGCCCGCTGCATCGCCTGGCCGCGCAGCTTCAAGAGCTTCGCCGTCTCCGACAGCGAGATCGAGCCCGCCGCCGCCAGCGCGCTGTATTCACCAAGGCTATGGCCCGCCACGAAGGCGGCGCGGTCGACGCCGACGCCGAACTCCTTCTCCAGGGCCCGCGTCACCGCCACGCTCACCGCCATCAGGGCCGGCTGGGCGTTCTCGGTCAGGGTCAGCTCGTCTTCCGGCCCTTCCCACATCAGCTTGCTCAGCTTCTGGCCCAGGGCGTCGTCGACTTCCTGGAACACCTCGCGCGCGGCGGCGAAGGCCTGCGCCAGGTCGGCGCCCATGCCGACGGCCTGGCTGCCCTGGCCGGGGAAGACGAAGGCGAGAGACATCAATTCTGCTCCGGAAAGCCGTGAAATCGGGGCGCAGCGATAGGGGAAAGGCCGCAGGGGGGCAAGATCGCCGCCGGGGCGCCGCCGTTGTCGATCATTGACAACGCCCGCCGCGCCGGCCCGCCCCGGTCCGAGCCGTCGGCGCCCGTCACGGGCCGATGTGGGGGAAACCACCCCTACTTTCGCCCCACGCGACTACAAGAGATACAACACACATTTCCCCCCTTCAGCCCACTCTGCGCCCACCTTTTCCGCCACTTTCGCCCAACGGCTGTAGCGAAATTTGTGGTGCTGTATCAGACTGTTGTCATCGTTTGTTCAGCCGGCGGGCGACGGGCGCGCGCCGGGGCCGGCGGGGCGCCCCCCTTTCCGGTGGATGCGCGCCGGCCCGCCACGGGCCAAGGTCGCCCGGTATCCGGGGAGTTCCATGATCCGCCGCCTCATCGTCGCCGCCGCCGGCCTCGCCATCCTGTCCGCCGGCCCCGCCCAGGCCGCCTCGCCCCCGGCCACCCTGGTCGGCATCGTCAAGGCCCGGGTCGAGGCCGAGGCCACCGAGGGGATGACTCCCGAGGAGATCGCCGACCCGTCCGTCCTGCCCCCCGCCTACCGCCAGGCCCCCGCCGCCATGTTCCGCAAGGTCGACCTCGACGGCGACGGCCTCCCCGACTGGCGCGTGGACTACGAGAAGGCCCCCAACCCCTCCTTCTTCTGCGGCACCGGCGGCTGCCGCACCGAGCTGTACCTGGCCCTGCCAGACGGCTCCTTCCGGCTGGTCTTCGGCGCCACCGTGCGCGACTTCCGCCTCTCCGGCCCGGCCCGCGCCCGGGTCCTGGACATCGATTTCCACGGCTCGGCCTGCGGCGGCTACGGCGTCGATCCCTGCCCCCGCCGCTACGGCTGGGACGGCGCCGCCTTCGTCGAGCGCCCCAACGCCCGGGGCCAGTCCCTGCTGAACTACGGCGCGGTCCCCGCCGTCCCGCCCGCCCCCGAAACCCTCCCCGAGGGCGTCCTGGCCGAGCTGTCGCGCCGCGCCGAGGTCTGCAAGGCCGCCGGCGGCGGCTACAGCCCCGAGGGCGCGGTGACCGGCATCCCCGACATCGACGGCGACGGCCGCCGCGACTGGGTCGTCGGGACCTGGGACAGCTGCGACTTCTCCGAGGAAGAGCCGGCCGAGCGCCCCGACCTGCCCGTCACCGTGCTGGTCACCGGCGGCGACCCGGCCGCCGCCGTCCGGGCCTACGAGTCGGCCGATCTGGCCTGGGCCGTGGATATCGCCGGGGCCCCGGCCCGGTTCTTCCGCCTCGAACAGCAGGAGGGCTGCGAGGTCCATCCCGGTCCCGACCGCAAGGTCTGCGCCCGCACCCCGCTAACTTGGGACCCTGCCAGCCGCACCCTGCGCTGATCCGGGCCCGCCCGCCCCTTGCCCCGCGCGCCCACGGGTCTAGCTTGAGCCGAAACCCGGGAGCCGTCCGATGAAGCGCCGCACCATTCTCGCCGCCGGGGCCGTCATGGCCACCACCGCCCTGATCGCCGTGCCCGCGCTGGCCGCGCTGAAGGTCGGAACCAGGGCCCCCGACTTCACCCTGCCCGGCTTCAAGGCCGGCCAGCCGATCACCTACAGCCTCGCCGACGCCCGCAGGAAGGGCCCCGTGGTGGTCTACTTCTTCCCGGCCGCCTTCACCGGCGGCTGCGACCTGGAGGCCCACCTGTTCGCCGAGGCCGCCGACGACTTCGCCGCCTCGGGGGCCAGCATCATCGGCGTCACGGCGGGCTCCATCGACAAGCTCAAGGCCTTCTCGGCCGACAACGAGCGCTGCTCCGGCAAGTTCCCCGTCGCCGCCGACCAGGGCGCCAAGGTCGCCAAGCAGTGGAAGAGCACCCTGCCGACCGGCATCTCCAACCGCACCAGCTACGTCATCAGCCCGACCGGCGAGGTGCTGTTCGTCCACAGCGAGATGAACCCGCGCGAGCACGTCAACCTGACGCTGGCCGCCGTCCGCAAGTGGAAGGCAGGCCAGAAAGGCTGACCCCGGCTGCCGGAATCGCCCTCCAGACCCCGCAGCGCTTGCGTTTGCGGGCTGCAACCGGTATTAGCGCGCCCTCCTCGGGAGGCGGTCTATCGCGGAGCCTCAATGGCGTGGGAAACTCCCACGCGCCGCGACAGAGCCATCGGGATCGCCGGACTTCCGCCGGCGCCTCCGCCGCCTTCCACCACGGAAGAAGGAAACCATGGCGTTTTACGAACACGTGGTCATCGCTCGGCAGGACATCTCGCCGCAGCAGGCCGAACAACTGAACGAGGACCTGAAGTCCCTCATCGAAGGTCAGGGCGGTCACATCGCCAAGATCGAGTACTGGGGCCTCCGCAACCTCACCTACCGCATCAAGAAGAACCGCAAGGGTCACTACTCCCTGCTGGCCATCGACGCCCCGGCGCCGGCCGTCAAGGAAATGGAGCGCCAGCTGTCGATCAACGAAGACGTGCTGCGCTACATGACCATCCGCGTCGAAGAGCTGGATCTGGAACTGTCCCCGATCCTGGCCCGCCGCGATCGCGAGCGTGAGCGTCGTGACGACTTCGGCGGCGACCGCCCCGAGCGTGGCGAGCGCCCCGAGCGCGGTGAGCGTCCGGAACGCGCCGAGCGCACCGGCGGAGAAGAAGCATGACCGACACCACCACCACCGAAAAGCCGGCCGCGTCCGGCGGCGCCCGTCGCCCGTTCTTCCGCCGCCGCAAGGTGTGCCCGTTCTCCGGCGCCAACGCTCCGAAGATCGACTACAAGGACGTCAAGCTCCTGCAGCGCTACATCAGCGAGCGCGGCAAGATCGTTCCGAGCCGCATCACGGCCGTCTCGGCCAAGAAGCAGCGTGAACTGGCCCGCGCCATCAAGCGCGCCCGCTTCCTCGCCCTGCTGCCTTACGTCGTGAAGTAAGGAGACAGGACCGATGAAAGTCATTCTGCTCGAACGCCTGGAAGGCTGGGGAACCCTCGGCGACGTCGTCGACGTCAAGGACGGCTACGCCCGCAACTTCCTGCTTCCGCGCTCCAAGGCCCTGCGCGCCACCGCCGCGAACCTGAAGGTTTTCGAAGGTCAGCGCGCCGAGATCGAAGCCCGCAACGCCAAGGCCCGCGAGGCCGCCGGCAAGTCGGGTGAGGCCCTGGACGGCACGTCCTACGTCATGATCCGCCAGGCGGGCGAGAGCGGCCAGCTCTACGGCTCGGTCTCCGGTCGCGACGTGGCCGACGTGGTCAACGCCGAAGGCGGCAAGATCGACCGCGCGATGGTCGTTCTCGACAAGCCGCTCAAGACCCTGGGCGTTCACCCCGTGAAGGTGAAGCTGCACGCCGAGGTCGTGGTCACGGTGAACATCAACATCGCCCGCAGCGCGGACGAAGCTGAACGCCAGGCCCGCGGCGAGGACGTGATCGCCAGCCGCTTCGAGGAAGAGGCCCGCCTCGACGCCGAAGCGGCCGCCGACCTGCTTGAAGGCGGCGCCGGCCAGCAGGAGTTCTTCGGCGAAGAAGCCTGATAGGCTTCAGCCCTGAACCCGAATGCGGCGCGGAGCTTCGGCTCCGCGCCGTTTTCTTTTGGGTCCGGCGGCGGCGAAAAACCGCCCTTTCCGGACATCCACAGTCTGGTCAATTCCACCCACAGCCAATCACGCGCTCCTGCCCCCACGGCAGCGCCCGTTAAGCTATCGGTAAGTCATGGCCATCGTTCCCGCCCTCGATCTGCGCCCTGTCTCGCCCGAGCCGACGCCCCAGCACCTGCCCTCGAACATCGAGGCCGAACAGGCTCTGCTCGGCGCCCTGCTCTACGACAACAGCGCCTATGAGCGGCTCAGCGACCGGCTGACGGCCCAGCACTTCTTCGAGCCCTTCCACCAGCGGCTGTTCGCCGCGATGGAAAGCCATATCCGCAAGGGCCAGCTGGCCGAGCCCATCCTGCTGGCCGACGAGTTCCGCGCCGACCCCGCCTTCCAGGAACTGGGCGGCCTGCGCTATCTGGCCGACCTCGTAGACCGCGCCCCTCCCGCCGCCAATGCGCCCGACTACGCCCGCGGCATCTTCGAACTGGCCATTCGTCGCGAACTGATCCGCATCGGCGGCGAGATCGCCGCGGACGCCCAGTCCGCCGACGCCGAACGACAGGCCCGCGAACAGATCGAGTCGGCCGAACAGAAGCTCTACAGCCTTGCCGAATCCGGCACCGCCTCGACGGGGTTCGTCACCTTCTCCGAAGCCCTGCGCGGGGCGGTCGAGATGGCTGCGGAGGCCTACAGCCGCGACGGCGGGCTGGCGGGCGTCTCCACCGGCCTGATTGATCTCGACCAGAAGATCGGCGGCATGCACCCGTCGGACCTGATCATCCTGGCCGGGCGTCCCTCGATGGGCAAGACGGCGCTGGCCACCAACATCGCCTTCCACGTGGCCCGCAACTACGCCTGGGAGCCCCAGCCGGACGGCAGCCGCAAGACGGTCAACGGCGGCGTCGTGGCCTTCTTCTCGCTCGAAATGAGCGCCGAGCAGTTGGCGCTGCGTCTGCTCGCGGACGCCTCCGGTGTGTCGGGCGACCGTCTCCGCAAGGGCGAGATCGACGCCTCGGAATTCGGGCGCGTCCGGGACGCGGCCATGGAGATCCAGGAAGCCCCGCTCTACATCGACGCCACCGGTGGTCTGGCCCTCGCCAAGCTGGTCGCGCGTTCGCGGCGCCTCAAGCGCTCGGTGGGCCTGGACCTGATCGTTGTCGACTACCTTCAGCTGATCACCGGCGGCGACGCCAAGTCCGACAACCGGGTCCAGGAAGTCAGCATGATCACCCAGGGCCTCAAGGCCCTGGCCAAGGAACTGGCGGTGCCGGTGATCGCGCTGTCGCAGCTCTCGCGCCAGGTCGAGAACCGCGAGGACAAGCGGCCGCAGCTGTCGGACCTGCGGGAATCCGGCTCGATCGAGCAGGACGCCGACATGGTCATGTTCGTCTATCGCGAGAGCTACTACCTCGGCCGCGCCGAGCCGGACACCGCCGACTCCGCCAAGCATCTGGAATGGCAGGAAAAGATGGACCGCGTCGCCGGCATCGCCGAGGTCGTCATCGGCAAGCAGCGTCACGGCCCGATCGGCACCGTTCGGCTGCACTTCCACGAAGACACGACCAAGTTCGGCAACCTCGCGCGCGAAGGTCGCTTCGAGTCACGCTGAGGCGGCGTCAGTCCGCCTTGCCGATCGCCAGATTGACGAAGCGGGAATCCGACCAGCCGCTGGCGCCACGGTCGAGCATCGGCCGGAAGGTCGCCTGGCGCACGATGGTCAGCCCCATCGACGGGATCACATAGAGGCGCTGGTCGCCGGCGCCGGCCGCCATCACCAGATCCTGCGGCAGGTCTCCCCGCCCGATGTCGTTGGCGGCGGTCGGCACCCGTGCTGCGCCCGAGTCGCGCGGCAGCCACCACGTCAGCCCGTAGGCAGGATTGGCCTGGCTTCCATCGAACATCTCGGCGAAGGCCGTCGGATCGACGATGAGCTTGCCGTCGACCTTTCCGCCGGACCGGACGAACTCGCCGAACTTGGCCCACTCGCGCGCGGTCATCACCGCGCCCTGGGGCAGCAGGAGGTCGCCACTAGGCAGCCGCCGCCACCGGGTTGGTTCCAGGCCGATCGGGTCCAGAACCCGGCGCTTGAGATAGACCCAGACGTCCGGATCCTGTCCCGCCGATTTCAACTTTCGCCGCATGATTTCGCCGAACAGCTGGAACGGCGCGGGTCCATAGCGGAAGGCCTCGCCAGGGGCCGCGAACAGCGGCGTCGCGACCGTGTCGGCATAGGGCGGCGGACGACCGATCTCGCTGGGGATGCCCGCGGTGAGGTTGAGAACCTGACGGATCGTGATGCCATCACGCGCCGGATCGCCTCGCCATTCGGTCAGGGTGTCCGAGACCTTCTCGTCCAGGGTCAGCAGGCCATCCTGCACGGCCGCCGCCGCCATCACGCCGATGAAGCTCTTGGTGCCCGACCAGATCTCCATGCCGTGGTCCGGCGCCCCCTCCCCCGCGTACGCCTCGCAGATCACCTTGCCGTCCTTGAGCACCAGGACAGAGGCTCCCCTCAGCCCATCCGAATAGGCCACGGCGGCGCGGCAAGCGGGGTCATCCGCACCCGTCAGAATGGCGGCTCTGGCCGGCTGGACAGCGAGAAGCGCCAGAACGATGCCGGCGGCGATGCGAAGGCGATTGTCGATCATTGACATCATGATGCCTTCAACGTCCCGGCCGCGCCAGTCCGTCGCGCCGATCAGCCGGAAACGCCGGCCTCTTCATCGGATTGGGCGGGCGGCGGCACGACCGGATCGGGAGCCCCCGCCACGGCCCGGGCCACCTGCCCCATCAGCGCCTGCCGTCGCCCCAAGGGCTCCCGCGTCGATGCGATCATCACGGCCACGGCCCAGACGCGACCATCCGGCGCGATGATCAGGCCGACGTCGTTGTAGCCGGTGTTCAGCGAGCCCATCACCTGACCGGTCCCGGTCTTGTGGGCCAGTCTCCAGCCTGGCGGGAGACCGGACTTCAGGCGGCCTGCACCGGTCCAGCTGGCGCTCATCAGCCCGAGCAGAAGGCTGGTGCTGTCGGGCGACAGCAGTTCGCCCCGATAGAGCCGCGCCAGGCCCCGGCAGACGCCCAGCGGCGTCGCCCCATCGGGCGGGTCGCGGATATAGGCCTCCAGCGCGGCGCGGCGCACGTCCTGGGGCAGCGCCTCGCGCGCCTCCCAGAAGTGCCGCTCGAACGAGAACTCCGGCCGCCACTCCAGCCCCGCTGCGCCCGTCTGCATGGCTCGCTCGCCCGGACCGAAGCGAACTCCGTCGATATTGCGCCCGACGATGGCGACCTGCACCGCGAAAGGCCCGCCCAGCCGGCGCACCAGGGCGTCGTTGGCGGCATTGTCGCTCTGGCGCATCGCCCCGTCCATCAGGCTGCGCAGGCTGGCGCTGTAGCCGGCCTCGCCGACGAACTTGCGGATCGGCTGATGGAACAGGCTGAGGTCGTCCTTGCGGATCGTCACCCGCTCATCGAGCGACAGCTCGCCACGGTCGACCGCCGCCAGCACCGCCAAGGACACCCAGAGCTTGCTCACGCTCTGTTGCGGCATCGCCTCGTCGCCGCGAATGGAGAAGGTCCAGCCGGTGGCCACTTCCTCGACGGCGACACCGACGACTCCGTCGAAGTCGGCGACCGCAGCCGTTATCCGCTCGGCCATGACCCGCCGCGCGCCAAGGTCGGTCGCGGCTTGCTGGACGATCGAAGGCGCTGTCGGCGCCGAAAGGGTCTCGGCGGCCCGCTGCGGCGAGGCGAGCATGAGCGCGGCCAGCGCCAGCGCCCCCCCACGACCAAGCTGTGCGACCATTGCCATGGCGCGCATTTGACCACTGATCGGCCTAACGGACCATTCCCGGCGGTGAATCACACCCTTTCGGCGCTGATCTGCTATGGGAGCGGCCATGATGTCGGACGATCCCCCCGCCAATCCGGGCGAAGGCGCCCTGGTCCTGTTCTCGGGCGGCCAAGACTCCGCCACCTGTCTCGCCTGGGCGCTTGCCCGGTACGGTCGCGTCGAGACCCTGGGCTTCGACTATGGGCAGCGCCACCGGGTGGAATTGACGGTTCGCGACCGTTTCCTGGCCCGGCTTCGCAAGACCCTTCCCGACCTGGTCAGGCCGTTGGGCCAGGATCATCTGCTTGACCTGCCCGTGCTGGGCGCGATCAGCGACACGGCCCTCACGGGCGAGGCGGAGATTGCGATGGGGGCGGCGGGGCTGCCCAACACCTTCGTCCCGGGCAGGAACCTTATCTTCCTGACTTTCGCCGCCGCCCTGGCCTACCGGCGCGGGCTGAAGCGGATCGTCACCGGCGTCTGCGAGACCGACTACTCCGGCTATCCCGACTGCCGGGACGACACCATCAAGGCCCTCCAGGCGACACTGAACCTCGGCATGGAGAGTCGGTTCGTCCTGGAGACACCGCTGATGTGGCGCGACAAGGCGGCGACCTGGGCGCTGGCCGACGAGATCGGCGGCGCGCCGCTGGTCGAACTCATCCTCGAGGACAGCCACAGCTGCTATCTCGGCGACCGCCAGCAGCGGCATGCCTGGGGCTACGGCTGCGGCCAGTGCCCTGCCTGCGACCTACGCAGGCGCGGCTACGAAGCCTGGGCGGGTTCCTGAACGGCCCCCCGGCGCGCGCGCAGCGCCTCGGAGATCCTGTCGTGTTCGGTGCGTGAGATGGCGTAGGGCCACAGGAACATCACCCCGACAGCCGAGATGACTGCCGCCACCGGACCGGCGGCGATGACCAGCCGCACCCGCACATCCTCCGGAATGGCCGCCAGCGCGCCGAGCAGGGCTTCATGCGGCATGCCGACCAGGTCCAGCGCCACCCCGGCCGTCAGCACGCCCAATCCGCTGGCCGCCTTGCCGGCGAAGGCGAGCCCGGCGAAGTAGAGCCCCTCGCGCCGCCGGTCATGCAGCAGTTCATGTTCGTCTGCAGCGTCCGCCATCATTGAGGGAAAGGCCACCAGGACCAGCCCGATCCCGACCCCGGCGAAGGCGACCATGCCCATCAGCGGCGCGACCGCCTCGTCGCCAACCGGCCGATAGAGGCCTGACGCACGGACGAGCGGCAGGACCAGCCAGGCGAGGTTGAGCATCGTGACCCCGATCATCACGAGGGTGCGCTTTTCCAGCCTGCGCTGGATCAGCGGCGCCGCCGAGACGCCGACCAGGGTTCCCAGCAGGAGGCCGAAGGTCAGCGTCTGGATGTGCGCCGGGGTGATCTGCCAGACATAGACGTTGACGTGGTTGTTGAAGGTCGCATTGACCCCGATCGCCACCATCACGACCAGGCAGGCGAAGAACAGGGTGCGGAACGAGCGGTTGGAGAAGATCTCGGCGACTTCGGACGGCAGCCTGCGCATCATGGGAGCGGCGTCGGTCGTCGCCTGCGGCAGGGCCGCCGCGTAGCGAGCCACGCCCGCGCAGCAAAGCCCCATGCCAATCGCCAGAACCACCGCCGTCGCCCAGCCGAAGCCCGGATAGGCCGTGGCGCGGCGAAGGCCGTCATCCCCGGCGAAGAACACGGAATAGGCCAGAACAACGATGAACACCGTCGCCAGCAGGCCGAGCACCGTCCTCCAGACGACCACGCGGGACCGCTCGACATAGCCATCCGCCAGTTCCGCCCCGAGCGCGATGTAAGGCACGTTGAAGAGCGAGGTCGCGCAGCGGGCGGCGATGGAGAACACCAGCAGCCAGATGAACAGGCCCGCTCCGGCGAGCCCTGCCGGCGGCGAAAAGAGCAGCCCGAAACCCAGGGCGACCAGGGGAATCGACAGAACCATCAGGGGCAGCCTGCGGCCCCACCGCGAGCGGACATTGTCGGACCACGATCCGACAAGCGGATCGGCCACCGCATCGACGCAGAGACTGATCCCGACAGCCGCGCCCGCCAGCAGGCCAGGCATGCCAAGGACAGCCGTGTAGTAGAAGAACACAAAGACCAGCGCGGTGTCGAAGCCGCCGCTCTGAACGACCTGGCCAAGCCCATAGAAGAACTTCACCCGGACGGGCGGTTTCAGCGCCCGAGGCGCTCCATCCTGCAAGCTCACCAAGGCCTCCCCGGCACATGTTTTGGCGAGGTTGGGCCGCTCCCGTGCCAGCGGCAAGGGTGACGTCGAGGCATGCCGGCGTGATGTCCGTCACACCCCGGTTTGCCCGCATTGGGCGATCATGGATATCATCGATCGCCTGAGCGCGTCTCTTGGGGAGGAAGCACATGCTCAATTTCAAGCCTGGACTCATCGTCCTGACCGTCCTGTCGATGGCCGCGCCCGGCGCCGTGGTCGCCCAGTCCGGCGAAAGCTCGGATGTCATCCTGGCCCGGATGAAAAGGGTCTGTCACAAGGAGCGGGAAGCGGCGATCGCGCTGATCCAGAGCGGCTTCGGCGACAGGGCCTATTCAGAACGGCTTGCGGACATGCCCCTCCAGCGCATCGGCGACATCAGGACCGCCGAGTCGGCCCGGCGCCTGGAGCAGTCGGCCCGGGCCGACGCCCAGCAGTACCCGATGCTGGCGGCCCAGACCCTCTATCCGGCCTGCGTCTACGCGGCGCGCGGGCGAGAATTGGCCTCTGCCGGGTCAGCGCCGTCCCGTCCGGCGGCCACGACCACCGCGCCGGCGCCGCGACCGGTCCCGCAGCAGCCCACGCCGCCCCCTCAGCAAAGCTACCAGGCCCCGGCGTCGAGCAGTTCTTACAGCCAGCGTGCCAGTGGATCGCCGAGCCGCGCCCCGAGTTCATCGGGCGAAACGTCGCGCTACATCGACGAGGACACCGGCCAGGACTGTGTCCGGCAGCAGGGCGCACAGACGGTCAAGACCGAGGGGTACTACCACACCTACACCCTGACGCTGGTGAACACCTGCGACCGCAACTTCACCATCTCCCTGCGCCAGGAGCCGGAGGGCAAACCGGTCGTCGAGCGGGGCGGCGTCATCTACAAGCGCAAGCCTGACGGCACGGCCACGACAGCCGTGTTCAGCTGCATCGAAGCGCGCAAGGCGGAGAACAACAAGCTGTCGACCTGCACCGGCGGCATCGTGGAGTGGGGGTACAAGTAGGCGGGAAGCCTGGAGCGGGCGAGGGGAATCGAACCCCTGACATTCAGCTTGGGAAGCTGACGTTCTACCTCTGAACTACGCCCGCGTCTGACCCGCCGGATCAGGGCCGCGCAACATAGCCGATCCGCCCTGCCCCGCAAGGCGCTTCCGGGTTCCGATCGCCGGCAAGATTGACGGCGCCGGCGCCTCGGCGCACGATGACCTCAAACAGACGTTCGAGGAGACGCGAGATGGCGGACGGCGGACACGAGGCCAGAGCCCAGTTCCATGCCATGGTCGATGGCACGGCCGAAGACTGGGGCGTGATCGCCCAGGCTTCCGCCGAGTTCGGACGCGCCCTCCCCGGTCGCATCATCAGCCACCTGAAGCTGCTCGAGGGCGACTGCGGCGGCTTCGTCGTCGACCGCCTGGAGCACAGCCTGCAGACGGCGACCCGGGCGCACCAGGCCGGCATGGATGAGGAATATGTCGTCTGCGCCCTGCTTCACGACATCGGTGACACGCTTGGCCCGCGCAATCATGCCGACGTGGCCGCGGCGATCCTCCAGCCCTTCGTTTCGGAACGGAACCACTGGATGGTGGCCAACCACGCCATTTTCCAGGGCTACTACTTCTTCCATCACCTGGGCCTCGACCGGAACATGCGAGACCAGTTCCGCGGCCATCCGGACTTCGAGTACACGGCCCAGTTCTGCCACCTGTTCGACCAGGAAGCCTTCGACCCCAACTTCAAGTCAATGCCGCTGGAGGCCTTCGAGCCGATGGTCCAGCGGGTGATGGCGAGCCCCAAGCGGTCGATCTACCTGCGAACCGAAGCCGCCGCCTAGCGGCAGGGCCTTCACCACGGCCAATCGCATGCTAAGCCTGTCGGCGGGCGCAGCTTACGCCCGCCGCCGCCGAGTCCAGTCTTGCGGGATGCAGCCGACCCCTCCCTGACCGAAGCGATGAAGTTGAGACTGCTCGACGGGACGCCCTCGCGCGCCGTGCTGGACCTCTGGCATCTGCTTGAGGCGACGGCGCTTCACGACCCCGATGGGCTGGCCGAAGCGCTGGGCGCCGCCGCTGATCTCGACGTTTCGCACGCCTTCGCCGCCCTTGCGCCCGCTGCCGCCTTCGGGTTCGCGGTCGTGTCGTCAACCGGCAGGCCCCTGCTCTGCGAGGCGCGTTTCGAAGACTGGTTTGGTCCACCAGACGAGCACCCGGCCTTCTCGCGGCTCACCGCTCTTGCCCGGCGCGAAGGCCAGGCGTCGGGCCTGGTCGAGGCCGAGGATGGCCAGATGCTCGCGGGCTGCGCCGGCACGGCGGCGCGCGCGACCGCCTGGCCCCTGCCACCCGAGGTCCGGACCGCAGCGGGTGATGGCGAGGGCCGCGTCATCCTGATGGGTTTCGCCCCGTCGCGCGATAGCGCCCTGGCGGCAGCGGCGACGCAGACACTCGGCCTCTCACCGCTTGAGGCCAGGCTGGCCGAAGCCCTGCTGGACTCCGCCTCGGTCAGGATCGCGGCGGACAGGATCGGCGTCGGCTACGAGACGGCGCGCGAGGCCTTGAGCAAGATCAAGAAGCGGCTGGGCACGCCGCGCACCGCCGATGTCGTGCGGCGGATGGTGTCACTGATGTGCGGAGACGTGTCGGTCGAGCCGGACCTGGCGCCGGTGCTCGCCGCCAGTCTCGGCGCCACCCCGGCCGAAGCCCGCGTCGGGGCCCTGGCCGCGCAGGGCCTCTCGGCCGCAGAGATCGCGGCGCGGCTGGGCGTGCGGGAGACCACCGTGCGGGGGCAGATCAAGAGCCTCTACGCCAAGGGCGGGCTCGGCAAGGATCGGGACCTCGTCAGGATCGCTTCAGAGGTCGGCGCGCTGGCGTCGATCACGGAGGCGGCAGAGGTGGCCGCTCAGCCTGTCAGCGTGGCGGGGAGGTTGCGGCTGATCCCGGGCGCGGACGGCCGGCAGCTGGCCTTCTGGGACTATGGGCCGCGCGGAGGACGCCCGCTGCTGATCGGGCATGGCACCATCACCGGCCGGACCCTGCCGCCCGCCTTCGTGTCGGCGCTGCATCGGGCCGGTTGGCGGCCGATCGTTCCCCAGAGGCCGGGGTTCGGACTGACCGAGCCGGCCAACGGCGACTGCGCGGCGTCGGCGGGCGACGACATGGCGGCCATGCTGGACGCCCTGAAGATCGGCGCGGCCTGGGTGCTGGCCCGTGATGACAGCGTGATGGCCGCCCTCGCCTTCGCTAGCCGCCACCCCTATCGGCTGCGCAGCGGCGTCCTGCTGAACCCGCGCCTCCCCGGCCAGACAGTCCGTAGCCCCGACACCCTGATGGGCGGGGTGACGCGGGCCTTCCTGGCGCGGCCGGAGATGGTCGGGGCTTTTGCCGAGATGCTTCGCCGCCAGACCCGGACCGACCTGATGCGGGAGATGGTGCGAAAGTCGGCGTCGGAGGTCGCCGCGGATCGCGAGATCCTGGACCAGCCCGGCGTCCTGGGATCCATCGTCCGGGACATCCAGGCCATGGCCGCGCGGAGCAGCCGCGGGTTCGCCATGGAGCAAAGCCTCTATGCGCGGGGCTGGAGCCCGCCGGTGGGCTGCGGCGGCGACCACTGGAGCCTGATCGAACTGGAGCCCCTGGCGCGCAAGGGCACGGCGGAAGCCTTTGGCGATGTGCCGATATCCCGCGCCGAGACCCTGCCGGATGCCGGCCTGCTGGCCTATCACTCTCATCCCGAAGCGGTGGCGGTCATGGCGACCCGTCTTCTCATGCAAAAGGGCGCGGCCTGAGCCGCGCCCCTCCACGTTCGGCGATTGCCGGTCAGTAGCGATAGGCGGTGATGCCGCGCTTCTTCAGCAGGGCCTGAACGCTGTCGGGACCGACGAGGTGGCCGGCGCCGACGGCGATGAACACCGTGCCGCTACCCTTCAGCATCTCCTCGATCGTCACCGCCCAGGCCTCGTTCCGGTCGATGATGATGACCTTGTAGAACTCGGGATAGTCGGCGCGCATGTCGTCGACCATGGCCTTTTCGAGCACGGCGGTGTCACCCTTGGCCCAGCCGGCGACCATGGTGTCGAGCATCTTGGCCCCCTCCTCGGCGCCGTCGACCGACGACATCAGGAACTCGATCTGCAGGTCCAGCGGCAGGCCGTCGAAGAAGCGAAGCTGCTGCTCGGCGGTCTCGAAGGCCCGTACCGTCTTGCCTCCAGCCTTGGCCTCGGCGGTAATCACGGTCTCGACGCCGGAGTTGACGTCGAATCCGGACTGCATCAGCGGCAGGACGGAAAGGGTCAGTCCCGCCATCCAGGGCTTGAAGGGGTCCAGGCCATTCGGCGGCAGGCCATACTTGGCGCCTGCGGCGTTGAGGCGCTTGTTCTGGTCCTCGGTCAGCAGGCTGGACAGCGGCTTGCCGGGGTTCATGCCGATCTGCATGACCAGCCCCTGCATGGCGGCGGGATCCTCGCCCTGGTCGATCTCGAGCCACAGGGTGTCAGCCGAGGCGAAGGCCTGGTCGAAGGCGGGGTTCCGCCACTGGGTTTCCTTGCGCAGGATGTGCACCGTGCCGAACAGGTAGATCGTCGAGTCCTCGTCCTTGATCACCCACATGGCGGGCCGATCGGCGATCGGGACCGGAGCGACCGGGGCCTTGGCGACCTCGGAGCCAGGTGCGGTGGCGCAGGCCGTCAGGAAGGCGAAGCCGATGGCGGCGACGGTCAGGGACTTCAGGCTTTTGAGCATGTCTGGGTTCCTTTGGTGTCGGTCTATCGAGAGTGATGTGGTTCGAGGCGCTACTTCAGGAAGGTCTCGACCTCGCGCTGGAAGGCCTCGGGCTGGTCGAACATGATGAAGTGGAAGGCACCGTCCATGCGCACCAGGCGCTTGTTCGGCAGGGCGGCGTAGGCCCCCTGATAGAGGGGATCGACACTGGCCGCCATCAGACCCATGGCGTCGTCGCGGGCGTACAGCACAGTCACGGGGGTCTGGACCGTCGCCAGACGGGGACGGACGTCGGTCGTCATCACCTCATAGGTCAGCTGACCGACCACCCTGGGATCGCTGGCGAGCGACCATTTGAGGGCCTCGGCCCGCCCGACCTCGTTCTTGACCAGCCGCTGCATGGTCGACGTCTGGACCTGGGCCAACTGCTCGGCCGGCATGGTCTGGTACAGCGTGCGGGTCTGCTCGGCCTGCGGTCGCAGGGACTCCACCGTCGCTGTCGGGCCGAAGAGCATCCCGAAGAAGGGCAGCGCGTCGACGATCATGACGCGCCCGACGAGGTCGGGGTGACGCTCGGCCAGCAGCAGCGCCGTCAGGCCGCCCATCGAATGGCCGATCACGGCGGGCGCCTTGAGGTTGTTGGCGCGGATGTAGGCGGCCAGCTCCTCGACGAGGCCATCGAGTACGGGACCCTCGGCATTGGGGCCGGCCTCCGAGCCGGCAAAACCCCGGACCTGGACCAGGTGCAGGCGATGGCCGCCTTGCAGCGCCTTGGCGGTAGCCTCCCAGACGTCGCGCGAGGAGGTCAGGCCGGGGATCAGGATGACATCCGGCCCCGTGGATCCGCGCACCTCGACGGTGAAGCGGGTCGGCGCGGCGGCGGCGGTCGCCGCCGGGGACTTGGCCGGCGCTGCCTGGGCGAGCGCGGCGGGAACCGCCAGCGCGACGGTGGCGGCGATGATGGAGAGGAGACGACGCATGACTGTGACTTTCAGAGGTTCGGGCTGGATCAGGAAAGGCCGCGGCGGGTGGTGATCACCCCCGAGACGAAGAGGTAGAAGGCCATCATCAGGGCCATCAGGTCCCAGGCCGACAGGGCGGGCGCGATGCCCAGCTTCTCGGCGCAGGCCCAGAGGAACAGGGCGCCCTGGAGCACCCAGAAGCAGACGGCGCCGGTCTCGGAGATCACCTGGCGCAGCATCTCGTCGGCGCGGCGCCAGAGGGTCAGGTTGTAGGCGGTCTGGACCAGGAAGACGGCGACAACGGCCGTCATGGTGATCCAGGCCATTGGCCCGGACACGGGATATTCGAAGGCCACGAGGGCCAGCGGCGCCGCCATCATCAGGCCGGACAGGAAGACCACCACCGCCTGCTGGCGATAGAAGGAGGCTTGGGCCGGGGTGGCGGTGCGGCCTTCTTCGAGCGACATGGCCCTGGCGGCCGCACGGCGGTTGAAGCTGATGACGCCGATGATCAGGCCCAGCGCCAGGAGGCTGACGCTGATGATGGCGGCCAGGTGGTCAGACCAGCCGAACCGGCTGGCGTCGATGACGCCCTGCTTGAGCAGCTTGCCGACAAAGTAGCCACTGCCGCCGCCGACGATCAGGCCGGCGATGAAGAGGAAGATGCGGACAGTCTTTGCGCCCTGGCGAGGCTGGATGGCGGGTTGCATGGATGCGCTCCCTTGTTGACCGGCGTCAGGCCGGCTCGTCCTGGAAGATGGTTTCGATGGGCTGTTCGAAGAGACGGCCGATCTTGAAGGCAAGCGGCAGGCTGGGATCGTACTTGCCCGTCTCGATGGCGTTGATCGTCTGGCGGGAGACCTCCAGCCGGTCGGCGAGATCCGACTGGCTCCAGTCCCGCTCGGCCCGGAGGACCTTCAGGCGGTTCTTCATCACCGGTACCTCCACCGCACGATCGGCTGGGCCAGGCCCATCGAGGCGCAGAACACGGGGAACCACATGAAGGCGGGCATGTGCGGGATCAGGTCGGCGTTCTCCAGGAAGCCCCAGACCGTGGCGGCCGAGAGGGTGACGCCGGCGCCCCAGAGAATGCACTGGACCAGCACATTCCGCTGGAACTCGTCGGTCTCCTCGACCAGGTAGAGCCCGATGATGGCGATGATCCCGACCAGCGGCAGAGCGGGCAGGACCGCCAGCAGCCAGAGCAGCGGACCGGCGACATCCGAGCCTCGCATGATGAAGATGGAGGCCATCAGGGCGGCGACGTAGACCGTCAAGGTGGGCATGAAGCGCGTCAGGTAGCGACGGGCGGCGGGGCTCATGGGTTGAGCTTTGAGCATGGCGGAACTCCGGGAAAACAGGGGTTTAGCGGCCGCGCACCAGCCACCAGCCGGCCCAGACCAGCAGGTAGCCGATCATCTGGGCGCCGATGGTGACGATGATGCCGGTGATGAGAAGCCCGGCGTCGCCGGGGATGAAGGCGAAGCGGTCGAGCGACTGCTCGGGATCGACGAAGTGAAGCAGGGCCATCAGCCCAATGGCCAGAACCAGGCCGGCCGAGCCGCCCCAGTACCAGCCGGTCTTGTGCGCCTCGCGGACGGCTTCGTCGGCGCTCTGCCACCAGGCCAGCGAGGCCCAGAGCGCGAAGCCGAGAGCGCCACCGAGGATCAGGGCGATGACAAGGCCGGACGGCCTGGCGTCCAGCGCCGTGGCCGCGCCGACGATGCCGCCGGCGGCAAGCGAGGCGCAAAGGGCCAGGAGGAGCATCTGGCGGGGGTTGCGCTTTCGGGTGGTCATGTCGTCCGTCCTTGTCGTTCTGACAAGGATGCTTGTCACACAAGGCCGCGCGACATGTCAAGCGTGCTTTCCAAAAAGATTGGCTAGCGCGACAGAATGACGAGCTGACTTGTCGCTACTGTACCCGCTCGACCTTGAATCCGCGGGCCTTCAGCTGGTCGGGAAGGCCGTCCGGGCCGACCATGTGCAGCGCCCCGACATTGACCATCACGATCCCCGGACGGGTCATCCGCTCGTCGAGAATCTCGACCCAGGCATAGTTCCGGCCGCGGATCAGCGACTGGTACAGCTCGGGTCGCTCCTTCTGCATGTCTTCCAGGACCAGCGGCCCCAGAGCGTCGACGTCGCCGTCGATCCAGGCTTTCTGCATGGCCTCGCTATCGTCCGAGGTCATGTCGAGCCCCTCGACAGTGTCCTCGAGGTACTGGATCTCGACCTTCTCGGGCAGGTCGGCAAAGAAGCGCAGCTGCTGCTCGGGCGTCTCGAAGATGAAGACGGTCTTGCCCGCGCTGGAGGCTTCGCGCTCGAGCGTCGAATCGGCGCCGGCGTCAGACTGAAAGCCGGCATCCATCATCGGCATGACGCTCAGCATCATGGCGGCCGTCCAGGGCCGCATGGCGTTTATAATGTCCGGCGTCAGCTCCGAGCCTTCCAGCGCCTTCTCGATGGCAGCCCAGGTCTTTGGCGTGACCTTGGACTTGAGGGGCCGCTCGAAGTCGAGGCCGTAGCGCAGCATCAGCGGGACCATTTCCTCTTCCGACAGGTCGATGTCGGTTTCAAACCACACCTCCTGGGCCGACTCATAGGCGGCATTGAAGGCGGGGGTGCGCCACTCGGCCTCCGGCTGCAGCACATGCATGGTGCCGAACAGGTAGATGGTGGTGTCCTCGTCCTTCATCACCCAGAAGGGCGGCGCGGCGAACCCGGGCGTCCAGGCCAGCAGAATGGCCGCCAGCGCCAGCAGAAAGACCCTAAACCCCCGCATCACGCCACTCCCCCAGGGCCGCCCCGCGTCAGCGCCAGGGTCGGAAATGCTTGGACAGTTTCAAACCCTGCCGAAGGTAGTGCGAACCGTCCTCTCCATACAACCTGCGCGGACGATCAGTCAGCGGCTCATAGACCAGGCGCGCCACCGTCTGGCCGTCCTCGAGGAGGAAGGGCGTCTCGTGGCTGCGCACCTCGAGCACGCCCTTGGAGCCGACCGAGTCGGTCTCCGACGTGCCGAAGCCCGGATCGAAGAAGCCGGCGTAGTGAACGCGGAACTCGCCGACGGCCGGGTCGATGGGGGTCATCTCAGCGGCCTGCAGGACGGGGATCTCGATGTCGTCCTTGGAGGCCAGGATGTAGAACTCGTTGGGGTCCAGCAGCAGCTCGCCCTTGCGCGGCTCCAGCGGTTCCCAGAAGTCGCGCGGATCGTGGCCGTCCTCGTGGTCGAGGTCGATGACGCCCGCATGGCGTCGCCCTCGGAAGCCGGCCATCCCGGCCGATAGGTCGACGCCGACGCTGCGGGTCTCGAGGACCGCTGGCCTGCCGCGCTTGAGGCGCAGCTGGTTAAGACGCGTGCCCGTGCGAACCAGCACCGAGAAGGTCTGGGGCGCGATCTCGACATAGAGCGGGCCCCTGTAACCCTCGGCGACGTCGTCGAAGGCGGGACCATGGTCGGTCAAAAGACGCACGAAGACGTCGACCCGGCCGGACGAGCTCTTGGGATTGCCCCGCGCCGAGACGCCGGCCGGCAGGGCCAGGCGCTCCTGCACCTCGGCGATATACACGCACCCCCGTTCCAGCACCGCACCCTTGGTCAGGTCGAGCTGGTGCATGGCCACATCGGGTAACCGGTCCATGACCCCCCGCTTCAGGCCCGGCAGGAATGAGGCGCGCACGCGCCACACCCGCTCGCCGAGGCGAAGGTCGAGACTGGCCGGTTGGACCTGGTCGGCGTCAAAGGGCGAGAGCGAGGTGATGGCCCCCTGGGCGATCAGCTCCTCGATGGATTGGCAGGGGAGAATCCCCGCTGAGACGGTTTCGTTCATCGTTGCGGCACACTCGCCGCGCCGCCGCCGCAAGGCAAGCGGTTTGAACGCCTCAGTGCTTGCCGTGGTGCCCCCCGCCCGCGCCGAGCATCCAGACGCCGGCGCCGACCCCGAACAGCAGGATGGCGTCGGTCAACCCCGTAGTCGCCGTCACGGCAACCGGCGAGAACCGGCCAATGGGATCGGCCAGGACGAGCAGGACGAAATTCAGGATGCCGAACAGGGCCAGGATGGCGGCGAAGACGCGGAAGACCAGGGTCAGGGACAAGACGCTTCTCCTCGAGCGGTCGGTCGGATGCCGACATTAACCCTGAACGCGGCTCGCGGAACGCGGTTTCGTCAAAGGGCGGCTTGACCCCTCCCCGCCCCTTGCGGTTCATGCGGCCCGGAAAAGGACCCTCCCCATGTCTGACGATAGCCAAGACTGGCGCCCGGCGACCAAGCTGATCCGTGGCGGGATCAATCGCAGCGCCTTCGGCGAGACCGCCGGGCCCATCTATCTGACCCAGAGCTTCGTCTACGACAGCGCGGCCGCGGCGGACGCGCGTTTCTCGGGCGAGGAGCCGGGCTTCGTCTACAGCCGCTACGCCAACCCCACGACGCAGATGTTCGAGGAGC